>VFQN01003248.1_pt1 | contig 23638 bp, 22 predicted proteins | sample 3512371 | NCBI WGS metagenome assembly VFQN01 (sample SAMN10412370, study PRJNA504923) | tailings metagenome | isolation source: Replicate 2 from Balatoc abandoned mine | place: Philippines: Itogon, Benguet | collected 2017-08-28
CGGCGGTATCGCCGTTGACCATCTGGATCGGCGTCTCGCGCATCTTCTTGACGACTTCGGTGGCGTCCTTCTTGCCGATCTCCTTCATCGCCTTCAGGTAATGGGTGATGAATTCATAGTGCATCGCGTTGGTGAAGGTCGGCGGCCGGCTGTAGCGCTCCTGGAAGCGCTTCGCGAATTCGCGCGTCTTGTCGTTCTGGTCCCAGTAGAACTGGATCGCGCTCTGCACATTCTGGAAGCTGTCAAGGCCGGCCGCCTTGATGTCCGTGTCGCCGAGGAAATACGGCGCCAGCGGAACGTCCAGTCCGAACTCCTGCGCCTGCTTGGCGATCGCCACCTGCCAGGCACCGAACGTCGCCAGGCCGATCGTTTCGGCGCCTTTCGACTTGGCCTCGAGCAGGAATGCCGAGAAGTCGGTGGTTTGCGGCGAATGCTTGGAAGCCCCGAGGAATTCGCCACCAGCCTCCTTGATCGCGTCCTCGCCCTTGGCCTGGATATCCTGGCCGAAAGCATAGTCGACGGTGATGTAATACCACTTCTTGCGGCCGGCCTCGACCAGCGGAATTGTGATGGCGCGCGACAGCCCGTAGCTGTCCATCAGCATCTGGACCTGGTTCGGGCCGCATTTCTCGTTGGTGAGCGCGGTGCTCGATGCGCCGTGAAGATAGGCGACGTTTTTCTCGCGCACGAGATCCGACACGGCGAGCGCGACGGCCGACTGGTCGACGCTGAACAAGAGATCCACCTTGTTGCCGTCGACCCACTCGCGGGCGATGCCGAGGCCGACATCGGGCTTCGACAGATGGTCGGCGACGTTCAGCACGATCTTCTCACCATTCACCTCACCACCGAAATCATCGATCGCCATTTCGATCGCGCGCTGGCTGGACTCGCCGGTCAGCACGGAGGTCGGGCCGGACATGTCCGACAGGTAAAGAATGTTCACGTCGGCATGTGCCGGCAGCGCCATCACGCCGACCGCCACACCCGACAGGATCGCTGCCTTGAATTTTTCGAATGCCATAGTGTTTCCTCCCTCACTAAAGACAAATTCTCCCGCTTCGGCCGACCTTGCCTGAGGCGCGGCCGGACACGATGAGCCAACACCGTCTAGAAGCTCATCATACAGTAGCGTATCTTTTTAGATGCGCCAACATAAAATGCGCTAGCTTATTGTTTGTTCAACACTGAACAACCCTTGTCAGTAAGGGACCGCAGCTCGCCCGATTTTTTGCCGCGCAATAATCTGTTTCATTACCCCGGCAGTTCCGTCGCCGATCTGCAGGCCCATGACGTCGCGCATCCTCTGCTGGTGCGGAAGGTCGAAGGAATAGCCGTAGTGCCCGGTGGCGAGCAGGCAGTTGTGGATCACTTCCATCGCGTGTTTGGGACCCATCCATTTGCACATCGCCGCCTCCGACGTGTGCGGCATGCCAGCCTCGCGCAGTCGCAGCGTGTGGTAGGCAAGTTGGCGGATCGCCTCGACGATGGATTCGCCCTCGGCAAGCGGAAAGCTCACCCCCTGGAACTGCCCGATCGGCCGGCCGAAGGCCTGACGGTCCTTCACATAGGCCCAGGCTTCGTCGAGCGAGGCTTTCGCGGCACCCACGCATTCGAGCGCTATGAGCGCGCGCGAATAGTCGAAGCCATGCATGACCTGGGTGAAGCCTGTCCCCTCGGGTCCGAGCCTGCACTCCTCCGGAATCACGACATCCTCGAAGAACAGGGATCCACGGCCCACGACGCGGTGACCGATGTCGTTGAATTTGAGGCGGGCAATGCCGGGAGTGCCCTCCGGGATGAAGAAGGCCGATACCCCTTTCGCGCCGTCTTCGGGAGCGCCCGTTCGGGCGAACACCAGGAAGATATCGGCGCAATCGGCAAAGGTGATCGACGTCTTCTCGCCCGTGAGCACATAGTCGCTGCCGCGCTTGCGCGCCCTAAGTTCGATGCGTGCCGCGTCGGATCCACCGCGCGGCTCCGTGAGGCAGATCGCCATCAGCTTCTCGCCGGCGATCATCTTCGGCACCCATTCCTGCGCGATCGCCTTGGTCGCGTATTGCAGGAGGACCGCGGCATTGAGCGAGACGTTGATGGGCAGTGCCGACATGTTGAAGTCGCCATAGGCGAGCGCCTCCGCCACGAGGCCGGTGGTGATCGAGGTCTGACCCAGCCCACCCAGTTCCTCCGGCAGGTCGGTTCCGATGAAACCGAGCGCCCCCATCTCGCGGGCGAGGTCGCGGTCGAACGGCTGGTTCTCGCGCTTCTGGTAGCCGGGAAGCAGCACCTCGCGGGCAAAGCGCTCGGCCGCGTTCCTGAGCGCATTCTGGTCGTCGTTGAAGATCATGTTTTCCTCTGCGACTCGATTCCCCAGTCGGCGAACACCGCCCCGGTATCGGCGCCGGGCTCGGGTGCCGCATTGCGCAAGCTGCCGGGCGTTGCGGAAAGGCGCGGCGCAGGCGCCGGATATTTGAGCCCGTCGAAATCGGCGAAGGTGCCTCTCGCCTGCATCTGGGGATGGCTCCACGCTTCATCGATCGTCAATACCGGCGCGAAGCAGGCGTCTTTTCCCTTCATGCGCTCCTCCCATTCGGCGCGGGTGCGCGTCGCGAAGACCTGCGCGAATAGTTGTCGAAGGGCAGGCCAGTTTGAACGGTCGTCGCGGTCGGGCAGTTGTGAGGGATCGAGCTCGAGCGCTTCGAGAAGATTCGCATAGAACTGCGGCTCCATGGCTCCGACGGAAACGAACATGCCGTCCTTGGTCGCATAGCTGCCGAAATAGTGCGCGCCTCCGTCGACGATGTTGTCCTGGCGGCCGCCTGACCAACTGCCTTGCTGGCGAAAGGCGTGGAACGCCGCCATCAGTTGGGATACCCCGTCCAGCATGGCGCAATCCACGACCTGGCCCTGGCCGGTCTGACGTGCATGGAGCAGCGCCATGAGGACGCCTGTGACGAGGAACATTCCTCCGCCTCCGAGATCCGCAACCAGGTTCAGAGGTGGCGGCGGCGGCAGTTCGGCGGCGCCGATCGAATGGAGCGCCCCGGTCAGGGCCAGATAGTTGATGTCATGGCCAGCTTCCATGGCGTAGGGGCCGTCCTGGCCCCAGCCGGTCATGCGCGCGAAGACCAGTCGCGAGTTGATTTCCAAACACGGCTCGGGCCCGAGCCCCAGCCGTTCGACGACACCAGGCCTGTAGCCCTCGACGAAAACGTCTGCCCTCGCGACCATCGCCTTCGCCGTGGCCATGCCTTCCGGGGACTTCAGGTCGAGCGCAACGGAACGCTTGTTGCGCATATAGAAGTCGTATCCCCGGGGAATGTCGGGTTTCCACCCGGATGCCGGCGGCCGGTCGATCAGCACAACGTCCGCGCCGAAATCCGCCAGGATGGCACATGCGAAAGGCGCCGGCCCCTGTCCGGCCAGCTCGACGACTTTGACTCCGGTGAGCGGCCCGTGCACGCTTGACCTCAATTAGTTCGCTATAATACTGTAATCATGCTAACTGTAATTCAGGTAATGCGCAACCCGCGCAATCGCCTGTCGGTAGGCAACGCGCCATCCGGCGCCAGGACGCCCGATGCGTGCTGCTTTGGCGCCGAAGGAGGACAGATGCAGATCACGCAGTTCGTACGGCAGGCGACGACGCTCAATCCCCAGGGAACCGCAACGATCTATCGCGAGCGCCGTCGAAGCTGGACCGAGTTCGCCGAACGTACCGCCAAGCTGGCGGCCGCGCTGAAGAAGCTCGGCTTGGCGACGGACGATTTCGTGGCCGTGCTGTCGATGAATTCCGACCGGTATGTCGAGCTCTTTTACGCCATACCCCATGCCGGTGGCTGCTTCGCGCCGATGAACGTGCGCTGGTCCAAAGCCGAAAACGCTTATGCCCTGAAGGACTGCGGCGCAAAAGTCCTCTTCGTGGGGACCGACTTCGTCTCCCAGGCGCGCGACCTTGCAAGGGAACTTCAGCTTGAGACGCTGATCTACATGGGCGAGGGTGACACGCCTGAGGACATGCTGTCCTACGAAGACCTCATAGCGGCCAGCGATCCCGCGGAAGACGCCGGGCGCATGGGGCAGGATCTCTACGCCGTGTTCTACACCGGCGGCACCACTGGCGAGCCGAAGGGAGTCGCGTTCACGCACCAGGCGCTCGCCCAGGCAACCATCGCCTATCTTTCCATGCTGCCCGACATCGAGGATCTCAGCTTCGCCTATGTCGGCGGGTTCTTCCATTTCTCCGCAGCGAACGCCGCCCTCTACATCACGCTGTGCGGCGGCACGCACGTCGTACTGCCCAAATTCGAGCCGGTCCCGATGATGCAGGCCATCAGCGACCACCGCGTCACGAATGCCGTGATGGTGCCGACCATGATCACGATGATGCTCAACCATCCGGACTTCGACCGCTACGATCTTTCGAGCCTGCGAACGCTCGTCTATGGCGGCTCGCCGATGCCGCGCGAACTTCTGGCCGAGGCTGCGCGCAAGCTGCCCGGCTGGCGTTTCTATCAGATCTACGGGATGACCGAGACAGGCGGCTTTGCGACCATGCTTCGCTGGCGCGATCACGTCTTCGACGGACCGAGAGCTCATCGCATCGCCGCCTGCGGCCAACCGGCGCCGGGTGTCGAAATTCGTATCGTCGATCCAGACGGCCGCAATCTGCCGCGCAGCGAGCTCGGCGAAATCGCGATCCGATCCGACTATTTGATGCGGGAATATCTGGGCAAGCCCGACCAAACGGCAGCCGCGCTGCGCGACGGCTGGATGTTCTCAGGGGACGCCGGATACATGGACAAGGACGGTTATCTCTATGTAGCCGACCGCGTGAAGGACATGATCGTGACCGGCGGAGAGAACGTCTTTTCCATCGAGGTGGAGCGAGCGCTTTACAGCCACCCATCGGTCATGCAGGCGGCGGTGGTCGGCGTGCCGTCTGGGGAATGGGGCGAGGCGGTGCACGGCATCGTCGTCCTCAAGCCCGGCAAGACCGCGACGGAAATCGAGCTGATCGCCCATTGCCGCAAACATATCGGCGGCTACAAATGCCCCAAAGGGATCACCTTCCGCGATGAACCGCTGCCGGTCGGACCCGCGGGCAAGGTGCAGAAGAACGTGCTGCGTGCGCCGTTCTGGGCGGGACGGACAAAGAAGATCTGAAGCCCGGCGCAGATGGACCGGGGGCGTTACCGATGTACAGCCTGTCCCGCTATCGCCCCTCGCCCATCACGAAACGCGCCACCTCGCCTTTCGGGCACAGCTCGACGATCGTGCCGTGGCCGTCGCCCTTTGTGATCCAACCCCGATGCAGCGGCAGGTTCTCCGTCGGCTTCTGGTGATAGGCCTTGATGCCTGCCGCCTTCAGCCGCTCGATCTCGGCTTCCAGATCCTCGACCTCGAGCGCGACCACGACGTCGCCATGTTTCATCTCGCTCCGGCCTGAAACTTCGACGAGTTCGATGGGCAGACCGCCCTGTCTGGAAAAGAACGCGAGCCGGAGTCCGAGTTCGGGCACCTCCCTGATGACGGGAGCCCCCTGCCCGATGAGCGCCTGGTAGAACGGGACCGCCTTCTCCAGGCTTTCGACGAAGATGCCGATGTGATCGAGCTTTCCAGTCACCGCGTTTCTCCTCCTCAAAAATCAGATAGCTAGTTTACTTTCATCTTGCGTACTTTACAATGCGAGTAACACCTGAAACGCGAAGGGAGGAGCGCATGGGTCGTCTCGATGGACGCCGCGCGATCATTACCGGCGGCGGCAGCGGCATCGGCCGTGCCAGCGCCGAGCGGCTCGCCCGAGAAGGCGCCCGTATCATGGTGGTCGGCCGCCGGGAGGCCCCCCTGAAGGAAACGGCAGCGCTTGTGACTGAGGCCGGCGGCATATGCATCCATCATGTCGCCGACGCTGGCGACGAAGGCGGCATGGCGGACGCGCTCGACCGATGCGTGGCCGAGCTCGGCGGGCTCGAGATCTTCTTCGCCAATGCCGGCAATACCGACTCGGTAAGACCGTTCCTGGAGCAGACGGCGACGCAGTGGGAGGGCATGTTCCGCGACAATGTCGTCACCGCCTTCATCGCCTGCAAGCTGGCGGGCAGATACATGGCCGAGCATGGCGGCGGATCGATAATTCTCAACTCGTCCACCGGCTCGCTTCGCGCGCGTGGCGGCACCGAGGCCTACGGGGCGGCCAAAGCCGGGGTAAACCATCTGACTATGACGGCGGCATGCGCCTTCGCGGGCCGGAACGTGCGTGTCAACGCGATCCTGCCCGGTCTCACCGAGACCGGGCTCACGAAGCCGATGTTCGATTGGGCGCGCAAGTCGGGAAAGGAGGATCGCCTCGGCATGCTGACGCCCATGCAGAGGCCGGGTCATGTCGACGATATGGCTGCCGTGGTCGCCTTCCTGGCCTCCGACGACGCAGCCTATGTCGATGGCCAGTTGCTCCCTGTCGACGGCGGAATCTCGGCGACCCACCCTGCCGGAAAGTTCGTCTACTGATGATGCGCTTCCACCATATGGGCGTCTTCGTCTCGGATATCGACGAAGCGCTTCGCCTGTGGATCGACGTTCTCGGCTTCGCTCTCACCCATCGCGGGTTCATTCCCGACGGCCGTAGGGACCAACCCGGCACGCGCATGCCGGCGGAAACCCTCGATGACATCTTCGGCGTCGACGGCGCCCGTTCCGAGATGGCACTGCTTACCTCGCCCGACGGAGCCATGATCGAGCTTCAGTGTCCGATCGCGCCGAAGATCGAGAGGACGCCGCCGCAGAACCTCCGATACGGTCATACCGGCATCCACGAACTCGGCTTCCAGGTGGAGGATATCGACGGCTGGTTCGAGCGGATCCGCGCGGCCGGCTACCAGACCCAGACCGACTGCGTCTGGCCGTGGGCCGTCAACGGAAAGTCGTTCCTGTTCTACGATCAGGACGGCAACCTCATCCAGTTCTGCGAACAGAAAGGAAAGCCCTCATGGCGCCCCTGAACCGTCGCTGGATCTACGCGCTCGCGCTCGAGGGACCGCTTTCCACATCCCATTTCGAGCGACGCGATCAACCTGCGCCCCAACTCCGTCAGGGCCAGGCGCTGGTTCGTGTGCGGCTCGTCTCGATCGATCCGGCAAATCGGCTCTACTTCGCCATGCAGGCCTATCGCCCGCAGCTCGCGCCTGGTGACGTCATGGCCGGTTTCGGCATCGGCGAGGTGGTCGAGAGCACTGATCCGAGGTTCCGGCCAGGCGATCTCTGGCACGGTGATTTCGGCTGGCAGGACTATGCAGTCATCAACTCCTACGATCGCCATGAATATTGGCATCGATGCAGCGAAGGCCATGCGGAATCGGATCTCATCGGTGTTTTCGGCATCACCGGCATGACCGCCTGGTTCGGCGTAGAGGACGTCCTGCGGCCGCAAGCGGGCGAAACGGCCGTCGTCGCCGGCGCCACGGGCGCCTGCGGCTCCCTCGTCGCCCAATTGCTGAAGCTCAAGGGTTGCCGGGTGATCGGCATCGGGGGCGGTCCGGAGAAATGCCGGTGGCTGATCGATAAACTGGGCCTCGACGCAGCGGTGGACTACCGCGCGCCAGACATGGCCGCGGCACTTCGCGCGGCATGTCCGTCAGGGGTCCAGCTCTATTCCGATGCGGTGGGCGGCGATGTCAGCAGCGCGGTCCTGCCGCTGATGCGGCGCGGCGGGCGCTGGTATCACTTCGGCAATCTCTCCGCCTATGGCGACGCGCGTCCTGGCGTCCCGTCGGAAAGGCATGATTCCTTCATGTCGGACGAACTGCGCGCGCATTGTCGCGGGGAAGAGTTGAAGCCCCGCTTCCTGCTCGTGTTCGATCAGTATTGCCGGCGGCTCGAAGCCGAGGCCCAGCTCGCAGGGTTTCTGCAGGACGGACGGTTGATCGCTCCGTTCACGGAGTTCAGCGGTTTCGGGCATCTGCCCGACGCGCTCATCGACGCCGGCGGTCCGGGCAAGATCGGCAAGCTCAACGTCCGGATATCGGACGATCGAGACGTTCAGGCGCAACGCCCAGCGTCGCCCGCTTGACGTCGACCAATTTGATGTGGTTTTGTATCATAATCTAGATTACTATATCGCGTGGTCCGAAGAGGAAACGGATCACGGGCAAGCTCAGGGAGGAAGGCCGTGGCCGAACAATTCGACCTCAAAGCCCACGCAAAGAGGATGCGCGAGCAAGGCTGGTGGCAGGACAAGACACTCGACGACCTTCTTGAACAGGCGATCGCGATGGCACCCGACAAGAAGGCCATCATCAGCTACCGTATGGACAAGGGCTTCGACGCTCCCTTCAAGACGCTCACCTATCGGGAACTCGGCGACGCCGTCGCCAAAGCCGCCGGTGCCTTCAGGGCTATGGGGATCGGCAAGGGCGATGTCGTTGCGATGATGCTGCCCAACTGGTGGGAGTTCGTGGTGACGGCCTACGCCCTGGCCCGCATCGGCGCCGTGGGCAACCCGTTGATGCACATCTTCCGCGAACGCGAGTTGCGCTTCATGCTCGGCTTTGCCGACACGAAGGCGATCATCATTCCCAAGGTCTTCCGCGGCCACGATTTCGAGGTGATGCTCGACGGATTGAAGCCGGAACTGCCGAAGCTTGAACACATCATCATCGTCGACGGCGACGACAAGCGCTCTTTCGACAAGCTCGTGATGAACTCCAGCGCTTCGCCGGTTTCGGCCGCAGAGGGCACGCCCTCGGCGACCGACGCGATGGCGGTGCTGATGTACACCTCCGGCACCACGGGCGAGCCCAAAGGCGTGATGCACTCGTTCAACACGCTGATCGCCTGTGCCAAGGCGCTCGGCACACGGCTCGAACTCGATTCCGACGACGTGCATTTCGGCTCGACGCCTTTCGGCCACATGACCGGTTATGCGGCGGTGATGGTCCAGGCGCTCTACTACGGCAGCACGGTCGTATTCCCGGACATATGGGACCCGAAGGCGGGCGTCGCCATCATGGCGCGCGAAGGCGTGACGCACATGGCCGCTGCAACGCCGTTCCTGGCCGACATCTGCCGCCTTATCGAAGAGGGTGCCGACAAGCCCCGGCTCACGACCTTCCTGTGCGCCGGGGCGCCGATCCCTCCCGTGTTCATCGAGAATGCAAAGAGACAGATGGGTCTCGACGTCTCCTCCTGCTGGGGCATGACCGAGAGCCTGGGCGGGTCGCTCACTGAGCCCGAACGCGCCGCGACCAAGTCCGTGTCGAGCGACGGTCGCCCGGTGGACGGCGTCGAGGTTCTCATCGCTGACGAGAAACTCAACCCGATGCCGGCGGGCAAGACCGGGCGGCTCTATTTCCGCGGTGCGCAGCAGTTCATCGGCTATTACAAGAAGCCGGGTCTCGATGGCCGCGGGCCCCAAGGCTGGTTCGACACGGGCGACCTCGCCTACATGGACGAGGAAGGCTACATCCGCATCGACGGCCGGACCAAGGACATCATCATTCGCGGCGGCGAGAATGTGCCGGTCGTGGAGATCGAGGCAATCCTCTATCGCCATCCGCGTGTGGCCGATGCCGCCGTGGTCGGCTTCCCGGACAGCCGCATGGGGGAACGCGGATGCGCCTTCCTGGTCCTGAAGGACGGCAGCGCGTTCTCCATGGATGAATTGCGCGACTGGATGGGCCAGAGCGGCGCGGCCAAGCAATACTGGCCGGAAGCAGTCGAGATCGTCGACGCGATGCCGCGCACGGCATCGGGGAAGATCCAGAAATTCGTCCTGCGCGAGAAGGCCGCCAGGCATTCCGACGCCTGACGGCCACGCCACATCACCGACCTCTAAGGGGCTCGATCCATGGATTTCGACCTGCCGCAGAACATCGCCGCCAAGCTTGCGGAGCTTGACGCCTTCATTGAAGCCGAGATCAGGCCTCTCGAAGCGGAGAACATGAAGTTCTTCGACCATCGGCGCGAATGGGCGCGGACGAACTGGGAGGAAGACGGGCGCCCCTCCGACGAATGGCGCGCCCTGATCTCGGAGATGGAGCGGCGCGCCGACAAGGCGGGCCATCTTAGGCTCTGCCTGCCCGAAAGCTGCGGCGGGCAGGCCGCGGGCAACCTGATGAATGCGGCGATCCGCGAGCACCTGGCGGCCAAGGGCCTCGGCCTGCACAACGACCTGCAGGACGAATCCTCCGTCGTCGGCAACTTTCCGATCGTGCCGGCGATCGCGCGTTACGGCACCGGGGAACAGAAGGTCTATATCGAGGGTATCATAACCGGGAAACGGCACCTCAGCTTCGCGCTGACCGAACCCAACCACGGATCCGACGCCACTTGGCTGGAGACGCACGCGGTTCGTGACGGCGACCACTGGGTGATCAACGGCCGCAAGCGCTGGAACTCACAGGTCGGGCGTGCCGAGGCCAACCTCGTTTTTGCGCGTACCGGCGGCAAGGACGGCGAGGCCAAGGGCATCACCGCCTTCATCGTGCCCACCGACACGCCCGGCCACACCATCGTCATGAACCACTGGACCTTCAACATGCCGACCGACCATTCGGAGGTCGAGCTGAAGGACGTGCGCGTGCCTGACACGGCCATCCTCCACAAGGAAGGCGAGGGGTTGAAGATCGCGATGATGTTCATCCACGAGAACCGCATTCGCCAGGCAGCGGCGAGCGCGGGCGCGGCGCGTTACTGCATTACGCAGGCGGTCGGATACGCCAAGGAGCGCGTGCTGTTCGGCGAGCCCTTGTCGACGCGCCAGGCCATCCAGTTCCCGCTCAGTGAGCTCTACGCGGAGTGCGAAATGGTGCGCAACTACATCTTCCGCACGGCATGGAAGATGGACCGTCAGGACCCTGCCACTTTCTCCCACGAAGTCTCGATCTGCAACTACGCGGCCAACAATCTCGTCTGCCGCGCCGCCGACATGGCGATCCAGGTCCATGGCGGGCTCGGCTATTCGCGCCACATGCCCTTCGAGCACATCTATCGCCATCACCGACGCTACAAGATCACCGAAGGCTCCGAGGAGGTGCAGAAGCGCCGCATCGCCCATTCGCTGTTCGGATTCGGCAGGCAGGACCAGTGAATACGCGTCCGGCCGTCGCTCCCACGCCCGACTTCGATCCAGAGGCGCTCAGGAGGTTTCTGGCGGACCATCTCGGCCGGAACATCGCCGCGCTCGCAATCCGCGCGACCGAAGGCGGCATGTCGAACCCAACCTATTTCGTCGACGCCGACGGCTGGCGGGCCGTGCTGCGCAAACAACCAAGGATGCAACTCGCGAAATCAGCCCACGCGATCGATCGCGAGTTCCGGGTCTTGAAAGCCTTGGCCGCATCGGGTGTTCCGGTACCCGAGGCTTACCATTTCCACGAGGACCCGGATCTGCTCGGCACGCCGTTCTACCTGATGGAGTGGTTGGAAGGCCGCGTCTACACCGCCTATGCCATGCCCGGCTTGTCGGCGCAGGAGCGGTCGCAGGCCTACGCCTCCATGTGCGAAACCATGGCCAAGATCCACCGGCTGGATTTCAGCGCCCTGGGCCTGGCCGACTACGGCCGGGCGGGCAACTATTTCGAACGCCAGATCAGCCGCTGGTCGCAGCTCTGGTCGCAGTACCGCAAGGACGACGACGACAATCCCGATCTCGACCGGATGATCGCCTGGTTGCAGAGGCGCGTGCCTCCGAGCGAACTCATCGCGCTGTGCCACGGTGACTTCCGGATCGGCAACATGATGTTCCACCCGACCGAGCAGCGGGTGGTCGGCGTACTCGACTGGGAGCTGTCGACACTCGGCCATCCGCTGGTGGACGTAGCCTTCAACACCCAGGCCTGGAACATGGCTCCCGACGAGAATGGCGGGATCATGGGCGAAGATGCGGTCGCACTGGGGATCCCTTCCGAGGAAGAATATCTGGAGCGCTACTATGCGCATGCGGCCAGCAAGGAGCGGCTGACCGATTTCCATCGTGTCTTCGCCATGTTCAGGGGCGCGGTCGGCAGCGCCGGCGTCGCGGTGCGCGGCGAGCTGGGCAACAGCACCTTGCCGGATTCGGCACGTATCGGACGCTTCCTGGCGCACGCCTACGCTCGGCGGGGCATGCAGATTGCGGAGCGCAGCGGGTTCTGATGGCGGAGGGATCGACCATGACGCTTGATGAAGCCATCGCCGGACGCCGTTCGGTCCGGGGCTTCCTGCCGAGGGAAGTGCCGGCCGGAACGATCCGCGAGATATTCGAGCTCGCTCAGACGGCGCCGTCGAACTGCAACATCCAGCCCTGGATCTCCCATGTCGTCTCGGGCGACAGCCTGATAGCGCTCGGCAGGAAGATGGTGGATGCCTCCAATGCCGGCGTGGCGCCGGACCCCGACTTCACCGCCGATCGAAAATTCGCGGGCGCTTATCGCGAGAGGCAGGTGGGCGCCGCCGTGGAGCTCTACGGCGCGATGGGGATCGAACGACACGACCGGCCGCGCCGCGACTGGGCCTATCGTCGCAATCTCGAATTCTTCGGCGCGCCGCATGCCGTGTTCGTTTTCATGTCAGGCGAATTCGAAGAGCGCGAGGCCGTCGATCTCGGCATCTATGCGCAGACGCTGATGCTGGCGTTCACGTCACGTGGCATTGCAAGCTGTGCGCAAGGAGCGCTCAGTCTCTACCCGTCGATCATCCGCGACCACCTCGGTCTCGATCGATCCAACCGGATCCTCTACGGCATTTCCTTCGGTTACGAGGATGCCTCGGCGCCGGCCAACGCGGCTCGCGTGGGACGCGTGTCGTTGACGGATACAGTCTTTTTCCATCGGTGAGGCACCCCATGACCCATCCACTCGAAGGCAAGGTCGCGATCGTCACCGGCGCCGCCCGCGGCCTCGGCCGGGCCTATGCGCTCAGGCTAGCGGAACTGGGTGCCGACGTGGTCGTCGCCGACCTGAACCTCGATGGCGCGCGCGACTGGAAAGAACACCTGTCAGCCGAAGATGTGCCGGCGGAAATCACGGCGATGGGTCGGCGTTCGACTGGCGTGCAGGCAGATCTTTCGAAGCCGCAGGATGTGGAACGGGTCTTCGCCGAGGCGATGCGAATGTTCGGGCGCGTGGACATTCTCGTCAACAATGCGGGCGGAGCAATCGCCCGTGACAGCGGCCCGCTAGCGACGCAGACGAGCCAGTTGGACTACGATCTCTTGATGGACGCCAATCTGCGCTCGGCGCTGCTGTGCTGCCAGTCGGCAGCACCAGTCATGAAGGAGCAAGGGTCGGGCGTGATCGTCAACGTGACTTCCCAGACCGGCGTCTCCATCCTGCCGGGTGGTCTTCTGGCGGTCTACGGCGCGGCCAAGGCGGCCGTCGCGATGCTCACCCGCAATCTCGCATCGGAGCTCGGCCCTCACGGAATAAGGGTCAACGCCATCGCCCCCGGCATCATCATGACGGCGCGGGTGGCCGCCCAGGCCGCAGCACGGGGCATCGGCACGGACACTCAGGCGCAGAGCCTGCCCCTACGACGGCTCGGTACGGTGGAAGATTGTGCAGGCGTGCTGGAATTCCTGGTCACCGATCTTTCCCAATATGTCACGGGACAGGTGATCTGTGCCGATGGCGGCGCAGTCCTGGCGCCGAACTGATGGGCGCGCTCTCCGGAAAGGTCGCAATCGTCACAGGCGCCGCACGCGGACTGGGACGGGCCTATGCACTGAGGCTGGCAAAGCTCGGCGCCGACGTCGCGATCGCCGATCTCAACCTCAAGGCCGCGGCGCGGACCGGCGAAAAGCTGACAGCCGAGACAGTCATGGCCGAAGTTGAGGCGCTCGGAGCGAAGGCACTCGGCTTCGAGGGCGACATGCGCGATCCCGAGGCGGTTCAAAGCCTCGTCCAGCGCACGCGCGAGGCTTTCGGCCGGATCGACGTCCTGGTGAACAATGCCGGCGTAGCGGTCGCGCGAGGAAGCGGCACGCTGGCGACCGAGACGACCTCGGACGCGTTCGACTACCTGATCGGCGTCAATCTGAAATCGGCCCAGCTCTGTTGTGCGGCGGTGGCGCCGACAATGAAGGCGCAACGCAGCGGCGTCATCGTCAACATCTCTTCACAGACCGGCATCTCGCTGCTCGAGGGCGGCAACCTAGCGGTCTATGGCGCCGCCAAGGCGGGTGTCGCCTATCTCACGCGAACCCTCGCCGCAGAGCTCGGCCCCCACGGCATCCGGGTCAACGCGATCGCTCCCGGGATCGTGGAGACCGAACGATTGAAGCGCCTCGACCCGGCTATGGGCGTTGGAACGCCGCAACAGCTCGAGGCGATCGCGCTGAAGCGCTTCGGCCGTACGGAAGACCTTGCCAATGTGCTGGAGTTCCTAACGACCGACCTCTCGGGCTACGTCACCGGTCAGGTGATTTCCGTCTGCGGCGGTGCGGTGCTGCATCCGAATTGACGAGGGTTTGTCCCATCATCCTCTCATGATGCCGCAGTCTGGCCACTCGCGTACATCGCCAACATCACGGGAAAGCGTCTCCGATATGCGCAAGCGATCCATGGAATTCGGCGTGCTCAACGGAGTCGGGCGCATCCTGCTCGACCAGCCCGCCCGTGGAAACCCGCTTGACGACACATTCGCATCCGAGTTCCGCGATATCGCAGAGCACTGTGCGGGCAATCCGGAGGTTCGGGCGGTCCTCCTTCTGGCAGAGGGCAAACACTTCAGCTTTGGCGGCGACCTCAAGCTGCTGGCCACCGATCGAAGCATGTTTCAGAAGACCGGATCCGGCCTTCTTTCAAACCTGGTCGCGGGCATCGAGACGCTTGCCGGGATCGACGCGCCGGTCATTTGCGGCGTGCAAGGCAGCGTGGCGGGCGGCGCGGTCGGCCTCGTCGCCGGCTGCGACATCGTTGTTGCGGCGCACGACGCCAGGTTCGTCCCGGCATTCACAACGATCGGACTTTGCCCCGACAGCGGCTCTTCGTTCTGGCTCACGCGAAAGGTCGGCCTGGGCCGTGCTCAGTCCTTCCATCTGCTGTCCGAAACCTGGAGCGCCGAGACGGCGATGAACCACGGCCTTGTGAACCGGATCGTCAGTGCCGAAGAATTGGCGGAGATCGCGATTGCCACCGCCGAGAAACTGGCTGCAGGACCGACGAAAGCCCTGGGAGAGACAAGCAGACTGTTGAAGGCAGGCATGCATACCGACTTGAGCGAGCAGTTGCGCCACGAAGCAGAAGCGATCAACCGGCTTCTCCATACCGACGATGCATGGGAAGGGGTCACTGCGCTACTTCAAAAGCGACCCGCGAACTTCAAGGGCCAATGAAAGGGCAAACCGGGGGCCGGACGCGACAACTGTCGAGGGCCGACGATCGCGCCGCTACCAGGACATCAAACTGTTCAGCGCGCGATGCGTGAACCAGCTCGGTCCTCACAGCGCGTCACGTGAAAAAAGAAGTCACGCGATGTGCTGTGGGTTTCTGCGCGCGGTACGCTGCGGTGGTCGGTTGCGCCTGACGCCGGTATCACTTCTTGCCGCGCACCGAGCGGGACAGCCGCGCATGCAGGAACTCGCGGCCGAAGATGTTCGCGAGTTCGCTGTGACCCACGCGGCCATCATCGGTCTGCCAGCGCATGAGACACTGAAAAGCGATGTGCGAGGGATTGAAGTTGTCATAGGGGTGACCGGCGACCGCGGCCCCCGAGAAACGGTGCACTTTGCCGCGCACGTCGGTCGCGCTGACCCAGCAGGCCATGGGCAGCATGTCGGTGGTGCTGCCGCCGACTTCCGCGCTGACGATAGCGAACGTCTCGCCGTTTTCCACGACGAAGCCGAAGCGCAGTTGCTCGTAGACCGTCTCGCCATCGACGAGGTCCAGCGGCACGGCCATGTGCAGTCCGTAGTCGGGTCCGAAACAGGCGCTCAGATAGGCCACCGCCCTGCGGCTCACCTCGGTGCGGCGGCTCCAGCTGTGATCCATGCAGTCGTAGCAGTCCACGTCGTAGCGCTTACCACGAAGAATGAGCTCGCCGGTCGTGCGCCCGATCGTGTTGAAGTGTCCCGAGGGATGGGTCGCACTCGCGGACCGGTTGCCCCATTGGTCGCCGAGGCGGGAATCGTAGGCGTGGCCCTCCGCCTTTTCGAGCAGCGGATTCTCGCCGGGATCCTCGCAGTCGAACGGACGGTGTGTCCCGCGGAAGGTCAGGTCGAGAGAGCACTCGTCGCCGCCCTTGTAGGCATAGCGGAAGCGGTATTCGTGCGGCGCGTCGGTGACATCGACACGCAGCCCGTTCTCGAGTTCGTAGGCGGTGAAATTCTTCGGCGCCGGCAGATGCATCTGCGCGTCCGAGAAGTCGATCTCATATGCCTGGCGACATATGCCCTGCCCTATCGCGATCGACGATAGCGCGACGCCCAGGTTCGGCCGGGAGGCGACATAGAGATTGCCCAGGATACGCGCCTCCGGCACGGAAAAGATCAGCGGCGTTGTTTCCGTCCATCGCCATTCGGCGGGGTCGCTGGGATGGTAGGCAGAGTCCTTGGCACTGATCATTTTGCATCACCTATGTTTGGCAAGTTCGGGTCTTGGGCAGGACTGGTTCCATGGTATCGGAACCGCGCGATTTCACAGGATATGGACGAGAAAAAGCGCCACCTGGGGGAAGAAGAAGAGGAGCGCGACGCGCAACAGGTCGGTCGTGAGGAAGGGCAACACCCCGCGGAAGGTGTCCGCGAGCGGCACGTTCCGCGCGATCCGATTGACGACGAAGGCGTTCAGACCGACAGGCGGTGTGATGAGGCCGATCTCGACCACCATCAGCGCCATCACGCCGAACCAGATCGACTTGTCTTGCGGCGTCATGCCCCACAGGTCGAATTGCATGACCATCGGGTAGAAGATCGGAACGGTCAGCACGATCATGGACATGGACTCCATGACGCAGCCGAGCGCGATGTAGATCAGTATGATCACCGCCACCACCATCAACGGGGCGAAGCCGCTCTGCATGATCCACTGCGTTATGCCGCTGGTCATGTTGGTGAAGGCCAGAGCCGAATTCAGCATGTCGGCGCCGATGAGGATGAGGAAGATCATCGCTGTCGACTGGGCAGTGCCGAGAAGGCTGACGAGAAAGCCCTTGCGGCTCATCCCGTGCGCAAGCGCGAGCAGACAGGTCGCGACGGCGCCGACTGCCGAGGCTTCCGTCGGGCTCGACCAACCGCCATAGATGCTGATCACCACCACCGCAAAGATCAGGATGACGGGGACGACCGCGATCGTGGCGCGCAGTCTTTCGTCCCAACTCGCGCGGGGACCGGCGGGGCCGGCCTTGGGATCGCGCAGCACATGATAGCGCACGGCCAGCAGATATCCGGCAAAGGCGATCACGGCCGGCCCGATCGCCGCCACGAACAGCTTGCCGATCGATTCTCCGGTGAGGATCGCGAAGACCACGAGAGGGACGGAAGGCGGGATAAGGATGCCGAGAGTACCCCCCGCGGCGATCGAGCCGGTCGAAAGCCGGCCGGAATAGCCCGACTTCCGCATCTCCGGATAGGCCACCTGCGCCATGGTGGCGGCGGTGGCGATGGAACTGCCGCAGATGGCGCCGAACCCGGCGCATGCGCCGACCGTCGCCAGCGCCAGACCGCCCCGGAAGTGACCGAGGAACGCATTCACGAAACGGAACAGCAGGTTGGACAAGCCGCCATGGGTGGCGAACTGGCCCATCAGCAGGAACAGCGGCACCACGATGAGGTCGAAGCTGGCCAGGCGGCTGTAGGCGAGCGACTTCATCCAGTTGAAGAGCGGCGCAGTGCCTACAGCATAAGCGAAGCCGCAGGCGCCTCCGATGAACATCGCCACCGCGATCGGTACCCGCAGAAAGATGAGGAAGAGGGTTCCGGCGATGATGAGAAGCCCGAGTTCGACGCCGGTCATTGCGTATGCTCCGAAATTCCGTCGCGCTGTTCGATCGCCCCCGGCTTGAACGCGAGGTAGGAAGCGACCATCGCCGTAAGCAGGAGGCCGGGCACCATCAGCGCCTGCGGCAGCCACACAGGCACCGCCAGCAACGGCGTGAAGGAGCCGCGAACATAGGTCTGCTCTGCAAGCAGGCCCGTCCTCCAGGCCAAGAGCAGCGCCATTGCGCCGAGCAGCAGCGAGCCTATCCGGTCGAGCGCCACGTTGGCCCGGCGCGGCAAACCTGACGTCAACAGGTCGACGATCACGTTGCCGCCGGTGATGTGACACCACGGGAAAAGCATCGACATGGAGACCGCAGCGAGGATCTGGACGAGTTCGTAGTCGCCGGTCACCTGCCACCCGAGCAGCTTCCTTGCGACGATGGTGACACACAGCATGCAGGCAAGGGCCGCGATGACGACGACGCCGAGGATCGCCAGGGTCATCGCCGTTCGGGCCAAAGCGCGGCCCAGCGGGTCTTCGAAGTCAGGCATGCCCAGCCCAGCGACCGTCAGGTCGCCGGCTCGATGTTCTGAGGAAGTCATTTGTGCCTCTCGGAAGTCGGTAATCGGTGGGATCGCCGGCGTGGCGGCCGCTCAGTTCGTGTATTTCGCAACGGCCTGGCGGGCCCGCTCGAGCAGCTTGGCGCCGTCGAGACCCTTCTTGTTCGCATCCGCCACCCATTCGTCGGTGATGTGCTCGGCCGCCTTGCGCCAGCGCTCGTATTCGGCGTCCGCGAGGATGTGGATGTCCGCCCCCTCCGCCGCGAAGACCTTCTTGTCCGCCACCGCGGTGCTCTCGAAGGCGTCGCCAAACTGAACCGATGGTTCCGTACCGCGGTTGTCGTCGATCACCCTCTTCAGATCGTCGGGCAGCCGGTCATAGGTCGCCTGGCTCATCGCCACGATCTGCACCGAGGTGTACATGCGTTTCTGCTTGTCCCCGAAATCGGTGAAGTGCTTCATCGTTTCGTTCAGCTTGAGCAGGCTCACCGCGCTCCAGGGAAGATAGGCGCCGTCGATCACCCCGCGATTGAGCGAATCGACGATCTCCGAAGCCGGCAACTGTATCGGCAGTGCGCCGAGTGCTTCGAGGACCTTTGCGCCGTAGCGGCCCGCAGAGCGCAGCTTGACGCCCTGAAGATCCTCCATGGTCCGGATCGGCTTGCTGGTGGTCTGGATGATCGGGAAATCGGCCGGCGCGATGGCGATGAGGCGCAGGCCTTCGAATTCCGGCCCTGGGTTTTCTCCCAGGACATCCCACATCGCCCTCGACGCGTTATGCACGTCGTTCAGCATGAAGGGCAGCTCGAAGACTTCCGCGGCGAGATAGGAGCCGGGACTGTAGCCGGGGTTTCCGTAGACGATATCGACGACGCCGTCCCTCGCCTGGTTGAAGAGTTCGGCCGGCGATCCCCCGAGCTGCATCGACGGATAGATCTGGCAGGCCATCCGACCGGCCGACTGCGCCTTGATCCGGGCGCACCAAGGCTCGAAGAACTTCACCTGCTGGTACGACGTGGCGTGGATGAACGAGTGGAAGCGCAGGGTGACCTCCTGAGCTTGCGAAGCTCCGGCGGCTCCCAGGGTGAGCAGTGCGGACACGATGAGGTGGCGAAGGGTTTTCAACTGGCGATCCTCCCAAATCGACGTAATGGCACATACAAGAGCCATTTTTGTAGGCCTGTCAATAATAAATGCGCATGCGTATCGTACGTTCGCTTTCTAATTGGCGATTGCAGATTCCGCGGCGGAGGCGGGTGGTGAAAATCCGCTCGATTGCGCATAAGTTCTGCCATGCAACCCGCGCAGAGCGACGTAGGTAGTTTTCGGAAGGGGACGATGACGAACAGGAAATCCGGGCGTCCAACCCAAAAGAGGGCTGCAGAGTTGACCGAACTGATACTGGACGCAGCCGAACGCTCGTTCGTGGAGCGCGGTTTTCAGGGCACCACGATACACGATCTCGCCCTGGGCTGCGGAGTGACGCGGCGGAGCATCGTCAGCCGCTTCAAGACCAAGGACGACCTGCTCGTGGCGGTAGCCATACGCGATATGGAAATGTATTCACCTCAGCTTCACGCGCTCGAGGTGCGGCAAGAGCGTTGCTGGGAGGACCTCGAAGCGTTGATCCGCAAGCTTTGGGAGCGCGGCTCCGACAAGAAGAACGCCGCGCTGCTGCGCGCCTATCTCGGGGAAACGGTGCGATTGCCGCATCTGGCCGAAGCCATACGCGTCTTCTACTACGAGATCTCCGCGACCATCGAGGAGAAGATCGCGGCGATGCAGCTTTACGGCATGTTCCGGGGTTACAAGGCGTCCACCGTGGCCGCCTGCGCCATTTCGCTGGTCATCTCCAACCCCCGCATCCGCACCATGCTGCTGGATCCGGCATTCGACGAACCCGTGACGGTGGAGCGCTATTTCACCGATATCTGGACCCTTATCCGCGCAATGGCATAGACGCAGGCTATTTCAAGCGATCTTCCAGCAGTACCCCGCCGGGCGGCGCAGGGTCGAACCCCACAGGCTGGTACCAGATCCGTTCCATCTCCAGCTTCTCTTCGCTGGCCAAAAGGACGGCACGGTCGACGGCCGCCGTATGCTGGCCTGATCGCTCATGCGTCTCCTGGACGAGCCTCGACACGGCGTAGGCAAGTTCCATCGCCGTCGCCCGCGTTCGATCGGTACGCGCGTCAGGATCTGCCAGGAGTTCCTCGGCCGTATCGAGAGCGAGCCGCATCTCCGCGATCGTGGCCATGTTGCGGGGCAGATCAATCGTAAGCAGCCGCCGTGCGAGCGACGCGTAGTGCTTGAGGTCGTAGCGTTCGCGCGTGTGGATGAAGTCCAGCCGCTGACGCACGAAATCGATATAGCTGGCAGCAAGCCGCAATTGCTCCCTGGCGAGGTGATCGGTGGGATCGATGGCGCCCGCGATGGTATCGGTCAGTGCCTTGACGACCGCCTTCAACCCGACATCCGTCTGATCCATCAGAGTTTTTCCTTCAAGAGACGGACGAGTTCGAGCCCGGTGATGGATTCCATACCCTTCACGCGGGTCAACATCACATCCTGGTGCGACTTGCCGAGGCGTGCCACGCGCGTCGCGGTGGCCGTCACCGAGGCGATGATCTGGAAGCAGTTGAGGATCCGGTAGTACTCCAGCCGCACCGGATCGACTGTCAGACCCGAGGCCTCGGTGTAACGGTCGTAGAACTCGTCGCGCGGGACGAGGCCGCAGATGTAGTAGGTCTTGCCGTCCTCACCGTAGTGGCCGAAGCTCGGATGCGTGGTCCAGGCGAGATCACGATGCCGGTCTCCCAGGTGCCCACGCTCCCAATCGAGCCATGCGTTGATATCGCCCGTCTGTTCGTTGAAGAGGAAATTGCCGCTGCGATAGTCTCCGTGCACGACGCTGACGACGTCGAGCGTCGGCATGTTCGCCTTGAGCCACGCGGCCGCGACGTCCATGAGCGGAAGATCCTCGCACCGATCCTCTTCCCATATGCGTAATGCACGATTCAGTTGCCATTCAGCACTTTGCGTCGTACCAACTGCCGGGGCGCTCATGCTTTCGAAGCGGTGCGCATCGAAGTCGAAGGCGTGGATACGGGCCAACTGCTCCATGAACTGGGGAGCCAACTTCGCACGCAGTCCGGAGCCGAAGACGGTGCCCATCCCGCTGACTTGTCCGCTGCTGGTGGCAGTCGGCTTGGTGACGCCCTCGGCGAATGCGTAGATCAAGGCCGGCTCGGGGAACCATGCGCCGTCCCGGTCCAGCCAGAAGGGCCGTGGGACCGGCACGCTGCCGTCGAAGGCCCTCAGGAGCTCATATTCGCGCAAACGGCTCGTGGTGTTCGAGCCCTCGTTCGGATCCATGCGGACCACCATGCGCTCGGAGCGTTTGCCGGCCTCCGGGTCTGTCCATTCGAGGTCGAAGCCCAGCTGGATCTTGGAGACGCCACCCGTAAACCACCGCAGATTGCCGAGAGTATAGGAAGTGACACCGAGCGCCTCTAACATGCGCTCGATGCAACCTCGCAGTTCGTCCATCGACAGGCGCGCATATTCGGGACCCGCCCGGCGCCGCATCTTGCGGACGAACAATGCGTCGACCTCCGGCTCTGTGGGAAAGCGCGCTCGCATCTCCTGAATGAATGCGGGCGTTGGCCGATCGCCCAGCATGAATCGTTCCTGCGCTTTTTCCATTTCCTCCCTCGCCTTTGAGGCTCGCCGGGTGCGGAGACATCACCGTCTTCCTGTGCCGGCACGCCAGTTGTGCATCTGCGCAGATAGAGCATGCTTAATAGCACATGAGAAGGCCATTAATTGCAAACACCGTTGGAAACTATGCACGACGGGGGACTCGCAACGGGCGAGACCCGTAACGCAGCCGCCAACAGCGAAGCGGAATTGGCGGATATGGAGACGCACTGATCCGAGTTTCTGGAAGTGCCCGTGGCGCATTTGCCGGCGCGAACGCGTGGGCCCGCGCGGTGGCTGAGCGCGTCGGGAACGCTCCCAACACATGAGCGACCAGACGTCGCTTCTGGACGCGCCGGGGTGTTCGACGCCTGGAGCAATTCCAGCAAGAGTGCGCAGCGGTTTTGCGCCCTCACGAGCCATGGGCCGTGCCGCCCACATCGAGGGCTGACGCGATTATGACTTCGCAGCAGTTCGCTATCGGTGGTCTATCGGAGGATCGGCCGAGACTCCGGTCTCTCCCTGGATCGGGACGACGCGTGTCGGCGATCGCATCAAGAGGCGGGATTGTAGGCGTAGCGTCCGCGCCCGAATATGCGGTCGAGATCATCGTCAGAGGCAGACGCCAGTCCCGACTTCATTTGAGCATGGACGTCAAGCGCACGGCGCACCGCGGGGCGCGCCTCGCAGCGATCGACCCATGCCGCGATATGTTTGTGATCCCGGAAACGCCTGTCGAGAAAAGGGAAGCTCTCCCGCAGGCGGTTCGACTGGATGAGCACCCAGGGAAAGATCGCCATATCCGCGATCGAATATTGGTCGCCCCCGAACCATTGGACCGTCGAGAGCCGGTGCTCCATCACGGCATAGAGCCGCTTCATCTCCGTCGTATAGCGGCTCATAGAATAGTCGTGGCCGGGCCCCGCATATCGCTCGAAATGATTGAACTGGCCGTTGGCCGGCCCGAGATTGGCGGCCTGGAAGACCAGCCATTGCAACACGTCGTGGCGTGCGGCACCCGTCTCGGGAAGAAAGCGGCCGGTTTTTTCCGCAAGATACTGCAGGATGGCGACGGACTCGAAGACGACATAGCGGCCACCCGGCCCATCGTGATCAACGACGACTGGTACCTTGCTGTTCGGGTTGAGCGCTACGAATTCGGGTGCAAACTGCTCGCCCGCCCAGACATTGACGGGCTTGAGTGAATATTCGAGCCCGGTCTCCTCAAGCATCAGAACGACTTTGAGGACGTTGGGCGTGGTGGAAGAATAGAGCTCGATCATTCGCCACGCGCCTCGGGGCGAGGCGTGTAGCCGTCCGCCACGATGATCGGCAGATGCGTGAAGTTCCGACCGTCGGGCAGCCGCATCCACGCGCCCGCCGCAAGCGCCCCACCATCCACCAGGATCGTTGAGCCGCTGACCCAGCCAGAGAGCCGATCCGACGCGAGATACAGCGCCGCGCCGGCGGAATCGGACCCCTCCC
>VFQN01003249.1_pt1 | contig 23624 bp, 24 predicted proteins | sample 3512371 | NCBI WGS metagenome assembly VFQN01 (sample SAMN10412370, study PRJNA504923) | tailings metagenome | isolation source: Replicate 2 from Balatoc abandoned mine | place: Philippines: Itogon, Benguet | collected 2017-08-28
GCAAATCAGGGAAATGCGTAAGCAAATGGACACCATGATGCGGTCTCAGCGGTAACAAACTTGAGTCAATTCATGAAGATCCGTGGATCCGAAGGCGGCCTGTGGGTACATTGACCTGAACAAAGGTCACTTACGGAATTACAGATCGAATTTAATTTGGAGAAAATGCATGAAAGCTAAAGATATTATGACCAAACCCGTGATCTCAGTGGGTCCGAGCACCGGGGTACGCGATGTCGCAAAACTGCTTCTTAAACATCGCATCAGCGCCTTACCTGTGATCAATGCACGTGGCCAGGTCATTGGAATGGTGAGCGAAGGCGATCTCATGAGACGCCCTGAATCCGGAACAGAGAGTCACAGCTCTGGATCCTGGTGGCTCAACTTACTGGAGGGGACAGAGGATCGCGCGAAAAACTATCTCAAGTCGCATGGATTGACTGTCCGTGACGTGATGACAAAAAAGGTAATCACCGTAAACGACAATACCCCGCTTGAGAAAATTGCGACGCTGCTGGAGCGTAATCACATAAAACGGGTGCCAGTACTGCATCGCGGCAAGCTCGTCGGAATCGCGAGCCGCGCGAATTTGCTGCACGGTCTTGTTGCGCGCGACGGCAAAGCGGCGAAAATCACTCGTTCGAATGCCATGCGAATCCGAGATGGCGTGATGGCCGAATTCCGTCGTATTAATCTGAACACAAACTTCGTGAATGTGGTGGTTGCAGACGGCGTCGTCCATCTTTGGGGTTTAGTCGAATCCACCACACAGCGAAAAGCACTCGCCTTGGCTGCAAAGAATGTGCAGGGCGTAACAAAAGTGGAGAATCATTTGTCAGTTCAGCTGCTCCGGACACTAGGCTGGGAATGACCCGAAAACACTACGCGGACCAGTACCACGCCGTATCTGCACGTCATCTTGTATGGTCATGCGTTGGTGCAGAATCATCGATGCTTGTGCCGATCGGTTAAGAAAATCAGCATGCCGAAAACCCATCGCAACAACTCCGCCTAGGGAAGCACCAGATGGAATTACATGAGTTCTTCTGGCTATTGGCGATCATCTTACTCAGTGCCCGTATATTATCTGAGGCTGCCGCCCGCCTTGGAATTCCTTCTGTAATTGGTGAACTTGCGGCCGGTCTTATTCTTGGACCTTCGCTGCTGGGATGGGTCAACCCCACCGCGACACTGGAGATTCTGGCGGAAATCGGAATAATCCTTCTGTTGTTTGAAGTGGGCATGAATACCGATGTATACCGGCTCGCCAAGGCAGGCGCAAAACCATTTATTGTGGCGGGAACCGGCTTCGCACTGCCATTCATTTTCGGAGCTGGTGTCAGTTGGTATGGCTTCGGCTTGCCGCTCATTGCCAGTTTGTTTATTGGCGGCACGCTTACGGCAACCAGCATAGGCATAACGGTGCGCGTATTGGACGATCTGCGCCGGCGATCTTCAGACGAAGCACAAATCGTGATCGGTGCGGCCGTTCTGGACGATATCCTCGGCGTAATCGCACTCGCCTTTTTATATCAGTTCGCGGTTGTCGGGGAAATTACACCGGCCACTATCGGGCGCGTAAGCCTGTACATTCTGGCTTTCGTAATACTGGCGCCGATCGCGGCCAAGGTTATTGCTCGAGTAATTGATCGTTATGACAGCAGCAGCACGTCCCCTGGATTGCTTGTAACCATGGTAACGAGCCTGATTATGCTGTTTAGCTATCTGGCCCATCTTGTTGGTGCGCCCGTCATACTGGGTGGATTTGCAGCGGGCCTCGCCATGGGGCAGCACTTCAAAATAAGCATGACACGACGACTGCACATTCCATTCACCTCAGCGCTCAACCGTGTCCTGGCTGCAGCGCCAGCGCTATCGGTGCGATTGGAGCAGCAATTTCGGCCGTTAGTCCATGTATTTACGCCCGTCTTCTTTGTCATGGTTGGCGTTTCGTTCAATCTGCGCACCGTAGACTGGAGTTCAGCATTCGTCTGGCAATTAGGATTCGTCTTAATTTTGATCGCAGTTGCCGGAAAATGGGTTGCTGGCTATTGCATCCGCGAGACACCCCTCCGGCAAGCGGTGATTGGGCTGAGCATGGTGCCACGTGGTGAAGTGGGTTTGATTTTCACACAAGTCGGGCTTTCCAACGGGATCCTGAATACAGAGTTATATGCAGCGTTACTCATTGTGATTGCACTAACCACAGCTCTGCCGCCATTCGGCCTGAAGTGGATCTACGCAAAATGGGGGCGCCACCTAACCTGAGGCGGCTTCGCAATCTCGCGGGCCGATATTCGAACCGAAGCGTGTCAATCAACGCTGCGTCCAGCAAAGAATAAAAGAACCTGATCTTTAATGATTGTGAGACTTTGGCTCAACAGGATTATTTCTCAGAAACAGGAATTCAGCCAGGAGAATGGCTAACATTACCGTGCCAGCAACGCCAATCACGAATGGATCACGTTCGATCTTGATCCAGATAAAACCGGTCAGCACCACCAGATCCAAAACAATCGCAGTAATCAATATGGTCTGCCGGGCATCCACCTCACTTCGAAGATGGCGTAATACACCCCAGTGGATCGCCATATCCATAACCAGATAAAAGATGATCCCCAGCGCAGCGATGCGGGTCAAATCGAAAAAAGCTGTCAGCACCAATCCCAATACCACCGTATAGACCAATGCGTGCTTCTGGATACTGCCGGGCATACCGAAGTGGCTATGGGGGATCAATTTCATCTCAGTTAGCATCGCCAGCATCCGGGAAACGGCGAATATACTGGCGATAATGCCGCCCGCCGTCGCAATGATGGCCAAGGCAACGGTGAACCAGAGCCCATACTCCCCCATCGCAGGACGGGCTGCTGCCGCCAATGAGTAATTCCGGGTTTCAATGATTTCCTGAAGCGACAAATTACTTGATACGGCAAAACCAACGAGTGCGTAGATTACAACGCAGAAAATAATTGAAATCACGATCGCGCGACCGACGTTCTGGTGTGGATTCTTCACCTCGGAACCGCTGTTTGTAATCGTCGTAAAACCCTTAAAGGCGAGAATGCCCAGCGCTGTTGCGCCGATAAATCCTTCCCAGGAAACGTCAGACTGAATGCCAGGGAGTATCACATCTGTTTTGTCGGCAACCGCAATGCCAACCACGCCAAAGAGAATAATTCCACCAATTTTGACAACCGCCATTAGCGATGCCACGCCCTCGATGAGGCGGTTATCAGAAAGATTGATTAAAAAAGCGGCCAGCAGCAAAGATACGCCAAGGACAGAAACCAGCGCACTCTTGTCGCTAATGTCAAACAGTTGCAGCGTATAAGAACCAAATGTTCTCGCCAAAAAACTCTGCGCAATCACCATGGAAAAATACATCAGCAAAGCATGAAAGGCAGTGGGCAGTGTTCTACCGTGGGCTTTTTCAAGATACATCGCTATACCTCCGGCGGAAGGGTACGCGTTGGACATCTTGACATACGAATACGCACTGAAAGCCACCACGACTGCCGCAGACAGGAAGGCAAACGGGAAAAGCGCACCCGTCATTTCCGCCATCTGGCCGGTTAGAGCGAAAATACCGGCACCTATCATCACGCCAGTACCAAGCGCAATAGCGCCAGCCAGCGTCAGGCTATTTTCTCTATAGCGTGAAGTTCGATCCATTGCTTTGTCCATATGCGCCCTGTCATTGAGAAATGGATTTCGAGGAAACCGATGCAGCCATGAATATACGTGGCAGACCATGTCAATCAATATGATTGACCCTTAACGGAGTTTACATAGAATCGATGTCTTCGGAAGGGCCGGGATCCCGAAACAAAATATTCTTGATGTGCGTGTGATCTTGATAAATTGATCTTATCAACCAGCGCCGTCACCGCGGACATGACCCATGATTAAAGATGTTTTTTGTAAAAGCTCCACTGTATGCGTACCAGTATGGCGAGGGAAATAACAACAGGCAACCAGATAAATCTCGGGTCGAGTGAGATTGGCAGGAGCAGGCTCGTCAAAATGCTGCAAGCAGCTAATACGAATTGAAGGCGCTTGCCCCGATGATAAAGACTCGCCGACTCCCTTCCTCCACTGACACGACGGATCGCACGCTGCGTAAGCCCGTCAGCCGCAGCAACAATGTAGGTGAGCACGATGATCGGGGAGAACATTACCAGCGTCGAAAGTCGGACAGCCAGCAGGTGCGTTCCCACCATCATCACCTCGATCACCTCACGATTGGCCACATAGGTGCTGCGCACAATCGTATCCGGAATAGACAGCGCCTCCTGCTCCGCGAATCGCATACCCATGTCGTGAATGCCAGTAGCCTTAAAAACCACCTCAAAAACAAGGTTTGCCGCTCCGGTCACCCTTTCAGGCGCGATGCCCTGCCATTGCGCGAATCGGAGCGCCCGAGCCAAGTCTGCATTCAGTATGCTCTTCAAGCGGTCAATGCCGTCTGGCCAGACCCTGAACACGAACACCAAGTCGACCATCCAGGCGACGATAAGAATCCCGATTAGAGTCAGACTGAGCACGAATGCCAGCTTGATCGGCGCAAAAAACACACCAATAAATGCACTGCCGTGGAATGAAACATTCCTAGTCGCCAACGTTGACCCGCCCGTCGGTGTCACCATGATTCATCCAGTGTGACCGGCCATCCATACGATTTCTGATCTCCTCACCGATGGCCGCGAGACTGACCGGCATCAATGGATCGCGACTAGCATCCGGCAACGGCATCCGTATCTTGTATAACTGCCCGCCATGGATGAGCGCGAAAGCCTGCCCTTTGGGCAACTGAACCAGCTCGCTCGGGGAAAGCATCCGGGCATTCTCCGTTGTTATGCGGTCCTCATTGCGGCTGGAAAAGTCAGCAAAATCGTCTGGGTCGTTGATGTCGGAAACCGAGGACGACACCAGTGTCGAAACAACCCGCATTTCCGGAAGCTGATCCGTCAGCAACTCCGCGGTCGCTACTTCCTTGACGCGCAGCATGATCAGAGTATTGAAGTTCCCGGCGATCTGCCCCGCCTTCGCGCGGGACCCGATGCGCGCCTCCACATCCGACCAAGTCTGCGTGTACGCCGTTACCTGGAATCCCGCACCGCCCGCCTTATTCAGGAGCGGAATGAATTCATCGCCGATCAGTTCGTTGAACTCATCGGCATGGATCGCGATACGCCGCTGCACAGTCTCGCCCGGAAGCCCCCGTCCCGTGCCATATTTGTAGAGGCTGCCAGCCACGCTGGTGAGATCGGCAAACATCGAGTTACCCACCGCGGCGGCTACCTCGTAGTCAGACAGGGAATCCAGCCCGATATAGACGATGCCGCCCAGGTTGATCACCGAGGCCCAGTCGAATACCGGACGCCAATCATCGGTATCGTCAAGATCTGGCGACAGCAGTGATGCCGTCAGCCCGGTGGTGAGCTTTTCCATCAGAGGCAGAAGGGATGCTACCAGTTTGTCGAAATAACTCTTCTCGTAGTTGAGCGTCGAAGCCAGTGCATGAGCAATCGGGTCATAGAGTTTCTTGCGTCGAGCGTATTCGACCAGCGTCACCGCCCGAAATCCGCGCGTCTGGAGTCCCTTGTCGAGACTCTTCTTGTCGATCGCCATCGATTCGACTTCGGCGCGCCAGCCGGCGGCGCCCTGCTCGTGGTCGAGCCAGTACTCAAAATAGTCGATTAGCAGCGGCTCCACGTTCGACGCGTAACGATTGATCTGCTCGTAGTCGGGCTTGCGGCCCAGCGCGACCAGTGCACGGGCCATGACATTGACGAAACGCCAGACGAATTCCTTGAACGCCGCCGACTGCCCTTCAGAGGGAAGTTGGCCAGCAATGCGTGTCGCCACCTCGGTGATGCGGGAGAAGCTACCCACCGGGTTGTAACGTGCGGACAGCTCAGGATGCCCCAGATGGAACATGAAGAACTCGTTGTGTCGTCCCGCGCGCTTGGCCTCGGCGTAGACGCGGCGCAGCAGGTCAATGTCGCCCTTGGGATCGAACACGATCACCACCTCGCCCCGACGTATGTCCTGTGTGAGCAGCACTTCGGCCAGACGAGTCTTACCGACACGGGTTGTGCCCAGGACCAGGGTATGTCCGACCCGGTCGCGGATGTCCATCCAGATGTCCGACTCCGCCGGCTCGACCCCGTGGATGGCGGGATCGCCACCGACAGCGGTTTGCCCGGGCAATGAAGGCTGCAGAAATTCAGCGATACGACCTGTCAGTCCAGGACCCAGCAGGTCTTGCATCTCGGGGAGTCTCGCTTCATGCAAGCGCTGCGTGTGGCGCTGGTCCCAGTGGAATCCGCGCCCCAGAAACAATCGCTCCGCCGCGTACGGAATCTCCTCAGAAGCCACGACGTAGCAGCGTTGCCGCCGCAGATTTGAACGGTAACGCAGGATTCCCCAACCGGCACAGCCTCGCCAGACGCTATGGCAAATCAGAATTCCGGCAAAACCCCACGAAAGCCCTCCTGAGAGCAGAAAGATCGAAGGACTGGTCAGCACCGCAGTCGCGGCCAATCCGGAGATGATCGCCGCGCGCAGCTCGTAGGCGGGCCGCAGCAAGGCTTCGAGCGGGTAGCTCATAGGATCACGCCACCCCGGGCTCAACGTTTAAACGAACGAGAAGCGGATTGACGGGCGGAACCGGATCGACGAAACGCACCGGGTTAGGGATAACCACTCCGGACAACCGGGACACAGCGCGTTTGCCGTGCATCACCTGGTAGGTGAGGAAATTGACACCCTGCTCAGTACGTAGATGCCAGCGCGCCCGCAAAAACTGACGCTGGATAAGTTTGCCGATATCCGGTTCGCCGGCAGCACAAACCAAAGCACTGCCACTGCCGTCTTCGGCGTATTGTTCGGCAAACTCCCGGAAAATGCGCGGCGACACCAGCAGCATGCCTTCGTCCACGAAATGCACCAGCGAACCCGCCACGTTGAAACGAAGCGTTCCAGCGTAAAGCCCTCGCTGCAGCCAGTTGATGAAGTGGCGAGCCGCAGCCGGTGCTTGCGCCATCCAAGGTTCCGCCATCCGCGATTCCAGCGCTGGTCCGCTGCCATATTCCCCGACATCCTCGAGATATTCAGTTTCCAGATCGGAAAACCGCGGAACATCCGCAGCCCATGTCGCAGTCGCATGATCGTCGGGGACGTTGCCTGAATCCACGTCGGTCGGCGTCGTCCCCGGCACAGCCCTCTCGTCTGGCAAATCAGCTCCGCCATCAGGCTTAAGTTCACAGCCCCCAAATTCGGCAGCAGCGCGCAGCGCCAAACTCCCGAGCACCCCAGTCCGCACCGAAGGGGCGCCGGAGAGGAGTGCGGCTAGCTCACGCATGAGCCCCGGGTCAGCAGCCAACCATTCCAGAACCGATGGCGACACCACCTGGTTCAGCAACGACATCGGCAGACCTGCGTACAGCACACTCTGCGTTGCCGCACTACCCGGCAACTCTACGCGGTAATACACAGCACCGCATGCAACCATGGAACCGGCCAGCGGATCCCAGGGCTCAAATACACCTTGTTTGCCCCGGATCAGGACGCGCAGCCCTGCCAGAACATGGCCTGTGTCATGCAGCAAGGCCGCAACGAACACGGCATACGTCCAGCGATGCGCCTGCGCCCCGATGACTTCCGGCACCGACCCGCGCGGCAGGATCTGACCGCGCCGGTAATCGAGGGCGCGACTGGAGACCTGCAGGGCCTGCTCGTAAAGACCGCCCTGATGGCAATGGTGTTGCGATGCCAAAGCCGGCAGCAGCTGCACGAACTCCGCATAACCGGCAATGACCGGGCTCACCGCACGATCAAACACTTCGCGGGGATATCCCAGCTTAATGCGTAGCAAGTCGATGAGTGCCGCGGTACGCGTATGTTTCACGAGCGCCGGGAAACCAAGTACCGGAAGTTCAGCAACTTGCCCGACGACAGCGTCGCCCTGCAATGGCGCATCCGTGCCTGCTTGCACACATTCCGGTGCCTGACCGCCGCCACGTTGCATCACTCTTGTAATCCGCATCGGATAAGTATTGCCGGTCCCTGGCGGCGCATCCGCAGCCATTAAGGCTTCACCGAAGCCTCAAAAAGCTATTGACGCACGCAGTGACTTGAGTTCAGGGATGCACGCCCTCCCCGCATGCGAACCCACCACGCACGATCCGCCACCTGAATGCAAGCTGATACGACGCTTCATCGAAGCCTCAAATCGGCCAGAAATGCTGGTTCCTCCTCATTACGATCCACCCAACGTTCTGCGCGGCAGCAACGCGAACAGACAACACAACAGGAGCGCGACTTGCAAACACAGTGGAAACAGGCAATACCCGTGCGATTGGGCATAGCCCTCGCCTGTGCCACCGCCCTCACTGTGCAGGCCTGCTGGGACGATGCTGCACAACGCTACCAGGTCAGCAGCGCCCTGCTCTACGCCATCGCGCGCACTGAATCCGACCTCAATCCGAAAGCCATCGGCCACAATCGCAATGGCTCGCGCGACATCGGTTTGATGCAGATCAACTCGACCTGGCTGCCCAAACTGGCCACACATGGCATCCGTGAGCGCGACCTGTTCGAACCCTGCATCAACATCCATGTCGGCGCCTGGATCCTGGCGGACAACGTTTCCCGCCTCGGCTACACCTGGGAAGCCGTAGGTGCGTACAACACCACGAATCCTGCCTTGAGGCGCGCTTACATCGAGAAGGTGCGCCGCCATCTCACGCCAGATGCCCCGGCACAACAGCCAGGATTGCTTCGAACTCCCATGAGCCCGACCACCAATCAACCCAACCACTGGAGAACCCAGCCATGAGCAAGACCCGCAGCACTGCTGTTGTAACCGCCGCTTTCGCTATCGTCCTGACCATTGCAGCCGGTTCCGCGCTGGCGGGTACCACCGGTACCGAATTCCAGACGATGTACACCACGTTACTCAACTGGGTGAATGGCTTTCTCGGCAAGTCGATCGCGATCGCCGCTTTCATCCTCGGCGCAGGCATCGGCATTGCCCGCTCCTCGCCGATTCCCGCATTGGTCGGCGTGGTGTTCGCGCTGTTCATGGTTTACGTACCGACCATCATTGACAGCATCATGACCGCTGTCATCTGAGCACCTCCGATGACCGACGTCACGCTGGATATCCCGCGGCGCCTGAACGATCCCCCACGCATGTTCTGGTGGGATCTAGACATGTCGCTGCTGGTACTCGCCGCCGCCCTGGCCGGAATGATCGCCGGGTTTTTTGTAAGCGGCTGTGCCTTGGGCATACTGCTCGCCTCGGTCTACGGCCGCGCGAAGGCCGGCAAGCATCCGGCCTTCGCGCTGCACCTGCTCTACTGGCACATGCCGGCCACCGTCACGGGACTCAAGCGTACCCCGCCATCGCACCTGCGGGAGATGGCCGGATGAAACTCGCTTGGATGCACGAGGAGGCTGCAGGCCACCGACGGGCGACGACTTTTCTGGTCGTGCTGCTGGTGGGATCGATGCTCGCGAATCTCGCGCTCGCCGTCTTCACAGTACGACTCGCCGGCCACCAACGGGTCGTCGTGGTGCCGCCCACAATCCACAAGACCTTCTGGGTGGAATCCGACCGGGTAAGCGGCGAGTACCTTGAAGAGATGGGCTACTTTCTCATGCAGCTCACGCTCAATGTGACACCGCAGAGCGTCGATCACCAGGCGAAGGTGCTGTTGCAATACGCGGCGCCCGCCGCCTACGGCGAATTGAAGATGGCTCTGCTCGGCGCCGCTGAGCGCTTGAAGCGAGACGGCGCTTCAACAGTATTCAGTCCGCAAGACCTGATCGTCGACGAACGCACGCTGCGTGTGGGCGTGCGTGGCCAGCTCACCACTTTTATCAGCGACCGGCGTGTGGCCGAAGTCTCGAAGGGTTACGCCATCGAGCTTCAGTACTCGGGTGGCCGCGTGTTCGTCAAATCATTTCGTGAGACCAAACCCAATGATCCCCTTGAGACCCAGCCCCGTCCTGCGCCTGCTGCTGCCGCTGCTGTTATCAGTTAGTCATCCCGCTGCCGCGCTCCAGATACTGGATGCACGGGACGGGGAAACGGTGCTCGGCAAGATCTCACGGAAGGAAGTCACCCGCATCAGCTTCGAGCGCAGCCGCATCCGAAAGATCACCGGCAACGCCGGCGAGTTCGTGCTGGAGAAGGACGAAGAGAAAGGCCAGATCTACATCCGCCCCGTCTCCCCCGAGAGCACCAAGCCGATCAATCTGTTCCTCACGTCAGAACGCAACACCGTCGCCCTGCTCCTGCAGCCGGTCGATACCCCGAGCGACACCATCGTGATCCGGGAGGCGCGCGACTCGATGAAGTCCCCCTCGCGCATGGAGCGTAGCGGCCTGCATGTGCGCACCCTCAAGAACCTGCTGCTGGCGATGGCCAACGACGCACTGCCGGACGACATGACCGTACGGGAATCAAGGCAGGAGCTGACCCTGTGGCCGGGCGTACGCCTGGCCTTGCAGCGCGCGTGGCTGGGGGCCGGGATCGTCGGCGAGAAATACCAGCTCGCCAATACCGGCAACAGCGACGTGAACCTCACGGAGCGCGACCTCTACAAACCCGGCGTCATGGCGGTGAGCCTGGAACGCGCGACCCTTCTACCGGGCGCCGCTACAAATCTGTTCGTGATCCGGGAGCGACAAGTCCATGACTGAGCCGACTCCGGTAAACACTTCCACTGTAAAGCGGCGCCAGTATCTGCTTCTGGCTGGTATCGCCGTGCTCGTCCTGGGTGCAGCACTGCTCTCTGTCTCGCTGACTGGTTCGCGCGATACGGACGAGCGCCCGGCAAAGCTGAAGTCCACCAACATCCTCGCCCCAGGCGGTCAGGTCGATCCGAAGGACGCCTGGCGGGGACAAGCCGATGTGCAGCTGAAGGGCATTGAGCAGCGGTCGCGCGAACTGTCACAACGCAATACCGAGCTCGCGAACCAGAACAAACAGATGATGGAGCGTCTCAAGAAGCTGGAGCAGACGGGGCTCACGCCATTGCCACCACCACCGGTTGCCGCGCCGGCTGCCCGTCCCGATTTCGGACCGGATCGCCCGCATCAGGCCGATAACGGTCCGCAACGACTGCCCCCGCCACCGCGATCGCCATCACTCCAGGCCTTCACCCCGCCCGCCGCAAACAATGTGCCAATAGCGCCAACTGGCATCCTGAGCATCAACATTGTCGACGGTCCAGCAGCCAAAACCCAGGCGGACGCACCCAAGGCATCCAATCCGGCAGCACGGGATACTCACAGGTACATCCCGAGCGGTGCATTCACCCGGGCAATTCTCCTGGGCGGGCTCGATGCCCCTACCGGCGGTCAAGCCCAACGCAACCCGCAACCTGTACTGCTGCGACTGGTGGACAACGCCGTGCTGCCCAACCACTTCCGCTCGCGAATCAAGGAATGCTTCGTGGTCGGCGCAGGCTATGGTGATGTGAGTTCGGAGCGTGCCTACATCCGCACCGAATCGCTGTCCTGTGTAACCCGTGGCGGCACTGCCATCGACGTGCCGATCAAGGGTTACGTCGCCGGCGAGGACGGCAAGGCCGGCATGCGGGGACGGCTGGTTTCAAAACAGGGCCAGCTGCTCGCGAATGCGTTGCTCGCCGGGGTGGCCAGCGGTATCGGCAGCGCTTTCCAGCAAAGCTCGACCACGCTGTCTGTCTCGCCGCTGGGTACAACCGGCACCGTGGATCCCGGCAAGCAGTTCGAGGCCGGTCTCGGCACCGGCGTCGGTCGCGCGCTCGACCGGCTTGCCCAGTATTACATCAGCCTCGCCGAAAAAGTGTTCCCAGTTATCGAGGTCGATGCCGGACGCACGGTCGATGTGGTGATCACGCAGGGAATTTCCCTGCAGGGCCCGCTCGATGCCGCGGCTGAGGATCGCGCAGCCTTCCCCCAACTCACAGAGCGCACACGAACCCTAAGGAGAAACAACGATGACCATCCGTAGACTACGCAGCACATTGGGCGCATGCCTGCTCAGCGCAGCATGTGCCCTGCCTGCCGCAGCCCAAAGTACCGCACCGGCACCAACCTCGATCGCGGAACGTCTGCAGGCACTCTATCCCGCCACACGCTTCGGTGCGGTCAACACCACACCTTGGCCGGGCGTGTACGAGGTGGTCATGGGGGCGAACCTCGCCTATGTCGACGCGAGCGGCCAGTACTTCCTGTTCGGCCATCTCTATGACATGCAAACCCAGCGTGACCTGACGGTGGAGCGCAAGGATACGCTCGCGCGTGTCGACTTCGCCACCCTGCCCCTGACCGATGCGGTGAAGGAAGTGCGCGGCACCGGCGCCCGCACGTTCGCCATTTTCAGCGACCCTGATTGTCCGTACTGCCGCCGTCTGGAAGCGGAGATCAAAAACCTCAGCGACGTCACGATCTACACCTTCCTGATGCCGATTGCCTCGCTCCATCCCGAGGCGCGAAACAAGGCAATCGCCGTTTGGTGCGCCCCGGAACAGGTGGAGGCCTGGCATGCCCTGATGTGGGATGACCAAAAGATCCCGGCTCGGGAATGCGCGCACCCCGTTGATCGCAACGTCGCACTGGGTGAACGCCTCGGCATCAACGGCACGCCAACGCTGATCGCTGCGGACGGCCGCGTATTGCCCGGTGCCGCCAGCCTCGCACAGATTGAGGCGTGGCTCGCACGCGCGCCAGCCAGCGAAGGCATGGCATCCACCACAGAATCCGCGCGATGAGACAAACTGACCTCGCGCCGCCGTTGTTCTTCGCATTGGCGCTCTCCGGCTGCGCCTCGACCCTGTCGGGTGTGGGCGGCGCAGACGGCTACGCCTGCAAGGCCCCCGAAGGCGCGCTCTGCACCTCCGTTTCCGGCGTTTACGCCAATACGGCCCAGGGCATGACAAAGCCAGCGAAGCCACCCGAGCGTCAATCTCTAACAACAAACCGTCTCATCTACGGCGCAACGTCCATCGCGTCCGACAGGACTGCAGTCGTGCCCGGCGGCTCGATACGATCCAACCCGCGTGTGCTGCGCCTGTGGATCGCACCGTGGGAAGACGCCGATGGCGATCTGCACGAAGCAGCATTCGTTCATGTGGTCGTCAATACCGGACGCTGGTTGATCGAGCACGTGCGACCGGCAACGCGCTCCCGCATGGATGGCATCGCGCCCCCGCTTTCAAGCGCACAGGATCCGTCACCAGTTAAAGCACCAGGCGACACACCGCAGCCGCCGACCCGCCTGCCTCTAGCGCCTACGGGTTCGACATCGGGTGCAGCGCCGGTCACGCCGGCGCACTGAATCATGCTGCGCACCATGATCGCCGACCTCGAAACCGTGCTCTCGAAAACCAAGGCAGCGGACCTCATGCCCCGATCACAGGGGAACGCCAAACCGGCAGCTGCGTTCTCGGAATGGCTGCCGTATCGCGCGTACCTTGAAGACCGCCAGGTGTTCGTGAATCGCGATTCACTGGGTTTCTGTCTGGAAGTGCGACCACAGTCCGGCGCCGATGAGGAGATGACACGCGTCCTAACGGCACTCTATGCCGCAGCACCATCGGGCGCCGGTATTCAGGTGCATCTGCTGGCGAGTCCCGCCATCCGCAGCCCGCTGGCACGCTATGCCGCGCTGCGCCGACCGGACGACAACACCCCTGAATTCGCCAGCCTGGGTCGTGCCGGGCGACACACCAATATCCACCGCAGCATGGCGCGGCGTCGGGTCGAACACTACCTTGCTGGCAGCAGAGAATCCCTGCTGCCGGCGCAAAGTTATCTGCTGCGTGACTTCCGGCTGCTGGTCAGCCTGTCGATTCCGGGCAATCCGGATGACCTCGCGCGTCTCGAAGAGTTGCTGCTATTGCGCGACAGCATCCGGGCGACCCTGCACGCAGCGGGTTTTCCATCGCGGACGTGGACGGCCGCCGACCTCATCAACTGGGTCTCCGCGCTGATCGATCCGCACCGCCAGACGGGCGACAGTGTCCCACTCACTTATGACCAGGGCCGGGAACTGCACGATCAGGTTATCGATCGCGCAACGCGCATGCGGGTTCAGCCCACCGGCATAGCCCTTTACAACACGGCTGACCCTCAGCCCAGCGAGCTGCGGCTCCTCTCCGTGCGTTCTTTTCCGCCCCGCTACGCGCTGTGGAACATGGGCAGCCTGATCGGCGATTTATATCAGAGCACGCTGCAATACCCCTGCCCATTTCTGCTGACCCTTGGCGTACATGTGCTTGATCCGGAAGCCACGCGCAACTGGGCTTACCTCAAGGCCGCGCGCGCCACCACCAATGCCACCAGCTACATGGCCCGCTTCCTGCCGGACCTGCAGGAACGCAAAGCCGATTGGGACATCGTCCTGAAGGCGATGGATGACGGCCAGCAACTGGTGGATCTGTACCACCAGATTGCATTGATCGCGCCCGCCGACGGCGCCACCCGCGCCGAGCAGGCTACGCGATCCGTTTTCCGGGCGCGCGGATTCGAACTCAGCAACGACACCCTGATGATGACACAGGCGCTGATCGGTTCGCTGCCCATGACACTATCAGCGCCCTTCCATGGTGACCTCAAACGCATGAAGCGGGTATCCACCAAGACCTCCTCAAACGCCGTGCACCTCGCTCCATTGATCGCCGAATGGCAAGGCACTGGAACGCCTGTCCTGTTGTTTGGCGGTCGCCGCGGCCAGGTCATGCAACTCGATGTCTACGACAACCCGGCCGGCAACTACAACGTCGCAATCGCCGGTACCTCGGGTTCCGGCAAGTCACTGCTGTTGAACGAGATCGCCACGGCCTATCTCGGCACCGGCGCCCGGGTCTGGATCATCGACGTGGGCCGCTCCTACGAAAAAGCGTGCCGCAATTTCGGCGGCAGCTTCATCGAGTTCACCGAGAACACGGCGTTGTCGCTCAATCCGTTCACCCTCGTTGAGGACATCGACGAGGACATGGAACTCCTGCAACCGCTGCTCGCCCAGATGGTCTCTCCGCGAGAACCACTGGACGGCTTTCAATACTCCACGCTGGGTGCTGCGATCAAAAAGATCTGGAAGGCGAAAGGCAAAACCATGACCGTCTCCGACGTGCATGACCTGCTCGCCACTGGCCGGCTCGACGACGAGGGCCACGACGAAGACCGGCGGTTGAAGGATCTCGCGGCCATGCTGCACCCCTATACGCGGGAGGGTGCCTACGGCAAATATTTCGAGTCCGACGCCACCATCGACTTCAGCAGCGATTTCATCGTTCTCGAACTCGAGGAACTGAAAGCCAAAAAAGACCTGCAGACCGTGGTGCTGTTGATCGTCATGTATCGCATCACCCGCGAGATGTACTTCAGTCGCGATCGCAAGAAGATCGTCATCATCGACGAAGCCTGGGATCTGCTCTCGGGTGGGGCGACCGCCGAATTCATTGAGGCCGGTTACCGCCGGGCGCGCAAGTACAAGGGCGCCTTCATGTCGGCGACCCAAGGGGTGGACGACTACTACCGCAACCCGGCCGCCAAAGCAGCCCTCGACAACTCCGACTGGATGTTCCTGCTCCGGCAGAAACCGGAATCGATCGAGATGATGAACAAGCTGGGTCAGCTGACGATGGATGACGCAATGAAACGGCTCCTGCAATCGCTGCGCACCGAACATGGCGCGTATTCGGAGATCTTCATCCATTCCCCGGTCGGCAATGGCATCGGGCGGCTGATCGTCGATCCGCACAGCCTGCTGCTGTTCAGCAGCCGCGCCGAAGATTTCAATGCCATCAACGATAAACGCGCAACCGGAATGACCGTCTCCCAGGCCATCGATGCCGTATTGCAAGATCGAGGCCAGTCGTGAACGTCAGGACCGCTACACTGCTGATCCTCACCAATGCGCTGTTGAGCGCCGTCTTCGTCCTCGCATACGCGCTGTGGTTCGCACCCGGCAGCGCCCAACAGATCGCGGTCCTCGATGTCGGTGAGCTGTATCGGTTGAAGGAAACCCAGGTGGCCGCGCTGCTGCTGAAGCGCGACACCACCGACGCAGACCGTAATCTGGCGCTACAACGGGCGAGCGCATTCGGGCTGGAAGTGACGAGCCTGATCCAGTCCCTACCCGCGGAGTGCCGGTGCCTCATCCTCGCGCGCGGCGCCGTCGTCGGCCCCGCACCGCACCTGCCCGATCTCACGCCGGAAGTACGCCGGCGTCTGGGGCTGTAGACGACATGATGCGTTATCCCATGTTCAAGCCACCCATTCTCCACCGGTTCGATCACGAATCCTTCCGGCGCAGATTGAGCAGACACGTGCGCCGCTGGGCCATCGTTTATCTGCTACTGATCGTCATCGCGACTACATTCCAAACGCACTTCGCCTTCGGGCTGAACGCCTCGCCCAGCCTGCCGCACCGCTTCTTCCTGATCCACAAGGGGGAGTCGCCACAGCGTGGGCAGTACGTGGCCTTCCGCTGGCACGGCGGCGGCCCCTATCCCGCCGGCGTCACCTTCGTGAAGGTCATCGCCGGCATGGCCGGTGATGCCGTCACGTGCGAGGATCGGGATTATTTCGTCAACGGCACGTTTGTCGGCAAAACCAAGATCGTGAGTCGTCAAGGCGTGCCACTCGAACCCGGACCCACCGGGGTCTTGCCCGCCGGCCGGTACTACGTGCAGGCGCCCCACCCGGACAGCCTCGATTCGCGTTACCAGCTAACCGGATGGATTTCTGAAACCCAGATCATTGGACGGGCCTATGCGCTCTTCTAACCCTAAGTCTCAAACCGTCCACGATCACCGTTCGGTATTCCTGGCTGCCGCCCTCCTGCTGTCGGTCCCTGCCAGTGCCCAGGACCTCGGCGTCATCGGCCCGGTATATCCGATCACCGAGCCGAGCCTGCTCGAGGTCATCCTCGCCAAACTCCGCGAAGCCGATGCCAACGGTGTCATGGCGCGCCTGCAGCGCGACACCCAAGCCAATGTGAAGCGTGGCATCGAGCAGCCTGCCCCCGTCGCCAGGATCACCAAAACGACCAAGACGCGCAGCTTCTACTACGACCCGAGCATTGTCGTCCCCTACGCCATCACCGACGCCGACGGCAAGATCATCGTCTCGCCGGGAACCAGGCTCAACCCGCTCGATACGGTGTCGCTCTCGAAGCGGCTCCTTTTCATCGATGCCCGCGACGCCGCACAGATCGGGCGCGCCAGAGGAATACTCGACGAGCACGGCGGCAAGGTGAAGGTGATCCTCACCGGTGGCTCCTACCTGGAACTGATGCGTCACTGGAAGCGGCCGGTATTCTACGACCAGCAGGGTCAGCTCACCGACCAGCTTGGCATCCGCCACGTGCCGGCGCTCGTCACCCAGGAAGGCCGGAGGCTGCGCATCGATGAGATTCTGTAATCACTTCATCAGAATCCTGTTGCTCGTCGCCGGCCTCGCGGTGACGGATTCGGTTGCGGCCGGCCCGACCTGCCACGGTCGCTTCATGAACCCCATCACCGACATCTGCTGGAGCTGTGTCTTCCCGCTCACCATCGGCTCCAGCGCCGTCCTCGCCGACGGACAGGACGACATCGGCAATCCGTCATCACCCGTCTGCTTCTGCAGTAACCCGCCGCGCATCGGCCTGTCCGTCGGCTTCTGGGAACCCGTGCGTCTGGTCGATGTGACTCGCACCCCGTTCTGCATGGTCGGACTCGGTGGTATTGCCATTGATCCGGGCATCGAGGTTCCGCGCGGGGCCCAAGTCGGCCACGACAGCCAGACGCGCAACAGCTTCTATCACGCGCACTGGTACACCAACCCCATCCTCTACTGGCTGGAGGTCCTGCTGGATTTTCCGTGTCTGGAGCAAGGCGCGCTCGATCTGGTCTACCTGACCGAAGTCGATCCGCTGTGGGCAGACGACGAACTCACCGCGATCCTCAATCCCGAGGCAGTTCTCTTCGCCAATGCCCCGGCCAAAGTGGCCTGTGCAGCCGACTGCGTCGCCGCCACCGCCGGACTCGGAATCGCGAGCCTGTTCTGGTGCGCCGGTTGCCAGGGTTCGATTTATCCGATGACCGGACGTGTCGCCACCCACATCGGCGGCGTGCAGGCCTCCACGCTGATCACCCAGCGCATCGCCGCCAAGATGCACCGCCAACTGCTCGCCTGGACCGGCGCCGGTCCCGCAAATCTCTGCGGCTATTCCATGCAGCCGATCATGGACAAGACCCAGTACAAGATGCAGATGGTCTACCCGGTACCCGGCACGGAGAAGATTGCCGGCCAGTGCTGCCAGCCCTTCGGGCGCACCACCATGATCTGGGGGGCCGGCAAGTCGTTTCCGGTATCCGGTGAAGACTTCGCCTATCAGATCTTCCGTAAAAGGAACTGCTGTGCCGGCGCGTTCTGAGCACTGGCTGTGCGGGATGGTGCTCCTGCTGCTGCCTGCCCTCGCCACTCCTGCAGCGCCAGCCTGGCCGACCGTGGAAGCCATCGAGCAGGCACAGCAAAGACATCCCCTCCCCGATCGCCAGCGTCTCGATCAGGTACCGCTACCCGGACTGCCCAGGATCACGCCGGGCCGTCGTCCGGCCATCGATCTCGAAGCGCTGGCGCGACAGCACGCCCCCACACCACACCAAAACCCGGACGCAACGCGGGACGGACCGGCACTACGCATTTTCGTCACATTCGCCATGCCGGAAGCCAGCCTGCGCCTGCTCGTCGATCAGGCCCAGCGCGCTGGTGCAACGCTCCTGCTGCGCGGTCTCAAGGACCGCTCGATGAAACAGACCCTGGCCAGCGTTCAGGCGCTGATCGGTACCAGCAAGGTCGCCTGGCAAATCGATCCCGAGGCCTACACGCGATACGGCATCCGCCACGCGCCGACGTTCGTGCTGGCCCCGGCAACGGCGGAACAGGAAGCGTCGCCGGGGACTTGCACCGGGAACTGCATCGCGACTACAGCATTTTTCAGTGTGGCCGGCGACGTGAGTCTCGACTACGCCCTCGACACCATCGTGCGCCGGCATCCGGCTGCCGGCCAGATTGCAGCACCCTTCCTCCAGCGATTGCGGACAACACCATGACACGCCTGCTCACGCTCCTCTGCCTAGTCACGATCCTGACCCATGCCCGGGCCGCATCGCTCAGTGACGCCTTCACCGAAGGGGCACAATTCGGCCGTACCGGCAACACCGCGGCACGCAGTCGCATCGATACCGGCACGGCAAGTGCCACAGTGCCCGGCTTCACGTCCACGGCCCCCGCAACGAGCTATTTTGGCGGACCTGGTCTGGGTCCTGGCACTGCAGCAGCCATCGCCGATTGCACCACGCCGGGCCAGATGGAGAGTCCGGCCTGCCAGGCGGTCAATTTCTCGCAGACCAACCCGGGCCAGCGGCCCAGCTTCGTCATCGCCCCCAACAATCCGCTCCTCACCAAAGCCAAGAGTATCACCGCCGACCCTGCAGCCATTGCCGGGAACATCGCCGGCACCTACAGCGCCTGCACCACACAGACGGTCACCGCACCCGACATTTTCGAGACGCGTGTCTGCAATGAATACCGCACCCTGGATCGCCAGACCTGTGACAAAACGTTGAACGTGTCTGTCGTCGACAACGGTCTCAACTGCAGCTACGGGAGCTACCTCACGGCGAACCCGCGCATCATGCTCATCCGCCCGTTCGTCTTTGTCGGCGCGATCTGCGCAGACGATATCCGCTTCATGTGGATCTACGGCTACTCCGAGTGCAATGGTACCAATGCCGCGATCTCGGTTCCTACCATCGTTCCGACCGAGGCACCGCTTCGCATGATCGTGAATCTGGGATGCGGCGGGCAGTATTACCTCACCGGGAGTTGTTTGAGCGGAAACTGCGCCTACACCGTAGGCCTGCCCGATGTGCAGACCACATGTATCAACCCATGCGGTGAAGAGTGCTGCGGATATCAGGTTGAAGACTACCCCCTCGCGGGTTTTGCCTTCCAACGCCCGAAGCGCACCTACACCATCACCGATTCCTGGAATAACCAATGCGCGACTTACGAAGCCCGGTTGCCTTAACCCTGATCCTTGCCGTGACGCTGTGGGTCGGACCGGCAGCCGCAGGAGACGGCACCTGTACGCGCGTATCGGAGACCTGCGTCGAGGGACCTGAGACCCGCATCATCAACGGCCAACCCGTCACCCGGTCGTGCTGGCGCTATCGGGCCGTCTTCGATTGCGCCTCCATTGCCGCGGTAAACGATTGCCAGTCGCTGATTGACCGGGGATGTTTTCAGGTGGACTCGCGCTGCATTGACACCCTGGCGAACGGCCAGTGCGCGCTGTACGAACAGAGTTACTCCTGCAAGGTAGCCTCGGGCGCAACCCAAACCGTCACCAACTGCGGCAACCAGAGCTTCTGCGTCGATGGCAACTGCTTCGGGACAGGCTATCCGCCCGATGCCGACTTCGCCAAGGCGGTCGCGGTGCTGGAGGCCAGCCGCGAGGCCGGCCAGTACATCGATCCCGTCTCGCTCCAGGTCTTCAAGGGCTACGACAACCGCTGCCGTAAAAAACTCTTCGGGCTCGTCAACTGCTGCTCGGGCAGCGGCGCAGACAGTTCGCTGTTCAGCAATCTGAATCTGATTCTGGGTGCTGGCGGCCAGGCGCTGGGTGCCGCGGGTTCCACCTATACCTATGATGCCCTGCTCATGTCCGACGCACCCCAAGCCGTACTGAGCGGCTTCGAGACACTATTTGGGGCTGGTGGCGGATCCTCGGCACTGGCCGGCATGCTTGCGGGTGACCTCTCGGTCGCCTCCTTTGTTGAGGCATTGGTGCCCGGCCCCTGGACCATTGTCATACTGGCCATCCAGCTCTCCGGCATCCTCGATTGCGAGCAGGCCGAGCAGATCCTCGCCATGAAGCGCGACACCCGTCTCTGTCATGCGGTAGGCAGCTACTGTTCAAGCCGCATTCCGATTGTCAAAGTCTGTGTCGAGAAAACCGAATCCCACTGCTGTTTCAACTCGCGACTGGCCCGCATCATCAACGAGCAGGGCCGCACCCAGATCGGTAAAAGCTGGGGAATACCGGAGGGCCCGGACTGCAGCGGCTTCAGCATGACCCAGCTCCAGGCGCTCGATTTCTCAAGAATGGATCTCTCCGAGTTCTACGCCGAGATCGCGCCAACCCTGCCCGACGCGGGCGCTATCCGTTCACGTACGCAACAGAAAATCAACAGCTACTACAGCCCATGAATAATTCAACGATCTTCATTACCGGCATCATCACCGCCCTCGCCTGCACGGACAACGCCGCGGGCGAGTCTGTCACCCGTACGCCGGCATCCGCGATCAAGCCGCTGCTGATCCATGCGATTGAGCAGGGTGAAGCGCACGGCGTACTGGTGGGTGACGCTGCTGCCTACGTCCGCCAGAAGTTCGATACCAGCAATCCAATAGAAATCGATGTGCGCACGCTGCACACGCTACTCCAGCCGGGCTGCAGTCGGCTCGAGGTGACAACCCGCCAGCAGGAGGTGCTGGAGAAAACGCAACGCAGCAACCAAGTTTTCACCTACCAGGTGAGCTATTGCCGCGATGGCCGTTTCCCGGACAAGCGGTAACCCATGCGTAAACTTTTAACCTTCTCAGCTCTTTTGCTCGCCGCATTGCCGCTCGCCGTCCTTGCCCTAGACGAGTCCACTACAGCCGTCATCGCAGCAGAGTCTCCACAGGAACTTAGCAGCACCTACTGGCTGCGTAACCGCGAGGGTTGGTTCTGGTACCGCGACCCGCCCGCACCCAAGATTACGCCAAAGGCATCGCCACCCCCGCCAAGCCGCCCGCCGGAACTGATCGAGTTCGAGGCGATGCAACAGCGTCTCGATGAGCTAAAGCGCGTCGCCGTGATGAACCCGAGCGATAAAAACCTGATCGCCTACATGCGTTACCAGCGCTTCGTCATGAACAAGTCCGAGTTGTTCGCTGAGCGCTGGCAGCGTCTCGTCTGGGCCGTGCCTGACCTCGACTATGGCTTGACCGGTCGACCGACCAACGCAATGGCGATCGGCGCGTTCGATGAACAGAGCCGAGACCGGCAGCTACAGGTGGTCCGTAACCTGGCCTCAACCCATGGACTGCTGTTCATCTTCAGGAGCGACTGTCCTTACTGCCACCGCCTCGCACCGATACTCAAACGCTTCGAGCAGGAATACGGGATGACGGTTTTCCCGGTGACCCTCGATGGTCGCGGCCTGCCGGAATACCCGAATCCACAACCGGACAACGGCATCGCAACCCGGCTCAACGCATCAGTCGTGCCGGCACTCTACCTCACGGCACCGTCGAAGCGGCAGATCAGCCCCGTGGGTTTTGGCGTGATGGCGATGACGGAGCTCGTCGAACGCATTGCGGCACTGGCACAAGACCCACGCGAAGACCCGCTCTAGCAATTCAAAGGATAATCAATGATTACTCAACCCAAACGCTTCATCGTCGGCCTGCTCGCCATCACGCTGGCAACAGTATCAATGACCAGCCGGCCTGCTGATCTCAATGCCGAGATGCAGGCGATGTTCAATGATCTTGGAGCGCTGGGCAATGTCACGTCTCCCGGCGCTTTTCGTGGCCAGGCGATGAATCTCTACACCGGCGGCAGCCTGATGATGCGCGCACCCGGACGCAACTACCCACTCGTCAATGCGCAGCTGCCGAGCCTGCGGGCAGGGTGCGGCGGCATCGATCTCTTCGGTGGTGCATTCTCCTTCATCAACAAGCAGCAGTTCGTTGCACTCCTGCAGAACATCGGCTCGAATGCGGTGGGCTACGCCTTCAAGCTGGCACTGCAGTCGATTTCCCCCGACATCGACAAGCTGCTCACCGAGCTGCAGGACCAGATCAACAAGATCAACACCATGAACATCAACTCCTGTGAGGCCGCGCAGTCATTGGTCAATGGTGTCGTCGGTGAATATGACAATTCGGTGCAAAGCGGCTGCGCGAACATCGCCCAATACCTGGGCAGCGTCACCGACCGCGCCGATGCACGCTTCACCTGCGCCACCAATGCCCCGGCCGTGGTCAAGAACGCCGCCAATTCCAACGATCCGAACATCCGCAATGCGACCTTCGTCAAAGGCAACGTGATCTGGCTGGCGTTAAATCAGGTCGGCGGCACTATCAGCCAGCAAGAGAAGGAACTGATCATGAGCGTGATCGGCACTGTGATCCTCTACCCCCCGGCGGATGACGGCAGCGGCGCGATGCCACGCTACGTGGAACCGAGCATCGTGGGCCTGCGCGACCTGTTGCTCGGGCGCGGCACCTCCACCACGGAAGGCAACGTCGATATCGACGTCTACGTCTGCGACGAACCGATTGAGTGTCTCAACCCCGCCCGCACCACCGTCTCTGCCAAACCCTACACGCGTATGGTGGCCGAGCGGCTTCGCCGCATGTCCGACAACATCGCCACCCGCTCACCACAGACGAGTGCGGACATCGGCTTCATCAACAACACCACGGAACCGGTTTACAAGATGCTGGCAGTCGCCAATGCCGTGCCCGGCTCCAACACCGCCGAGACCCTGATCGAAACCTACAAGGACGTCATC
>VFQN01003250.1_pt1 | contig 23623 bp, 13 predicted proteins | sample 3512371 | NCBI WGS metagenome assembly VFQN01 (sample SAMN10412370, study PRJNA504923) | tailings metagenome | isolation source: Replicate 2 from Balatoc abandoned mine | place: Philippines: Itogon, Benguet | collected 2017-08-28
CACGGATGAGGTTGTCGGTGTCGCGGTGCCCGACCGAGATACCGGCCGTGCGCGTGTCCTCGATCCGGTTCCCCTCCGCGAGGCCGAACTTGACGCCCCAGCAGAAGAACAGGCCGATGTGACAGCCGGTGATGACGGTGTTGCGGATCGTCGGGCGTTGCGACCCCGACCCCGGGTGGAGGCCGAGGCCGGTGTGGTTCCGGCTCTCGCAGTCCTCGACGGTCACGTCGTGACAGATCTGCCAGCTGATCCCGTCGCCGCGGTAGTCGCGGGCGACGACCCGGCGGATCGTGACGTCCGCGCAGTCTTGCATGAAGACGCAGCCGGCGTAGTTGCCGTCCAACTCCTCGTTGTTCGCCTTGTTGCCGTCGAGTGTCAGCCCGTCGATCGACACGTTGGTGACGAACTCGCCGCTCAGGAGTGGGAACAGCGTTGCCGCGGTCGGGGCGCCGCCGACCCACAGGTTCTCGCGCAGCCCCTTGTCGAGCTTGAACCGGTTCCCGGCCCGCGCGACGAGCGTGCGCTTGATGACGGTTGCGCCGCCGTGGTGCGGGTTCTTCCCCCGGAGGCACACGCCGTCGCCGACGCGGAACCCGGCCCCGTCCGTCAGAGTGACCTCCTGGTCGTACCAGTCCGAGTCGGCGGCGAGCCGCGTCGATGCCGACGCCTCCTTCACCAGTACCGTGTCCGGCCCACTGCCGACGAGCCGCAGGTTCGAGCACAGGTAGACCGCGTTGCGGAGCCGCCACACGCCGGGGAGAAGGCGGACCGTGCCGCCACCCATCCGCGCGACTGTGTCGACCGCGGCCTGGATGACGCGCTGGTCGCGGCCACTCAGGTCGCCGGTGTCATTGCCGACGGTGAGTGTGAACAGTTCGTCCCAGCGCGGCCCGTGTCGCCCGTCGCCCGACGTGGCCCGTGGGCTCGTGACCACGGGGCGCGGGGCCGTGGCGGGCGGATCGGCGGCGCTGGTGCCAGCACCGAGGGCGGCCGAGGCGGCGGCGGTCCCGAGAAAGCGGCGGCGGTCGAAGTCGGACACGGGCGGCTCGCGGGAATGGGGTCAGGTGAAGCACTCGCGGACGACGGTCCCGCCGTTCACAGTGAGCAGTTCCTTGCGGTTGTTATGCTGGTAGTACAGGTCGTGCTGGTCGATGCCGAAGGCGTGGAGGATGGTGGCGTGCAGGTCGTTCGGCGACACCGGCTTTTCGACCGCGGCGTAGCCGACCTCGTCGGTCGCGCCGACGACGTGCCCGCCCCGCACGCCGCCGCCGGCGAGCCAGACGGTGTAACCCGACGGCGAGTGGTTCCGCCCCGGCGACTTCGCGCCCGGGTTCTCCGCCGCCGGCGTGCGGCCGAACTCGCCGCCCCACACGACGAGCGTGCTCTCCAGCAAGCCGCGCTGCTTCAGATCGGCGAGGAGGGCGGCGATCGGCTTGTCGGACTTGAGCGCCTGCGGTGTGTGGTTCTGCTTCAGGTCGCCGTGCGCGTCCCAGCCGCCGTGGCGGAGTTGCACCACGCGCACCCCGCGCTCGACGAGCCGGCGGGCGAGCAGACAGTGGGTGCCGAACTCGGTCGTCTCCTTTTCGCCGATGCCGTACCGCGCCTTCACCCGCGCCGGCTCGCGCGACAGGTCGAACGCCTCCGGCGCGGCCGTCTGCATCCGGTAGGCCAGCTCCAGGTTCGCGGTGCGGGCGTCGAGCGAGGACGTGTCCGAGTGGTTCGCGGCGTGGAGTCGGTTCAGGCCGCGCACGAGGTCGAGCTGCGCGGTGCGGGAAATCGCTGACGTGCCGGCCGGCGGCGTGACGTTCGGCACGCCGCCGGCGCTGCACACCGTCCCCTGGTGCCGGGCGGGGAGGAAGCCGTTCGACCACGCCGCCGACCGACCGGACTCGCCCGCCGAGTGCATGACGACGTAGCCGGGCAGGTCGCGCGTAGCCGAGCCGAGCCCGTAGTGGAGCCACGCCCCGAGGCTCGGCCGGTCGCCGATCTGGGAGCCGGTGGTGGTGAAGTACTCGGCCGGCGCGTGGATCGGGCTGGCGTGCGTGCAACTGCGGACGACGCAGATGTCGTCGATCACGCTGCCAACGTGCGGGTACAGCTCCGACACCGGGAGGCCGCTGCGGCCGCGCGGCGTGAACCGGTACGGCGACGCGAGCAGGTCGGTGTGCGGCGCGCGGGCCACCTGTGGGATGCCGCGGGCGATGCTCTCGGGCACCGCCTGGCCGTCGAGGCGGGTAAGTAGCGGCTTCGGGTCGAACGTGTCGACTTGTGACGGCCCGCCGCCCATGAACAGCACGATCAGCGCCTTCGCCTTCCCGGACAGCCGCGCCGGGTCGAGCGGCGTGCCGTCGGCCGCGACCACGCGCTGCTCGTCGGCCAGCACGGAGAGCAGGCCGAGCGCGCTCGCGCCGAACGCGGTGTGCGTCAGGAGATCGCGGCGGGTCGGACGACCGGTCATCATCCCCTCGCGGGTTCGTCAATCGATCGTCGCGAACTCGTTCGTCATCAGCAGGGCGTGGCACAGGTCGCGGAGCGGATCACCGGCGACGCCGGTCTGTGCGAAGAACTCGGCGAGTTGCGCCCGCTCCGCGATGGTCGGGGCACGGCCGAGCGCGAGGCGGAAGGCGGCCGTCGCCTGTGCGTCGCGGTCGGCGCCGGCAGCCCGCGCCCGCGCGGCAAGCGCGCGGGCACGTTCGACGACGAACGGGTTGTTCAGCAGGAACAGTGTGCTTATCGGCGTTTCCGATTCGAGCCGCCGCGGGCAACTCTCGGTCGCGCCGGTCGGGCCGTCGAATAACGTCTGCACCGCCGGCGGGCGCTGCCGCTTTTGGAGCAAGTAGAGGCCGCGGCGCAGGCTCTTCGTCTCATCCGCGTCCGGTTTCCCGCCGACGGTCCGAACCAGATCGCCGCTCACGGCGAGGAGCGCGTCGCGCACGCCCTCGGCCTCGAGCCGCCGCGGCCTCCAGCGGGTGAGGTAGCGGTTATCCGGGTCGCGGCTCACGCTCGCCGCGTCGCCGCGGCTCGCCTGCTGGTACGCGGCGCTCGTCACGATTAGGCGGTGGAGGTGTTTGGTGCTCCAACCGTGTTCGACGAGTTCGGTGGCGAGCCAGTCGAGGAGTTCGGGGTGACTGGGCGGCGAACCGCGGAGGCCGAAGTCGCCGCCGGTGTCCACGAGGCCGCGGCCGAAGTGGTAGTGCCAGATGCGGTTCGCCCACACCCGCGCCGTGAGCGGGTGCGTGGGGTGTGTCAGCCAGTCGGCGAGCGCCGTGCGCGGCGCGCGGTCGACGCTCGGCGGCGTCGGGCCGAAGGCCGCCGGCCAGCCCACGTCCAGCGCCGCGCCGCGGCGGTGGGCGTCACCGGCGAGGAGGACGAACGGCCGCGCCGGGCCGAGGCGGTCGGGGTCGAAGGCGGGCGGGTAGAACCCGCGCATCGGCAGCACGGCGACGCGGTGCGGGCTGGTCGCCGGCGAGTAGAAGCCCCACGTCTGCGGTGCGTCCGGCAGCTTCTCCTCGACCGCGGCGACGCGCTTCTTCAACTCGGCGAGGCGCGGCCGGTCCGCCGGCGGAATCGCGTTCTCCTTCTGCGCCGTGGTGAACTGGAACTTCAGTTCGACCAGTGCCGCGACCGCGTGCTCGGCCGGCGTGCGCCGGTGCGGCGGCGTGTCGAACGCGGCGACCTGCTCCGGCGTCAGTGCCGCCCGCGCCTTCGCCGCGAGCCCTGCCTTCGCGGCCCCCTGGATCGCGTCGATCGCCCGGCGGTCGGCGTCGTAGCCCGGCGGCTTGGCCGCCTTGTGCGCCGCCCACCCGGCCGGGTCGCGGAGGGCGAGGTTGTTCGGCATCCCCTTCAGGAAGAAGCCCTGGAAGCGGTAGTAGTCGCGGTCGGTGACCGGGTCGAACTTGTGGGCGTGGCACTGGGCGCAGTTGAACGTGAGCCCCAGGAACGCCGCCGCGGTGGTGTTGGCGACGTCCACGTACACGTCGTTGAACTGCCGCACCACGTCCTCCTCGTTGCTGCTCAGCCGGGCGGCGGCGAGGAAGCCGGTGGCGATCAGGTTCTCGTCGCGGTACGGCGTCATCTCGTCGCCGGCGAGTTGCGCGCGGAGGAAGCGGTCGTAGGGGAGGTCGGCGTTGAACGCCGCCACCACCCAGTCGCGGTAGCGCCACGCGGACGGGCGCACGTGGTCGCTCTCGTAGCCCTCGGAGTCGGCGTAGCGGGCCACGTCGAGCCAGTGCCGCCCCCAGCGCTCGCCGTAGGCCGGCGACGACAGGAGCCGATCGACCTGCTTCGCGTAAGCGTCGGTGTCGCGGTCCGCGAGGAAGGCGTCGACCTCCTCCGGCGTCGGCGGCAGCCCGGTCAGGTCGAGCGCCAGCCGGCGGAGGACGACGCGCGGGTCCGCGGGCGGGGCCGGCGTCAGGTTCTTCTCGCGGAGCTTCGCCAGCACGAAGACGTCGATCGGGTTTCCCGGCCCCGGCACCGCGGGCCGGCGGACGGGCTGGAACGCCCAGTGTTTCGCCGCCGCGGTCGCGGGCGGGAGGAGCGTGTCGTCCCACTTCACGCCCTGCTCGACCCAGGTGCGGAGCGTCTTGATTTGGGTCGGTGTCAGCTTCGCGCCAGTCTGCGGCATCTTCGTGTCCGGGTCGTCGCTCTCGACGACCGCGACGAGGCGGCTCTGGTCGGGGCGGCCGGGGCGCGCGTAGGCGAGCACGTCGGCGCGGCGGTCGAGGCGGATGCCGGACTTGGCGTCCTCCCCCTGGTGGCAGCGGAAGCAGCGGTCGTGAAGGACGGGGTAGACCTGCTTGCGGAAATCGACCGCGTCCGCCGCCGAGGCGGGTCCGGCGCACGCGACGATCAGCAGTACGGTGGCGGTGCGCACGGCCCGGCCCCGAAGAGGTTATCGCCCGAGTGTACCCGGGTTGGATGGCGGAGGGAAGCAGGTGCCCGTCATGTCGTCCCTCCGCGCTTGGCTGCTTCACGAGTGCGGTTGAATCGGCTTCGTTCTCATTCGCGTTTGAAGCGTGACTTTTTGTGACCGGGTTTCCGGTTGTTGCGAACGACGCCAGGTTTTCCACAGAGTTTGGTCCTACTTGGGGCGGTTGAGACCAATTCGCGTCGAATCACTCCCTCCGCCCGATCCCACCATCGCTTCCTAACGCCTTATGGAGATTCCACCTCCGACGAGTTCGAGCGGTGCAGAGTGGTGTCGGCGTCACGTCCGGGCGTGACCAAGTTTGGTCCTAGTTGGTCCTATTTGGGGTAGTAGTGACCGACCCGGTCACAACATCGTCTCGTCGCACACGACCGGCACTCGCTTATGGCCGGCAGAAACGCCCACGCGGCGGCCGTCGGCCGCGCAGCAATGCGCGGACCGGCGGCCGCCGGTGGTTGAGGTATCGGGTTCCGACGTAGTGCCCCGGTCCGGCCGCTCGTGCCGTGGGGGTTGCAGGGGTGAACCTGCTCGGTCGCCCGGACGACCGCCCCCGCGGACGCACCATGACAGTGCTGTGCCGCGCGGCTCACGGACTGGAGGAACGTCACGGCCGGGTGTGATGCGCCGAGTCCGAAGTTCGCTGCCGCGGTCCGGGCCGCGGGCAGAGTCGGTGGGGCCACACCCGACACCTCATGCCAGTATACGGAGTAGATGTGCATCAAGTCAAACGCCAACGCGCGACCGCGACCGATCGGCGCACTACTCCTTCTTGCGCAGCCGGCCGAGCACTTGTTCGGCGTACTGCCTCGTGTTCGCGTCCGTCTCGCGGGCGACGAGTTGCTCCAGCGGCGCGACCGCCTCCGCGGGGCGAAGCAGGTCCAGCGCGCCGACCGCGTCGAACCGCTTCCGCGCGCCGGCGTCGCTCAGCTGCTTGAGCGCCGCGGTGGTCGTCGTCTTCGCCGCCGGCTTCGTGCGCCACGCCGGGTCCACCTTCTCAAGCGCCGCGGCGGTCGTCGTCCGCACGGCGGGTTCGGTGTTGAGGAGGAACGGGCACAGCGTCGGGACCAGGGTCGCGTCGCCGGCCGCCGCGTGGCCGAGCGCGTCCGCCGCGGCGCCACGCTTGGCGTCGTCCGTCCCCGAGAGCTGCCCCTTTGCGGTCGCCACAACGGCTTTGGCCGCCGGCTTGGTGCGCCACTTCGGGTCGAGCCGGTCGAGCGCCGGGGCGGTCGCGGCGCGGACCTTCGCGTCCGGGTCGAGGAGGAGCGGCGCGAGGGTGGGGACGAGCGCCGCGTCGCCGGCCGCGACCTTCGACACGGCGTCGATCACCTCGCCGCGGTTCCGCCCGTTCTTGTCGGCGGCGACCTTGGTGAGCGCCGGCAGCGCCTGTTTGGCGGCCGGGCCGGCGGCGGCGATCTGCCCCAGCACCTGCACCGCCTCGGGGTCGGAGCGGGCGGCGGCGAACTGACGGGCCAGCTCACCACCGACCTCGACCCCGCACCGCCCGGCCAGCCCGACGAACGTCGGGTGCTGCGCCGCCCGCTTCACGAGCGCCTCGCCCGCCGCCCTGGCGTCATCCTTGTACGCCGGGTCGGCGGCCCAACCGGGGTGGGCCTTGTCGAGGGCGGCGAGGACTTTGGGCGCCGCCTCCGGGTGGAGTTCGGGCTTGGCGACGAGGGCGAGCAGCGTCGGGGTCGCGGCCTTCGCCGCCGGGCCGAACTCGGGCAGGACGAGGAGCGACTTGTCCCGCAGGAACCCGCCCTCCCGCCCGAACCGGTCGGCGAGGGCGGTCTTCGACAGGCCCGAGAGCGTGGTCGTGATCCCGTCGAGCCCGGCCGGGCCGAGGTCGATCAGGGCCCGCTCGGCCTGGAACCCGCGCTCGCTGGCGATCCGCTCGGCCATCTTCGGCGCCGCCGCCTTCACGTCCGCGTCGGCCCGCCAGTCCGGGGCGAGCTTGTCGAACAGACCCTTCAGCTCGGGGTCGATCACGCCCTCCCGGACGACCGCGGCGGCGATCTTCGGCGCCGCCGCGGCCGCGGGCGGGCCGCCGCCGGCGACGAGCTCGATCGCCCGCCGCCGCAGCGCCGTCTGCTCCCGCGTCCCCGCTCCCGGGGGCGGCTGGATGACTTCCCCGAGCGCCGCCGCCGCCGCCGGCCGCGCCCACCAGTCGGGCTCGATCCGCGTGAGCGCCTGGGCCAGCCGGCCGAGCAGCCACACCGGCTCGTTGAACCGGGGGGCCACGTCGCGGTTCGCGTCGCGGAGGGCGGCGACGAGGCGCGGCACCGCCTCCGCCGCCTCCGCCCCGAGCGCCTCCGCGGCGCGGACGCCGAACAACTTCCGCTCGGGGACCGCGCTGTCGATCAGCTCGGCGATCGTCGGGAGGGCCGCCTTCCCCTGTTTGCGGATGAAGGCAAACCCCTCGTCGCCGTACCCGAGCGCTTCGAGCGTCCCCGGGCTACCCGCCTCCGACCCGCCGACCCGCTCGATGGTCTTCACGAGCCGGGCGCTGACGATCCGCGGCTTCGGGTCGTTAAGTTCCTTCGCGTTGCTGCGGATCATGCCGTTGAACGTGGGCACGAGCTCCTTCGCCCGCGGCCCGAGGCGCTCGACCGGGCCGAACACGTCGTCGAGCGACGTGGCGTACTGCGCGGGCGACTCCTTCGTCCACGCCCCCCGCCCGGTGTACATCTTGTTGAGCTCCCGGAGTTGCTTCTGGATCACCGGCCCGACCAGCTTCGCCTGCTCGGCCGTGATCGGCTGAAATGCGGCGAAGAGGTCGTCGGCCTCCTCCGGCGGGAGCTTAGCCGCTTCGTAGAGCAGCTTCGGCAGTGCCTGGGTGAACACCGGGTCGGCCTTCCACTGGGGATGAACCTTGTCGAGCGTGCCGCGGACGGTGGCGCGCGTGTCGGCGTCGCCGTCGGCCACGCGGGGGATGAGCACCGGCGCCGCGGGTGCGGCGGCCGCGCCGTAGTGGGCGAGACGCGGCAGCGCGATCGGGAAGCCCTGCGACCGCGGGGCGATCGCGAGCAGCGCCGGGAGCGTGCCCGGGTCGGCCAGGACGGCGGCGGTCCACATCGACGGGTTTTTCAGCGCCGTCACCACGCCCGGCGGGATGGCGTCGCCCTTCGCGTCCTTCGCCATCTCGAGCAGCCGCGGGGTTTCCTTCGGCCCGGCCGCGACCACGACCTCGGCAGACGCCGACTGGAGGACCTGCTCCTTGTGGTTGAGGTTGTCGAGGGCGGTGTCGAGGATCACCCGCGCGGCCGTGCCGCAGGCGCGCATCTCGCCCATCGCCGCCGCGGCGTCGGGCGCGTTGCCGGGGTTGGTCGCCCGCTCGACCAGCCGGGGCAACCCCTGGCACGCCACCGCGGTCGGGTTGGTCGTGCCCCGCAGCCGCCAGTTCGGATCGAGCTTCTGGAGCCAGACGTAGTGCCCGTGGGCGTTCTCCGGGGTGAAGCCGTCCGTGAGCGGCCCGACGCCGGCCCCGCCGATCTGCCGCAGCGCCGCGTCGGCCCGGTCCTTCACCGGCTCGGCGGTCCCCTCCCACACGGCGACGAGGTCCGGCGCCGCCGGCCCGCCGACCGCGGCGAGCGAATCGACCGCCAGCCCGGCCGACTCGGGCGGGTCGGTCAGCGCGATCGCGCGGAGCGGCGCCGCCGCCGACGTGCCGAGGTAGCCGAGGGTGCGGGTGATGCCGTCGCGGACCGCGGGCGACGCCCCGGGGCGCGCCGCGACTAGCTCCGGCACCGCCGCGCCGGCCGAGGGTCCCATCCGCCGCAGCGTCCGCAGTGCGTCCTCGGCCCGCCCGTCCGGCCCCTCCTTCACCGCCGCGGCCAGCGAATCGGCGGGGTGGCCGGCGATCAGCCAGCCGACCAGCCCGGTGATGAAGAGCGCGACCGCCATCCCCGCCAGCGCGCCGACCCGCAGCCCCCAGTACGGCTTGGCCGCGACCCCCGGCGGCGTCAGCACCCGCCGCGCCGGCGGCTTCCGCTTGCGCGTCAGGAGGACCGCCAGTCCGAGGGCGATCCACAGCCGGCAGAACAGCGTCAGCGTGCCGACGACCCCCTCACGCGGCAGCGTGTGGAGGCGGATGCCGAAGCTCTCCATGACGTCGGCGAAGTCGACCACGCGGAGGGCGTTCTCGGCGAACCAGAGCGGGACGTCGGCGAACCGCCACGGGCGGACGAAGAACGCCACCACCACCCACGCCACGAACCAGACGGCGAACGCCGCCAGCGCGAGGCGGACGAGCATCCCGCGGAACTCGTCGTCGGCCAGCACCGCCTCGCGGAACCGGCCGACGGCCGCCCACACCAGCCCGAGGAAGAACACGTCCACGACCACGTGGTAGGCGACGACGAACACGCCCACGAGCGGGCTCGTGTGCTTGATCGACTGGATGCCCCACCCGTACGCCTCGACGGCGTCGAACACGTCGCCGGCGCGGAAGGCGTGGGCGGCCGAGAACTGGAGCCACTGCCACGGCGTCGTCTCGCCCGGGGCGTCGTACAGTTCCGCCCCGAAGTGCGCGTAGAACTGGAAGAACAGCGTGGTGAACAGCGCGACCTCGACGCCGGTGATGAGGGCCAGCCGGAGGACGTGCGCCCCGCGGAGCAGGTTGCGCACGGCGAGGTACAGGTTCACGCCGAGCAGCGCGACGGTGACCGTGGGGAAGGCGAGGTGGAGGACGCCGCCCATCGGGACGAACGCCAGCCGCGGCGCGAACGCGGCGACCAGCCAGCCGACGACCGCCCACGCGAACGACGCGGCGCCGAACCAGAGCGGGTAGGCGACCGGCACGTACACCGGCTCCGCCCGCGCCTTCTTGGCCTTCTTCTTGCCGGTCTTTTTCGGCTCTTTGGGCTCGGCCATCGGGGTGTCTCGTGGGCGCCGGCACTCGGCTACGCCCGGTTGTACCCGCGCCGCGGGGCGCGGTAAAGAACCCGCCGGGGTCACACGGGTTCTTCACACGGCTTCGCCGGTCGCAACCGGTTCGCGCAAGACCGCCGCCCGGCGGACGAATCACCCGGGCGAGTCGCTGCCTCCGGCCACCGGTGACCCATGTCTCGTCCCCTCGCCGCGCTCCTGCTCGCGGCCCTCTCGCCGGACGCCGAGGTGACGGCGCACCTGGAGACGTTCGCCGTCGGGTTCGATGCGCTCGACGCCGGCGCACTCCGCGACCCGGTAGAACTCCGGGCGAGACGAACACCCCACCGAGGCTTGCGCCCCGGCCTAACAACCCCGACGACCTGTGGGTCCGTGGACACAAACCCCGTCTCGCACGGTCACACGCCCGCCGTCACCGGCACGCCCGGCCGGGCGCGGGCGGGACGTGGGTCGGTCGCCGCGTCCAGCCGGCGGCGGAAGCGGAGGTGCCGCGCCCGCGACACCTCCAGGAGCGGCCGCCAGGCCCAGTGCGTCAGCCGGTGGCGGATGAGGAACGGCCACAGCCAGTTCGACCGCTTGTACAGGTACGCCATCGCCAGGTACGCCGGCACCGCCCGCCAGTCGCCCGGCCGCCGCCGCCAGATGCACCGGTGCGAGAACGTGCGCCGGTAGCAGTACTCGTAACCGTCCGCCAGCTGCTCGGTCGTCATGTGCTTCGGGCGGAAGACGACGTGCGCGGTGTCGTAGAGCGACCAGTCGCGGTGGAGGATCCGACCCTCGCCGTCCATTTGGCGGAACAACGGTGTGCCGGGGTACGGCGTCAGGATGTGGTACGTCGCCGACTCCATCCGCACGCCCTCGATCCAGTCCACCAGTTCGGCGAAGCAGCCGGGGCGGTCCTGGTCGAAGCCGAGGACGAAGCTGCCGTTCACCTGGATGCCGTGGTCGTGGAACACGCCGACCCGGCGGGCGTACTCGGCCGCCCGCGGCGTCTTCTTCCGCGCCGCCGCGAGGTTCTCGTCGGTCAGCGACTCGAACCCGACGAACACCCCCGTGCAGCCGGCGAGTGCCATGGCGCGGACGAGCGACGGGTCGTCGGTCACGTCGAGCGTGACGGCGGCGCTCCAGATGACCCCGAGCGGCCGCATCGCCGCGCACAGTTCCCGCAGGTACTCGGGGCGCGAGCCGAGGTTGTTGTCGGTGAACACGCAGTACGGCTGGCCGTCGGCCGCGATCTCGGCGGCGACCTGCTCCGGGTCACGGCACTGGTACGGCACCTTCAGCCCGTCGGTGCTGAGGTAGCAGAACCCGCAGCGGTTGTGGCACCCGCGCGTGGCATTCAGGCTCGTCGTGGTGAGGAACGCGCGGCGGTCGAGCAGGTCACGCCGCGGCGCGGGGTCGGCGGTGTACGGGCGCTGATACGACCCGTCGTAACGCGGCCGGAGGCGGCCGGCGTCGATGTCATCGAGGACGTGCGGCCACACCTGCGCCCCCTCGCCGAACGCGAGTGCGTCGGCGTGCGGGGCGCACTCGTCCGGGCACGAGATGACGTGCAGCCCGCCGAGCACGACCGTCGCGCCGCGCTCCCGGTACCAGCGCGCCAGCTCGAACGCCCGCCGGGCGAACGTGAGGTGGACGGTGATGCCGACCACCTGCGGGAACGGGTCGGCCGGCGGCGGGCCTTGGAGCAAGTTCTCGTCCCAGTAGCGGACGGCCCACCCCGGCGGGGTGGCGCCGGCGACGGCGGTGAGGGCGAGCGTGGGCGTGAGGACGTGCTTGCCGTAACTGGCGTGCGGGTCTTTCGGGTAGAACGGGTTGATGAGCAGCGCCGTCCGCGGGACCGGAGGGCCGGTGCGGCGAGCAGGGTCGAGCCGCGGCGCTTCGCGCAGAGCTTTTGGGACGATGGGCGGCATTGGGTGACTCCGTTCGGTGGCGAAAATAACTTTGCATTGCAAAGTATAAGTGAAAAGAAAAGGGCGGGCCGGCGCCCGCCCGCTCGGTGGATGTCACGCGCCGGCGAGGCCGGGGCGGGTCTCCGGGGCAGGTGCCTCGGCGGCGGCCGCGTCGCGGACCACCTGCTCCAGTTCGGCGATGTACGCCCGGAACCGTCGCCGCCCGGCCGCCGTCAGTGCGCAGGTGGTCAGCGGGCGGCGCCCGGCGAACGCCTTCGTAACCTTCACCAGCCCTTCCTCGGCGAGCACGTCGAGGTGCCGGCTGAGGTTCCCGTCGGTGAGCGAACACAGCCTCGACAGGTCGGTGAACGACAGCCCGGTCGGCTGTGTCACGAGTGCGCTGAGAATGCCGAGGCGGGCCTTCTCGTGGAGCACCCGGTCGAGCCCGCTGTAGGCGAAGCGGCCGTCGTCACTCATCGTCATCCCCCCGCTTGGCCCGCAGCGCGACGGCCGTCGCCAGGTGGCCGACCCCGAACACCCCGCCGACCGCCCACCCAGACGGCTCGGCAGCCGGGTCGGCCGTGAGGAGCAGTGCCGCGCCGGCGATCACGTACCCGACCCCGACGGCCCACACCGCTGCCGGCAGGTGCGGCCGCGCGGCGATTATCCCCAGTCCGAACAGCAGCGCCCACAGCCCGGGTAGCAGGTACGTGAACTCCGCCCCCGCCCGCCACACGCCGAGGGTGACGGCCACGCCGGCGAAGAGCGCCGGGAGGAACTGGGCCATCACGCGGCGGGTGCGGCGGCGGGCGAGTTCGTCCTCCTCGCGGGCGTAGGACCGGGCCGCAGAGGCAAACCCGAGGGCCGCGCCGCCCGCGGCGGCGGCGAGCCAGTAGGCGACGAACCCGACGACGGATGCGCCCGGCTGCGCCACCGCGGCGAGGAGGCCGAGCACCCCGACGAGCGCGACGGCGGGCGGGCGGAACCCCGGGTACACCTCGGCCCGGGCGAGCTGGTCGTGGATCAGGCCGAGGCGGTCGATCGCATCCTGGGTCCGCATCGGCGGCACCTCGCGTTGATGGTCGGCCTCGACAGTGTACTTTGTGTTGCCAAGCTGAGTCAAGCGAGAAGTGTCCGGATCGAAGGGCGGCGAGCGAAGTGGGGGAGACCGGGCGGCGGAGGCTGCCGCCCGGTGAGGCTTCTGTCACCGGGCAGAAGCGACCCGGCGGCCGTTCCTGGCGGCCGGCGCGGTCGTCAGCGACTGGACGGCGTCGCGGACCGCCTCCGCCTCGGCCCGGGCTGTGCGGACGACCGCGTCGTCGCCGACCGGCGGGTGGACGTCGGCGTAGTCCGGGATGATGCGGACGCCGCGGGCGTCGTCCCGCTGGCGGGCGCGCTCCACGTCCCGGGCCACCCGGTCGGCCATGTCGGCGAACAGGTCGAGCGCTTCGTCGGGGTCGGCGAGGAGGCCGTCGGCGGCGAGCAGCTCGCGCTGGTAGGCCCAGACCCGGTCGTCGTCGGCCGCGTCGAGCGCCCCGCGCCCGGCCGTCCGCACCCGGTCGAGCAGGCCGCCGAGCGCCCAGTACCGGGCGTAGAACCGGTACGCCTCGACGGCCCGCACCCGGTCGGAGTCGGTCAGCACGTTCTTCCCGAGCCCGGGGATGTTCCGGTCGGTGTACAGCGGGCGGACGGCCGGGACGTCGTCCAGGTCGCGGGCTGCGGCCAGCATCAGGGCCACGGTGTCGGGGCGGAACACGGCGAAGTCGAACCGGCTCCGCTTCGCCTTGTTGCGGGCGCGGAACTTGGCCTCGCACCGCCGCAGGGCGTACACGTTCTCCCGGAGCATCCACGCCGGGCTGATCTGGTTGTACGCCGGCGGCAGGTCCGGGAGCGGCTCCTGCCGGGGGGCGAGGAGCGAGAACGGGAACGTCACCTGCTGGGGCGCCAGGTCGGTCCCGCAGGCCACGACGGTGTACGGCGCCCGGCTGAAGTCGCACGGGAACTTGACGTTCACCCCGAGCCCGAGGAACAGCCCCTCCCCGGCCCAGAACTCCTGGTCCGGCGCCCGCGACGTGTGGTTCGACCCGACGTTCGCCCCGTACCCGACGTTCCCCCGCCCGCCCGGCCACAGGGTCGAGATCAAGAGCGACTCGTGGTGGAGCCCGACGAACGGCCCGAGGACGCACGAACTCACCTCGCCGGCCGCCACCTCGGTGTTCGGCCCGACCACGCTGTTCTGGACCTTCCCGTGCCGGTCGACCCGGGCCGACTCGACGAGCACCGACCGCTCGACCCCGGCCTGGCCGGTCACCCGCACCCCCCACTGGAGGAGCGAATCGGTGACGATCGACCCGGACTCGACCGCGACCGGCTCGTCCGGCGTGCTCAGGAGTGTGCTGCGGACGACCGCGGCGGCGCCATCAACCCGGGCGGCCGGGCCGACGAAGGCGTCCTCGACGCGCGGCACGCTCCACACGTGCGCCCCGGCCCCGATCACCCCGCGGTCGGAGGCCGCCAGCCGGCGGTACTCGGCGACCGCCGCCCGGTACGCCTCCACCTCCCGCCGGCGGCGGCCCGGCCGGGCGATCGCCGGGGGCAGCTCGACGTCCTGTTCCGCGAACCGCTCGACCTCCCGGCCGCCGCCCTCCAAGGCAACCGGCACCCGCAGCCCGTTCCCGAACGTCGCCCCGGGCGAGCAGGTGACCCGCCCGCAGTCCACGAGCACGGCCTCCTCGCCGACCACGTAGTTGGCGAGCAGCCGGACGTCGCGGACGAGGGCGTTGTGGCCGACCACGGCGTCGGCGACGGTGCTGTTCGACAGCCCGGCCACGACCTCGAGCCCGCCGGCGAGGGCGACGTACCGGGTGAACCGGCCGAGGACCACGTCGCCGTGGAATTCGCAGTTGCGGACCCGCCGGGGGTTGAACCCGTCGGCGACGCGGACCCGGGTCCAGTCGCGGGCGGAGTTCCCGAGCGATTCGAGCAGGTCGATCTCGGGCTTGAAGAGGGGGCGGAGGGCGGCGTCGCCCAGGGCGTAGGCGACCCCGCCGTCGGCCCGCACCGCCGCGACCGTCCGGATCAGGTCCGAGTCCGCCGTCAGCCGGCGGACCTTCGTTTCGAGGGTTTCGTCCATCGGTGACTCCCCGGTGATCAGTGGGCGGTCGGGACCGGGCTCGCGCCCGCGTCCCGCTTCTGCCGGTAGTACTCCAGACACGTTCTTAGCCCTTCCTCGACGCCGACGGTCGGCTCGTAGCCGAGGTCGGCGCGGGCGCGGGAGACGTCCGCGAGGCTGTGCTTCACGTCGCCCGCCCGGGGCGGGGCGAACTCGGGCGCGATGCGGGTGCCGAGCAGGGCGTTGATCCCGGCGACCAGGTCGAGCAGGGTGACCGACCGGCCGCACGCCGCGTTGTAGACCTTGCCGGCCACGCCCGGGGCGGCCGCCGCGAGCAGGTTGGCCCGGACGACGTTGGCGATGAACGTGAAGTCGCGGGACTGGGTGCCGTCCCCGAAGATCACCGGGCGGCGGCCGGCGAGCATCGCGTCCATGAACAGCGGGATGACCGCCGAGTACGGTCCGCCGGGCTGCTGCCGCGGGCCGAACACGTTGAAGTACCGCAGGCACACGGCCTCGAACCCGTACACCTCGCTGAACGCCCGGCAGTAGTACTCGCCGGTGAGCTTGGCGGCGGCGTAGGGGGACAGCGGGCCGGGCAGGTCGTCCTCGCGCTTCGCCGGCTTGTTCGAGTTCCCGTAGGCGCTCGAACTGGCCGCGTAGACGAGCCGGCGCACCCCGGCCTCCCGCGCGGCGACGAGGACGTTCAGCGTGCCCGTCGCGCAGGCGTGGTGGCTGCCGATCGGGTCGGCCACGCTCCGCGGGACCGACGGGAGGGCGGCCTGGTGGAACACCAGTTCGACCCCCCGGGCCGCCCGCCGGACCTCCTCGAGGTCGGTCAGGTCGCCGCGGACGAACTCGACCCGGTCCCGGACGCCGGCGAGGTTGTCCGCGCTCCCGGTGCTCAGGTTGTCCAGAACCCGGACGGTGTGCCCGTCCCGGAGCAGGGCGTCGACCAGGTGCGAGCCGATGAACCCGGCCCCGCCCGTTACCAGACACGTCGCCATCTCACCCCCGGTGTCACTCGACGGTCACGCTCTTGGCCAGGTTCCGCGGCTTGTCCACGTCGCAGCCGCGGATGCGGGCGACGTGGTACGCGAGCAGTTGGAGCGGGACGACCGCCACCAGCGGCTGGAGGTAGTCGGGCACGTCCGGGACGAAGAGCACGTCGTCGGCCTTGGCGGCGACCACCTCGTCCCCGGCGGTGGCGACGGCGATCACCGGGCCGCGGCGGGCCTTGACCTCCTCCAGGTTGCTCATCGCCTTCTCGTGGATCGCCCCCTTGAGCGCCAGGAACACGCTCGGCGTGTTCGGGTCGATCAGGGCGATCGGGCCGTGCTTCATCTCGGCCGCCGGGTACCCCTCGGCGTGGGCGTAGCTGATCTCCTTGAGCTTCAGCGCCCCCTCGAGCGCGACCGGGTACAGGTACTGCCGGCCGAGGTACAGGAAGCTGGTGCAGCCGGCGTACTTCTCGGCGACCCGGCGGGCGTCGGCGTCACACGCCAGGGTCCGGCGGATCAGGTCCGGCAGGGCCCGCATCTCGGCGATCATCCGCGCCCCCTGGAGGGCCGACAGGTGCCGGAGCCGGCCGAGGTGGAGGGCGAGCATGGCGAGCGTCAGCACCTGGCTGGTGAATGCCTTCGTGCTCGCCACCCCGATCTCGGGGCCGGCGTGCAGGTAGATCCCGCCGTCCGACTCGCGGGCGATGCTGCTCCCGACCACGTTGCACACCGCGAGCGTCAGGTGGCCCTTCCGCTTGCTCTCGCGGACGGCGGCCAGGGTGTCGGCCGTCTCCCCGGACTGACTAATGGCGATAACGACGGTGTCGTGGTCGATCGGCGGGTTGCGGTAGCGGAACTCGCTCGCGTACTCGACCTCGACCGGGATCTGGGCGAACTCCTCGATCAGGTACTCGCCGACCTGGGCAGCGTGGTAGCTCGTGCCGCAGGCCGTCAGGATGATCCGCTTGGCGCGGCGGAGCTGCTGCGGGTCGACGTTCAGCCCGCCGAAGTGGGCGCTCGCCTCGGCGTCGGACAGCCGGCCGCGCATGGCGCTCTCGAGCGTCTCGGGCTGCTCGTGGATCTCCTTGAGCATGTGGTGCTCGAACCCGCCCTTGTCGGTGTCCTCCTCGGCCCACTCGATCTGGTGGACGCTGGCGGTCACCTTCGACAGCTCGCGGTCGAAGATGTCCCAGTCGTCGGCGGTGATCCGGCAGACCTGGTGGTCCTGGAGGTAGACCACGTCCTGCGTGTACCCGACGAGCGCCCCCGGGTCGCTGGCGAGGAAGTGCTCGCCGGCCCCGACCCCCAGGACGAGCGGGCTGCCGAGCCGCGCCCCGACCACGGTGTCGGGGTCGTCCGGGCTGACCACCGCCAGCCCGTAGGTGCCCTTGAGGAGGGGCAGGGTGCGGCGCACGGCCTCCAGGAGGTCGCCGTCGAAGTTGCGGCCGACGAGGTGGGCGATCACCTCGGTGTCGGTGTCGCTGTGGAACGCGACGCCGTCGGCGATGAGGTGCCGCTTGAGCGCGTCGTAGTTCTCGATCACCCCGTTGTGCACGACGGCGACCCGGCCGCAAGCGCTGAGGTGCGGGTGGGCGTTGGCGTCGGTCGCCGGGCCGTGGGTGGCCCACCGGGTGTGGCTGATCCCGAGGCACCCGGGGGCGGGGCGGTCGCGGAGGTGCTCGACGAGGGCGGCGAGCCGCCCGGACCGCTTGCGGAGGTGGGCGGCGCCGGGGCCGGTGACGGTGACCAGTCCGGCGCTGTCGTACCCCCGGTACTCCAGCCGCCGGAGCCCGCCGACGAGAATCGGCTCCGCTTCACGCCGGCCCGCGTACCCGACGATGCCACACATGACGTGTCTTCCTGGGGGCCGGCGGCGCGGTGCGCCACCCTGTCCGGCCCCGGGGAGGGGCCGGAGCGGTTCCGAACACACGACGAAGAGGGGTTACGCCTTGTAGATGCGGCACGCGCCGGGGCGGACCGCCCGGGTCGTGTTCCGCGTGTCCACGATCATCGGCGCGTGATCCGCGACGAACTGGAGGTCGTAGGCGGTGTGGTCGGTCACCACCACCACGCAGTCGAGCGACCGCAGGTATTCCGGGGTCAGGTCCTGGCTCGCCAGCGACAGGCCCGGGTAGTGCCGCATCGCCGGGAGGGCGGGGACGTGCGGGTCGTTGTAGGAGAGGTCGGCGCCGCGCTTCTGGAGCAGCTCGGCGATCTCGAAGAACGGCGACTCGCGGGGGTCGTCGACGTCCTTCTTGTACGCCGCCCCGAGGAGGCAGACCTTGCTCCCGCGAACCGGCTTGCCGGCGTCGTTGAGCGCCTCGGCCACCCGGTTGACGACGAACAGGGGCATCCCGGTGTTGACCTCGCCGGCGAGCTCGATGAACCGGGTGTTGACCCCGACCCGGCGGGCCGCCCAGGTCAGGTAGAACGGGTCGATCGGGATGCAGTGCCCGCCGAGCCCGGGGCCGGGGTAGAACGCCTGGAACCCGAACGGCTTCGTCTTCGCCGCGTCGATCACCTCCCACACGTCGATGCCCATGCGGTCGTAGAGCACCTTCAGCTCGTTGACCAGCGCGATGTTCACGGCGCGGTACGTGTTCTCCAGGATCTTGCACGCCTCGGCCACGCCGGCCGACGAGACCGGCACCACCTGGCTGACGACCGGCGTGTAGAGCGCCACCGCCAGCTCGCGGCTGCGGGCGTCGATGCCGCCGACCACCTTGGGGATGGACCGGGTCGAGAAGCTCTTGTTGCCCGGGTCCTCCCGCTCGGGGCTGAACGCCAGGTAGAAGTCCTCGCCCGCCTTGAGCCCGGTCTCCTCCAGGATGGGGCGGAGCACGTCGTCGGTCGTGCCCGGGTAGGTGGTGCTCTCGAGGACCACGAGCTGGCCGGCCCGGAGGTGGTCGCGGATGGTCTCGGCGGTCTTGACGATGAACGACAGGTCCGGCTCGCGGGCCTCGGTCAGCGGGGTCGGGACGCAGATCACGATCGCGTCGGCCGCCTTGAACGCCTCCGGGTCGGCCGTCGGCTCGAACCGCTCGGTCCGGATCAGCTCGGCGACCCGGGCCGAGGGGATGTGCCCGATGTAGCTCTCGCCCCGGTTGAGCTTCTCGACCTTCCGCTCGTCCACGTCGAACCCGACGACCGTGAACCCGCCGGCGGCGAACGTCTCCGCGAGGGGGAGCCCCACGTAGCCGAGGCCGACGATCGCCACCCGGGCGGTCCGCTTCTGGATCCGCGCCTGGAGGGTTTCGAACATGGACAGCGCCCGCGTCGTGGTGCTCATTCGGTAACCCTTCCGCCCGGCGCCCGCCCGTGCGGCCGGACCCGGTTCGTGCCCCTTTGTGGGGTGGAGTGACGGTGGTTGAAGGAGGAGGAGAGTCGGGATCGTCTCGTCACGCCGGCTGCGGCGGAAGACCGTACCTGCTCCGAACCCCCGCTCCCCGAGGGAGAAGAGTTCGGACGTTAGATGCGCCGGAGGGGACTTGGATGCGGGGAGGCCGACATTTTCGGCCCCGCGGGCGGGTCAGGAGAGGGGGCGTTCGACCGTCGTCTCGTCGAGACTGCCGCCCGGGAGTCGGGACCGGACGGCGTCGGTGAGCGCCCGGAGAATCCGCGTCTCGGCCGCGGGCGGGGGGGCGAGGGCGGGGAGGGTGTGGGCGAGGGCGAGTACCTCGCGGTACTCGGCGACCTCGCCCTCGCACTGCCGGCAGGAACACAGGTGCCGTTTCACGGCGGTACGCTCCGGGTCGGACAGCTCGTTGGCCGCGTAGCCACTCAGCAGGTGCGCGACGTCCGCGCACGGCGTGGCACGGCCGTCCTGGCCCGGCGGGGTGTTTGTGGCTCGTCCCGCCCCGTGGGGCGGTGGCTCGGGCGGCGGGATGGCGGCCACGCCACGTCTCCGAGAGGGGCGTTCACGCGCGGGGGGCGGATCCCGCTCCGGGTGGGGGGAACTCTGCGGGTGGCATGACGGGTGGCGGCCGGACCCCTCGGCCGCCCGGCGGGCGGACCGTCACGCGGAGGGGTCGGGTGGGCGTGGACGGCGGGGTGACGCGCGCGGGCGGCGCGCGCGGTGGGCGAGGGAATCTCCCAAAGTATGTCCGGGGTCGGTGGGGAGTTCAAGGGGTACTCGCGCCGCGCGGGCGGACTCTCATCCGGTATTCAGGCCGGCGTCGTAACGGCCGGACCGGGCTGGACCGGCGGGGTGGTGGGCAGTGACTCGGGGGAACCCTCTTCCACCGCCGCCCCGCACGGGATCCGCAACAACACGCGGGAGACGCCGAACGGGACGTGGAGCATTTTCAGCGCGGTACTGAGAACCAAGCGGGCGTCGAGCCACGGGCCGCCGTGCCGGATGTAGTGGAGGTCGTACCGGAGCTTGAGCCGGACGCTCCCCAGGTCGGTGTCGGCCGGGAGCTGGACCTGGGCCAGCCCGGTGACCCCGGGGCGGACGGCCAGACGTTCGAGATACCGGTCGACGTCCCGCCCCAGTCGCGCGACGAACTCGGGCCGCTCCGGGCGGGGGCCGACCAGGCTCATGTCGCCCTTCAGCACGTTCCACAGCTGCGGCAACTCGTCGAGGTGGGTGCGGCGGAGGATCCGGCCGACCACGGTCACCCGTGGATCCCCGGCCGTGGCCCACCGCGCGCCCGTCGCGGCCTCGCAGTTGTGGCGCATGGTCCGGAGCTTGTAGATCCGGAAGACCCGGCCGTTGAGTCCGACCCGCGTCTGGGTGTACAGGGCCGGCCCGCGGGACGTGAGCTTCACCAGGAGGGCGGTGGCGGCGACGACCGGGGCGGCGAGGACGGCCAGCACGACGGCGAGCAGGAAGTCGAGGATCGCCTTGTCGCGGAGCCGCAGGGTCAGGTCGCCCGCGGCCGGCGACCCGTGGGTCGACTCGTCGAGCGGGTCGCGGCAGGCGAGACTCGTCGCCGGGTTCTGGTCGGGCGGGAAGAGCATCATGGCTTGGGCGATCCCTGACGACGGATCGGGCACGGGTCACGCCCCCGGGTTTCGCGGGGCGAGCTCACGTCGCGGCAACTCTCCTCTGCAGCGGTGGGTAGATGCGGCCGGGCCTGAAAAGATTCGCCATTCCCCAGCCCACCTCCGTTCGCACGCCGAGGCGCGTGCGCGGGAGCCGGCAAGCCGGTGTCGTGCGGTATACTGGAGAGACTTGTTTGGTGAGGGGGACGCGGACGTGACCGTACGCTGCCCCGGATGGGGCAGCGTACGGGATGACGGTGATGGCTGTGGGGGGCGGCCGGGAGGTTGCCCCGCGGCGTGCGGAATCAGACGGCGCCGCAGGGCTCGCCGACGTACGGCCGGAGCGCGTCCCGGAGCATCTGGCGGGCGCGGTGGAGGCGGCTCTTGACCGCCGGGAGGCTGAGGCCGAGCAGGTCGCAGATCTCGGCGTTCGAGAACCGCTCGACGTCGGACAGGACGAACGGGTCGCGGTAGGCGTCGGGGAGCCGGGCGATCGCGGCCTCCAGTCGGCCCCGGAGCTCCGCCCCGAGTGCCTCGTCGTCCGGCCGCCGCACCCGGCGGGGGGTCGTGAGGCCGGCCGCCGGGCAGTCGCCGGCGTCCTCGCCGAGCAGCCGCTCCCGCGCCGTCGCCCGCTTCCGCCGGAGGGCCAGGACGGCGTTGACCGTTACCCGGTACAGCCAGGTCGGGAGGGACGACTCGCCGCGGAACGTGTCGAGTCGGCGGACGACTTGGAGGAGTACCTCCTGGGTGACGTCCTCCGCGTCAGCCTCGTTCCCCAGCATCCGGATGGCGAGTGCGTACACCCGGGAGCCGTACTGGTGGTAGACCTCCTCGACTACCCGGCCGAGGTCGACGGCGGCCTCACCCAGCCGGGAGGGGCCGGCGACGAGCGGGGGAAGAACTCCGGTCGGGTGTTCGGCCATGGGGCGACTCATGGGAGTTATCCGTGAGGGTGCCATCGGGGCGTCGACCGGCAGACACGGGACACGGGGGCGGGCGGCATGGCCCGGCTAACCCGCCTGGGCACGGGGGAGCGTGCGGTACACCCGGGGGGTTCCGGGGGAGCAGTTCCCTGCTCCGGCGGGGGAGGAGGAAAAGCGTGCTTCGATAGAACACGGCCAGCGGATGTCAAGCACTCTAATGGTGCCGGTTCGGGAGGGCAACAGAGGCTTGAAGGGTTTTACCGACTTTTCTCCCTGAGATTTCGGGGTGTCGGCGGGTCCGACAGCGGTGTCCGAAATGCCGACAGCCAGCCGCGGCGTCACGCGAGGCGGTGGCACGCAGGTGAGGCGCCCGGCCGTTCCGGCGGGAACCGGGTGCCCATCGGCAAACGGGGAGCAGGGGAGGTTCACCTGGCTGGAGCAGTCGGCGAACGGGAAGGTAAGCCGGGTCATGGGGCGATTCATGCTGGAGGACGGCCGGGCGAGCGGCCGGTGGTGAGCCGATACCACTCCAAGAGCGGGCGTCCGTGCCAATGTCGCAGATCGGGATAAGTAATCTCGAATACGGTTGATCAGGCGCACGCAATTTCGAGTTTTGCTACGTTATCATCTCGACGGCGGAACCGCCAGGCGAGACGGTCACGGGGTGCGGATTTTTCCGATTTTGAGGGCGGGGCGAGGAATTTGGCGGCTGTCTCGCGTGGCATTCCTCGCACCCGACTCTCAGCCCCGGCATCTACCCCCGCGGTCGATACCAGACATCGAATTCCTGGACCTCTGGGCGTACCTCCCCATTTCGGGGTACGAGAGCAGCACGGCCGGCAGGACATTTTTGGTCAGACTTTTTCGGCTGGCTGTACTATTTCTTCCCAGAGCGGAATTCCGCGGGCTGGACACACCGCGCGCAATCTTAGTCAGAGTCCGTCGGGTTTCTCTCGACCGGTCGAGCCCTCCCAAACTCGTTAGACGAAGGGGCGCGACGGAAGTTCCGGGAATCCGGATTATTTCCGACCGGGCAGGAAAGGCGGGGGGGAAGTGCGGACGGATGGGAGTTTGCGCCCGCGACGGTATCGAAGGGTAGGCGAGTGGCGAGGCGGGAGACTAACACGTGGTCACCGGGACGGGTTTCCCGTCCCGGTGACCACGCCGGGTGGACGGCAACTGCGACTTAGTTGATCCCCCCAGACTGGTTGATCCCCACGAACACGAAGTAAGCCATCGTCCGGACGCTGCTCGAGTAGCCGGACCAGAGCGTCCCGTTGTTCGCCCGGGCGTTGGTCCGCTGGAGGATGTCCCAGACCGTCAGGGCGCTGTCGTCGGCCACCCCGAACGCGGCCCCGTAGGAGCCGACGTTGTAGTAGTCACTCTTGACGCCCGTGGTGTTGACCGTGAACCCGAATGCCGTCGCGTAGGTGCCGCCGGCCCAGTCGCAGTCGGTGACGTAGACGGCGAGGGCCGTCGCCAGCACCTGGGCTTCGAGTTGCTTCGACGAGTTGCTCGCCAGCGAGCAGAGGTACGAGTAGATCTGGGCGTTGGTCTTGCCGGCGAGGGTGTTCGACCCGCACCCGGACCCGTACATCTCGCCGAAGTTCGACGCCAGCCAGTTGCCCAGGGCGGTGGCCGTCCCGTACGTCCCGCCGTTGTTCAGCTTGTAGACCAGCTTCTTGCCGTTCGTCCCCTTCCAGAAGTTCACCGTGGCCGTGTCCCCGTTCATCACGAGGGAGCCCTTGAAGTTGCCGAAGTTGACGCTCGTCTCGGCTTCCCCACTGGTCAGGCTGACGACCCGCTCGTCGGTCGTCCGGATCCACCCGGCCTGCATCACCTCGGCGATCTCCCAGGTGCCCGCGGCCACGCCGGTGATCTTGTAGTAGCCGCGCGAG
>VFQN01003251.1_pt1 | contig 23622 bp, 22 predicted proteins | sample 3512371 | NCBI WGS metagenome assembly VFQN01 (sample SAMN10412370, study PRJNA504923) | tailings metagenome | isolation source: Replicate 2 from Balatoc abandoned mine | place: Philippines: Itogon, Benguet | collected 2017-08-28
CGAGCAGCTGGCCCGACTTGCCGACGAAGGGCTCGCCCTGGCGGTCTTCCTGCTCGCCCGGGGCCTCGCCAACGATCATCCAGTGCGCGCTGGTGTGGCCGACGCCGAAGACGGTCTGCCGCCGGCCCTCGCACAGCTTGCACGCGCGGCAGGCCGCGACGGCCTCGCGCAGCGCCTCCCAGCCCATGGCTTCGACGCCGACGGCTCGATCACGCGCGGCCACCGCCGCTCTCGCCGGCGGGGGCGCGGGCAGCGCCACCCGTGCTGCAGGCTCCGGCGCGGCCGCCACCGCGCCTTCCACCCGCGCGGCAGGGGACGGAGGCGTGCCGTCGGGGCTCCACAACCGGATCCCCATGGCGTCGAGCATCGCCCGCTGGCGTTCAGTCCAGGCCACCGTCCGCCCCTTCGATCGCCAGGCTCATCACGACGGCATCTTCGCGCCGGCCATGCGCCGCCGGGTAGTAGCCCTTGCGCTTGCCGACCTCGGCGAAACCATGGCGGCGGTAGATCGCGCGCGCGCGATCGTTGCTCTCGCGCACTTCCAGCCAGAGCTGCCGCGCGCCACGCCGACGGCACAGGTCGGCCAGCGCACCGAGCATGTACCGGGCGTGGCCCTGGTGCCAGGCGGACGCAGCCACGGTGATGTTGAGCAGGTGCATCTCGTCGACGCCGGCCATGGCGACGAAGTAGCCGAGGATCTCGCCCTGCTCGTCGTAGAGCACGCGCGCGTCGTAGCCGGCGGCCAGCGAGTCGACGAAGTTGCCGCGGCTCCAGGGGAAGGCGTAGGCGCCGGCCTCGATGGCCATCACCGCGTCGAGGTGTGCGGCGTGCATGGTCAGCAGCGTGCGCTGCCGCGGCTGCGGCACGGCGCTCATGCAGCGGCCTTGGCCCGTGCCGCCGCCTCGCGCTCGGCGGTGGTCTGGGCGACCTTGTCGCGCAGATAGACCGGCAAGGCGAGTGCCGCATCGATGGCGGCACCTTCGCGCCAGGCGGCTTCGGCCAGGCGCGCCAGCGCCACCGCCCGTGAGCGCGTGGCCGGGCGCCGCAGCGCGTGGCCGGTGTTCCAGCGCTCGCCGAAGACCGCCAGGCCGGAGCCGGCCACGCAGCGCGGAGGCGCGTCGGCCCAGCGCGCCTCGAGCGCCTCGGGACGGCACAGCATCGGGCTCGCGAGCACGGACCAGCCGCCCCGTTCGAAGCGGTAGTGCGCCGCATAGACCTCGTCCATGCGCGCGTCCATCGCCACCCAGCAATCGGCGGCGGCCTCGCCGAGTTCGTCGAGCGCGTCCTGCGCCACCAGCAGCAGGCTGTCCAGCGCCAGCACCGGCTTGCCGGCGCCCAGCGCCAGGCCCTGGGCCACCGAACAGGCACTGCGCAGGCCGGTGAACGCCCCCGGGCCGCGGCCGAAGCCGACCGCATCCACGTCGGTCAGCGCGCCGCCGGCGCGCTGCAGCAGCGCGAGCACTTCGGGCAGCAGCCGCTGCGAGGCCTGCGCCCCGCCGTCACCCTCGAACACCCAGGTCACGCCGTCGCGGCTCAGCGCGATGGACATCACCTCGGTGGAGCTGTCGATGGCCAGCAGGCAGGTCATGCGGGCGAGTGTAGGTCAAGGCCCTCGCCGCGCCGGCGCGCGTGCGATCATCTCGGCCCATGCTGTTCGCCCCGATCCTGCGCCTCGCGGCCCTCCTGTTGTTCGTCACGGCCGGCGGCAGCGCCGCGGCCCGCCTGCCGGGCGAGGTCTACAGCGCACTGGACCGCGCCAAGGTGCCTGCGGACGCCGTCGTCGTGCTCGTGCAGGAGGTCGGCAGCCCGCGCAACCGGCTGGCCTGGCGTGCCGACGCCGCCGTGAACCCGGCCTCGCTGACCAAGCTGCTGACCACCTATGCCGCGCTCGACCTGCTCGGCCCGGCCTGGACCTGGAGCACGCCGGTGTGGCTGGACGGTGCCGTGCGCGACGGCGTGCTCGAAGGCAACCTCGTCATCAAGGGCAGCGGCGACCCGAAGCTGGTGCCGGAGCGACTGTGGCTGCTGCTGCGCCGCGTGCAGCAGCTCGGCGTGCGCGAGATCCGTGGTGACATCGTGCTCGACCGCAGCGCCTTCGCCGTGCCGGAGCAGAACCCCGCCGACTTCGACGGCGAGGCGCTGCGTCCCTACAACGTGCGCGCCGACGCGCTGCTGCTGGCCTATCGCTCGGTGCTGATCGGCTTCACGCCGGATGCGGCGCGCGGTGTCGCGCTGGTCAGCGTCGATCCGCCGCTGGCCGGCGTCGAGGTCGACCGCAACGTGCCTCTGTCGGCCACGGCCTGCAACGACTGGCGCGCGGAGCTCAAGGCCGACTTCGCCGACCCGGCGCGGCTGCGCCTGGCCGGCAGCTTTCCCGCCGCCTGCGGCGAGAAGACCTGGCCGATCGCCTACGCCGAGCCGCGCCGCTACGACGAGCGCATGCTCGCCGGGCTGTGGCGCGAGATGGGCGGCACGCTCGCCGGCAGCGTGCGCGACGGTGCGGCGCCTGCCACGCCGCCCACCTTCACCAGCGTCTCGCCGGCACTGTCGGAGGTGATCCGCGAGATCAACAAGTTCAGCAACAACGTGATGGCGCAGCAGCTGTTCCTGACGCTGAGCCTGGCGCGCAGCGGCAAGGGGACGCCCGAAGCCTCGCGCGAGGTGCTGCGACGCTGGCTGACCGAGCGCATCGGCCGGCATGCCGAGGGTGCGGTGATCGACAACGGCTCGGGCCTGTCGCGCGAAACGCGCCTGAGCGCGCAGCAGCTGGCTCGGCTGCTGCAGTCGGCCTGGGGCAGCGCCGTGATGCCGGAGCTGGTGGCCTCGCTGCCGGTCTCCGGCACCGACGGCACGCTGATCCGCTCGAAGGCACCGCCCGGCCGTGCCCACCTCAAGACCGGCTCGCTGCGCGACGTGGCCGGGGTGGCCGGCTACGTGCTCGCCAGCAGCGGGCGCCGCTACGTGCTCGTGGCCATCGTCAACCACGCCAATGCCAATGCGGCGAGGCCGGCCATCGATGCGCTGGTGCAATGGGTGGTGCAGGATGGCAGCACGCCGCTGGCTTCTGCCGAGACGACCAACTGAACAGCTTTCGCCGAATGTCTTCCGCCTCCAGCGCCACCGAGTGGATGGGCTATGCCGCCGCCACGCTGACCACCCTGTCGTTCGTGCCGCAGGCCTGGCACACCTTCCGCACGCGCGACGTGCGCGGCATCTCGCTGGGCATGTACGGCGCCTTCACGCTCGGCGTGGCGCTGTGGCTGGTCTACGGCGTGATGCTGGGCGCCTGGCCGGTGATCGTCGCCAACGCCATCACGCTGGCACTCGCCGCGGCCATCCTGGCGATGAAGGTCGTGCTCGGGCGGCGCGGCGGCGGCTGAGCGCCGCCGCGCCTCGCGCTCAGAACTTGTAGGACAGGCCGAGCGAGTAGGTGACCGGGCGGAAGTCGATCTCGGTGGTCAGCACCGTGCTGCCGGCGGCCACGAGCTTGGACTTGGTGTCGACGCGCGCGATGCTGCCGAACAGGCCCCACTTGCTGTCGATCGCGTAGTCCAGCCCGGCCTGGACCACGAGGCCGGTCGAGTCGCCGAGCTTCACGTCCGGGGCCAGGCGCGACTTCACGTCGGTGAACTTGGTGTAGTTGATGCCCGCGCCGAGGTAGGGCCGGAAGCGGTCGCCCTCGCTGCCGAAGTGATAGTTGACGATCAGCGTCGGCGCGACGTTGCGCGCCGAGAGGATGTCGTCGCCGAGGAAGGCCACCGTGCCGGTCGCCTTGGCCTTGATCTTCGGCGGGATGCCGATCACCAGTTCGACGCCGATGTTGGGCGTGAACAGGCGTTCGTAGGTGAGCAGCAGCGTGGTGGCGTTGCCGGTCTCGGCGTCCGCGCCGGGCGGCACGCCGATGCCCTGGATGCCGTTGGTCTTCGAGTTGGTGGTGTACTCGATGACACCGATCTTGAAGATGTTCTGCTGGGCTTGCGCGGTGCCGAAGGAGGCGGCGGCCATCACGAAGGCGGCCAGCATCTGTTTTCTGAACTTCATCGTAGTGTCTCCGCTGTCGTCGCGTCAGATCCAGCCGAAGGAGCGCAGGTCGGCAAGGACGCCCTCGCTGATCGCGCGGTGGCCACCCGTGCTCGGATGCACCGAATCGGCGAAGAACCAGGTCGTTGCACTCGCCGGTGGCGTGTCGCGCAGCTGATCCGGGCCGCAGAACAGCGAAGAACCATCGGTGATCGGTCCTCCCGGCAGCTGCGGGTCCGTCGTGGTCGCAGCGGCGATCTTGACGGCGTCGCAGGCCGGCACCGTCGTGTTCGTGATGCCCTGCGCAGCGGGGTCGTTCACGAGATCCTTGAACCGCGCAAAGGTGTCGATGATCCTCACCGGCTGGCCCGTGAGCGACTCGCGCAGCCACAGGTTGAAGATGCGCGACAGATCGGTCAGCACCGTGCGCGCGGGCGCCACCTGCGGGGAGTTGCCGAACGGCGTGTCGGCGATGTCGCTGAGCGTCATCACGGCCACGTACTTGCCGCCCTTGGCGAGGATCTCCGTCTTCACCAGCGTGGCCAGCTCGATGGCCGCGGTCTTCATCCCCTCCTGCGCCTCGGTCTGCGCCTGGAACAGCAGTGCATTGGCCTGGTCGACCGAGATCTGCCCGGCCGCCGCCTGCGCCTGGATCTGTCCGGCCTTGGCGGCGAAGGTTCCGAACTGGACGAAGACGTCGTTGTTGCCGGCGTAGACCATGATCAGGTCCGTGTCGGCGAAACGCCCGCCGAAGGCGGGGTTGGCGAGGTGGTTGGCGATCTGCGTGACCACCGGCACGGTGAGCGCACCGGCGCCGGTGGCCGGGTCGCGGCCGATGCCGTTCGGGCTGGTGACACGGGCGCCGCCCTGGCCGTAGGCCGTGCACGACTTCTGGATCGCAGGCACCGTGCTCTGAAGTGCCGCCGGGCACTTCACCGACTGCCCGTTGAATCCGACCTCGGCGGGCGTGAGCGGCAGGCCGAGGGCAGCGGCGACGTTTTCCACCCATACGGTAGCGTCCGGCCCGTTGGTGGTGAACTTGCCGCCCTGGATGCCGAAGGTCGCGGGGAACGGCGAGTAGGTCCCGACGTCGCTGAGGCTGTCGCCGAACGAAACGATGGCAGTGAAGTTGCCGGGTGTCGTCGGCGCACCGGACGGCGAACCGCTACCCGGAACGTCGGGGTCTCCCCCGCCACAGGCTGCGAGCAGCGCAGCCGCCAGGGCCAGCGGCGCCAGGGATCGGAACAGCTTCATGTACACCTCGTGGAGACGCGTCTGAAAACGAACGACCGTTCGCTTTTCCGAGCGACACTATAGGTGCGCCATCGGCAGCCCCGCGGCGGGGGAAACCCGGCCGCTCGGACTGGGGCTTGTCCGGATCAGAACGGATTGGCGCGCGAGCGCGAGGCTGCCAGCGAGCCGATGTAGGCGTGGCCGTTGGGGCTGAGGTGGGTGTCGTCGGCCCACAGGTGGTTGGTCGCGGTGGCCCCGGTGACCAGCGTGTCGCCCGTGCAGTCGAGCACGGAGGGGGCCAGGGCCTCGTCGCAAGCCGGGGTCGTGATGTTGCTCATGCCGGCGAAGCTCGTCGGGAACTTGTACATCGTCTGCATGAGTTCGTTGGTCAGCATGATCGCCACCTCGGAGCCGTTCTCGCTGGCGATGCCGACCCGCAAGCCCTCGTTGAACTTCTCCACCAGGGCGGTCAGCAGCGCGCTGCGGGACTTGTCGCCAGCCGCGAGATCCTCGGCCGCGGCAAACGGGGAGAGAGAGATTTCAGGCGCCGTCGAGACGAGCACCTTGCCGCCCGCGTCCGCGATGCGACTCACCTGGGCGGCGAGCGCGACGCCTGCGGCCCGGGCGGAAGCCGTCAGCTGCTCGGCGGGGGTGGCCGGGTACAGGGCGTACAGTTCGAGCACGTCGTGCTGGCCGACGAACAGCGTGACGAGATCCTTCGACGTGAACGTGTCGCCCGCGAGGTGCTGATCGACCTGCGCGGCGAGGTTGCTCACGGTGGCGCCTTCGGCCGCGTAGATGCGGCTGGCCGGGTTGAGCACGGCGTTCGGGTTGCACTCGGGAAAGACCAGACCGTAACTGTTCGCCAGTTGCTGGATCCACAGCGGATTGGCAGTGCAGCTGATCGTCTTGACGCCATTGGCGTCCGTCGAAAGCCCGTTGACCGTGTATTTGCGCCCCTCGGCCGTGATGACACTATTCTCGTCGCCGAAGGCCAGCACTCGGTTGGGCACGAACGGTACGACCGGATCGCCCCCTCCACAGGCCGACAGCAGTGCCGACGCACCGATGGCTAGAACCAGCGCCGTGTGGCGAAGGGCGGGGGCAAAGGGAATCATCGTTGCTCCAGTGGCAAATCTCGAACGCTGCGCGACGCAGCGCATTCAGCCCGCGGCGGCCCGCGACAGTCTGTCGCGAACACCATCCCACGCCGTGTCGCCGGGAGGCTCTTCGACCCAGATCAGATCCAGATTCCCGGCATCCAGTTCGCGCAGGGTTGCGAAGAGTTCGTGAGCGGCGCGGTCCGGATCCTCCGGCATGGCTCGACGCTCCAACCGGGACCCGGGAGGCAGCGCCACGGTGCGCGAATATACCGCCAGCTTCAGCGCGCTGTCGCCGAGCATCTGCAACGCCGAATTCAGCATCTGCGCGGACATCAGGCGAAGCCTGGCACGAGGCGCGTAGTGCGATTCGAGCGTGCCCGACGCGCGCGGCGAGTCGGCGCCGCGCGCCGCCATAGGCATGCCGAGCACCGCCTCGATGCGCTCCCGCTGCACCTGGCCCGGCCTCAGCAGCGCGGGCACAACGCCGGAACAATCGACGATCGACGACTCGATGCCGACCTCGCATTCGCCGCCGTCGAGCACGAGCAGTTCGTCTCCGAATTCGTCGACCACGTGCTGAGCACGCGTCGGGCTGATGCGCCCGAACCGGTTGGCGCTCGGCGCGGCGACGCCGCGCACGCCGCGCGCCCGTGCAGCGGTCAGCAACGCCTGGGCCACCGGATGCGCCGGGCAACGCAGACCGATCGTGTCCTGACCGCCGGCGGCCGCAGCGGCGACGCCGGGCGCTCGCGGCACGATGATCGTCAAGGGACCGGGCCAGAAGGCATCGATGAGCCTCTGCGCGGCATCACCCAGACTGCGGGCGAAGTCGAGTGCTCCGGTCGCGTCGGCCACGTGAACGATCAGGGGATGGTCGGGCGGCCGCCCCTTCAGGCTGAAGATGCCCGCGACCGCCCGATCGTCGTCGGCGCGGGCACCGAGGCCATAGACCGTTTCGGTCGGGAAGGCGACCAGGTGCCCCGCGGCGAGCGCGTCGGCGGCGCGCTCGATCGCGCCGGCGTCGTTGCCAGGCAGCAGCACGCTCAGAAGGCCTCGATGCCGAGCAACCTGGCAGCCTCGAGGGCCACCTGACGGGCCGCGTCAGGCGTCGGCGCGGTCACCGTGAGGTGGCCCATCTTCCTGCCGCGCCGGGGCTGTGCCTTGCCGTAGAGGTGCAGGTGCGCGCCGGGCAGGCCGAGCACGGCGGCCCAGTCGGGCTCGGCCACCGCACCCTTGGCGTCGAACCAGAGGTCGCCCAGCAGATTGAGCATGATCGCCGGCGAATGCAGCCGCGGCGCGGGCAGCGGCGCGCCCGTCAGCGCACGAACCTGCAGATCGAACTGCGAAACATCGCAGGCATCGATGCTGTAGTGCCCCGAGTTGTGCGGCCGGGGCGCCATTTCATTGGCGACGAGCGAGCCATCGGCCAGCACGAAGAACTCGACGCAGAGCACGCCCACGTACGCCAACGACTCGGCGATCCGCTCGGCACTCGCGATCGCCTGCATTTCCAGGGTTTCGTCGAGGCCTGCCGGAACCGACGTGACGGCCAGGATGCCGTCCCGGTGCACGTTGCGCTGCACCGGCAGGTGCACCATATGGCCATCGGCGCCACGCGCGACGATCACGCTGAGCTCCGCCGCGAGGCCCAGCCTCTGCTCGAGGACACAGGGCACGCCCTTCATGGCCTCCCAGGCAGCGGCCAGCTCCGCGCGATCAGCCACCCTGGCCTGTCCCTTGCCGTCGTAACCCAGGCGGCTGGTCTTGAGGATGCCCGGCAGCAGACCAGGGCTGACCTCGGCCAGCTGCCCCGCATCCTCGATTACCGCGAAAGCGGCGCAGGGCACGCCGCATCGCGTGAAGTGCAGTTTCTCTCGCGCTCGATCCTGGCACACCGCCACGGCGTCGGCACTGGGGGCCACCGGGCGGTGCGCTCCCAGCGTGACCAGGGCCGCCGCCGGCACGTTCTCAAACTCGGTGGTGATGGCCGCGCTGCGCTGCATCAGCTGTGCCAGACCCTGCTCGTCCAGGTACTCGGACTGCACGTGATAGTGCGCGACGAGCCCGGCCGGGCTGGCAGGGTCCGGATCCAGCACCGCGGTGAAGTAGCCCATCTGCTGCGCAGCATGGACGAACATGCGGCCCAGTTGGCCGCCGCCCATCACGCCGAGCGTGGCGCCGGGGGCGATGAATCGGGACGATGAGGCCACGGCTTCGCTCACTTCAACTCACCGCTCATGGCGCGCGCGGCTTCGGTCTGACGAAGTCGATAGTCCGCGAGCTTCTGCCTCATTGCCGGCTCGGTGGTGGCCAGCATCGCGATGGCGAACAACGCGGCATTGGCCGCTCCCGCCGCACCAATGGCGAACGTGGCCACGGGGATTCCCTTGGGCATCTGAACGATCGAATGCAGCGAATCGACCCCTTGCAGGTGCCGACTCGCAACCGGCACGCCCAGCACCGGCACGACCGTCTTCGCGGCCAGCATGCCCGGCAGATGCGCAGCACCGCCGGCCCCGGCAATGATCGCGCGCAGGCCACGGGACGCAGCGGCTTCGGCATAGGCAAACATGTCGTCGGGCATGCGATGAGCCGAGACGACCCGGACCTCGTGAGGAACGCCGAACTCGGCCAGCACCTCGCTGGCGAGCCTCATGGTCTCCCAGTCACTGCTGGAGCCCATCACGACGCCGACGAGACTGGGGACGACGGTCACTGCGCACTCCGATACCAAAGAGGGTCGGATTGTAGGCGGCGCCGTTGGCTTTGTTGATGGGACGACGCGGGCTGCCAAGCGCTCCGCCAGCATGAACTGTCATGAGCGGCAAGTCATCGGCGGACCGAGCCCGCCATCCGAGTCGTGCAGCATCTTGCCAAGCGTGCGCACCTCGACTCGATGACCAGCATCGTGTCGGGTGTGGCCATGGCTGGCGGCATCGGACGTCGAGGCACTGGGCGCCCTGGAAGGAGCCTGGCACGGCCAACAGCGCCGACCAGCCACACCCGTGGACGTTGCCCCGGGCTGGTCAGGCTGCCGACATGTGGCAGAAGGTCGGGAGCAGGTTGCGCCGAACGGTGTGCTGGAGATCGACGCTACGCCGGCTGTGTCGAGCCCCTTCGGTCTCGAATGCTTGCCTTGATGGCCGGAAGGCCGACAGGCAGGCCTCGCCCAGAAACAGAAGGGGCTCCGTTTCCGGAGCCCCGAGAGTCACGGAACCTTGCCGATCAGGGCTTGGTTCCCGTCGGGAAAGGCCAAGCGGCCTGCGGGCTCAGTGCGGTCTTCGCCGGAGAAACTGCCGCAGGCGCAGGTGCGGCCGCCTTCTTCGCGGCGGGCTTCTTGGCGGCCTTCTTGGCCGCAGCTTTCTTCGCCGGGGCCTTTTTCGCCGCAGCCTTCTTCGCAGCAGCCTTCTTCGCCGGGGCCTTCTTGGCAGCCGGCTTCTTGGCCGCAGCCTTCTTCGCCGGGGCCTTCTTCGCCGCAGCCTTCTTCGCCGGGGCCTTCTTCGCCGCAGCCTTCTTCGCAGTTGCCATCACATTTCTCCTTGATCAAGTTGAAAGACGCTGCAGCCCTTGGCCTCTCGACCTTCGTGCTGCAGCCATTCACCGTCCGCGACATGTCCAGGAGGGACGCCCCGATCCGGTGAATCCATGCCGGACCGCGATGCTGCTTCTTTGTCAGTCATTCACGATCCGCGAATCTTGATCTCTCGCACAGTGACCCGAGCGTCTGTTTCTGGGCACATCAGTCCCAGGACAACGCCCCACCCGACTGGTACTCGATCACGCGGGTCTCGAAGAAGTTGCGTTCCTTCTTCAGGTCGATCATCTCGCTCATCCAGGGGAAGGGGTTCTCCTCGTTGGGGAACAACTCCTCCAGCCCGATCTGCGTGGCACGGCGGTTCGCGATGTAACGCAGATAGCCCTTGAACATCGATGCATTCATGCCCAGGACGCCGCGAGGCATGGTGTCCTCCGCATACCTGTACTCGAGTTCCACCGCCTTCAGGAACAGCGCCTTGATCTCCGCCTTGAACGCAGACGTCCACAGGTGAGGATTCTCCAGCTTGATCTGGTTGATCAGGTCGATGCCGAAATTGCAGTGCATCGATTCGTCGCGCAGGATGTACTGGTACTGCTCGGCCGCACCGGTCATCTTGTTCTGACGACCCAGCGCGAGGATCTGCGTGAAGCCCACGTAGAAGAACAGGCCTTCCATCAGGCAGGCGAAGACGATCAGAGACTTCAGCAAGCGCTGATCGTTCTCCGGCGTGCCCGTGCGGAACGAAGGATCCATGATCTGCTCGATGAAGGGCAGCAGGAATTCGTCCTTGTCGCGGATCGACTGGATCTCGTGGTACGCGTTGAAGATCTCGCTCTCGTCCAGGCCCAGCGACTCCACGATGTACTGGTAGGCGTGGGTGTGGATCGCTTCCTCGAAGGCCTGGCGCAGAAGGAATTGCCGACACTCCGGCGCCGTGATGTGGCGATAGCTGCCGAGGACGATGTTGTTCGCCGCCAGCGAGTCGGCGGTAACGAAGAAGCCGAGGTTGCGCTTGATGATGCGACGCTCGTCCTCGGTCAGGCCGTTGGGGTCCTTCCACGTCGCGATGTCCCGCGACATGTTGATCTCCTGCGGCATCCAGTGATTAGCACAGGTGGCCAGGTACTTCTCCCATGCCCACTTGTACTTGAACGGCACCAGTTGGTTGACGTCGGTCTGACCGTTGATGATCCGCTTGTCCGCAGCCTTCACGCGGCGCTGGCTGACCGACGGCGTCGATTCGGCAACCGCGGCAGAGGCCTGCTGAAACTCGTGCTCCGCCAAGCGAAGAGAAGGCGACTGCTCCTGCCCGACCAGGGGCTGGTGCACGCTGTGCGTTTTCGTGGGTCTTACTTCGTCGTCCCAGACAAGCATGTTCGCTTCCCGATTCTCGAAATTATCCAAGTGTTGCGCCGGAACACCAAGCACTTCTTGACATTCAGCGCGACTGGTTGTTGCACGCTCGCATCGAAATGCGAGCCCGACCTCACTGACAGGCTTCGCAAGTCGGATCGTCCAGCGAGCAGAACTTCACTTCCGTCGCCGGCTCCGCGATGGTCACTGCACTCATCGACGATCCGCTGTCGACATGGCTGGCCACCGCGTTGAGCTGGCCCGCCTTGACCGTGGACTTCTCGGCATGCGTCGCGCCGATCGTGCGCAGGTAATAGGTGGTCTTCAGGCCGCGCAGCCAGGCGAGCTTGTAGGTCTCGTCGAGCTTCTTGCCGGAGGCACCGGCCATGTAGATGTTCAGCGACTGCGCCTGGTCGATCCACTTCTGCCGGCGTGCAGCCGCCTCCACCAGCCACTGCGTCTCGATCTCGAAGGCCGTCGCGTACAGCGACTTCAGGTCCTCCGGCACGCGGTCGATGCGGCGCAACGACCCGTCGAAGTGCTTGAGGTCCATGACCATCACGTCGTCCCACAGGCCGAGCTTCTTCAGGTCGCGGACCAGGTACTCGTTGAGCACGGTGAACTCGCCGGACAGGTTGGACTTCACCGAGAGGTTGCCGAAGGATGGCTCGATCGAGGCGCTGACGCCGATGATGTTGGAGATCGTCGCGGTCGGCGCAATCGCCACGCAGTTGGAGTTGCGCATGCCGTGCTCGGCGATGCGCGCACGCAGCGCGTCCCAGTCCATCGAGGTGCTGCGATCGACCTCGACATAACCGCCGCGCTGCTCCTCGAGCAGGTTCAGCGAGTCCAGCGGCAGGATGCCTCGATCCCACAGCGAGCCGCGATAGCTGGAGTAGCGGCCACGCTCGCGGGCCAGCTCGGTCGAGGCCCAGTAGGCGTGGTAGCAGACCGCCTCCATCGAGCGATCGGCGAACTCCACCGCCGCCTGCGAGGCATACGGCACGCGCAGCTCGTGCAGCGCGTCCTGGAAGCCCATGATGCCCAGGCCGACCGGTCGGTGCTTCAGGTTCGAGTCGCGCGCCTTCTTGACCGCGTAGTAGTTGATGTCGATGACGTTGTCGAGCATGCGCATGGCCGTCGACACCGTCTTCCTCAACTTCTCCTGGTCGATCCGGCCATCCTTGAGATGGTGGGCCAGGTTCACCGAGCCGAGGTTGCACACCGCGATCTCCGTCTCGCTGGTGTTCAGCGTGATCTCGGTGCACAGGTTGCTCGAGTGGACGACGCCGACATGCTGCTGCGGCGAGCGCACGTTGCAGGCATCCTTGAAGGTGATCCAGGGATGCCCGGTCTCGAACAGCATCGACAGCATCTTGCGCCAGAGGTCCTTGGCGGGCACCTTCTTGAACAGCTTGATCTCGCCGGTCTCCGTCCTGGCCTCGTAGCGCAGGTAGGCCTCCTCGAACGCCTTGCCGAACTTGTCGTGCAGGTCCGGGCAGGTCGACGGCGAGAACAGCGTCCAGTCGCCACCTTCGACGACACGCTTCATGAACAGGTCGGGAATCCAGTTCGCCGTGTTCATGTCGTGCGTGCGGCGGCGGTCATCGCCGGTGTTCTTGCGCAGCTCCAGGAACTCCTCCAGGTCGAGGTGCCAGCTCTCCAGGTAGGCGCAGACCGCGCCCTTGCGCTTGCCGCCCTGGTTGACGGCCACCGCGGTGTCGTTGACCACCTTGAGGAACGGCACCACGCCCTGGCTCTTGCCGTTGGTGCCCTTGATGTGGCTGCCCAGCGCACGCACGTTGGTCCAGTCGTTGCCGAGACCGCCGGCGAACTTGGACAGCAGCGCGTTCTCCTTCAGCGCCTCGTAGATGCCGTCGAGATCGTCGGACACGGTGGTCAGGTAGCAGCTCGACAGCTGCGAGCGGCGCGTGCCCGAGTTGAACAGCGTCGGCGTCGAGCTCATGAAATCGAAGGTCGACAGCACCTCGTAGAACTCGATGGCGCGCGCCTCGCGGTCGATCTCGTTGAGCGCCAGCCCCATCGCCACGCGCATGAAGAAGGCCTGGGGCAGCTCGATGCGGCGCTCGTCGACGTGAAGGAAGTAGCGGTCGAACAGCGTCTGCAGTCCGAGGTAATCGAACTGCAGGTCACGGTCGGCCTTCAGCGCCGCGCCCAGCTTGGCGAGGTCGAACTGCAGCAGCTTCTCGTCGAGGAGCTCCGCCTGCACGCCCTTCTTGATGAAGCCGGGGAAGTACTCCGCGTAGCGCGTGTGCATCTCGGCGTGGGTCACTTCCTCGCCGAGGATCTCGCGACGGATCGTGTGCAGCAGCAGCCGCGCGGTGGCGCGCGTGTAGCCCGGGTCCTTCTCGATCAGCGTACGCGCCGCCAGGATGGCTGCCTTGTGCACCTCGTCGATCGGCACGCCGTCGTAGAGGTTGCGGCGCGTCTCGGCCAGCACCGGCTCGGCCTTCACGTCGGCGCCGAGGCCGGCGCATGCCGACTCGATGAGCGCCTGAAGCTTGCCGAAGTCCAGCGGCACGCGCTGGCCGTTGTCGGTCACGTGCAGTGCCGACTCCGAGGGCGCGGCCTTGGGCACCTGCCGGGCGCGCTCCTGCGCACGACGCTCGCGGTACAGCACGTAGGCGCGCGCCACTTCATGATGGCCACCACGCATCAAGCCCAGCTCGACCTGGTCCTGCACGTCCTCGATGTGGAAGGTGCCGCCGCCCGGTCGCGAACGCAGCAGCGCGCGCACCACCGCCTCGGTCAGGCCATCGACCGTCTCGCGGACGCTGGCCGAGGCCGCACCCTGCGTTCCGTGCACCGCCAGGAAGGCCTTCATCAGCGCCACGGCGATCTTGTTCGGCTCGAACACCACCACCGCGCCGTTGCGACGGATGATCTGGTAACCCTGATAAGCCGACACGGCGGGCGACGTCGACGGGGCGCGCACGCCGGCAGCGGGCGTGGAGGTCGGGACATGGATGGCTTGCATGGCTTCCCCTGTGTTGGTCGGTGGCAGTGTTTCGATGGTCATGGGCGAGTGCGAAGAGAAATTCGGCCGCCTTTCAGGGGCGGCCGTCTGACGAGGTCGGGTTCGGGTCGATCGCATGCGGCACCCGGAACGCGGCCGCTGCGTCGGATCGAGCGGCCGGGCGGTGTGGCGCGGTCTTCTGTGAAGAGTTGAAGGATAGCACGGCGGCACACTATATCTGGGGTGCCTGGGGGCTTCAAGCACTACCCATAGCGTACCGGCCGTGCTGCCTCGCGGCACGTCGAGGGCGCGGAAGGCGCGCCATTGCTCGCTTCGCGCGGTGCTGCGCCGCATCACTCCGCAGTAGGTCGGTTGCGTCGTGTTGCACTCTCGGGAAAGTCCCAATCGGGCAATCCTGCCCCCGTCAGACCGGCCCGAAAGCGGCGCCAGTCGAAGCCGCTGCCGGGGTCCCGCTTGCGTCCCGGCGCGACGTGTTCGTGCCCGGCTACGGCATCGATCGGATAGCGCCTGGCGAGTGCACATGACAGCGCCACGAGAGCGTCGTACTGGGCCTGCTCGAACGATTCGCCCTCCAGGCCTTCGAGCTCGACACCGATCGAGAAGTCGTTGCAGTTCTCGCGCCCCCGGTGCGACGACACGCCCGCGTGCCAGGCCCGCTGGTCGCAGGACACGAACTGGACGAGTTCGCCATCGCGCCGGACGACGAAGTGCGCCGAGACACGCAGTCCGCGGATCGACTCGAAGTACGGGTCGGCACGCCCATCGAGCCGGTTCAGGAACAGATCCTCGATCCACGGCCCGCCATAGCGCCCGGGCGGCAGGCTGATCGAGTGCACCACGAGCAGCGACACGGCCACCCCGGCCGGGCGGGGCCCGAAGTTCGGCGATCGGCAGCGACGCGCCGCCGACCACCAGCCGGCGTACCAGCGCGGCTTCACGGCGTCGCCGCGCTCAATCGCGGTCTGCGGCGAGACCGTCGCCACCGACGTTCACGCCGAGCCGGGCCATCCGGTAGCGCATCTGGCGCAATGACAGCCCCAGGCTCGCGCCGGCCGCGGTGCGGTTGAAGCGATGGCGTTCCAGCGCACGCACCAGGATGTCGCGCTCGACGTTGTCGAGGTAGGCAGCCAGGTCGGCCGGCAAGGGTTCCTCCACCGGCAGGCTCGCCGCGGGCGGGGCAAACCGCGTCGGCGGCTCGTCGCGCCGCATCGCCTCGAACGGGTCGCTGTCGGCGACGATGGCGTCGCCCAGTTCCGACTCCGGCAGGCCCAGGTCGGCCACGTCGATCGTCTCGCCGCCCGACAGCGCCACGGCGCGGTGCAGCAGGTTCTCCAGTTCACGCACGTTGCCGGGAAACGGGTAACGCGACAGCTCCTGCAGCGCCTCGCGCGTCAGCCGAGGTGGCGGCGAGACGCCGGCATCCTGGGCGATGCGTTCGAGCACGCGCTCGGCGATGTCGGACAGGTCTTCCAGGCGTTCACGCAGCGGCGGCACACGGATCTGGATGACGTTCAACCGGTAATAGAGATCCTGGCGGAAGCGGCCGGCCTGCACCTCCGCGCCCAGATCCTTGTGCGTCGCGCTGAGCAGCCGCACGTTGACCGGCTGCTCGCTGACCGCGCCCACCGGCCGCACCGAACGCTCCTGGATCGAGCGCAGCAGCTTGCTCTGCATCGACAGCGGAAGATCGCCGATCTCGTCGAGGAACAGCGTGCCGCCGTTGGCGGCCTGGAAGAAGCCCTCGCGGTCTTCCGCGGCGCCGGTGAAGGCGCCCTTGCGGTAACCGAAGAACTCCGCCTCCAGCAACTGCTCCGGAATGGCGCCGCAGTTCACGGCGATGAAGGGTTGCGCGGCGCGCACGCTGATCTCGTGGATCGAGCGCGCGACCAGTTCCTTGCCGGTGCCGGATTCGCCGTTGACCAGCACGGGGGCCATGCTGCGCGCCACCTTCTCGACCAGCGCGCGCACCTGCTGCATGGCCGCGGAGTGGCCCGCCATGCGTCGCAGCGCCGGGCTGACGGGGGCCGCGGGCGCCGCCACGGGCCGCTCCGCACGCGGCTGCGGCGGGGCGCCGGTCTCGGACGGCAGCGTCGACGGGTCCATTGTCGGCACCGCCGGCCCGCCACGGCCCAGCGCCGAGGCCACCACGGCGCGGAACTGCTTGAGATCCACCGGCTTGGTGAGGTAGTCGTAGGCACCGGCCTTCAGCGCCTCGACGGCGTTCTCCGCCGAGCCGTAGGCCGTGATGACGATGGTCTTCTCGCGCCGGCCCGCCTCTTCGAGCCGCCGCAACAGGTCCAGACCGGTGCCGTCGGGCAGACGCATGTCGGTGATCACCGCGCTGTAGGTGCGGTCCTTCAGGTGCGACCAGGCCTCTTCGACCGAACCGGCCGTCTCGATGTCATAGCCTTCGCGCAGCAGCGTGAGTTCGTACAGCGTGCGCAGGTCGGGCTCGTCGTCGACAACCAGCAGGCTGAAGTGCGAAGGGGAGGTCATGAGGTCAGGTGCAGTCGCGCTTCGGTGTCGGCCAGCGGCATGCGACGCATCACCACGTAGAACTCGTTCGGGTGCGGATCGCCGGCCGCGCGGGCCCGATAGTCGATGCTGGCGCCGTAGCGCTCGCACAGCTCCCGGCAAATATACAGGCCCAGTCCGGTGCCGCGGCTGCGCGTCGAGAAGAACGGTTCGAAGAGGTAACGCTCGACCTCGGGCGCGATGGGCTCGCCGTCGCTGGCCACGCTCAGGAAGGCGCGCGCATCGTCGCGCGAGTCCAGCCGCAGCACGACGGCGCCCGGTCTGCCGCTGGCGTGCCGGTGTGCGTTGTCGAGCAGATTGACCAGCACCCGCCGCAGGTGCTCGGCGTCGAAGGCCACGCCCAGCGGCTGCGGCGGCAGTTCGACGCGCAGCGCGCTCTGGTCGCCCATGCGCAGCCCCACCGAGCGCGCCCAGTCGCTGCAGATCGCCGCGACCATGGCCGTGGCGTCGATGGCCCGCACGTCGTCCACCTGCCCCGGCGCCACCTCCATCACGTCGTCGACGATGCGCTTGAGGCGCTCGACGTTGTCGGCCACCATGCGCGTCAGCTGTCGCTGCGCCGGGTCGGTGGCGTCCTCGGCCATCAGCGCATTGGCCTGCGCGATGGCGGCCAGCGGATTGCGGATCTCGTGGGCGATGCCGGCCGACACGCGCCCCATGGCGGCCAGCTTCTCCTGCCGGCTGCGCGCCTGCATGTTGCGCACGTCCTCCAGGAACAGCACGCAGAAGTCCTCGTTGGCCTGCGCGGCCTTGTGGCGCGTGAAGCGCACGCGCACGCGCAGCGTGCGGCTGGAGCCCGGCTCGAACTGCAGCGAGACGTCGCGCCCCGCCTCCGGCCAGCTCGACTCGACGAAGGCCTGTTCCACGGTGCGCACCAGGCCCGACCAGGCCTCCACGCCGCGCAGCTGGAACGGCGCCGGCCGGCTCATGCCGGTGGGTGCGAGCAGCCTTCTTGCCGCCGGGTTGGCGGCGCGCACGCGCCCGCGGCGGTCGACGACCAGGATGCCGTCCTGCATCTCCTCGATCACCAGCCGGTTCAGCGCGGCCTGCTGGCGCGCCATCTCCATGTTGCCGCGCGCACTCAGCTCCTCGCGGGCGAGCCGCCCGGCCAGTTCGCCGGCCAGCACGGTGATCACGAAGAAACCGCTGCCCGCCAGGGCAGCCTGCGTCAGCAGTTGCGTCAGGTTGGTTCCGCTCAGGCCGTCGACCCACGCCGTGACCAGCAGCATGATGGCCACCACGGCCGCGGTGGCCAGCGCCAGCGGCCGGGGCGTGAGCACGCCGGCCATCAGCACCGGCAGCACCAGCAGCGCCACGTAGTTCAGGCTCGAGCCCGGCGCCAGCATGTGCAGCGCGCTGAACGCCAGCAGGTCGACGCCGATGGTGGTCAGCCACGGCGTGCCGAAGACGCGCGCCAGGGCCTTCGGTTCGACCGTGCGCTTGCGCGGAAGCAGCCACAGGATCAGCGCCAGCGTGCCGTAGGCCACGCTGATCAGCGCCGCTTCCAGCGAAGGCCGCGCACCGAACAGCCCGGTGATCGCCTGAGCCAGCACCAGCGCCACGCCGAGCGCGGCGCGTGCGCCGATGAAGGTGCGGTAGATGCGGTCGAAGGCCGTCTGGCCGGCGCTGACGATGCGCTCGGCCTGGCGCGAGAACAGGCGCGAGTCCAGCGTCGAGGTCTTCGGCGACGACGCCTCTGCGGCCGGCGCTGCCCCCGTGTCGTCCGTCGAGACCTGCGTGTCTTCAGCCGACCCAAAGGCGCCGAACCACGACTCGTCGGCGGTGGGCGCGCGACGCTGCTGGCGCCGCTCCGCTTGCCGGCGTTCGCGCTGGCGCGGCGATTCGCTCATCGGGAGGCCCGGTCCATCTCAGCCCGGCGGATGCTGCTTCTCGTACTCGGCACGATGGGCCTCGCCGCAGAACACACCACCGCGGCCGGGCAGCGCTTCGTGCGCCGGCAGATGCACGCCGCAATGCTTGCAGGCCACCATGGGCTGCACGCCGGCATCATGCTTCGGTTTCGCCGGCGGAACATCATGGCGGCGTGCGCCGCGAATCAGCCAGACCAGGACCACGATGGCCAGCACCAGCAACAGGTACTTCATGGTTCAGGCCGGCGTCCGCTGGAGGACGATCTCGAGCACGAAGCGCGAGCCCACGTAGGCCAGCAGCAGGAGGGCCGCGCCGCCGTACAGCCAGCGCGTGGCCAGCGGCCCGCGCCAGCCAAAGGCGCGCCGCCCGGCCAGCAGCGCGGCGAAGACCACCCAGCCCAGCATCGAGAACACCGTCTTGTGATCCCAGCGCCAGGGCTGCGCAAACCAGGCACCGAGCAGCAGTGCCGCCGACAGCACGACGAACCCGGCGCCCACGAAACGGAACGTCAGGCGCTCCAGGCGCAGCAAGGGCATGCCCGTGGGCGCCGCTGCCGCACGCTGGCGCATCTGCTGCTCGGCACGGTTGAGCATCGCGCCGTGCAGCACGGCCGCCCCGAACAGGCCGTAAGAGGCGATGCCCAGCACCCAGTGCAGCGGCGCCCAGCGCGACAGCGCGTGCGGGCGCAACTCGCCGGGGAAGAGGAACGCCAGCAGCACCACCGCCGCCCCCAGCAGCGCGAGCGCGCGGCGCACGCCGCCCAAGGGCAGGAAGCGGCTCTCCACCGCGTACACCGCCAGCACCAGCCACATGGTCACCGACAGCGCCGGCGCGAAACCGAATCGCGCGCCCGCCGTGGCCGCGCCCAGGCCCGTGATGTCGGCGAGGATGGCCAGCGCATGCGCGATCCAGCCGGCGAGCAGGGTGCCGCGAACGGCCGACTCACGCTCCGCCGGCACGATCGCCGCAGCGGCGTAGGCGAGCAGGGCCACGAGTGTCGGCAGGCCCAGCGCCCATCCCATCGCCCCGTCGGGGCCGAACGATAAAATCATCTGCACAGTGTACTTTCGCGCCCCGGGCCCACCGGCTGCGCCGCCCCATGGCCTCCACCCTCACCGAACGCCTGAGTCGCGCCGTCAAGACGATGCGCGGACAGGCCCGCATCACCGAGAGCAACGTTCAGGAGATGCTGCGCGAGGTGCGCATGGCGCTGCTCGAGGCCGACGTCGCGCTGCCGGTGGTGCGCGACTTCATCGCCCGCGTGAAGGACAAGGCCCTGGGCGCCGAGGTGGTGGGTTCGCTCACCCCGGGGCAGGCGCTGGTGGGCATCGTCAACCGCGAGCTCGCCGCGACGATGGGCGATGGCGTGGCCGACATCAACCTCGCGGCGCAGCCCCCGGCGGTGATCCTGATGGCCGGCCTGCAGGGCGCAGGCAAGACCACCACCACCGCCAAGCTGGCGCGCCACCTGATCGAGAAGCGCAAGAAGAAGGTACTCACCGTCTCGGCCGACGTCTATCGCCCGGCGGCGATCGAGCAGTTGAAGACGGTGACGAAGCAGGCCGGCGCCGAGTGGTTCCCGTCGTCGGCCACCGACCGGCCGCTGGACATCGCCCGCGCCGCGCTCGACCACGCGAAGCGCCACTACTTCGACGTGCTGCTCGTCGACACCGCCGGCCGGCTGGCGATCGACGAAGCGCTGATGAAGGAGATCGCCGAGCTGCACGCGGCGCTGAACCCGGTCGAGACGCTGTTCGTCGTCGATGCGATGCAGGGCCAGGACGCGATCAATACCGCGCGCGCCTTCAAGGAAGCCCTGCCGCTGACCGGCATCGTGCTGACCAAGATGGACGGCGACTCGCGCGGCGGCGCGGCGCTGTCGGTGCGGCAGATCACCGGCGCGCCGATCAAGTTCGCCGGCACCAGCGAGAAGATCGACGGGCTCGAGGTCTTCGACGCCCAGCGCCACGCCGGCCGCATCCTCGGCATGGGCGACATCGTCGCGCTGGTCGAGGAGGTGCAGAAGGGCGTCGACATCGCCTCGGCGCAGAAGCTCGCCGACAAGGTCAAGGCCGGCGACGGCTTCGACCTCAACGACTTCCTGATGCAGATCTCGCAGATGAAGAAGATGGGCGGCCTGTCCGGCTTGATGGACAAGCTGCCGACGCAGCTCACCGGCGGCAAGACGCCGAACATCGGCCAGTCGGACATGGACCGCGCCGAGCGCGACGTGCGCCGCATGGAAGGCATCATCTGCTCGATGACACCGCTCGAACGCCGCAAACCCGAGTTGATCAAGGCGACGCGCAAGCGCCGCATCGCCGCCGGCGCCGGCGTGCAGGTGCAGGACGTCAACCGCCTGCTCAACCAGTTCGAGCAGATGCAGGGGATGATGAAGAAGATGAAGGGCGGCGGCCTGATGAAGATGATGAAGCGCATGGGCGGCATGAAGCTGCCCGGCGGGCCGCGCTGAGCGTTCTCCGCAATGCCCTCGTCGCCGACAACCGCTATGCTGCGCCGCTTCGCGAACACTTCGACGGAACTCACCGATGCCTGACTGGCTTCTCGCGCTGCTGGCGCTGGTGGTCGTGGCGCTGATCGCGGTGGCCGTGCTGCGCGGCCGATCGTCGGCGCCTCGCCGCGGCGACGATCGCCGCCTCGACACGGTGGCGGCCTGGCCGCCCACGGCCACGCGCATCCTGACCAGCGCCGAGCGCCAGGCCTACAGCACGCTCGAGCGCGCCCTGCCCGGCTACATGATCCTCGCCCAGGTGCCGCTGGCGCGTTTCCTGAAGGTGCCGACCCGCAACTCCTACACCGAGTGGTTGCGGCGCATGGGCACGCAATGCGCCGACCTGGTCGTCTGCGACATGGCCTCGGAGGTGCTCGCCGTCATCAACGTGCAGCCGCCGGCCGGCGCCGAGAGCGAGCGGGCCCGCAAGCGACTCAACCGCATGGCCCGTGTGCTCAAGGCCGCAGGGATTCCGATGCACGTGTGGACCGACAACGCCCTGCCCTCGGCCGAGGCGGCGCGCGAGATGATCATGCCCCGGCCCGCCAGTCCTGCGGCCGCGGCGCCCTCGCCCGTCGCCGACACGCGCATCCGCGCGACCCGCCCGACGCCGTTCGACGAAGCGAGCCGCGACGAGTCGCAGGACGAGCGCATCGAGGTGCGCGAGCCTCCGCCGTCGACCTGGTTCGACGAGTTCAACTCCGGGCCGGCGCCGCTCGGCGGCGGAGACAAGCCGCCGCGCTGAACGGGCGACTCAGCCGAGCAGCGCCTGCGCGAACTCGCGCGCGTCGAAGGTCTGCAGGTCCTCGAGCTTCTCGCCCACGCCGATGAAGTAGACCGGCAGCGGCTGGCTGCGATTGCGGCCCCACAGCGCCAGCGCCGCCAGCACGCCGCCCTTGGCGGTGCCATCGAGCTTGGTGATGACCACGCCGGTGAGGCCCAGCGCGGCGTCGAAAGCCTGCACCTGGGACAGCGCGTTCTGGCCGGTGTTGCCGTCGACGACCAGCAGCACCTCGTGCGGCGCGCCCTCCTGCGCCTTGGCGATGGTGCGGCGGATCTTCTTCAGCTCCTCCATCAGGTGGGCCTGCGTGGTCAGCCGGCCGGCGGTGTCGGCGATCACCACGTCGCAGCCGCGCGCCCTGCCGGCGACCACGGCGTCGAAGGTCACCGCCGCCGGGTCGCCGCCTTCCTGGCTGACGATCTCCACCTTGTTGCGGTCGGCCCAAACGAGCAGTTGCTCGCGCGCCGCGGCACGGAAGGTGTCGGCCGCGGCCAGCAGTACCTTCTGGTCGGCCTCGGCCAGATGGCGGGTGAGCTTGCCGATGCTGGTGGTCTTGCCCGCACCGTTGACGCCCACCACCATGATCACCGTCGGCGTGTGCTCGCCCACGCGCAGCGGGCGCTGCAGCGGCGCGAGCAGTTCGGCCACCGCATCGGCAAGGAGCGACTTCACGGCCGCCGGCTCGGTGGCCTTGGCCTCCTTGACGCGGCGCTTCAGGTCGTCGAGCAGGAACTGCGTGGCCTGCACGCCGGCGTCGGCCATCAGCAGCGCCGACTCGAGTTCTTCGTAGAGCGCCTCGTCGATGCGTGTGCCGGTGAACACCTGCGCGATGCCGCTGCCAGTGCGGCGCAGGCCCTGGCGCAGCTTGTCGAGCCAGCCACGGCGCTCGGCAGCTTGCGGCGCAAGCGCGGCCGGCTCGGCAGGGACGGCGGCTTCGGGTGCGGCTGGCGCGGGCGCGACTGCGGCCTTTTTCTTGAAGAAGCTGAACATCAGGGAAACCCGGGACAGGGGCCGCGCGAGCGGGAATCGGAGCCGCGGTATACTCGCGGGCTCAGGCGCTTTAGCTCAGTCGGTTAGAGCGACGGAATCATAATCCGCAGGTCCGGGGTTCGAGTCCCTGAAGCGCCACCAGAATCTCCCGAACGGCTCCTCGTCTGACCCAGACCGGGAGCCGTTTCGGTTTCTTCCCTTCCACGACAGCCACTGGATCCACACCATGTACCGCTGCTTCGTCGCCTTCCTTGCCTCGATGCTGCTGGCCGGGGGCGTCATGGCCCAGAGCCTGCGCGCCTTCACGCCGAACGCCCTGCGCGGCACGATCGAGATCCTGCAATCACCCGAAGTGGCCTTGAACGGCAAGCCGGCGCGCCTGGCGGCGAGCGCACGCATCTTCGGGCCCGACAACCTCATCAAGGTGCCGGCGTCGCTGCCCCGGCAGAAGCTGGTCGTCAACTACACGCTCGACTCACAGGGTTTCGTGCGCGACGTCTGGATCCTGACCGCGAGCGAAGCTGCGAAGAAGCCGTGGCCGACCACGGCCGCCGAAGCGCAGGCCTGGCGCTTCGACGTGGTGTCCCAGGTCTGGATCAAGCCCTGAGGGAGCGCGGCATGAGCGCCACTCCGGGCAAGAAGGTCTTCGTCAAGACCTTCGGCTGCCAGATGAACGAGTACGACTCC
>VFQN01003252.1_pt1 | contig 23621 bp, 23 predicted proteins | sample 3512371 | NCBI WGS metagenome assembly VFQN01 (sample SAMN10412370, study PRJNA504923) | tailings metagenome | isolation source: Replicate 2 from Balatoc abandoned mine | place: Philippines: Itogon, Benguet | collected 2017-08-28
CTAGATTGCAGGCATGGAGTCCAGCCTGCTGCCCATCGGCATTGTGACCGTCTCGGACCGCGCCACTTCGGGTGTGTACGAAGACCTGTCAGGTCCCGCCATTCGCGAGGTGTTCACGCAATGGCTGGCGACGCCGTGGCGCGCCGAGTATCGCCTGGTGCCCGATGAGCAGCCTCGCATTGAAGCGGCGCTGGTGGAACTGGCCGATGTGCAGCGCTGCCCCATCATCGTGACCACCGGGGGCACCGGCCCCGCGCCGCGCGACGTAACGCCCGAGGCCACGGTGGCGGTGTGCGATCGGGTCCTGCCAGGCTTTGGCGAGCAGATGCGCGCGGTGTCGCTGCGTTCGGTGCCCACGGCCATTCTGTCCCGCCAGCTGGCCGGCACGCGCGGCTCGTCGCTCATCATCAACCTGCCGGGCAAGCCCGGGGCCATTGCCGAGTGCCTGGGTGCCATCTGGTCGGCCATGCCCTACTGTGTGGAGTTGCTCGGTGGTCCGAGGCTGGCCTTTACCGAGTCGGCGCCGCGCTATCACCGTCCTTCGCCGTAGCGCGGTCAGCGCAACACCGTCCTCGCACGGTGGTCACCACCGTGACACGCCGCCGCTCTGATCTTTCCATTCACCCGCTCGTCTCATGAGTCTTGCTCCCGAGCTGCTCGCGATTCTGGTCTGCCCGCAGTGCAAGGGCAGTCTGTCGCACTTCACGAGCCCCGACGAAGTCCTGGTGTGCCGCAACTGTCGCGTGATGTATCGCGTTGACGACGGCATTCCCGTCATGCTCATCGACGAGGCGCAGCCACTCGACGAGACGCGCTATCCGGAGCCCACGCCGTGACGTCGCGCGCGTGGCAGGACGCCACGCGGGTCGTGCGCGCGGGTTTGCCGAAGGCCACCGCGGGCGCGCCGTACATGCCCGGCCCCGTGTTCGCCGCGCCGTTTCACGCGCCTGGCGATCCTTCGCAGTCGGCGTTCACGTACGGACGCTTCGACAACCCCACGTGGTCGGCCTACGAGCAGGCGCTCGCTGAACTCGAGGGCGGCCCCTGTGTGCTGTTCCCGAGCGGCATGGCCGCCAGCAGCGCCGTATTGGCCACCCTGCTGACGCCAGGCAGTCTGCTCATCATGCCCGAGGAGTCGTACTACACCACGCGGGTGCTGGCCACGCAGGAATTCGCCGGCGGGTGGGTGGCTGCGCAGGGCGTGCAGGTGGTGCAGGCTCCCACCAGCGGCACGGCGCTTGTGGATGCCGTGCGCGCGCACAGCGGTCGTGTGAAACTGGTGTGGCTGGAGACACCAACCAACCCCGGGCTCGACGTGTGCGACATTGCGGCGCTGGCCGATGCGGCGCACGCGGCGGGTGCCCTTCTGGTGGTGGACAACACCACGGCCACCCCGCTGCTGCAGCAGCCGCTGGCGCTCGGTGCCGACGTGTGCGTGGTCAGCGACACGAAGGCCATGACCGGTCATGCCGACATCGTGCTGGGGCATGTGGCGGTGCGCGATGTGTCGCTGGTGGAATCCATTCGCACCTGGCGCACGCGACTGGGCGTCATTCCCGGACCCATGGAAGCCTGGCTCGCCCACCGTTCGCTGGGCACGCTGCATGTGCGACTCATGCGGCAGTGCGCCACGGCGCAGCGTGTAGCGGAGCTGTTGGCCTCGCAGCCTGGTGTCACGGGCGTGCGTTATCCGGGATTGCCGAGCGATCCCTCGCACGCGGTGGCCAAGCGGCAGATGTCGGGCTTTGGCGGCGTGATCAGCTTCACGCTGCCGAGTGCGGCCGCGGTGGAACGTTTCTTTGCGGCGTCGACGCTGGTGTATGAAGCCACAAGTTTTGGCGGACTGCACACCAGTGCTGAACGACGCGCGCGGTGGGGCGGTGATGTGGTACCCGAAGGGTTTGTGCGCCTCAGCATAGGTCTTGAAGACGCGGACGACCTGCTGCAGGACATCGGCGCCGCGTTGACGTCGGCCCTGTCGACGGCCGCAGCATGAGCAACGCAACGAGCTCGGGCAGCACGCCCAACCCCGAAGCACCGCGAACCGCGGCCCTGCTGTCGCTGCTGATCACGGTGCTGGTGGGTGCCGGTGCGTGGTGGTGGTTCAGTCGCGCCGCCGATGCCGGCGTGGAGCGCCTGGCGCGTATCGACAAACTGCGCACGCTGTGCACGGGCTACTACGCACAGGCGCGTGACCGACAGGACAGCATGCGGGTGGATCGTCTGCCACTGCCCGATACGGTCGATGCCGGATCAAAGACCGCCATTGATCGCTGCGGCGACCTGCGTGGACCGGAAACACCAACCAGTCTGCCCAATCCGCGCGAGATGGGCGAAGAGATTCCGCGGGGATTGCGCTGATGACTGCGCGGGCGCTGTGGAGCCGTCGCGCATGAGTGTGGAAACGCGCGCGTGGCTCTGGCTGCTGGTAGCCGGTGTGCTCGAGGTGGTGTGGGCCATCGGCCTCAAGCAGAGCGACGGCTTTCGCAAGCCCGATGTGGCGGCTTTTACGGTGGTGGCCATGATTGCCAGCTTCTACGGACTCGCGCAGGCGCTCAAGGTGTTGCCCGTGGGTACGGGCTATGCCGTATGGACCGGCATTGGCGCCGTGGGCACGGCTATCGTGGGGGTACTGTACTTCGGTGAATCGCGTGATCTGGGCCGCGTGCTGAGCATCCTGCTCATCGTGTGCGGCATCGTGGGACTCAAGCTGGCGTCGCGGGCCTGATGGCGTCGGGGTTGCCGACGGCCACGGCAGGGAGTGTGTCGGCCTCGAGCGTGTCGGACCTACGGCGCTCGGCACGTGTCGTGTGTGCGGAGCGAATGAACTCCCGGTACCACTCGGCACTGCGCTTGAGGGTGCGCTGCTGCGTCTTGTAGTTCACGTGCACGATGCCGAAGCGCGGACGATAGCCGCTGGCCCACTCGAAATTGTCGTACAGGCTCCACGCGTGATAGCTGCGGACGTTGGCGCCAGCCGACAGGGCATCGGCCACGGCGGCCAGATGTGCACGATGATAGGCAATGCGTGACTCGTCGTGCACCACGCCGTCCTCGCCCGGTGCATCGGCAAAGGCACAGCCGCTTTCACATACATGCAGCGGCAGACCGGGGTACTGAATGGACAACCCCGTCAGTACGTCGTGCAGGGCCCGGGGCCAGATCTCCCAGCCCATCTCGGTGCGTTCACCTTCGCTGCGACCAAACGCTGAAAGCACCGGCGTGACCGAATCCTGCGTGACCGTGAAGTCCGCGTGTCCACCGGTGCCGCGGGTATCCGCCCGCAGGCCGAAGAACAGCAGCGGCAGGTTGTCGGGCAGGTGTTCACCGGCACTGATGATGAGCCGGTAGTAACAATTGATGCCGATGAAGTCGAGCGGGGTGTGCACCGCCTCCATGTCACCGGGCTGGATGTCGAGCGCTCGCGCGGGGATGTTGTCGAGGAACGCCTGCGGGTAGGCGCCGCGCATGAGCGGATCGACAAAAATGCGATTGAACAGCGCGTCGCCATAGCGCGCGGCTTCGATGTCCACCGGTGACTGCGTGGCCGGTTCGACCGGCGCCATGGCAAACACCGATCCCACGGCCACATCGGGGTTCACGGCCTTCACCGCCCGATAGCCCAGCGCGTGCGCGCGCACCACGGTGTGCACGGAACGCAGAAAGCTGCGCAGGTTGCGGCGACCCGGCGCATAACGGCCAAGCAGATAGCCGCGCGAGGTGAAAATGTATGGCTCGTTGAACAGCGACCACTCGGAGACGCGATCACTGAGCCGCGAGGTGACCAGGGCTGCGTACTCCGCAAAGCGCTCGGCGGTGTCACGTGCGGCCCAGCCACCCGCATCTTCGAGTGCCTGTGGCAAATCCCAGTGATAAAGCGTGGGAAACGGACGCAGTCCGCGCTGCAGGAGACGATCGACGAGGCGGTCGTAGAAATCGAGTCCGGCCGCGTTCACTGGCCCACTGCCGGTTGGCTGAATGCGCGGCCACGCAATCGAGAAGCGATAGCTGTCGACGCCGAGCGACGAGATGAGTTCGACGTCCGACTCCCATCGGCGATAGTGATCGCAGGCCACGGCTGCGGTCTCACCACGTTCGATGGCGTTTGGTCGCGCGGCAAACGTCTCCCAGATGGACGGGCCGCGTCCATCGGCCTCGAGCGAACCTTCAATCTGGTACGCTGAAGTGGCCACCCCGAATCGGAAGTCGGTGGGGAAGCGCGCCGCGAGTCCTGCGTTCGAATCAGTCACCTGTCGTCATATGCCGAGATGGCGGTGAGGTTCCCATGGAGCGAGAGGCGAATGCTCCGATGGCCAGCACCGTCAGGTTGAGCGCGAGTGCGAAGAGGCCCGGATTGATATCGTACACGAAGGAAGGCACGCTTGGCCACCACTGTGCGACGCGTGCAGCCGTGTCGAGCGCAGGCCACAGCGACGCAGCCACGCAGAGTTCGCCAACCACAATGCCCGCGATGATGAACGAAACCCGAAGACGCCCCGGCGCCCAGAGCGCCACGGCCAGCGCCGGTGCCAGCTGCGCCACCATGGCGTAGGCCAGCAGCAGAATGGGCACGAGGGCGGCGTTGGACTGACGCGACCACCACCAGGCCACAAGCGCCACCGCCGGCACCAGCCAGCGGGCCAATCGCAGATCGGCCGAAGCGCGGTCGCCATCCGCACGCGACAGTGGCGCGTGCCGGAGTTGCGCCAGAATCGTGGCCATGGTCATGAGGATGATGGCCGACGGCACAAGCGCCGTAAGCAGACCGGCCGTGCCCACCAGCAGCATCATGGGTGGTCCGAACAGGCTGCGTGTGCTGCGCAGCAGCGCCAAATCAATGTCCGCACCCGTGAGACCGGGCACCACGTCACGGGCGGCAAAGCCCACGAAGAACACGAACAGCATGACCAGCTGATACAGCGGCATGGTGATGGCTGTGCGCTCGAAACCGCGCGGGTCACGTGCGGCGAACAGCGAGGCAAAGGTGTGCGGCCAGAGATAGAAACCCACCACCGACACCGTCACCGTGCTCACGAACCACGTGGGAGAGAATCCGCGGGCCGGCAGCACAAAGAATTCAGGGTCGCGCGCAATCTGTGCGTCAAACATGGGGCCAATGCCGCCATACACCGACTGCGGAATGAGCAGACCCAGCGCCACCACGGCCACGAGCACCAGCACATCCTTGGCCAGCGCGGCGTAGGCCGAGGTCTTCATGCCGCCCAGCACGACCCAGCCCACCACGGTGATGGCGCCAATGCTGACGGCCAAGTCCTGCGAGATGGCGCCATAGGCACTTTCGTGCACGAGAATGCTGAGTCCGCGGAACTGCAGCACGAGATAGGGCAACAGCGACAACACACCCACGAGGGCCACAAAGCGGCCAAGCAGCGGACTGGCGAAGGCCCGTGCAAAGAACTCCGGCTGCGTGAGCACACGATCGCGGCGGCCACGTGTCCAGATGGCCGGCAACAGCCAGTACGACATCAGGTACGCGAGTGCACCATAGCCAAGGATGTAGAACGTGGGTGCCCCGCGTCCGTAGGCCCAGCCACTCGCGCCCAGCAAGGTGAAGGTGGTGTAGATCTCGCCCGCGAGCAGCACGAACACCAGCACGGAGCCGAAGCTGCGCCCGCCAAGTGCCCATCGCTCGAGTGGTGAGGGAGTGGCTGCAGCATGGCCGCTTTCTTGTGCAGGGTCCGCGGTTGGCGGCTCGCTGCTGCGCGGCATGACCGAGAGCACCGCCGACGTGGCAAGCAGCGCCACGAGCATCAAGGTCAGCAGCGCCGGAAGGCCAAGCAGGGTGCGGCCCGGGGTGTTGGCCAGCCATGGGGCTGCCGCCACGATGAGCACCGGCAGGGCGGCCAGCCATTGCCGCCCGCCGGGTGTTGTCCGGCGGTTCACGCGCTCATGGCCAGCGGACGTGTGGGTGGCGCACTCTGCGGTGCGCCCAGCAAGTCGAGTGTGGCGGCCTCGAGATAGCGCAGGCCGATGTCGAGCGACGCTTCGTCGAGGTCGAAACGCGGATGATGATGCGGATGCGTGATGCCGCGCGCGTCATTGCGTGCGCCCACAAAGGCAAAGACACCCGGTGCGCGCTGCTGATAGGCCGAGAAGTCTTCGCCGCCCATCGTGGGGCGCAGTGGCACCAGGGTGTCGGCGCCAAAGGTGCGCTCCACGACCTGGGCCAGCCGTTCCGTGAGTGCGACATCGTTGACCACGGGGCGATAGCCGGGCTCGTAGCTCCACTGGTACGTGGCGCCAAAGGCCTCGGTGATACCCCGCACGATGCGCTCCATCTGCTGTGGCACGGTACGCCGCAGCTCGGCATCGAACGTCCGAATGGTGCCTGCCAGATAGGCGCTGTTGGGAATGACGTTGAACGTGGTGCCGGCCACGAACTGCGTGATGGACACCACCACCGGATCGAGCGGATCGACGCCGCGTGACACCACCTGCTGCAGTGCCGTCACCACCTGCGCACCAATGGCGATCGGGTCGATGGTCTGATGCGGCGCGGCCGCGTGACCGCCCGCGCCGACAATGGTGCACGAAAAGGTGTCGGGCGCGGCCATGGCCGGTCCGCCGATGAGACCGATCTTGCCCACCGGCACCGGCGACCAGAGATGCAGGCCAATGACATAGTCGACCCCATCCATGACGCCACGCTGCACGAGTTCTTCGGCACCGCCCGGCGACAGCTCTTCAGCGTGCTGGAAGATGAAGCGCACGCGGCCGGCAAGTTCGGTCTGTCGCGCCGCCAGTCGCGTGGCGAGGCCCAGCACAATGGCGGTGTGCCCGTCATGGCCGCAGGCGTGCATGGCGCCCGGCACCGTGGAGCGATACTCGACGTCGTTTTCCTCGTGAATGGGCAGGGCATCGATGTCGGCGCGCACGGCCACCGTGGGGCCCGGTTTCGCCCCGTCGAGCTGGGCCACGACACTGGTGGCCGTGGGGCGCGTGATGGCCAGACCCGGGATGCGCTCGAGGGTGTCGGCGATGAACTGGGCCGTGCCATGCTCCTGAAAGGCCACCTCGGGGTGGCGGTGCAGGTGGCGGCGCCAGGCGATGACGCGGGAGCTGATGTCGTCCATGGGGGGCGGTTCGGCGGGTTGACGCGGTGATGTAACCGGCGCCGTCATCAGAGCGTAGGTTTCTGTATGCCCATTGCGCAAGCTACCCAGTCTCCCGCCGCTCCGCCGGCCGCCGCGCCGGTGCCAGCGGCTCCTCAGGCTCCTGTGGCCCCTGGCGCCCCGGTTGGGTTGCGTGTGGGCGACGCCACCATTCCCATCGATGCGTCGCGGCTCACGTCGGCAGATCTCGAAGGACTGCGCGCCCGGGGCTCGGAACTTTCGACGCAGATCAACAGCGCCATTCGTCGACGCGATGACCTGTTGCGCAAGATGGACCGCGCGGATGCCTCGGCCCGCGAAGGCATGCAGCCGCAGCTCGCGGTGCTGAACTCTCGCATTGCGGAGCTGGAGCAGGCCATTGCGCTCAATGGTGAGCTGCGCGCGGCAGCGGCGCTCAACGGCACCACACAGGAAGCGGCGGTGCGATACGGGCCGTTCTCGTCCGGTCAGTTGACGGCCATTTCCATTGTGGGCACGGTGACGGTGCTGATGCCGCTGGCATTGGCCTTGTCGCGACTGCTGCTGGCCCGGGCGAGGAATCCCAAGCCGGCGCCGGTGGTGCTGGAGAGTGCCGCGCGACTGGAGCGGATGGAGCAGGCGATTGATGCGGTGGCGGAGGAAGTTGAGCGGATCAGCGAGGGGCAGCGCTATGTCACGCAGTTGATGGCGTCGCGGGAGCGAGTTGAGATTGGAAGAGGTGAGACCTCGTAAGGTGGTCGGGGTCAGGCCGGCAAGTCATCGATACTGCGATCGGCCAGCAGCGTGACGTTCGGCAGGATCTGACTCGTCGGTGCCTTCTTCATCACGGCGCCGGTGAGGCGCTCGTAGTTGAGCCGGAATAGCGCGATGGCGTTGGGCACATCGTGCTCACTGCGCAGTCGCACACTGATCCAGCCTGAATGCGGCAGGGTGTGATGAGCCATGGCGCGGCCGGCGGCGACGAGATCGCGGCGCCAGCGCACGGGCACGAGCAGGTCGGCCACACCACCCACGTGCACGTGACCGATCTCGCGTCCACCCACGCGAAATTCCACACCGCCGAAGCGATGCGGTGTGACTTCCACCCCGTCCCACTGCCGAACGACACCGGCAATGACCGCGCCGAAATCGATGGTGCCCATGTTGGCTCCTTTCACCCGGGTGTGCAACGTCGCATGCGACTTCGCAGCGTCACGTCGCACCACGAGCTTGCACCCGAACTGGCGGGTCGGCAAGTTCGGGCGTGGAGAATCGTCACATCGTCGGCACATCATCTGTGGCGGCAATCCAATGTGACGGTGGCGGCGTATGTCTCGGGTATGACGTTGACGTCCACGCATCCGCACCCGTTCTTTCCCTCGACGTTCGGGAACTTGCCGGCCAGCTCAGGGGATTCGCCTTGGCACATGACTGCTGATCCCCACACTCCGGCCAGTCTGCCCACACACCACGATGTCGAGCTGCTCGCCGCCATGGCGCGTGGTGATCGTGGTGCGGCAGCGCCGTTCTACGACCGACACGCCGCATTGGTGTATGGCCTGGCGCTTCGCATAACCGGACAGCGCGCCGATGCCGACGATGTGGTGTGCGATGTCTTCGCGCAGGTCTGGCGTGACGCGGCGCGCTTCGATGGCACACGCGGATCGGTGATGGCCTGGCTCACCACCATCACCCGCACGCGCGCGCTCGACCATCTGCGCGCCAGGAAACGTCGCGACGTGGCTGAAGAGCGCGCGGCCTCGCACAGCGACGAGCCCGTGGCCATGGGCTCCGCACCGGCTGAACCCACGGCGCTGCTCGAAGTCGACGAGCGCGCCTCCGCCGTGCAGGCCGCGCTGGTGACTTTGCCAGCGCCACAACGCCAGGCTATTGAACTGGCGTTCTATCAGGGACTCACGCATCACGAGGTGGCCGCGACGCTGCAGGAACCCCTCGGTACCATCAAGACCCGCATTCGACTCGGACTGCTCAAGCTGCGCGAGCGACTTGCCGGCCACGCCCCAGAGGCCGTCCCATGACGCATCCATCTCTCGACGCACTGCGCGACCTGGCACCGGGTTACCTGTTGCAGGCGCTCACCGATGTGGAGCGCGCACAATTCGAACGCGCTCTGCGCGATCCCGCGCTCGCTCCCGAACTCGAAGCAGAGCTCGCATCCCATCGCGAAACTTTTGCCATGCTCGCCGAAGGTCAGGCGACGCCCGCTCCGCCAGAGCTGCGTGAGCGTGTGTTGGCGCGCATCGAAGCGGAGGCCAATGCTGCAGCTGCGACACCTCCGGCTGCGACACCTCCGGCTGCGACATCTTCCGCCGCCACCTTGCCGCGCGCCACTGCACCGGCACCCGCTCCCAACCTGTCGGCCGCACGCACACCAAACACGGGACCACGCATCCGCTGGGTCCCGGCGCTCCTTGCCACCGCACTGGCTGCCAGTGCGGTGTTTGCCGTGAACCTGCGTGAACAGGTGCAACAGCTTGAGTCACAGCTGAGCACGCAGGCTCTCGCGCTCGACTCCACACGTCAACGTCTCGCGCAGCGCGAGTCTACGTTGCAGACGCTCACCGACGGCGGCAATGATCTCGTGCTGGTGCGTCTCTCGCCCAACACGCAGGCGGGCCCGGCGTTGCAGGTGTATTGGAATCCGCGCAGCGGCAAGGCGGTCATTCATGCCTCGGGGCTCGCGCCCATTGCTGAAGATCGCGCCTACTGCCTGTGGATGATTCGCGACGGCAAGCCGGTGCCGCTCACGCTGTTCCGGCCCGGCAGTGACGGGTCGCAGTTGCTGCATGACATCACCGTGGCCACGGGAACAGCGGGTGTTGCGGCCTTTGCCGTCACGGAGGAAGCCGCGACCGGCTCACCCGTGCCCACCATGACCCCCTTCCTCGTGGGTGAAGTGAAGACCGAGTAACGCTGAGCACGTGGGAGTGACGACATCGGGCCGCACGCCACTGTATCGCCTCGCGATGCATCCGGCGCTTGCGGCCCGGCGTACATGCAGCGACGCCGGACGCAGACCATGCCTCGCACCGGCGCAATGCACGTCCCAACTCACTCACACGATCGCCGAGGGTCTCATCATGTCGCGCTCACTCACCACAATTGCCGCGTTCTCCTGCTCGCTGCTGCTCGCCGGTACCGCGTCGGCCCAGTCCAAGCAGTCCATGAACCCCATGGTCGGCGGTCAGGCCATGTATGCCTCCAAGGACATTGTTGACAATGCCGTACACTCGGCCGACCACACCACGCTCGTGGCGGCCGTCAAGGCCGCGGGTCTGGTGGAGACGCTCAAGGGCAAGGGACCGTTCACCGTGTTCGCGCCCACCAACGCGGCCTTCGCGCAGCTGCCCGCCGGCACGGTGGACAATCTGCTCAAGCCCGAGAACAAGGGCACGCTCACGAGTGTGCTGACCTATCACGTCGTGCCGGGTCGTCTCGACGCCGAGGCGCTCATGGCCGCGGTCAAGCAGGGCAACGGCACCGCCACGCTCAAGACGGCCAGCGGCGGCACGCTGTCGGTCATGATGAACGGCCCGCGCAACCTGGTGGTGAAGGATGCCAAGGGACAGGTGGCCAACATCAGCGTGTACGACGTGTACCAGTCGAACGGCGTGATCCTGGTCATCGACAAGGTGTTGCTGCCGTAAGCGCGCACGCGGTGCCACATTTGGGGCATGCGCCCCGCTGGCACCCCTGACGCTGTGCTTTCACACCCCCCGCGTACGACCGGAGCGCCGTCCCCCTGGCGCGCTGCGGTGGTGCACGGGGGGTTGTGGTTGCTCATCGGGGTGGCGGTCTGGGGCCAGGGTTCGGCGCAGGAACCGCAATCGTCCGAGCGCGTGCTCAATGCCGTGCGCTGGGTGCTGGTGGGCATGCTCTGTTCCGCGCCCATGGTCTGGGCATTGCGCCGTGTGGCGCCCTGGCGCGCACCCAGTGCGTTGCGCGCCGGCTGGTTGCCGCTCACGCTGCCCATTCAGGTTATTGCCGTGGCGCTGGCAGCCACGCTGCCGTGGATGTTCGGCTATCTGTGGTGGATCAACGGCTCCCTCGCCGCGCTGGCCAATGAGTCGGTGTCCATGCTGGGACGCATGTTTGTGGTGCATGTGTTCATCATGCTGCTCTGGGCCGCGGGCGTCACGCTGGTGCTTGCGGCGCGTGACGTGGAGCAGGCCCGCGCACTGCAGGCGGCGTCGCAGCATCGCCTGCTCGTGGCGCAGGTCAATCCGCACTTCCTCTTCAACGCACTCAACTCGGTGCGTGCGCTGGTAAGCGAAGACCCCGAACGCGCTCGTGACATGATCACGCAGCTCGCCGAGTATCTGCGTGGATCGCTGTCGCTCGAACCGGTGCACCGGGTGCGACTGGGTGACGAGCTGGCGCTGCACGAAGCCTACTTCGCGGTGGAGAAGCTGCGTTTCGAGGAACGACTGCACGTTTCTGTAGACGCCTCGCCACAGGCGCGTGAGGCTGCCGTGCCGCCGCTGCTGCTGGCCCCGCTGGTGGAGAACGCGGTCACGCATGGGCGCGGCACGCCGCTGGTGGTCACCTTGCGCGCCGCGGTGGACAACGAACAGCTCGTGCTCACGGTGGAGAACAGCGGAACCTGGGCTCCAGACGCGGCCACCAGCGGCATGGGACTGCGCAACGTCACCGAACGTCTCGCGCTGGCCTACGGCACGGCGGCTTCACTGCAAACTGAATCAGACCACGCGGCCGTGCGTGTGCGTCTCACGCTGCCCTACGCCCGGCTGGGCACATGAGCGCGGCACACTGGAAGGCCCTGCTGGTGGACGACGAGCGGCTCGCGCGCGTGGAGTTGCGGCGCATGCTGCAGGCGCATCCCGAGGTGCAGGTGGTGGGCGAAGCCAGCACGCTCGCTGAAGCGGCTGAGCTGGTGCAGCGCGAGACAATCGATGTGGTGTTCCTCGACTTGCAGCTGCACCAGGAGCAGGGGCTGACGCTCGCGCCGCTCTTGCCGCCGCAGGTGCGTGTGGTGTGTGTCACGGCGCATGACCGCTATGCGGTGGATGCGTTTGGGGTACGCGCGCTCGACTATCTGCTCAAGCCGGTGTCGGCTGCGCGCCTGGCGGACACGATCGCGCGACTGGGGCCGGCGCCGGTTGCCGGCGCAGCAGAAGGGCAGACACACGATGAGTCGGGCGAAGCCACGGGCCCCGGCCGACCCCTTGGCATTCACGATCGACTGTTTCTGCGGCTCGATGGCAGCATGGGATTTCTGCCCGTGGCACAGATGCGCTGTGTGGAGGCCGATGGTGACTGCACGATCGTATCACTGACCGACGGACGCCGGGTGGTCGTGCGCAAGACGCTGGCCGAATGGATGGCGCGACTGCCGTCGCCGCCCTTTCAGCAGATTCATCGCTCCACGGTCGTCAACATGGAGATGGTGGAGCGCATTGCCGAGCACATGCCGCGCAGCTACCAGGTGTGGCTGAGAGGGCAGCGGGAGCCGGTGGTGATGAGTCGGAGATTTGCGCAGAAGCTCAAAGAGGAACTGCGGTAAGAAAAACTGCAGTCGGCCATCCACTGCTGTGGGCTTTGGGCGCTGTGCCATGGGTGGGAGTGGTGCATGGTGCGGCACCACTCCCACCCACAGCGCATGGCACACAGCGCAAAGCGGCCCAAGCCCCTACGCGAGTCTTTCCCTTACACCGGGAACAGCATTTCGCGGTAGCGCGGCAGCGGCCAGTGTTCGTCGCCGATGCTCATCTCGAGCGCGTCCGAGGCCTCACGCACTTCGGCCATGATCTCGGCGCCCGTGCTCGTGATGTACTGCGCCTGCGCGGCCGCGTCGTCGTGCATGTGCTCGGCCTTGGCAATCACCTTGGCCAGCTCGGCACGCTTCTTCTGCAGCGTGGCCACGAGCTTGCTGGTCGCGTTGGCCGCGTCGACGATGGGCTGCATGTTGATGCCTGCCGCCGCACCCTGACCCGCCGTGCCGGCCAGCGAGCCGATGTAGCCGTAGGCCGCCGGCAGCACCTGCGTGTCCACCATCTGCTGCAGCGTGTGCAGCTCGATGAGCATGTCCTTGATGTAGCGCTCGAGGCGCACATGGTAGCGGCTCTCGAGCTCCACGTCGGTGAGAATGCCCGTGTCCTTGAAGAGGCTCTTGGCGCCCTTCGTGGTGAGCTGCTCCAGCGCTTCCGGCGTCCGGCGCAGGTTGAGCAGGCCGCGCTGCTTGGCCTCCACCACCCACTCGTCGGAGTAGTTGTTGCCCTCGAAGCGCACCGGCGTGCTCTCCTTGAAGGCCTTCTTGGCCACCTTGAGCACCGCGTCATCCACGCTCTTGGCGCTCGCGATTTCCTTCTTCAGTTCGGCCGTGATCTCGCCGATGGCCTCGGCCACTGCCGCCTGCAGCAGCATGACGGGGAAGGCGATGTTCTGCGACGAACCCACGGCGCGGAACTCGAACTTGGCGCCCGTGAACGCAAACGGCGACGTGCGGTTGCGGTCGGTGTTGTCCTGCTCGACCTCGGGCAGCTTGGCCACACCCAGCTTGAGCATGGCCTGCTCGGCGCTGGACGCCGACGTCTTGCCGGCGGCGATGTCTTCGACGACCTGCGTGAGACCCTTGCCAAGGAAGGCCGAGATGATGGCCGGCGGCGCTTCGTTGGCGCCGAGGCGATGTTCGTTGCCCGTGACGGCGATGCCCGCGCGCAGCAGACCGGCGTGCTTGTGCACACCCTTCAGCACGGCCGCCAGGAACAGCAGGAAGCGCAGGTTCTGATGCGGCGTCTTGCCGGGCTTGAGCAGGTTCGTGCCGTCGAGCGCGTTGTCGGCCACGATGGCCATGGACCAGTTGCAGTGCTTGCCCGAGCCGTTGATGCCGGCGAAGGGCTTCTCATGAATGAGCGCCTGCAGGCCATGGCGCAGCGCGACCTTGCGCAGGATGGCCATGACGAGGTGGTTGTGGTCCACCGCCACTTCGGAGTCTTCGAAGATGGGCGCCATTTCGAACTGCGACGGCGCCACTTCGTTGTGCCGCGTGCAGATGGGCACACCGAGCTTGTAGAGCTCCTGTTCGACTTCGGCAATGCAGGCCTGCACGCGCTCGGGGATGCCACCGAAGTAGTGGTCTTCGAGCTGCTGACCGCGTGGCGGCGGCGCGCCCACGAGGCTGCGTCCGGCCATGACGAGGTCGGGGCGCAGCGCGAAGTGGCCGCGATCGATGAGGAAGAACTCCTGCTCCACACCCAGCGTGGTGATGACGCGCAGCACGCCCGTGTCACCGATAAGCGAGAGCAGCTCGGTGGCGCGCGCCGACAGCACGTCGCAGCTGCGGAGCAGCGGCGTCATCTCGTCGAGTGCTTCACCGTTGTAGCCGATGAACACCGACGGAATGCAGAGATACTTGACGCCGCCCGTCTCGCTGATGAACACCGGCGAGGCCGGGTTCCATGCGGTGTAGCCACGCGCTTCCCAGGTGGCGCGCAGGCCGCCCGAGGGGAACGACGAGGCATCGGGCTCCGACTGAATGAGCTGCTCACCCGTGAACGTCTCGATGGGCAGGCCGGCTTCGTCGAAGTTGAGGAAGGCGTCGTGCTTTTCGGCCGTGAGGCCCGTCTGCGGCTGGAACCAGTGCGTGAAGTGCGTCACGCCACGCGAAATGGCCCACTCCTTGATGACCTGCGCAACGACCGGCGCGATGTCGGAGTCGAGCTTTTTGCCGAGGCGGATGGAGGCCGCGAGCTTCTTGTAGACGTCCTTCGGTAGCTTGGCGCGCATCTGGCGCAGGCCGAAGGTGTTCATGCCGAACCAGGCGCTGGTGGGGCTCTGGACGCCGTTCTCCTCAGGGCGTGAGGTGAGGCGCGGAGCCCGGTTCGTGATTTCCCGCATGACCGCCATGCGGGAGGAGTTGTTGGTGGCCATGGAGGGGGCGTGGTGTAGGTACTGGTCTGCCAAAGCGGACCCGGATTCGTGCGTCGATGACAAAAATATCGGAGCAAAAGTCGCGAAAACCAAGACCTTGTGCTCGAAACGATGGTGTTCGACTGCAAAAACTGCACAAAAGCGCGGCCGGCGTGCACAATGCAAACAATAAACCGAAAGTATGCCGAAAATTATCCCACAGTAGGAACAGGAAATGCCGGCTAACCCGGTCCTCCGCGCAGCATGCGACGCGCCATGCGGTGGAACTCCGCATCCATGACACGCGCGTCGGGCCGCTCGGGTCGGTCGGCCCACCAGCGCAACATCTCCATGAATGCCGCCGACAGCATGCGCGCGGCCAGCGCGGGTGGCATGGCCGCCTTTACACCAAAGACGTCAAACCGCCGCTGCATCTGCTCCGCGAGTACATCACCCATGTAGTCGAGCACCTGCTCCAGCTTCCCGCCCGCTGCCAACGCGTCGCGCACCCGACCTGCCGAGTCGATGTGCGTGAGCAGTTCGGCGGCGGCAATCAGCCGCGCCGGTTGTTCCTGCGCCAGGCCGTGTTCAAGCGAGGCCAGCATGCCTTCGAGGCTGGCCAGCAGCGCGTCGTCCTTGTTGCGATAGCGCGCGTAGAACGTGCCGCGTGAGACCCCGGCACGCGCCACGATCTGTTGCACGGTGACCTCGTCAAATGCGCCCTCGAACAGCAGGTCATGCATGGCCTGTCGCAGCGCACGCTCGGAGCGCTCGACGCGCGGGTCGGGTTCACCGTCCGAATCCGCTTGTTGAACAGTCGACGGGTTGATGTTCATCATCCTGCGCAGGTGGCATAACGGGGGCGCATCATGCGGGCGAGTTCACTCCCCTTCAATCCACCTGCCATGTCGCCATCCCGCAACTCCGCGTCGTCGCGTACGCCATTGCGCACGCCCGCCTTTGCTCTCACACTCGCTGGTTCATTGGTGGTGCTGCTCGTCATGTGGCTGCACCCCACCGGCGCCGAGTCCATTGCCGACGCCAATGCGCACGGAGCGGGCGCGGGTGCCGTGTTGTGGCGAGGGCGCCTGGTGCACGGTGCCGCCATTGGCGCGGTGCCCCTGTTGCTGGTGGGCATGGGGGCGCTGAGCTGGCGACTGCGTGCGCGCCCCTGGTTGAGTGGCGGAGCCTTTGCCTGCTTTGGGCTGGCTGCCGTGTGTGTCATGGCGGCGGCCATCATGAGCGGGCTGGTGGCGCCGGCCATATTGAGTGACCTGGCCGACGCCCGGGATGTGGTGCAGGACGCCGCGCGGCGCGACGTGGCCATGCAGCAACTGCACTATACGGGCCGACTCAACCAGGCCTTTGCCACCGTGTACGTGGCCTTGACGGCAGGAGCCATGACCCTGTGGGGTCTGGCCATGCGTGGGCAAGCGGGCTTTGCCGCCGTTGTTTGGTGGACAGCGCCACTGGCCGGTCTCGTGCCCTGGCTGCTGGTGATGGTGGGGCACCTGCATCTCGACGTCACCGGCTTTGGTGTGGTCGTTGCCTGTCACACGGCATGGATGACCGTGGCAGCGTGGAATCTCTCGCGCGGTGAAGACCATGGCGGAGATCGTGACGGAGACCGTGACGCAGACGGTCACGACACGGCGCTACCATCAGCCTGATGTGCTAAGTTGGGCGCATGAGCTCTCGTGCCCTGCCAACGCATCGCGCGCGCCTGGCGATGCTGACCGCGACCGTGCTGCTGGTCGCTGCGGCCTGCAGCGACAAGAAGGAAGCCGAAGCACCCAAGGCCGACGTGAGCAGTCTGCCGCCGGTGCCGCGGCCTGCCACGCCCTCCGATTCGGCCTGCCCGCGTGATGGCACCTGGCGGCCCTGTCATCTCGAGGATCGCATCAACAAGGCAGGCATGAGTGCCAAGGTGCTCGACACGCTGACCGTGCCATACTTCCCCGAGCGCGGCACGCGCTATCGTATTGGCCGCACGGCCACCATGGCCGCGTTCTACTTTGCCGACTCGATGGCGGGGGTGCAGGCGTCGCGCGGCCTCGATCGGTTTCGGCTGCTGCCCGAGGGCGACAGCATTGGTGCCTGGCCCGAACCACCACTCGATGTGGTACGCTCGGCCAACCTCGTGCTCGTGCTGTTTGGTGTGAACGCCACGCAATCGGAGCGGGTGCGGCTGGCCATCACCGCCGGCGCGCCGCAGTACTATCCGCCCGCCACCGACTCCGCGCCCGGCAGCATGCGCGCGCAGACGTTACCGCCGGCCCCGCCAGCGCGGTGAGTGCGGCCCGCACGTCGCCATTTATACCTCGGCGTTTGCAGAACCTGTTGCGTGTGCGGGCGACGGCCTTCGCGGTCGCCTGCCTTGTTGCATGGAGTCCAAGAGGGCTGTCTGCGCAGGTGGCTTCCGCAGACAGCGTAGCGGTTGATAGTGTAGCGGTAGACAGCGTGACGGTCACTCACGAAGGCGGCATTGCCAAGCACTACGCGTTGCTGGCCGCCGGTGCACTGGGCGCCTCTACTTTCAATCAGGCCGCGGCCATGCCGGCCAAGTGGAAGCGCACCTGGGCCGGCTACGGCGCGCGTGTGGCCGATCAGGTGGGCTTTGCGGCCAGCGAAGAACTGCTGCGTTTCGCTTTGCTGCGGGTGGTGCCGGCGCACGGACCCGCCATGCGCTGCAACGGGGCGCGCGCCGGCCGCCCATTCTGGCCGCGTGTCGGACGTGCGCTCAGTTGCGGGGTGGTCAACACGCTGGTCGTGCGTGAAACCAACGGTGCGCGTCGCCCCAATGTGCCCTTGCTCGGGGCCATTGTGGGAGCCAGTGCGCTGAGCCTGACATGGAGACCCGAGCGCGAGAACGCCAGCAAGGGCATGGCGTTCGTGTTCACGCGCATTGGGGTGGTGACGGGCGGCACGGCGATGAGTGGGGCGTACGGGGCGTACAACGAGTCGAGCCGCGTGACCGGTCGCGAAAACTGAAAACTCAACACTTCAACTCAAAGCTCAGAGCTTACCGACAGATCGGGCAGCTTTGAGCTTTGAGTTGAAGTATTGAGTTTGGGGTTTCATACTCTTCCAGGCTCGGTTGCGTTACCGAGTTCGTCCGTTGTTACTGCGATCCCGCTCCAGGTACACCCGCTCCGCATCAATCTCCACACGCTCGACCGGCCACGTCACCGCCGTATCCAGCGTCACCACGCCGCGTACTGCCCGCGCGCGCAGCATCTGCCAGCCGCCATCGCGGCCGCGCAATCCCACCGGGACCGTCACGCCATCCAGCGGCTGCGTGCGCTCTACCGACTGACCGGCACTGTCCACCAGCGCCGTGCGCGTCACACTGAACTGCGCCGTCACACGGGTTCCACTGCCGCTCGGCACCAGCGCTGCCGTGTCCACCGCAAAGTCGTAAATGACTCGCTCGGCGAACCACTCGCGAACCGTCGCCCGGGCGGCGCTGTCGGGTGCGACGGCCATGAGCGCCTCCACAAACGCGGCGGCGGTGGCTGTGCCACGCGGGCCGGACTGCGTCTCAACCACCTGGCGCGCCACCTGCAGCACCACGCTATCGCCGAGCAGGTGCCGCATGGCGTGCATGGCCAGTGCACCCTTGCCGTAGAACAGGCCGTCGTCGTCGATCATGGTGAGCAGGCTGCGTTCGCCCAGCCAACGCGAGCGGAAGTAGCGGTCCTCCTCATACCCCAGCATGTCGTGCACCGTGGCCTCACCCTGCGTGCGCTGCACCAGCAGTTGCTCGGCGTAGCGCGCCAGTGTTTCCACCAGCAGTAGACGACCTTCCACGTCCAATGGATTGACCGCATGCCCCCACCATTCGTGGGCCACCTCGTGTCCGATGCGGCGCAGCAGCAAGTCCACCGCGCCTTCGCGCGCATCGCTCAGCATGCCGCGGGTTTCGGTGAGGTAAATGCTACCCGGCATGGCATAGGCACCAAATCGCCACTGCGAGGAGACTTCAATCACACGCAGCGCGTCATGCGGGTAGGCGCCAAAGTCCTGCACGAGTTGCGCCAGCGACTTGGTGCTCACCGCCAGCAGCCGCGCGGCGGGCGCGGCGTGCCGCGGATTGTGCCACACCTCCACGGGCACCGCACCATGGGCCGTCTGCACGGTATCGCGCAGTACGGCGTAACGCCCGCTGGTAATGACAAAGGCCGGTGTGCCGAGGCCCTGGCGCTGGTAGGTGAATGTGCGACGCCCCGGAGGCGCGGTGGGTGTGCGGTCGCCTGCAGCACGCGGCGCTACAAGCAAGCCGGGCCCCTGCGCCTCCTGATCATCGTCGGTGTGAATGGTGACCGTGGCCGAGTACCAGGCGGGCGATTGTCCATGCTGCGCAACCACCGCCGAGAGTGAGTCGATGTGTGATGCCGGCTGCAGCAGCAGCGTATCGCTGAGCACTGGCAGACCCTGCGCCACCCGTTCCACACTGTCGCGCAGCACGCGGCCCCGCATGAAGCCAAAGCGCGGCAGGAACTCCGTCGAGTGCAGATAGGTGCCGTTGGCCGCAATGTCGATGGGGTTGCCGTTGGCGCGAATGCCACCGCCATCGAGCTGCACGTTGAGCGGCAGCATCACACTGCTGTCTGGCTGCAGCGGCTGTGCCAGCGCCAGTGTGTACACGTGCTGTGCGCTGTCGGCGGCAATCAGCGTGAACTGCGGCGGCAGATTGCCCCAGGTGACCCGCGCAACACTCGTGGGAAACGTGACGTACAGCGTGTCAATCGCCTGCGCCGTGGTGTTGGTGAGTTGCGCCGCGCCCGTGATGGTGGCCCGGGCGGCGCGGGGCTCGAGATCCACGATGAGATCAACATGCGAAACCGACGGCTGTGCCACGCCCATCAGGTGCGCGTACCGGCGCTCGTAGTCCACGCGGCGGGCAAGCGCCTGGCGCGACGAGGTGTAGGGCTGTTGCACGGTGGTCACCCACGCCATGCCCGCCACGGTTCCGGCAAACAGCAGTGCCACCAGAGCAAGTGCGCGCCGTCCGTTGTGCCCCAGGCCCTGCTGCACCAACACGGGCGCGCGGCGCAGCCGTGCAACAAGTGGCAGCGCCTCACCACGTGGCCAGAGGCCGGCCGCGAGCATCAGCCACAGCACGCCGCCAAGTAGCCAGGTGGCCTGGAAGGCCAGCCAGCTCGTGAGGCCTGGTCCGTAGCCGCTCAGGTCCGACCACTTGATGGCCGGTGCGGCACCAAAGCGCCAGAGCGGATGCTCGGCGCCAAGCGCGGCGCCCTGCGCGCTGAGAATGAGCAGCACCAGTCCGGCCAGCATGGCCAGCCAGCGCTGACCAATGAGCACCTGCAGCGCGGCGGCCATGGCCGTGGTGATGGCCAGCGGCAGCAGCGAGACCAGCATGTGCGCGATCAGCACATCCCACTCGATGGGCAGGCCGCCAACTACCACATGCAGTGCAACCGTGGTGCCGTACCCCGTCACGGTGAGCAGCAGCGGCACCATGAAAAGGGCCAGCAGCTTGCCGGCGAGCAGCGCGGTGCCGGCTGCCGGCGTGGCATCGCGGATGCCGGCAAAGTGCAGCACGCGCTCACGGCCAAACACTTCCACGGCGAAGTACAGCACACAGAGGGCACCCAGCAGTTCGAGCGCCTGCGGCACCGCATCGGCCAGTTGCGAGGTCGTGGCCAGCACGCGCGTGCCGTACTCACCGCTGCGCAATTGTCCGTCGGCTTCGATGGCAATGACCACCACCCACACCACCAGCAGCAATAGTAGCGGCCAGCTGCGCAGCAGCACACGCGACTCGAGTGCCGCCACACCGCGCGCCGTGTGCCACCAGGAATGCAGGCCCTGCGTCTGCAGCATGACTATCGAAACGGCGTGTGTTGTCTGCGCGACGCTATCGGCGTCGGACACACTGCGAGATCCTTTCCTCCACCACGCACGCAGCATGCTGCGCCGTCCCGTGCCGCGTGCGATCCGCTCATCCAGCCACAGCAGCGGCGCCGCACACAGGGCACCGAGGCCAAGTACCATGAGTCGGTTCTGCAGCATGCGTCCGCTCATCTGCAGCACATAGCCGCTGCGCTCTGTCGGCGGCAGATAGCGTGTCTGCTCAAAGAACGCCGACAGTCCAAACGGGTCGAGCAATGCTACACGCGCCAGCAATTCGGGGGTGGAAGGACGTGTGCCGGCCATGAGCGGACTGTCCACCATGAGCGCGGTGACCAGGTATCCGGCATAGATGCACACCGCACCTACGAAGGTGGCCAGCGTGCTGCGCGTGGCGGCGGCCACGGCAAAGAGCAGCGCCGTGCACCAGAGCGCATTGGGCAGTACCAGCCACACAAAGGCCCGTGCATACGGCGCCACGTCGAAGGCCACCAACCGGTCGGCGCGCACCGATAACACAGCGGGGAACGCGGCCAGCAACGCTGTGCAGAAGAGCAGCACCGCAAGCAGCAGGCTCAGGACCACCACAAAGCGCACGGCCAGCAGCAGTCCGCGTGATACGGGCTGCACATCAATGAGCCCGCGCATGCCGTGCTCGTCGTCACGCAGGGCCGCGTGCACACACAGCAGCGGCAGCGCAAACACACTCATCAGCGACAGCAGCGCCAGGCTTTCGGTGACAATGAAGGCCCCGTTCACCGCATCGGCACGCGGGCCAAAGCCGGTGGCCACCAGCGCAAAGGGAATGAACGCCAGACAGAGCAGCGTGGCCAGAAAGGTGAGCCGCACGGCCTGATAGCGCAGTTCGAAACCCGCCAGTCCCGCAAGGCGTGTCATGTGGTGCTGGCCTCGGCCAGCGCATGAAAGTACACGTCTTCCAGTGTGGGCTCACTGGGCTCGGCAGACTCGTTGGCAATGCCGGATGACGCCTGCTCCGCCAGCAGGCGCACCCGCGCGCGCCCGGCGTGCAGTGTGCGCGAGAGTTCACGCATTGACGGCGGCAGAACAAACGTCTCGTGACGCGGCAGCGTGCGCGCAAACACACGACCGTGCAGTTCGCGCACCAGTTCGTCGGGCACACCTTCGCGCACCACCTGGCCCTGCACCACAATGGCCATGCGCGCGCAGAGCTGCCGCACGTCTTCCACGATGTGTGTGGACAGCAGCACCACCACCTGCTCGCCCACTTCGCTGAGCAAGTTGTAGAAGCGTGTGCGCTCCATGGGGTCGAGACCCGCCGTGGGTTCGTCCACGATGAGCAACTGCGGAGCGCCAAGCAGCGCCTGCGCGATGCCGAAGCGCTGCCGCATGCCGCCCGAATAACCACTGACCGCGCGCTTTCGGTGCTCCCACAGATTGACCTGCTGCAGCAGCGCGTCCACCTGCGCGCGGCGCTCGCCCTTGTGCACGAGCCCCTTGAGCAGCGCCAGATGATCGAGCAGCACCTGCGCCGACACACCCGGATACACGCCGAAGTCCTGCGGCAGGTAACCCAGCCTGGCACGATGCGCGGTGACATCGGCAAAGATGTCCTGCCCGTCGAAGGTGATCTGTCCCTCGTCCATGGGCTGCAGCGTGGCAATGGTGCGCATGAGCGACGACTTGCCGGCGCCATTGGGGCCCAGCAGCCCATAGAGGCCGGCGGGAATGTCCAGCGTGATGCCGCGCAGTGCGCGCACGCCGTTGGCGTAGGTGCGCGAAACCTGGCGCAGGCGGAGACGAGCGGGAGCCGAGTGGAGTGTGGTCATGAGCGGAGGAGTGGTCATGGCCTCATCACGCCCGGCTATCGCGTGAAGTTTCGAAACAGCATTGGTGAATGCTGCGTACAGTCTGGACTTAATACTCTCGTCCCGGAGCGGCCCGTGTTGGCACCTGCCGATCTCGAATTTTTTGCCGTGGTGGCGCGCACGCCCTCGCTGGCCGCCGCGGCGCGTGCGTTGGATGTCACGCCGTCCGCCGTAACCCAGCGGTTGCAGGATCTCGAGCGCCGGGTGGGCGTGCGCCTGCTGGAGCGACGGGGCCGGCGGCCCACACTCACCGCCGAGGGTGAGCTGCTGATGAGTGAAGGCGAGAAGATCGGCGGGCTGCTGGCGGCGCTGCACGAACAACTGGCGTCACGTCGCGGTGAGGTGGCGGGTCCGCTCCGTGTGCTGGCGCCATTCGGCTTTGGTCGGCATCACATCGCGCCGCTGGTTGCACAGTTTCAGCGTGTGCATACGCAGGTCACGGTGGAGCTCACGCTGAGTGACCGCCTGGCCCGTGTGCCCGACACTGCGTGGGATGTGGCCATTCACATTGGCGATGAACCCACGCATGGATTGCGCGCCGAGCGTCTCGCGCCCAACGGGCGAGTGTGTTGCGCGGCGCCGAGTCTCCTGGCGCGTGTGGGTGAGCCGGCGCAGCCCGAATCCCTGCGCGATTTGCCCTGTCTGGCGCTGCGCGAAAACGACGAGGACGTGACGCTCTGGCGTTTTCGCGACGAGACGGGTCGCACGCGGCAGGTGCGCGTGTCGCCGGTGCTGGCCAGCAATGATGGCGACGTGGTACGCGACTGGGCGTTGGACGGTCTTGGGGTGATGGTGCGCAGCCGCTGGTCGGTGGCGGATGACCTGCGCGAGGGGCGACTGGTGGCCCTGCTGCCCGCGTGGAGTTTGCCGGATGCCGATGTGGTGGCGTACACGGGCGGTCGCCGGGGGCGCTCGGCGC
>VFQN01003253.1_pt1 | contig 23620 bp, 32 predicted proteins | sample 3512371 | NCBI WGS metagenome assembly VFQN01 (sample SAMN10412370, study PRJNA504923) | tailings metagenome | isolation source: Replicate 2 from Balatoc abandoned mine | place: Philippines: Itogon, Benguet | collected 2017-08-28
CGCCCCGCCCGCCCCCTGCCCGCCCTCCTCATGCACCAGCCGCGGCGCCGCGCCAATCTCCCTCAGCCGGGCCAGGAGGTGCGTCACCTACACATGCAGGTTGGAAAACGCATTCGTAAGAGCTCTTGCACAACTGTGGCGGGCTTGAGCTCACAAGCAGCCCTCGCAGGCAACCATGTCCATTGCAGTTCGGCAGACCCCAGCACGGTACGGGCCGGGTCGGGCCGGACATGGCGATATACCGGCTGCCCGTCGACGCTCACCTTGGACGAGCGTGTCAGCTGCCACGTGGCTGACCACGCGCCGGCGTCCAGGCCCTGAGCACCGCGCTGGTGGTACACGGGCTGCCACTCAATCAGCTCCTGCGGGGCGTGGGTTAGAGTGTGCGGGTGTGTGGTAAGGTGTGGATCATGGAACGCTGGTGGTACACCCTGCCACTCGATCAGCTCCTGCGGGCCGTGAAATAAGGCGTGGCGAGGGGTGTGTTGTGTGAAGGTCGGGGGCATGTTGCCGTGCGCATGCAGGCGCTGTCGCCATATGACTAGAGACGCGTGGGTCTGGGCTTGGCAGGTGGTGGGTCGCGGGCCTAGGGGAACTGGATGAGGAGAAGGCACCCTGAAACGGCGCACACTTAGACATGCTCACTGGTACGGCACCACGCGCAAGGTGGAGGCGGGTATACCCGGGCTATTGCGCGCCAGGCATTAGTGGTTGCGTGAGGGGCCCAGTGCACGCACTGTGCGGCGAGTGAGGACCGAGGATGAAGACCGCGCTGTGGCGCGTGGCACGTGGCAGCAGGCCGTGGCGCATGGCGCATGGCTCGTGGCAGGAGCACACGCAAGCTTCATGTGTTGCAAGGAAGTCACCAGGAAGGCGCCATGGAGCACCGGTTCCAGCATTCGCTTTCAGCTTTCCTCGACCCGTGCCCCCGATGCGTACCTGCGGCACCGGCCACTTGGGCTGCCGGTTGTGCTTCAGGCGGGCAGGGTCGTCCACAGCCTGTGGGCCGAGGGGTGAGGGTCGACGGGTATGGCAGGGTGACGGGTTTCTGAGCGGCGGCAGCCTCGCCACACACGGGCGTCGGCTGCCGCATGCATCAAAATGAAGCGCTGCGCGCCATCCTCTTGCGTGCGCCAATCTGTCAATAAGTCCACACGTTGTAGAAGCCACCTGGTCCCCTACGTCCCTCCTTGTCCCACGCCTCGCCCACCTGCATCATGTACGGCTTACGGCACGCGGGCAGCGGGCAGTGCTCCCTGTCCGTGGCGATGCAGTCCACGCAGCCCATGTGGCCGCAGGGGGTCACCAGCGGCTGCCGGGCGTAGGCGCCGCACACCTGGGGTGGTGGTGGTGGTGGGGAGCGGGGGGAGGAGTGAGTTACTAAAGTACATTGATGGGCGAAGGGGGTGGGCAGTGCGGGGTGTGGGTACAGCATGCGGGTCAGGAGGGAGCGCAGGGGCGTAAATGCGTGGAGGGGACGGGTAGCGGTACGGCATCACCAGCGGCTGCCAGGCGCATGCGCCGTGCACCCCTGGGGTAGCAGCGTAGGGGTGTGGCAGTGTGGTTCAGGAGGGAGGCGCACCAGGGCGTGGATGCAGGGATGATGGCTTCACGGGAATGCCAGGGGCTGCCGGGTGTCCTCGCCGCACAGGGGAAGTACGCGGGTGGGTTTTGCAGGGCGGGTAGGACATTGATCAGCTGAAGGCTGTAAGGCCATGGCCGAGGGATAGTCGGCGGCCGGTCAAAGCCACGGCGCAGAGGCAGGTTGCAGGCTTCAATGGGGAAGCATGGCGGTACCCGCCGCAATGCACGCACCTCGCACGGCGCGCCGTGCCGCAGCCCCTCCTCCACCCGCCACAGGGGGTGCTCGGGGGGCAGCCAGGGGGGGCCCCACGCAGGGTCCATGACCACAGCCGCCCGGGCAGGGGCGGGGGCACTGCTGCCACTGGCGCCGCCACTGCCACTGCTGCCACTGCCACTGCCGCCGTCGTTGGTGTTGCTGGTGCCCTGTGTGTTGCCACCGCCGCCGTCTGGGCTGATGTTGTACCCCGGCCGCGGCAGGCCCAGGCGCTCGGCCAGCAGCTCCAGCGTCTCCAGCACGTCCTCCTCCTTGGCAATGCTGCGCGTGGAGCCTGGGGGGCGGGAGGGTCGGGGGAAGAATGAGCTACAATCTCTATTGTCAAAGGGGAGAGCGTGCGCAGCATGTGTGGTGGAGGGTGCGGTGCCTTACTCCGTCCCCCGCCGGCCCTGTCTACCCACCAGCACGAGTGCAAGCCAGTACTGAACATCAAGTACATGGCTAAGCCACATAATATGCCCACAATGCCCTGCCATGCCCGCAACCACGCAGCTGAGCACAAGGCAAAGCCGGCCTGCTTCCTCCCTCCTGTGACCTGCATTGACAGCTAACCCACAGGCACCCCTTTCCCGCCTCCTCCAACGTGCTACCTGCCAACACGCAGCTGAGCCACACACCGCATCCCCACCCCCTACTCCGTCCCCTCCCCGGTCCCGTTCAGACGCCTGCTGCACGCAAAGCCCCCCTCCCCGCCCCCACCCCCACCCACCCGCCACCACGCAGCTGAGCCACACGTTGTTCATCATCTCGCGGCTCCACTTGCCGTTGCGGCTGCACAGCAGGCTCTCCGTGTGCGCGTCGTCGCACCAGTCACTGGTAAGCAGGTTGCGGCGCACAACCTGCGGGGGCAACAAAGGATGCTTTGCTGTACCTGAAAGGCAAGTCGCGGAAGTGTTGTGCAGACCTTTCGCAGCACCACCGGCGGTACGCTGACACAATCCCTTGACATCTGATGCATACATGTGCGTCGCCCCGGCACACCTCAACCAGGTCTTTGTAGGACGCGGCGTGCTGCGTGGTGAAGGAGACAGCACCGTACGCCGCACCGTCACATGCTTAATACACGTGCGTCTCTCTCCCCCATGCCACCCACCCACCTCGACCAGGTCGTTGTACGACGCGGCGTGCTGCGGCTCGAAGTCCAGCAGCGTCACGCGGCGCCGCAGCGGGGGCAGCAGCACCAGGTCGGACTTGGAGGCGCTGCGGGGTTAACAGGGGTGTGTGGTGGGTCCGGGTTGCAGAGAAGGGTAACATGGAGAAAGAACGAGAGGCAACGAGCACCAGCACACTCGTTGGACGGTGCGTGGGCACTACTATGTGTTGTGGGCGGTGGACCCGGGACTGTAAAAACAATACTATAGCACTAACTGCATATACGCACACGGGCCATGCGCAACACCTCCCTCGTTGTAATGTGTTTTAGCAGCCGCATGAGGCGCCCCCCCGGCGCCTGACGTGCTGTTGTCCTACCGCACCCCGTACCCACCGGGCATTGGTGTCTCGCAGCAGCGGCACGTGCACTGACTTCTGTGAAGGCATAAGGTCATCCTTCAGACACACGCGCCCTAGCTGCTAATACACATGCACCCCCGCACCCACCGGACCATGGTGTCCCGCAGCAGCCGCATGAGCCGCCGCCGCCCCTCCGGGCGACAGCCCTCCAGCGGGCGCTGCACGGCAGCCTGCCACGCGCAGGCGTTGGTGCCGTACGGCACGTGGCGCAGGAAGGCCAGCAGCGGCTGCAGGTGGGCGGCGGAGCTGCCGGACGTGGCGGGCGTGGGGGTGCCTGGGTGGGTAGGAGGGTTGTCGTACAAAGGGGGCAAAACGGGGTTGCGGGGTAGGGGGAATTTATGACACGAAAGGTACGCTTTCAGGGCTGAGGGCCTGGCAGCGCTAAGGTACAATTGCCGCAACGCATTCGCCCTGGCCCCATCCGCCAGCCGCAGAGCCATGCCGCACCAGCAGCGAGTGCCTTTGGTTGGGTTTACCACCCACACGACGTCACCAAGGTGCGCCCCGCTTTCGGCGGCGGCAGCAATCAAACGGCGAATGTGTCCCCCTTCCCCAGTATGGTATGAAGATGCAGCACACGTTCATGGCATGGCAGAAGCGCCCTCACCCGTCATGACCCATCTGCGCTCCGCCCTCAGCTCGATGGCCATCTGCAGCTTGTTGGTGATGGAGGTGGAGGCGCCCAGCAGGTGGCCCTCGTCCAGGATGAGGCGCAGCCAGTGCACCTGGAGGGAGTGTGTGTGTTCGCAGAAGGACGCGTGTGTGTTAGCATGAGGTGGGGACTGAGGCAGCAGGTGGAGGCATCCACCAAACGGCATCGCCGTCCGGTGCGCACAACCACCCTTGCGACTGCGCACCAACCTTCAGCAGCGCCTGCGACAGGGACCCCTCCGCCGCGCCGCCCGCCTCCGCAGCCCCCAGCCCCAGCCCCCTCACGCCGCCCGCCCCGCGGCGGGCGCGCTCCTCCCGCCAGCCGGCACTCAGGCGACTGCAAGGTAGGGGGGCAAAAGTACGATGCATGTACACGGAGGTGGTGAGGCGCTGAAGGACAACGTAGGAGGCACAAGTACGGTGCACGGGTGTGGCAAGGTGTTGCAGCGTGACAGGCGGTGCGGAGGCAGTACACTCTGTAGAGCACGCGCCCGACCGCCGCCAGCCCAGCACCCTCAGCTGGAGCTGGGCATGCGAGCCTGGGAGGTGCAGCGGCGGGAGGACACGCTTGCCGCCTTACTTGCAGTACGCTATACCATAATACACCTGACACCATTCCCCTGGGACCCGCCCGAAAACGAGGTGGCTTGCGTTCAGACCGGCCAAATAAAAATAATGTAATGTTATATAATCATAAACAGTACAACTTGTACAGACGGAGCTGACTGGCGCGCTCACCCGAACGTGGTGATGACCAGGTCGTAGTTCCACGCCAGCTCGTGCGGCTTGGGGACCTCCCCTGCCGCCATGCCGTCCAGCACGCACACCCGCAGCGTGTGGGGAGCAATGTGCGTCTGCATAACGGTATGGCACAGCGCACAGACGTGCACAGGGCAGCAACGGTGTTAATGCACAGGAGGGCACGAGACAAAAGTACTCGGTGGTTCAGTTGTGGTCAACAGCATTTCCCGCCAGCCTTCTGGCTGCCGGCCTGTCATAGCCCCACCCTTGTGCGCAAAACACGGTTGCCGCTGGATACCCTCCGCACCTCGCACCTCAACAAGATCTTCGTGCTGCTCATGCCCTGTGTTGTACACGAAGCGTCAGCATGCGCCCGCGCTTGTATCCCACTGACCAACTAGACCCCACACGCTAACCCACATCCCCACGCACCCGTATCTGCTGCTGCCAGTGGTCGATCAGCGTGCCCGGGAGCACAACCAGCGTGGCCGCAGACAGGTACACCCGTTCGGCAGCGGAGGCGCAGGCGGGGGCGGACAGCGCCGCAGACAGCGCCTGGGGCAGGGGCCGAGGGGCGAGGTGTCAGGGGAGGGGAGGACGGCAGGTTGGCCAGGTCGGCGAGGGAAGCGGTGTCAGGGGCGCATGGCAAATGGGCTTGGGCGGCGGCCAAGGGCATTGGTACGTACGGCAGGATAAGGTGGTGGTGTTTTGGTGTTCAGTGGTGATGTGCAGCGGTGGGGTCGCGTTGAAAGTGTGGGGGCCAAAGGGCAGGACAGGCGCAGGTGCAGAGGCAGGCAAGCACTTGTAATACTGGTCAGTCTAGACGAAAGCCGTGCCGTTGTAGGATGGAACTTGGTCTTGCCGGAGGTATAGGCATGTCCGCCTTCGACTCCAGCGACAGGGCAAGCAGAGCTCGTGCGATTGCGCCCCGTGCTCGAACGCATGCACGTAGCTTCGAAACACACCTGCAGGTCCAGCCGGAGGTTGCCCATCCACTTGGCCTGGCGCCACGTGTGCCTCGCGACCACGGGCCCCTCCCCTCCTCCGCCTGCTGCTGCACCCGCTGCTCCCCCGCCGCCCCTCCTGCGCCCCGTCGCAACCGCTGCCGCCCCCCGCCCGCGCTTCCGCTTCCCGCTGCCCTTGCTGCTGCCGCCCCCACCGGCCCCGCCGCCCGGCTGGGCTGTGTCCCACTCGCTGAGGGGCAGCAGCTCCAGGCGACGAAAGAACGCCTCATACGCGCCGCTGCGTGTGAACAGGTTTGTTTAGATCAGCAAGGCCAGGAGCTTTCAGCAGGCTGGAGGGTGACAGTGCTAATCCTCATAACAGCTAAGACGCAGGCCTTGTGTGTGATCTGCACCCCAACACCGCAGACCACTCCGGCACATCAAGCAGAATGTTTTTAAGCATGCATCAAATGTCTGTCCCTCCGGCTACGTCCGCGTTCGCACGTGTCCACCCCTTGAGAGCTCTCCAACTCCGAGGTTCTCCCCACCTTTGCAGCTGGCTGCGCTCGAACCTGGTGCTGGGCCTCATGGGCTGCGGCACCAGCACCCCCGACCCGTGGGTCGCCAGGCGGCCGGGGTCCTGGCCGCACAGCCACCTGGCGGGGGAGAAGGGCAAGGGGAGCGGCACAGTGGCAAACGGAAACAGTAGGCCTGCGGAGAGCGAGGTCGGGGTCCTGGCCGCGCAGCCACCTGGCAGCGGGAGCGGGCAACAAGCACTCAGTACGCAGTAGGGCGGGGCAAGGCACGGAAGCGGGGCGTGTGGGGCTTGCCGCCCCGATCCGTGTTGCGGTGTGGTGTGGGCAGTGGGGAAGATGTGCACCAGACCCGTCTTGCACCACCGCACCTGAGCACCTCGCAGCCCCTCAGCCGCGCGCCCCCCACCGCCTCCAGCAGGCTGGCGAAGTACGACATGTTGGAGGCCGAGCCACCCGCCTCCCCTGCGGAAGTGAGCGCACAGTGCCAGTATAACCAACCGTAAGCTCATTCATGGACCCCTGGTATGGAGCGCAAGCCGTAAGGCGGGAGCTGAGGTGTGGTAACGATGCTGCGTGAGCCGCTTGCACGCCCCCTGCGCCCAGAGAGGGCGTGGGAACGGTGGATGGAAACAGGGCCACGTTGAGGGCCACGCGCGGGGCCACGTGAGCTCTGCACGGCGCACTTCACGCAGGAGCCCGCCACAAGTTGCGGCCTCCCTGCTCGCTGCACAACCGCCATCCTCAAATGCCGCTAGCAGCATGATGCATTGTGGCAACAAGGACTGTGGTACGACTGTTCTACATGGCAGAGCAGCAACCGTTCGCCAGCAGTGCCACGCTGTACCCACCAGGCTGCAGGTAGCCAGGAGCGCCCTGCACCACGTAACCCTCCTCCCTCATTGCGGCGGCGGTGGAGGAGCCGGGGGCGGAGCAGGCCGCCTGGTCCGGGTCCGGGTGCAGGTGGCAGTACCAGGGGTCGTCGTGGGACACCTGCGAGCCCCGGGGGGAAGGCGTTGGGCACAGAAACAGAGTTGTTGTCCGTAGCAGAGGGAGGAATGGGTCCCGCTCAGTATGCGGGTGGCAGTACCAGGGGTCGTCGCGAGTACACATTTGAGGTTGAGGTTGTGAATTTTGTGCGTAGCAGAAGGAGGAACGGGGCCCGCTCGAAGTGCAGGGTGCAGGTGGCAGCACCGGGGGTCGTCGTGCTACGCCTCAGGGCGCCAAGGAGGGTTTGTGGACAGGGTTTGGACGAATTCGAGATGCGCGCAGCAGCAGGAAGCGTTGCCGCGAACGGCACAGCGCCAATGGCATTGAATGGGGGTTTCAGCAGCAGACCCTTGCAGCCTGCACGTCGTTGAGCGCACGTGGCCTGCCCTAGCTGTGTGGGCGGGTATGTTTGCGTGGTGTCCCTGCAGTGACCACCAGTCCTGCGCAATGTGCGCGGTGTGCTAACCGACCCCTAGAACTCGGGCGGCGGGCCCTGGCAACGCAACAGGTTTCTTGCCCACATGCGAAACCAGCGTCACCCACCGCTGTCCCCGGCGGCAGCGTCCTCCACTTATGGCAGGCCTCGCACTGCACCCACACGTCCACCTGCACCTCGCCCCCGTCGCCTCGTGGGCTAGCAGCAGCACCACCAGGCCTGTCGACCGCCCCAGTCGCCGCCCCACTGCCGCCCTCCCCAGCCGCAGTCCCAGCCTCCCCCGCTGCTCCGCTCCTGCCCCTGCCCCTGCCCCTCCCTCTGGGGCTGCTGACACCGCCCCGGCCACCCCGGCCGCGGCCGCGGCCCCGGCCGCCAGCCCCTGCCCTCCGCGCCCCCCGTCTGCGGTTCTCTCCAGAACCCCCGCTCCAATCCGAGCCCTCACTGTCGGATTCGCTCAATTCGCTGCCATCGCTGCTGCTGCCGCTGCTGCTTCCCATGGTCTTACTGCTGCTCTTGCGGCTGCTGCCCCTGCTCTTCGCTGCCGGGCTGGCCGGTAGCGGGTTAGCCAGCCGGACCGCGCGCAACCCGCGGCCCCTCCCACCAGGAGGACTTCCCAACGCTCCTCCCGTCTTCCCACCACGCGTGCTCTCCTCCTCCTCCTCGCTCTCCTCCTCTACAGAGGACGCAGGCGACGTCCCGCCCTCCCCCGCGCTCCCAGAGTCCGACTCCGAGTACCGGTGCCGCGTCCGCTTGCGCCGGCCCCGCCCTACCCCCCTGCCCGCCTGCCCCCGCCCTCCCCGGCCCCTGCCAGCGGCACCCCGCCCTGCGCGGCCGCCTCTCCCCGCCCTTCCATCACCAACCGCCTGCGGCCCACCACCTCCTGCTCCCCCTGTCCCGTCGCTTTCCGCTGCTGAGCGTGCACAACCAATCAGCACAGGGGCTGATGCGCACCTGCGCCGCTTTGCTGCGCGGCTCGGCTGCTCTCCGCCCTGCCCTTGACCAACTCCCTGCTCCGTGCGCTTGCCTGCGGCCCTGCCCTCCTCCCCCTGACCCTCACCATCAATAGGACCACCCATAGCCAACACCGGCTGTACGCCTCCCTCCAGTAATCCGGGCGCCCCTCCTGCGGCCGCCGCTGCAACACCAGCAGGCAACGGCCCAACCGCCGCCAGCGGCCCTGCTGCCGCCGCCGCCGCCGCCGCCGCTGCGGAGGAGGAGCGTCGGGACCTCCCCCGCGCAACGCCCAGCCCACCTCCCTCCGCGCTCCCACCCGCGCCCAGCCCACTGCCCTCCGCTCCCTCCCCAGCGCCCGTGCCCGGGGTCCCCGCCGACGTGCCTGCCGCTGCTGCTGCTGCTGCTGCTGCCGCACCTCCAGGCCGCAGGGTGTAGGACCCCACACGCCTGCCCGCGGCGCTGCGTGTGTACTTGACCTCCGCGCCCGGTGGGGGAGTGGGCAGAGTGCCCAGCGTGCGGAGCACCAGCGACAACGCGGTGATGGTCTTGCCCAGGCCCTACACGCACACAGATATGCAGGGAAGGCAGTTCAGCTTTGGCTCGCACAGCAGTCGCGACTTGGCCAGCACAACCACTGGCCTACGTCTGCCGTTTTCGGCCTGCAGCTGCTATGCAAGCCGGCTCGAGATACGCAGGGTCATCCACGCCCCGAAACCACCCATGCACGCAACCCACCGGCTCGTCGCAGAAGAAGCCCCCCCGCACGTCCGGCGGCATGGGCGGCGGCTCCGTGCTCAGCTCGGCGCTGGTGACGTCCGCCCACAGCGGCAGGCGGGACTCAGCGGTTGGCAGGCGCAGCAGCGTGGGGTGGCGAGGCTGGGGGCCGCCGCGCCGCTCGCGCGCCTGCATCCAGCGCACCGCTGACACCTGCGGGCGGTGGTATTGTGTGGGCGCGAGGAAGAGGTGACTGGGGTCTGCGTATGGAGGCTGCGTGCCGGCGGGACTGGGTGACGAAGAAAGTACAGCATGCGCACGCGACGTACGCCAATGAGAACGAGTGTCACGTGCCTGGTGCGGGAAGAGCGTGAGCTTGACCGCCGGCACCGCCACGCCGCCCGCCGCGTTGAGGTCCCTGCAGCAGCAGCACAGCCGCGCGAAGTCCAGCGGCTCCAGGCGCGCCATGACGCCGTACAGCACCTCCCGGGGCACATCCAACAGCCGGCAGTCGGGCGTCTGGGAGGGGCCCGCAGCGGCCGCAGCAGCAGCATGCCGCTGGTGTCGGTGTTGGTGTTGGTGGTGCTGGTGTTGGGCGGTGATGCTGGGGAGCTCCCGGAAGCAGGAGATGAGGCTACGGGGCGGGGGGAACAAGGCGCGATGAGGGGGGAGCTGACAGACTGGACATGGCCGTAACAGCAGCACGGCAGTCAGCAGCAACAGCACGCACGCCGCGTCCGTCACCGACATGTTCCATCTGGAAAGCTCAACTTGGCCTGCGGCAACCACGCCGCCGCAACAACTATACCCACCTGTAGCGCTCCCGCATGCCCCCACCGCCGCCAACGCCGCTGCCTGTGGCCGCTCTGCGTCCCTGCGCCTCCCCGCCCTCCTGCCCGCCCTGCCCCTCCTGGCTGCCCAGCGGCCGTACGGCAGGGCCGCACCCCTCCACCAGGTCCTCCACCGCATGGCGCACAGCCTCGGGCAGCTGCAGCGCTGCATCCGACTCCACAGCCTCCTGGGGGGAGGACGGCGCAGCGGCCGACGGGACCGATAGGGCCGAGGACGCATGTGCCTGATGTGCGTCGGCCACGCAACCGGCCCCACCAGGAGCAGCTACTATCGCAGTGTTGCGCAGCGCGGTCGGCTGGTCGGCTGGTAGCCCAGCGTTCGCGCACGCCTCTCCATCGCCTCGATCGCCAGTGTCTAACCCTACGGCCGTAATCCCCGCCTCAACTGCAATAAGGGTAAGGACAGCAAGCACTTACAGCGCATGCAGCAATGTCAAGCACAAGTCCTTCTGGCGTATTTACCCCACAGCTATTGCACAACGGGGAACAGGAAATCCGAGAAAGCGGTGGCGAGCACACCTCGCTAAGGCATCTGGCCCCAGCCACGCCGCGCGCACAGCGGCTGTAAGCGTTGCACACACCTGCAACGCTCCGGCCACCCGACATGTGGCACGCTCGCACTACCACACACTGTACCCCACACCCACCGAGCGGCACCGCTGCGCCCAGCACCACCACCGCCGGCCGCCGCGCCGCCGCCAGCCAGCCGCGCACCTCCCAGCTGCTGCGGGCCCACAGCGAGCGCGGCAGCTGCAGCGGCAGCTCCAGCAGCAGCGTGCCGGGCGGCAGCAGACCCAGCACAGGCAGGGGAGCACCGGCCGCCGGACCAGGCTCAGGACCAGGACCAGGCTCGGGCGCCTGCTGCGGCACGGGCTCTGAACCCGAGCCCCCTGCTGCTGCTGCTGCTGCTGCTGCTGCTGCTGCTGCTAGTGCTGCTCCAGATGCAGGGATTGCAGCTTGTGGGGTGGTGTTGCAGGCATCAGGCGCCCCCGCTGGTGGCTGGGTGTGGCCGTCGGAGGCCTGAGCCGCTTCCGGTGGCGACCCAGATGGCGCTTCGGGTGCAAGGTGCTTTTGGGTGTTACGGGGTTCTGCTACAGCTGCTTGTGTGCCGCATGCTGAGAGGCGCTCTGCTGCGCTGGTTGCTGCTGCGGTGGCGGCGGCGTGTGGCTTGCCACGTGTGCCGGCAGCGGCTGGAGTGGGCGGCCGTGGCGACGTGGGGCCCGGCAGTGCGCTGCGGCACAGGCAGCGGATCTCCCCGACCCCCACACGACCAGTTGCAACCTGAATAATACAAGCAAATGTTATACATCAAAGGGAAGAATGTGCAAAGGGTTGAGCAAGCAACAACAGCGGGCAGGCCTTGCAGCGGGGGTGCGCCACCCGCCCGTGCCCTCACCAGTCGCCCGCAGGAGGCCAGTAGCTCCTCTGAGCGGGGCCCCACAGGATCCAGACTCGTCCACGTCGGATCCACGTCATTGGAACTGGCGGCGGGGAAGAACCCGCAGGAAGGTGACACAGGGACCATGAATGCCAGAGATACGCCAGGACCATGGCAAGTTGTTCAAGCTTTCTCTGGTCGGAGGCCAGATGTAGAGGCTATTCAATTGAGTCAGCGCTGAGTGACTTGCAGGAGCTCAGGTCGCCGGCGCACCTTGAAGAAAGAAGGCTCGCTTGGCTGCTTCGGGAGGGTTTGTCCAGGCAGAAGCGCGTGGCGTCAAGACGAGTTGCCCCAGTGGGTTGGGTCGCTATCAAATGCACAACTGCAAAGGTTTCCATGTTCGCCCGGGCAGGCGTAGTGAGTTCGCCGACGACACCCACTCTCGCCCGCCGAGTCAACTGAGCGCGTCAACTGTCATGGTATGGAGGCCCCTCAATGCGATACTGTAAGGAGGCATTACTTCTATATCTGCGAAAGGCAGGAAGCTTGTGCCGATGATCCAGGCGGGAATGAGCACCGCAGGAGCGATTTGGACTCTGCATGCTTCATTGCTGCTCACTTGGCGAGTGCAGGACACGACCATACCCGGTAGCATACTATTCTAGGTGCTTATGTGGCCTTTAAGGATCGCTCTGCCAGTGCCTCTCAGTCCACTGCCTTTTAGGGACCTTTGCCTTTCGCTTTTCACCTGCGGGAAGCCGAATGACGCGCAAGAAGCGGTACTATGGAAATAAGAGCACTGGATCTAAAGCAGCTGCCTCGGCTGCATCGGCACCAGCTAATGGCACCAACGGGAAGGAAACACCGACAACAGCAGTCGCGCCTGGCGGACTTGCTGTAAAAGTAGTGGGCTCGGAACCGTTCTGGAGTGCATCTGGACTTGATGGTAAGGCCATGCTTGTAGCGCCCTACAGCCACAGCGAAGGAAACTGATGACCGGGCCTGATTGTGGGACCGCACCATTGCCACGAGTAATTCAGAACCGCGCTGCTACCCATACCTGCTTGCAGATTGTCCGGCTGATTTGACATTTGAGGGCGAGGTACCTCCGTCGGAGGCACCCGGAAGCGTGGTACGTAACCAATCCTTACCGCCTGCCACCTCAGCGTGCGGCTGCGGCCACGTGCTCCGCCTCCGCCATTCTACACACAGGCTGTAAACTTCAACCCGATTAGCAGTGTCTCGTCCCACAGTGCTCCCCATGCACTTCTTCTCGCATGGCCCCCACACGCTCCCAAGACGCAGCGTGCCCTGCCGCACTCCCCACCCCCGCCCCTTTGCGCCCAATGCCACAATGGCCAACCACCAGGCGCCTGCTTCCGTGGTGGAGCTGCTTAAGTGGTTGGCTAGGGGCCTGGGAGCAGACCCTTCCGCACGGCTGGCCTTCGCCCCCACACTGACCAAGGAGGAGCGCGCCGCCGTGCACACGTGAGCATTCAAACTCATGAACCCAGCAGCTCCGCACGTGCACAACTGCAACTGCACGCAGGCCCCTGGCCACCAAGGACTCCGCCCCCTCCACACACACATACACCCACACATGCCGCGTCTGCGTACGTCCCCGCGCCAATTTGTACCCCTGAAAGTTTCAGGCGCCTGCAACGCGTGAAGCAGCAGCGCCCCGCCAGGCTGAGCCTTACCCCGCGCTGCCATTGCCATGCATTTCCGGGCTACCTGACTCCGCATAAACGCCGTTATTTGCAGGGCCATCGGCGCCGCGGGCCTGTCCTCCGTCCTGGAGAGCGCCAGCGAGGGCACAGGCGACCAGCGCCGCATCAGCGTGTACAAGAAGGGCGCGGCGCCGGCAAAGTGGGTAGCGATGCAGTATGCGGGATTTGGCGTGCATGAACCGGATACAGACAAGGTCATGGTAAGAAAGCAAGCAGGAAAGCAGTTACTGGGTATCAGGACGTTTATTACTTGGCAATATGGCGCAGCGTCGGCAAAGTGGGTGTGCGCTGGGGGTGTGAGCAGGTGATGAGAAAGCGTGCAAAAGTAGGGTCGCGGCGCGTGGGGCCGACGGACTACGCACGGACTGGATCTAAGCTGCTTCACGCAGGCGGGGTGATCACCTGCAATAGGGTACTGTCTGTTTGCCCTCCTGCCCCTCCGTACCCTCGTGGTGCTCGTCTCGCAGGCCTGGCGCCCACCGCGCTGCTGGGGACGAGGTACCTGGACGGACAGGGCAAAAGGTGCCGAGATGAATGAAGTACATGACGCACTGATGTAGCAATAGCTGGAACCTCTTGCCTTCCCTCCTGCCCCCGCGCGCCTCCCCCAGGCCGGCCCCTAGCCCCGCGCTGCTGGAGCGGGCAGCCACCCTGTACAAGTGGGCTCGTGACGCCGGGCTAACCGCCTACAGCCGGGACGAGGTGGTTGAGCAGTTGGCGGCGGGCGAGGCGGCGGAGCGTACGGCGGGCGTGGCGGGCGGGCTGGGGATCGGCGGGCTGGCGCCGCCGCTGCGGGCGCTGTGGGAGGCGCGCAGTGCCGTGCAGGCGGAGGCGGCGGCGCTGACGGCGCGGGTGGTTGCGGATGACGCGGAGGGGGTGGCGGCGTTGCTGAGGGAGAAGCCGGGTGGGTGGGGTAACCGCAGGGAGGCACAGTGGAAGGGGGGTGGGGGGTGCACGTGAGCGCGAGGGAACTGGGTGGGTAGGGCGGCGAGGCGGGTGCTGTGGACGGGAGGGGGGCCAGGATGCAAGGCGCGGAGAGTCCGTGGGAGGTGGGACTTGGCGCGCGGTATCGTGCACGCTCGTGAGCACCTGGGGAGGGCGGGGATGAGTGAGCGCTCCGTGGCACCTGCCCTTTCACCGGGTGGGCGGGGGGGAGGGTTGCGGGCCCCCCTGCCTGCCCACCGGCATGCTTTGGCAGGCACGGGCACGCGATACCTGCCGCACTGCGTCAGATTGGCCTGCCTACTTATAGTTTGTAACACCAGCCGAACGCCGCCACACACACGGTGCACACGACCACACGTGACCTTCTGCCCGCATCAGGCCGGGTGTCCTCCCTGGACGACACCGCGAGGCACGTGTCTTCTCGGCCTGCCCAATCGGGAAGTCACATCGCCTCCGCGCACACACAAAGCGCTCTCGAAGTAATCGTTTGCGCCCTTGTTTCCTTGTGCAGGCCTGGTGTCCTCGCTGGATGACACCACGGGCCAGCCCCCGCTGCACACCGCGGCACGGCTGGGCTGCGTGGGCGCGCTGCGGGCTGTGGTGGCGGCTGGGGCAGACCTGGAGGAGAAGGACGCGCACGGCCGCACAGCGCTGCAGGTGGGCGGGAGGGCAGTGAAGGGCTCTCGGCAATGAGGGCGCCGCATACCGGTACAATCCGTCGTGTTAGATGAGCGCGGGATGAGGGCTACATTGGGTTGGAGCGATGCGCACGGCCGCACTGCGCTGCAGTTGCTGGATGTGGGCATGAGGGAGCCTTGATAACTCACTGGCGGACGATGCACTTCATGGAGGCACAGCTGCACTGAACCGGTCAGGTAGGTGTGACACAGGTGTGTTGGGGCTGTGGAGCGAATGTTACATGACAGAGCCCGCACGCGGGCCAGGCGAAGAGGAGCGCAGCCGTGGCCATGGCTGCTGCTGTTATGGAGGGCAGAGGCAGTACCGCAGCGAACTGCGGTAGTCGATGGTAGCCGTCCTTTGTGCGTTCCAACCGCCACTGTTGCGCCCCCGTCCACACCATTCCAGATCGCGCGCACCTTCGAGCAGTGCGATGCGGAGGCGGCGCTGCTGCAGGCGGGGGCGCACGACCCGGAGGCGGGCCGCTTCCCCATCACCCGCGCCGCGGCGGAGCTGGTGCAGCAGCACGCCGACAGGGCGGCGGCAGTGGCGACGGCGGCGGCGGCAACAGCAGATGCAGCCGCGGCAGCGAATGGAGCCCAGGAGGAGGAGGAGCAGCAGGAGGAGGAGGGTGAGCAGGGCGCGGCGGCGGAGGCGGAGGCGGAGGCCCCTGCCGCTACTCCCTCCGAGCCGGCGCCAATTGCGGGGGTAGCGGCGGCGATCGAGAGGGAGGTGGCGGCAGCGGCGGCAGCGGCGGCGGTGGCAGTGGTGGAGTCCGCCGCAAAGACGCCAGCCCCCGCTGCAGAGAATTCACCCGCTCTCCCGGAGTCACCGCTTACTCCGGTGGTCGCTCCGGCTCCCGCCACCGCTCCAGCCGCTGCTCCCACGGTCGCGCCCAGGTCTGCCCCTGCACCCGCACCCGCGCCAGCGGCAACCCCGTCGCCTCCCGCCGCCGCCGCTGGCACGGCGGCGGCGGCCCCCGCTGCTGCCCCTGCCTCGGCCCCCGCCGCGGCCCGCGCCGTCGCTTCCGAAGCCGCTCCTCCGGCAGCCGCGGCCTCACAGCCGACGCCGCCAGCCGCTGTGCCCACGGCCACGTCGTCGCCCCCCGCCGCCGCCCCCGCGGCGGCAGCGGCCCCCGCTGCTACACCCGCCGCGTCCCCCGCCAGCGCTGCTCCGCCTGCCACGGCTTCCCAGCCGACACCGCCAGCCGCTGTGGCCACGGCAGCGCCACCTCCGCCTCCCGCCGCAGCGCCAGCGGCGCCGGCGGCCCGCGCCTCTGCACCCACCGCTGCACCCACCGCGGCCCCCGCGAGCGCTACCCCGCTAGCGGCAGCCTCCCAGCCGACACCGTCAGCGGCTGTGGCCACGGCTGTGCCGCCTCCGCCTTCCGCCGCCGCGCCAGCGGCGGCGGCGGCGGCCCTCCCTACGGCCCCTGCCGCGGCCCCCTCCACGGGCCCCGCCGCGGCCCCCGTCAGTGCTGCTCCGCCGGCTCCGGCCTCCCAAGAGGCGCCGCCAGCCGCGGCGGCCCCGGCCGCGCCGCCGTCGCCTGCCGTGCTGCCGCCGCCGCCGGCTCTGAACAGCGTGCTGTCCGCTGGCGGCAAGCTGGCGTCAGACCTGGGCACGCAGGTGCAGGGCCTGGTGGGGCAGGGCCGCGGCTGGGTGGACCACGGCAGGGCGTGGGTGGAGGCACGCGCCGGCAGCGCCAGCGCCGGCGGCTTTGCGCTGTACGCTGGCGTTACGGCGGTGGCGGCGGCGGCGGCGCTGGCGGTGGTTGCACTGAGCCGCCGGCGTTGATACGGTAGGGACGCAGGGTAGCGTAGTGTTGAGGTTTGGGAAGGCAGCGCATATGTTGGGTGTCAGAAAGCGGAGAAGGGTAGTATAGCAGGACGGCTGAGACTTCAGGTTCGTTTGCAGCAAGGCGAGGCGGTACATACTGAGGGCGTGCTTTGTGCGTTGGGGCGGCAGGGGGTTGGAGGGGAGGTCGAGGTCATCTGTTGCAAGGCGGCGCGCGGGGATCGGTCGGTAGAGGTAGACCGCACAGGGTTCTGAGGTTGCAGGGTCGAGGATTTGAGGGTGCTCGTTGGGTTGTGTATGCGTGCACGAGCCGCTGAGGGCGCATTGCCTGAAACCTATGCAGGAACGTAGCCCATCGCGGTAATTGATCATGGTCATGTGTGCATGTTATTCTTTCTGCAGGCTGCAGGCTGAGTTGGTAGGCTCGGAGCTTGCCGTCCTGAAGCATGGATTAGGGAGAGGCTCCAATACTCATTTGGGTTTCATTACCGTATCGACTTTGGCGTACATGAGGTGGCTGTACGGCAATGCACAGCGAGCAGTTGCAGGCAGGTTGTGGCGGACCGCGTTGCTGTACGTGTTGCATCTCGCGTTACTGGGATGAACATGCAAAATGTAGTTGTAGCCGTGCCAGGTGCTGCAGGGCGATGCCTGGCCTCGGTGCAGCAGCTGCAGCAGCAGGGGCCAGCCAGCCGCCCGCAGCCGCGCACCCTCATGCCCCTCCCATACCGCTCGCGGCAGGCATGAAGGCGCCGCCCGGCCAGTCATGCGGCACCCGACCCCAGCCTGTAAGCGGGCCCTGCTCCACTGCAGGTGCCACGCCGTGAGCCGTTGCGCAGTGGGGACAGAGTGGCAAACGCACGACACGCGTTGCTGACCCTGACTCACAGGACGGCAAAGGCCGCAGACGTTGGCAGGAGACAGCAGCCTCGTCGTACCGTAGTATGGAGTAGCGTACTCCGGTCAGCTCGGCCTCTCATTGCTTTTATAGCAGCTTTGTTAGCCTGGGTTGACAGCTCAATACTTACTCAGTCGCGCTTCGGTTTTCTGGTGGACTGGAAATTGATGCACCCACCGCTTTAGCAGCTCGGGACAGCTGCCAGCAAGTGTGCAGCGCATAAGGTGTCCCCTACAGCCGTCAGCCAGAAGATAGTAGCTACACCCCACGTCTCATACATCAGAGGTCCTGGCTGCTGCACGGCCTGTAACGCCAAGCACTAGCCAGGGAACCTTGAGTAGCACGTGTGCGTTCAATTGCTTTTGGATGCAGGCTGGTGCAGGCGAGCTCCTGCATGCATTTGCGGTAGGGCGTTGGCGTGACGGCAATTCTGAACACATGCCTCAGGGTGCAACCTGTGAGAACCGATGTAGCGGCTGTTGTTTTCTCAGATGGTCGTGCGTCTTAAACCGTTCGGGGCACTGGCCCACAGACGGCTGGGGCGACCCATGGGACGGCGTGGGCCAACGAGACCAGTCAAGACCCCGGCCGGCACTCTCCTGTGACGCTGCCACAAGCCCGAACAGCCCGGCATGTGCCGGCGGCAGCGTACCACCAGCTGCATGCGAGGTTCGGTGCACGTGCCAGAGCATAGCGGCAAGCCGGTGGGTGACGGTGCCGTCTGTGCAGACTGTACCGCAAAGCGGCCGGCAGACAACTGCACGCATGCTGTTAACGGGCCCCGCCAGGGGAGATCCCCTGGACCCTGCATTGTATTGGCCTGGTGGCTTGCCAAGGTTCGTCATTGCGGGTTGTTGCCATGACACCAATTCGTACAGCATACCTTCCTCACGACGTACCCTATACATAGGCAATCCGTACGAGTGCCCTATCACTCTGGTACCAGTGTGGTCCATAGGGTCAAGACCATGCAGGCCGCAGCTCAAGTCACTAGAAGCATGGGGCCAAGGGGGAGTGGCAGGGAGTGGCGTATCGGATGGGGCAGGGGATATGGGGATTACGAATGAGAGCGGCAAGGGATGGAACGTTTGCTGCAAGTCGTCGCCACACGCAGTCGGCACGTACTTGTCGTTGGTCCTGTGGCAGCGGACTAGCAACACCACTCAATGCTGACAGCTGCAGTTGAGCGTTGCTGGGAGAGGGAGGTGCGGCGGGAGCAGTGGGGCGGGGAAGAGCCTGAGGGTGTCTCGAGGGGCTTGGCGCAAGGCTTGGCGTCTGGGGCTTGGCATGACTCTACGTACGAACTGGCCTGAACTGCCTCTGCTGGCGTATTACAAGCTATACCGCGTCACTCCATGTTGGTGCTTCGGTACAGGTGCATGGGAACTTTTCGCATGTCTCTTTGAGTCCCGCGCGCGGAGCTGCTACTGCTTTTGCGGGTTGTCCGTGCAACTGCCCCCGATACAACAACCACTTGAATGATGCAAACTTGAACGAACAAGACAATGATAACAAATTATGAGAAAGAAAGTAAGACTGTGATTGCTTCAGTAGAGGCAGGCGGGGGGGCGCCGAACGCGGAATCGTAAGTGCCATGAAGTCTCATAAATCGGGTCGGTCATGTGCAAACTGTGCCATGCAGACAGCGTACTATTTAAACATCACCCAACGCAACGAATTGTCAGTACCTAGTGTGCTTATTTCCATAGCCATAACATTACCATCCACATTGTACCTGCCGTTGGTTCCCGCAGGCCGAACCGCGAAAGTGCTTGCACATACAAGCGTTTGCACGGCGCAACAGGATCCATATATATGGACATGCTGAAATAGGCTTATGTGCCGCCTGTGACGTGCTTCTCTGGCAACGGCAGCGGCATGCCGAGTCCCAGAGCTTGTGCTCGTCGAGCTCTTGGCGACCTTCTATTCCTTGTCATCTCAACTACACTCGTCACAAGCTCAGTTTGTCAGCCAACTGTTCAGCTTAACGGTGCGGCTAGTGCCAACAAGCGACACTTCGGGTGCACATTGCTGTTGCCTTTTTGATGTCGGCAATACATAGTGACCTCCTTCACTGCTCATCCCGCCAGGCAACGTGGATGTATTCCGTGCGCTTATCTTGGAAGAAAGGTGAGCGCGGCGCGATGGCGTGGCTCATCCCAAATTTGTATTTCGTGCTGGGCCCGGCGTGCTGACCGTGCTGTGCTTTCTCCAGGAAGCCCAACTGCGACAGCACACACGCGGACATCGACTTCGTGTACTTCACGTAAGCAGCCTCCTATGCGGGTGTGCCTGCAGCACTCAACACACGCCATGTCTGTACAGGTGGCGACACAGGGCAACACCGCTTCCTGCAGTGTACTTGCAGCGCGCGCATGCGTTAAGGACCCGGTCGATCTGCTTGGTAGAGGACACGCCGTGCATGTCCGCTGGCCCGCCGCGCCGTGCCTCCTGCCTCTTTACTCCTGCACTGAACTTGAACATCGGCGCTTGCTCCACGTCCGCAGCCCAAAGGACCCTACTGCTGAGCAAGAAGATGCCTGGTTTGAGATTGCCAGCGGACCGGACGTGGCAACCAGATTCAACCTGACTACTGGAGAGAACGTCACCGTGACACTTTCCAACTACCAACAGCCGCCCGCAACTCCCAACCCCCCCAGTAGCAGCCCCGGGACAAATGCTAGCGCGACATCCGGCAGCGGCAGCAGCGGCACTCGGAGGCTGTTGCACAACGGGCTAACACACGGCCGCAGGGGCAGGTCCCTGCTGAGCAACCCGGCCCCGGTGCTCGAGGGGTTCGAGAAAGTGGGCGAGGGAGAGTCCTCAAAGGAGATCTGGGCGGGCGAGCCTATATATGTGCGGTCCAGCTTTTACATTGTCAACTTCTGCGGTTACGCGCCGTCCATTACAAAGGAGGTGGGTAGGGGCACAGGGAACGCAGCAGGTGTGGGCACGTGTCCAGCACCGAGGGCAACGGTGTGCGCAAGGGAACCAGCGTTTGGTGTGCTCGCCAGGTGCCTTTGTAGCCTCAGTTTCTTGCGTTGAACTTCAGCACACCATCAAGGCGCTCACCCGAGGTGCTGCTGCATCTTTGTGCGTTTCCGTGCGTTGGCTGCACGCAGGCCCTGCAACGTGTCGTGTACAGCGGCTACGGCACGCCCAACCTGGAGGTAGGCGGGGTTAGTGGCACAATGGCAAACGGCTCTAAACGAAAGGATGGCTTGGCCATGTACACCAGGAGGTGCGGACGGAGCACGTGCCAGCGCTGTCGCTCTGGGGCCCATTGACGTGCCTTGCAGTGCTGTGTCATGGCAAAGGCAAACTGAGTTCCCTGCAACGTGCCACTCAATGCGTCCATGTTGTGCTCTGGGTTGGTACCCTGGAGGGTCAATCAGGGGGCCCTCGGGCGTCGGGCCATCACAGCGACTCCCCCCCCGGCGCGTTGCCGTACTCATGCCCAACCCGGACAGTACCAGGCTCCGCCACCCAGGCCCTCCAAGCGCCCTGTCAGCTTCAGTTGCCGGTGATGTCCGTGACTACCCTAACTGCTCTCCCGTGCCCGCCAACAACCCGTGCCCTCAGGACTACCACTCCACCTGCAGCTACAACAAGGCCTTCCTGCGGGCGCAGGACAACCGCATTTACGACAACATCGAGGTGGGAGCACGAGCGAGCGTGCATGTGCGCACGCCCTGGGATGCGCTGTTTGGCTCTAGGTTGCATTGCTGTGTCCAGCTACGGTATGCAGAGGCTCCAGTCGCGCTGGTGGTACACGGCGTGCCCAACGTGCTGCTGCACACAAGGGGAGTCCCGCAGCGGTGCGCGGTCGGAGCTTTGCTGTATCCAGCGTCGCAACAGAGCGAGCTGGGCAGTCACGGTTGGCATGACAGGCCGCTTGAGGCTACCGGTTCCCGGGCATGGTGGACGCTGCACTGCCACGAGCTGTAGTCCGCCGTGACAAAAGCGCCAAGTCACCCTCATCTCATCATTATGCCACTCTGTATCCTGATGTGCACGTGCCATACATACCGGTTGTGGACTGTGATCACCAGGCGTGGATGTCCGGCTGCACACGTGCCTGCAGGTTCCCTGCAGCGGCACCGTCCAGACCGGCATCCTCACCTACAACTACAACTCGGAAATCGGCTGCGGCGCCGCGGAGCAATTCTCGTGGAGGCAGTTTGCAGAGAATCGGGCCCGGGAGGTGCGTGCGCTCGCTGAGCTACTGTTTCCCCCTTTGTGCGTGAGGACACGTGCCCGGCCTCGCAAGGCACCCGGCCACGGCCACACCCTTTGCGCACGCCATGCAACTACACTGGGGCTGCTAGCCCGCGGTCTAGCCCTCTGAACTTTGCTCTGCTCATGCGTTGTACCTCCACTCACTGCATCCTGCTACACACTGGGGCTGCTGCTGTGTCGCTGCCTGCCACGCCTACGCTTTCACACAACGCAACATCGCCAAAGCACCGCGGCAGCCACCCCGCCCACCATGCTCTCACGCCAGCCTTCATGCCCCTTCCTTGCCCCGCCCCCATCGCCCCCCTTGTTCCCCCAGTTGGGCGACGGGCCCTTCATGGACTTCGCCGCCCGCCGCCGCATCGTGCTCATCCTGCCACGCCAGGTGCGCATCCCACCAGCACATCCACGTGGGCAAGAAAAGAATACCCACGACGAACGGCACCTTTTTCGCCAAACGCGCCTTCCACCAGACTGCACTGGACAGCTGTGGCTGCACCGGCCTGGGAAGCGCTGCTGCCGGCCTGCCTGCCTGCTCTGCCTGCTCGCCTGCCTGCCTGCTCTGCCTGCCTGCCTGCCTGCCGGCCTGCCAGGACGCTTACACTCCCGGTCCCCGTTAATCCACTTCTTGCACCGCGCGCTCTGACCCCGCATGACTCCTGCGGCTGGCAGGGCCTGACAGCATTGCCGCCATGCTTACAGCCCCTGTGCACGGACGGCGCCTTTGCTACGCACATTAACGCACAAACCCACCACACGCACCGCAACATACGCAACAGGCACCGAGCGGCTGGGTGGGCCTGGCCAGCGTGGGCTGCCCGCCCTGCCTCGGCCCCTGGAGCACTGTTCCTTTTATTTTACCTCATTGCAAGTTAACCCACGTCCAATCAAACCACAGGCCGCGTGCGGCTGGGCCGGTCTGGCCAGCGTGGGCTGCGGCGGCCCCACCTGCTCCGTGTACATCCAGGGCAACAGCGCCAACGACCTGGACGTCATCATGCACGAGCTGGGGCACACGCAGGGGCTAAGCCACTCGGGCAAGGGATGGGACGAGGTGCGTGCGGTGGGGTGGGGTGGGGTGGGTTAGGGTACTGAGGAGGGGCTGGCCGGGGGCGGGGTGCAGGAGATGGAGTGCGTAGGGTTCTCGTGCTGGGCAGAGGCCCGAGTATGTCATGGCTTGCATGCTTGGACAATGCATGGGGCTTGAAGCATCAGGGCTTCCAGTACACGGAACAGGCCGGACGCTTAATGGCAAGAACCATAAGACGGCAGCTAAGCGGCGGGCCACAATGCGCTGAACTGTTACGCACTGCCATTGTTGTAGAAAGGCAGGTGATAGCTTTAACATTTGCTTCCGTGGCTGACCGCCGTACTGGCGTCCTGCTCCTCCGTAACCTGCCTTTACTGCAGTACGGCGATAAGTCGGACGTGATGGGCAACGACGGCAGCGCGGCGCAGGGCTACCTATGCACCAATGTGTGCAACCAGTTCAGGTATGGAACGCGCGTCTTGTGTATCATATTAACAGTTGTGTATCAGATCAATCAAATGAAATGACTGTGCCACAACGTGTGCAAGCACTTCAGGTAGGAGGTGCACCCCTTGCTCCTGCCTCACCACCATCTGTACGACGTTTCCGGTGGTTGACGGCATGTCCACCACCCACACAGCGCCATAAACCCACACCGGTATGCAGGCGCTGCGTGCACCTGCACTTCTTCACGCCAAAGAGAACGGTCGGACACACTGACGCGTATACCCAAGGCACGCATTCGGT
>VFQN01003254.1_pt1 | contig 23612 bp, 21 predicted proteins | sample 3512371 | NCBI WGS metagenome assembly VFQN01 (sample SAMN10412370, study PRJNA504923) | tailings metagenome | isolation source: Replicate 2 from Balatoc abandoned mine | place: Philippines: Itogon, Benguet | collected 2017-08-28
GAAGACAGCAATTCTTCTCGAAATAACTCTTTTTCGTATCCTTTCACTGCACAAGCTGATGTATGGTTAACCTCTACAACCAATTCGACTAAAGTTTATAACTGCATTAACCCTAACCCTAACAAGACCCAGCTTGTTGCGAACATTTCCATCACTTTCCCCACATAAAGTTTGCATCAAATTTCAGACATCATTCACATCTTTCTTGTGCAAGAACGGTTTCGAAGTCTCTCAACTTTTGGAAGTTAGAATAGCAACGTAAAATAGTGAGAGAGTGGAGAACAGAAGAAATTAAAATAGAAGAAAGAAGCAGACAACAGACAACAACTGACATTTTAACTTTCCCACCTCTTGAACATCCTCCAACCGTTGCCCAATCTTTAATATCCTTTTCTTGCATTTTCTTGAGATATTTGGAATTTTCATCCTCAAGCAGATTTTTATCGAAACTTGTGAGATTCATGGGATGCACATCGGTACAATCCTGCTTCTTTTCTTTGCACAAATTACAATTAATCTTCACTTATCAATAGAGTTCCGCAACGACTTCTAATCGAGGCACGGGGGAGAAATCAAGAGGTCCGGCGCCTGAAGACCTCACACCCCCTTCCTCGTCATCCTCTCTACCGACCCGAAAATTCTCCAACCTCTATTCTCTCGGTGAGAAGCTAGGCGAAGGAACATATTCAATAGTACGAATGGCGATGAGAAGAGCAGATAACCTGAAGGTCGCTGTGAAGATCGTGACACGTGACGGCATGAGCGAAAGTGATGAAGTCGCTTTGAAGAGAGAGGTCGAGATCATGAGATCTTTTGATCATCCAAACATTGTAAAAGTGATCGATTTCTTCGAGGAGACCGATAGCTTCTACCTTGTTCTCGAGTATCTCGCTGGGGGAGAATTGTTTGAGCGACTGGCGGAAAAAACAGTTTACACCGAAAGAGAAGCGAGAGAGATTGCCCTCATACTCTTCCAGGCTATTAAATATATCCACGATCGTGGAACTGTACATCGCGATATTAAACCGGAGAATCTTCTATTACTGAGCAAGGACGATGATGTCGGAATCAAAATTACGGACTTCGGTTTCGCTGCAAGAATCGGTTCAGGAAGCATTAAGCAGCAAGCTGGTACTCCAGGCTATGTATCTCCCGAAGTTCTCGAGCGCAAGCCTCATGGCAAGCCTGTAGATATGTGGGCGATGGGTGTGGTACTCTACATGTTGCTTGGTGGATATCCTCCTTTCTACTCCAACGAAGAAGACTCTCGAGCTATGTATCGGCGGATCTTGATGGGTAATTACCAGTTCCATCCCGAGTATTGGGCTAATATCTCAGTGGAGGCAAAGGATTTGATCAGTGGTTTACTCACTGTCGACCCCAACCAACGCCTCACTGTCGACCAAGTCCTCAATCATCCGTGGCTGCGAAAACCTACCTCCGAGCTTGCGCTCATATCTCTGGACCGTAATCTGGCACTTCTTAAGGACTACAAGTCGTCCCGCGCCGCTGCGCAATTTGGCGCGATTGCGACCGGGATAGCCATCGATGTGGTGAGAAAAGTGTCCGGTGCAAACCTAGCAAGAGCCAGTCTTAACGATGTCGCAGTTGATGTCATTCGCAAGATATCAAGTAGTAATCTTAGTGAAAGGCGGCAAAGCTACCATGCCAACATGGGCAAGAAATCACCTGTGCGCTGATGACTCAGTTAAGCTCTGATAGGTTAGTGGTTCCTGAAATATAGCAAGCGCTGTAGTGTTGATTGATCATAGTTTTAGTCAGCATAGAACTGCGTCATTTAGTCTGGATGACTTGCGACTCATTCTCATTGTTATTGTTTTGTTTTTTATGTTTGTGTCTAGTGTTAGTTTACTCGTAAAACAATTTAGTCATAGAGCTCGATCACTTGCTCCCTGCGACCCCACAAGAGGCCATGTAAACAACAAGCTGAGAGATTCTCTCCGGATTTTTCTTGTACTCCTTGTGGAGGTTAAGTCCAAGTAGTGCCACTGAGTAACCAAGGTATTGTAGTGGTGTCACAGGAGATCCGAAAATCGCCATAGATAGGACCACCAGTAAGATATCTTTGACAATACCAGAGAGGGTAAGAACGAGCGCAGACGTATTGCTAATTAGAAGAACAACAGCAACGTTGAGGGTGAACGCAACACCGCCATTAATTAGCATGATACCGATAAACTCTTGTGTCTGCATGCGATCCCATGGCAGCTCCTGTAATTCGAAGACACAACAGGCAATACCAATAAAAATGGAGCATAGTGGAGCAATATAATAGAGGGAGGACAGAGGGTCGAGTTTCAACTGCTTCATCAAGATGTTGGTCATGGTGAGTCGAGATGCTTCGGCGAGAATCGCAAGGGACTGGAAGGTAAATCCCACCCACGAAAAGTATGACTCACCCACTGACGTCAGCGCCACTCCTAGACAAATCACCATCACAATGTAGACCTCCATCATCGCAGCCTTTTCCAAACCAGCGAAGAAGGAGAAGATAAGTACAGCTACAGGAGTGAATGCTTTCAGCATTTGAATGTAGGAAACAGATAGATAGATGTATGACTTATTGGATAAAACGAGACTCACAGCATAAAACAATGTGACAGGAAAGATTTGCTGCAGGAGAACTGTGGTGGTTACTTTGCCTTCCTTTACTGCAGGTAACATGTTCGTAGCTCTCGCCATGATCTGGGTGAGAATTGTGGCCAATACCATATGCCATGTCGTCAAAAACATCGGGTAGGGAAATTTCAGCTGGTCCAGAACTGCCTTATTGAAAAGAATCTGAAGAAGAAGAGAAGGAAGTATTTAAAACCGATGAATCAAGCCTGTCTCTCATCTCACCATGGTACAGCTTATGCTGATCCAAAAGACAATATACACCCACGATTGTAACGCCATTTTGCTTTTACTTGAGACTTTCGAGTCGATACCTCTCGAATTCTTGCTAGAACTTGGCTGGGATGAAGCCCGCACTGAAAGTTAAAAATTTGGAGAAGGCGTGGTAAATTTAAGAAAAAGGCATCCTTTGAAAACTCGATATTTCTTAAACTCGCTATTTTTCGAATACGACTTTGCAATTCTTTACGTTACCAATACCCATTCAAAGACAATTAGAGAATGACTGAATCGAACACAGATGTTGCAATTACAGATGAGTTCATTCTCCAAAAGATCGATGAAATTGAGCTAGGAAAATGTCCAGTAGCTGATTTTGTTGCATTGTTAAAATCAAGACCTGAATGCAACACCCCTGTCTTCCATGAGAACTTGGTGGGTCTGTTGTGGATTAAAGGCAGTCAGGTAAGATTTAATCTAAATCCGAAGCTGTATCATTGATTTGGATCTAGAGTTTGAGTAATGATGCTCCAAGGAGTAAGGCGTTTGCAAGTTTGTTGAAGGAACTGATTGGCCAGTCGATCTTGGATCTGAACACAATTAAACTCAGTCTTGAAGTTAGCACATTAGTAGATACAGGAGTAATTCGAGAGTCGGAGGAAAATCATCAAAAGAGGTTAGTGAAGATCAACACTAACATCGTTTATCGTCAGCAGAAGTACAACATTCTTCGAGAAGAGACGGAAGGATATGCCAAACTCGTCACTATCCTTTCACAGCTGCCAAAACAAGTTAAATATGCGCAGGGAGTTGTGAGCAATATTCAAGCTTTAATTGGCCAGTTTGACTTGGACCCAAATCGCGTTCTTGATCTGACAATGGATGCTTTTGAACAGCAGCTAGACAACCTCGTCTTTATCGAGATCTTCAAGATCTTTCGAGTGCCCAATATCGTCCATATCCTCGGCTTTAAGCTCCTTCAGTCTCACCCGACACCTGACTCGGCACGTGTTACAGAGAATACGGCAGCCTCGAGCAAGTCGACTGCGGATGGGGAAAAGAACAGGGTTTCCACACCTCAGAACGTTGGTAGCGTCGATAGTGAGCTGAGTGGGGCTCCAAAAACTCCTTCCTCGTTGTATCAGGTTGCAGCAGCGCTGATTATGTTCGACCTCGTTGCTCTGACGGAGTTACTGCCCTACCTGCATCCGACCGTCGATAACACTATTACCTTCCTAAAGAGCGAACAAGAGAAGTTCAAATCGCTCATCGCAGCGAATAGTGTAGCGAAGGACTATGACGGGCCTTGGTTTATGGAGAAGGATTTGAAGATGCGTGGAGGATCTTCCTTCGCCAGTGCCCCCGCCTCGTCGGAGGTGCCTAACCCAGACACATTTGGAAATAGCATCAATCCGTCGACTAAAGATATTAACCTTGGTAAATCAACTTCCTTGTTGATCACCACAAATACCAAGTCTCAACCTCCTTCCTCCACCGCAACTACTTCTTCCTCAACTTCTAGCAGTAAACCACCTCCTCCTTCTTACCCTCCACCAAAAGCTCTTGTGTCGTCGTCATCCGCATCTACATCGAGCACAAATTTGGCCGGAAAGGTAAGAAATTTTTTGACTTTTTCTTACCCTTCCTCACCCAATTTGGTGATAATAGGACAAGGTTGTTACCTCTGAGTTACTCCACACAACTACAAGCGCCAGTGTTATCCTTGAGTTGTTCTCAAGCGACTTGTTATCGTGTGAAGGTCTAAAGACAGATAGTCAGCGCTTTTGCGCCTCCAATCAATATATCGGACTGATTGTTGCACTTCTACATTACCGTGGCTGGACTGAAGCGCGGACTTTGCTTGAGAGGTTATGGATTGCTGGAATTGGCAAGGATTTCCTGCTCATCTATTGTCCCCCACTTAGACGTGCTCTCTCTAAGCTGATTTCTTATTCATTACAACCTCTCCTTCGCTCTACTGACAAGATTTCATCGCTTGTCGGTAAGCTGTGTGCGAGTGAGAACAGGAACCGTGAATCCCACCTAACATTAGAAATAGAGACGAAGAGACAACAATACGAGAGAATTCCCTGCATTGAAGACTTTCCTTTATATTCCTCAGAGGTCATCACATTGTTAGGATATCATTTATCCGAAGATAATCAGACATACGTGGAGGTGTGTCGTGTGCTCAGGATTTTCCTCACGTCAGTGCACGTGGAGTCGCCCTCACATGCTAAGTCACTGTCCATCGCACTTATCTTACTTCACGGACTATCGGTAAGTGGCGCTGATGCCACATACCTCTCTCATCAACTCTGGTCGGCACTGAAACTATATTCCTTCTCAACGCGCTTTTCTCTTTATGACTCCTGGCGACAGTCCTCCAGTCTCTCCGCTGAAATCAACAGCACAACTCAGGAGGTGCTTTATGGTCTCGCACTCGCGGAAAGGAACGCCTTCCAAAGCTGTCGTCGGGAATTAAAGCGTTTGGCGAAGGATAACACGAAAGTTGTTGGGCGAAATATCGCCAAGTATCTCCATGCGAATCCCATGAGCGCAATCCAGCACATACTCAATCAAATCGCAGCTTTCGACAACCTCATTCCCCATGTAATTGAAGCGTTCAAGTACTCCCTTGATTTATCGCGTGACGTGGTTGCAAGTCAAATATTACTTCAACTAAAGAAGTTTGACAACGACAATAAGCTGAAGTCAGCAGGGGGAGGACAGTCTACACACTACGCACAATGGTTTTCTGCCCTATCCAGGTTCATCGGCACCTTCTACTGCCGCTACCCCCTAACCTGTCTGACAGGACTATTGCACTACCTGCTAGATAGTCTTGGGAGACTAGGACAATCCGCTGACCTACTTGTGATCAAGGATCTACTTGGCATCATGGGTGGTTGTGACACGTTGACAAACGTTTCAACAGCCCAGTTAGAGGGATTGGCTGGTGGCAAAACGCTTAGAGGCGAGGTTATGGGGAACACCACGACAATCAAATCAGGCTTGTCTTCGGCATCGTCGAAGAAGTCTGCTGGCATTTTGAGAGAGGAGTTGATTAAATCCAACTCCGCTCTGCCTCTCCTTCTCTTCATTGCGCAGTTGCGTAATCAGTTGCTCTTCGACAGTGAGATGCGTTTCTTGAAGGTAATATCGCACCTTTATGACGTGGGTCAAGACTTGCTCATTCAGTTCACTGATTTCCTTGTGGCAGAGGCGAAAAGCTTGGAGTCTATAGCAACAATGATGCCGAGCATTGAAGAACTAACACAAGAGATTGGGCTCTCTATCCCCATTGTCTTCCAGCTCGTGAGACCGCTGATTCGCGCGGCACTACAGTCCAGCGATAACCCTTCCGTGACAGCAGGTTGTCCGAGTTACTTGGTCTCATGGCATCCTTTTGGGGCAGAGATACAAGGGCTCCTTCCCTCTCTCTTGGAGAAATTGTATCCTGCCAAGGAGGAAGAGGCAGGAAAGAACATTTCTAAGGAATTATTTATTTTGTTCTGGTCGTTAACCCTCTACGACATTTATGTGCCAACTGAGCGATATCAATCAGAGAACAAGCGAATTAAGGACAGGTTCACCGACTTGGACAACAAAAAAGAGTCTCAAGCATCCTTGAAGATGACTTCATCGGAGTATGCGAAATATTGCAAGAATAGGGACGCAGATATGAAAAATATGATGGTTACAATGATGTCTCTACAAGAGGAGTTGAATCTACAAAAGCGCCATGTTGATTTGACGAAGGAAACACTGCTAGAGAAGAAGCAGCACCTATTTGTATGTGACGATTTTTCTGATAGTGATAAGGGTCTGGTGGACTCATTATTGCAGAGCTTGGTCTACAATCGTGTTTTGATGTCCCCCATCGATTCTATCTACTGCACGAAGTTTGCCCGTTTGCTTCATGATTTAGCTGTGCCTGGTTTCTCTCTCGTGGCATTCTATCATCGCTTTTTCGAATATTTCCTTCCGCTCGTCTTTTCGGTGACGGAGTGCGAAGCTGCTTTTATCGGTTATGCCATCGACGATGTCCTCACAGTGATACAGCGCTGGCAACAGAGTCTCTCGCTATTCCAGCTCGAAGCTCTGCGAGGTGGTGCTGCTCGGGGAAGCGATGAAGGCTCTATGGTGGTTTATAATGGATTCATAGAAGCTTTGGCTGACAAATTAAATATCGTTCCATCAACATCCTCGTCGTCGAATCAACACTTCCTGTTATTCAAGGACATTGCCAAGGTATGAAACCTCTCTTTCCCCATCCTACTACCACTTACCGCTATCGGTAGAAATGGCATACAATGTTGTTCTCTTCGATCGTAGCGGCGATTAATGGTCGAGAATATATGTATATTCGATCGGCTTTCGTGTTATTGGCGAAGATTTCCAACCACTTCCCCTACTATCGCAAAGAGGGAAACTTGTTGCTGAAACGTGTGGAAACTTTTATCAAGGAAGAAAGTCGTGAAGACTTACAGATTATGGCACGATCATTGCTCATTCCTCTGAAAAAACGTCAGAACGACTGGATGAACGATCTACCTTTAACTGCCACTTCGCCTAACTCCTCAACTACCAATCCTAAAGCTACCACCAGTACGAATAACATCACGGCCCCTACGAAGAAGACGCAAAGTTTCAGTACACTCACTGAAACATACTCGAGAATCTCGAGAGAGAAAGATAAAGTTGCCAGCGCGCCCGCATCTTCTTCGGTATCCTCTTCGAATATTAACAACAATAACAATGCTAATGCCCCGTCGAGCCAGCTCAACGCAAAATTGGACACCGACCAACCCAAAAGAGAGCCGATACCACAAACAGTTACAGACTCGGCGACTGACCCATCAAACAAGAGAAAAACCCCCGCCTCTGAGAACTCTGCGCCTCCACCTAAATATCCTCGTAGAGAGAGCGAGAGCAACCTCAGTCATGATAAGGCGAAGGACCGTGAGGTAAAAGAGAACAAAGAAAGTGACAAAGATAGAGAAAGAGATCGCGAGAGAGAGAGGGATAGGGAGCGTTATGAGAGAGATCAGCGTGAGAAGGAGAGGGAGCGTTATGCCACTTCTTCGTCTTCAGCGAATATGATCAAACCTATAAGTGACAACAAGTATGATTATCCTTCGCGCTCATCCAACACCAGTAATAATACCAGCAACCCTGCTGGCTCGAAACGACCTCGAGATGACGAGCGAGAGAGAGACTTGACGTTCAATAAGTCCTCTTCCTCTCTCGCACCTCCAGATCGCGATGGGCGAAGCAGAAGCCGTGATAGAGACAGAGATACTTATCGAAGTAAGAGAATATGTTATTTCTTTGTTCGTTTTATTCATCAGATGTATCATTTTCCATTAGATGAAGTTGGCTCAATGAGATCCAATTCTTCTGTCCCTCCTTCGATTGCTCCTACAACTGGTGGTGATCGCTTGAAGAGATCGGAAACTGACTCAGCACTTCACCGCGTCAACAGTCAAGGTAATGGTCGAGGAGGTAGCAGTAACACTCCTCGCTCGAGCGCGCCTCACGACGATAGTAAGGAAAAGAACCGACCCCCTCCACCTCCTCAACAACCGCCACAGAGCGGCCGGAGTGGTACAAGTGGAGGATATTACCATCACTCTACATCTTATGATGATAGGGGTGGTCGAGGCGGGCCCAGTGGAAGCGGTCGCCAAGATTTTCGCCCTCCTCCACCTCCTTCACTGCCCCCATCAGCGTCTAGTCACCGAGACCAGCGAGATCAGAGAGATCAAGATTCACAATACTATAACAAGAAGCCAAGACGCTAGTTATTTTTTCCCTTTGGTTATTTACATCTAACAATTAGGTGATAAGAATTGATTTGATTTGATTTGACTACGAAGGGATGAAATGCTTCCTCAACAATGCTATTATCTCCCTCTCTAACTTCACCAACTGCTCGACCTCCTTCACGCAAGTTAACTGTCCAGAAATAAAAGCTTGGATTTGGAAGCGCTGTGCTATCCTGTGACTCAGTGAATCGGCGAAATCCTCTGCCAGAGGAGAAACGCCTGACTCCCTCCCATCATTTATAAGAAGAGATGACATAGGGCCTTCCTTTCCATTCATCCCTACGATCAGATTCTGTATGGTTATGTCTGTTGCAGAAGCAGGGCTAATTGGCTGGGAAGAATCGTGAACGTGTAGGAAGCAGGTTTTGTCAAAAATGACCACATAAATTAGAACGAAGACGAGACTCTCAGATAAGTTTGAAAAAGAATCCACCTCGTCGCCGCCAGAGATTTCAATGATAACTTTGTCACTAAGCATGGTCCAGTAGCTCGAATTGATAAATGATTGAGAGTTGATCTAAAGTCTGCAGTAAAGTTGATCAGACATCGAGAGTCTACTGTAACTGAAGGAATCCTATTATATTGCGAGGCCTAGGGGCGGGATGTATTGTATAAATAAAAGAAATCGCTTCGTCCATTCTCCATAACTTGAAATTACTTTCAAATTACTTTCATCAAGTAATCGATCGCATCAAACATGACTCTTGATCGCCTTTTCTCCCTGTTGATTCTGTTTTCTGCTCTTTATTTGAATAGTGCTTTTCATGCACTGAGTCATCAAAGATTCTCCACGACGTCTCGATTGGCGAGCGTGCCAGAGGGCTCTGCCAATTCACTTACTGCTGGGCAAGGGAAGGCGAGCGTAATCAGCTTCTCAAGTCTGATTCGAATCCTTGAGGAAAAATCAGGCTTTCATCGAGAAGATATTGGGAAGGTGATGAACTGCTTCGTTGATGCGATCAGGGAAGAAGTTCTGGAGAAAGGGAATGATGTCAGAATCCCTAGTTTGGGTACCTTTAGGGCGTATTGTCAGCCTGAGCGAACGGGCTTTAATCCTCGTACTCGTGAGAAGATTCCTATCAAAGCCAGGAAGGTGGTTGTCTTTCGGAGATCGAAATCTCTTTCGACTGCTAACAGCGAAGAGAAGTGACAACTTCGCCTATCTCGTCATTTTTCAGCATCCTTTTCTTCTCACCAAGCTTTTTAATCCTTGTCATCGGTAATTATTTGTCACCCTGAACAAAGATCTAGCATTGCTTTTGCTTTTGATCCCAGGAAACTGATTGCTACAGCTGTATCTAAGTGGATCTCACAATTCTACGAAATGCTTGTTCTTGTCATAACCTCAGTGGATAAAGGTGTTAGTAAGATTGTAAATTACTACGGGTTCAGTGATTAACTGCCTCAAGCTTTCCATTTTTGACACTCCATGAATTTATTTGATGAGGCTTTGATTAAGCATGAACTTTGATACCTTGATCTAAGCTTGTACTAATAGTAGTAACTGAAATAATTCAAATTAATTAAATAAAAGATTCCCTGCAGAAGGCTAGTCGGTATTTGTCGGTAGATGCCGATTTTAAATCGGTAAATCGACTCACTCAATTTTTATCATTAACATCGACAGTTTACTATCCAAACTACTGCATTCCCTCACAATCCTTTCAGACGTCTTTGGTGCCACTTTCTCTGCTAATGAGACATTCTTTTCTTGCAAAATTTTGAAGAAGGTAAAAGCAGTTTCATAACTCAATAGATTCGTCCCCTCTCCTCTCTTTCATTGATCCCATAAATTGCGACAGTTTTCTTGTCAAGAAGGAAGGAAGACTGGAAGTATTAGGAGAATTAGAACTCTTGGAACCAGATTCTACAATCACTCGCTTAAGAGTCGGCGCAAAGATGTTGTTGTGGCGAGTGTATCTGTGTTTCTATGCCTGTCTAATGTGGCAGACCCTCTTCGCACAGGAAAAGTTTTTCAATGATAAACTGGATTCTACCGATGCTCTAGAACACTCTCTCAAAGCCTTGGATAAACTATGCATCGAAAACTCGCTGAGCCAGCGAATCCCCTTCTACCTGCTGTGTTTCGGTAGGTCGGTCTTTCTTGTGGATTATGATTTCCAGAGCAACGTTGTGACTGAGACGCAGGTTCTTGGGTACTTCGATCCGAAACAATCTGCGGGTTCGATGCAGATCTATGTGTCTTCGGAGGATAATTGTCTGACCCCCGAAGACGCGGCTTCTGCTAATCGCACTACTGTAGCGGTGCGCGTGGAGTGCTGCGGTCAGCATACTGACAAGGTTTTAGACAATTCTTTGTCCGGCTCTAAGAGAGGTGACAAAAAGTCATCCAAGGCTTTCATTCACTCTGTTACGAGCTCTGATGCATGCAGCTATCAGATGCTTGTGTGCAGTGACGTCGTTTGTGCAGAGCAGCGGCAGTCATCTATCCCGGTGAGGAATTCGAAGAAGCGATCGCAATATAGTGAGGATCATGCTGTAACGATGGCTCAGCAGGCGGAATTACGCAATCGTACTAGGGATCTCTTCAACCACGCGTACTCTTCGTACATGACACACGCCTTCCCCGAGGTATTCGCCCACCTCCTTGCTTCGGTATCTTCGTCACTGTTTCCTCGACTATAGGGAGAGCTACGACCTGTGAGCTGCGAAGGCGGTCCCTTCGAGCTGATAAAGATCCCGTTCGTCACCCTAATTGACACTTTGGACACGCTCGTTGTAATGGGCGACTTCGAAGAGTTTCGCAAAGCTTCTCGCTTGCTGGTGACGAAGTTGCCCAATTTCGACTTTGATGTGAATGTGTCTCTTTTTGAGACGACGATTCGGTTGCTTGGAGGCTTATTGTCGGCGCATCTCTTCTCTATCGATCCTACTCTCCACATATATCCCACTGAGGGGAGTGATGGGGCATATGATGGTGACTTATTGCGGTTAGCGGTAGACCTGGGTGACAGACTTTTACCCGCCTTCGCTACGAAGACCGGTATTCCCTTTGGCACAGTAAACCTGCGTCACGGCGTTCCGAAGGGAGAAACGAAGATCGCCAGCACTGCCGGGGCTGGCACTTTGCTGTTAGAGTTCGAGATTCTGTCCATTCTCACCGGCGAGGAGAAGTACGGCAAGGCTGCCCTGGTGGCTTTGGAGGGCATCTACTCTCGAAAGAGTGACTTCGATCTCGTCGGAAAACACATCAACACTGAGACGGGTCAATGGTTGGAGACACTCTCTGGTGTGGGGAGCAATTCAGACTCCTTCTACGAGTATTTGCTTAAGGGCTACTCGCTGATGCACCACATTCCTCTTTTTCAAAAGTTCTCGAAGACTTACCGCGCAATCAAGCAGCTCATCCTTATAGATGACGAGTGGTTCTCTGAGGTCGACATGTATTCTGGCAAGCTCCAACGCCGCCGTGTAGAGAATCTTGATGCCTTTTGGCCGGGTATGGAGGCGTTGTTAGGTCGCAGCGAGTCGGCAGCTTTGCAGCTGAATGCGCTTTACTCGATCTGGCATGACCTCGGCTTCTTGCCCGAGGAACTCGATCAAGGCACGTGGGAGGCTGGTAAGTCTGCTGCAAACCCACATTACGCATTGCGGCCAGAGCTTGTCGAAAGTACATACTACCAGTACCGGGCAACGGGACAGCGGTCGTGGCTGGCAGCCGGTAAGCACTTCTTCCACTCCCTCGAACAATACACACGAACAGGCTGTGGATTTGCCGCGATCAATGACGTGGCGAGTTTAGAGCTGCATGACAGCATGCCTTCGTTCTTCCTGTCAGAGACCTGTAAGTACATCTATTTACTCTTCGACGAAGACAACTTCCTCCACCGCAGACCCTTCGTACTCTCGACAGAGGCGCATCCCTTTGACCTCAACCAACTCCATCTAATCAAACGATTACAACAGCAGCGACACCTTCTACCTACACTTCAGGAAGAAATCTCAACTCAGCACGAGGAAGCGCGACACATGTTGCTGACACAGCGTCGGCAGAGGAGAAAGCGTCTTCAAAGAAATAAAATGTCGAGCGCGCTGATGATGTCAGCAGTCGCTCCTAGCCAGCAGCAAGTCGAGAGAATCGAGGCTACTACTACTGAAGAGAATGGGTCACTTCCCCTCAGGTGTGCACCGCTGCCGTATCAGACTGCGATGACGTCTTCCTACATGAAGATTCTCCTTTATCGCGATGGCTCCAAGTTACAGAGGTTCCCGCCTCTTTTCTCGGCTTTGAAGTATTTGGAACAAGAGAAGGAAGTGGTGCCGCGGAGTGATGAGGAAGGGGATGTGAATGACGTGTTGACTGCTCGAAGAGTTTTGTCTTTTCGAAAGGAACAGCTAACGCGATCTCTGAAGAACGTCATCACTCTTCTCGATCATCGCAAGCTGTTAACCAACTCTGTTGCGTCCACTGCTTCGGAGGAGAGTAAGAAGTGTCCCGTAAAGGCTTTAAAGGGGAAAGATGTCAACGATGAGGGCTTGAGTGCTGGCAAAGAGTCGCTGCAGTCTGTCAGTAGCGCGAGTTCTGCCGTTTCCGAGGAGGTACCGGCAACAAAGGTTTTGGAATTGTCACTGGGAAGTCTAGGCCAGTTCAAGATACAGGTACACCCTGACGGCTTCCACATATCGAACAAGCAGGACGACAGAACCCTGGATATCTCAAATGTCGGGAAGCGATCGATCTTCGTCAGAGAGGCGGATCATGACGGAGTTCGCACGATGATGGCGCGACAAGGTGCGACTGTTCATTCCTGCGTAATTGAGGCCTCCATCAACGATTCCACAGCAACTCCTTGGCGAAGGTGAGGCATTGTCCAATCTGTAGTTTCGTAAATTATTGTCATCTCATTGCTCAGACATTGCGCATTGGCAAACTTCGGACCTTCGGCGCCGATCCAAGTCTCTGGAGATTTATTCATCGCCGAAGAGAGCGATCTAGGACTGCTCTGCAACAAGGGCTCGACCTCCCAAGCGAACAGCGCAGTGACGCAAGTGGCTAGTCTGCTGCGTAAGTCTTTCTTACCTACTGTTTCTCAGTCGGCGATCGCTGCGCTGTTAGAGAAGGGTGACAACCTCTTCGCCAGCAAGTTGAACTGGTGGAAGAAGCTCAAAGAGACATCGCTGCTGCAGTTTGGAGCTCAGAAGTTGACGATTGAGATCGAAACTGACGACACCTCCTCTTCTGATTCGGAGGTATCGAAGGTGGTAAATTCACTTCTTGCAAGCAAGGTGACGTCAGAGACTACAGACGTTAATGAGGACAACATGTTATCCTCTGAGATGACAAAGGAGGAAGAAGAGACTTCCACCACTTCCTCGGTTCCAAGCGACGATTTGACTGACGTGGATCTGTCTCGGCGCATTGTCTTGGTGAAGCGTGGAGATTGCCTCTTCGAGGAAAAGGCGCTGAATGCACAACATCGAGGAGGTGTCGCGCTGTTAGTTCAAAATCGAGAGGTGAGTGCTATTAGTGTGACATCATCGCCTCTGACCTTGTTTAGAACAATCTTTTCATTATGGCCGGAAAGAGAGATGTGGAGGAGTTACACGCAGAAAGCAACTCAGCTAACTCCAACAACCCGTCACAGACGTCCTCTAAACTTGAGAGTGAGTCTCCGAACGCCGAGGTTTCGAGGCAATCGTCGGAATCGCCACAGCTGTTTGACCAGACATCAAAAAGTCAGTCAGCATCGTCAGCAGTGAAGATTCCTACAGTGATGGTGGCGGACTTGGATGCTCGAGAGCTGATCCAGCTGTCTTCTTCCTCTCCCTTCACCTCTCAAATCTCCCTCGATATTCAGAGTGTTCACAGTTTGCTTATGAGCGATCTCTTCGGAAACTTGCAGTATCCGAAGGTTTGGATGACAAAGTCGGTGATCTACGTGCATACGAAGGGGTTGTGGGGAGCGTACTTCAAGTCTCAGAAGGGCGAGGAATGGCAAATGTACCTCATCGACAAGAGAGACTCCTCCTCTCTGCGTCTTATCCCTCCCATGACCATAAGAAATGCAAATGGCGTGAAGATGACAACCACGTCCACGTTGATGCAGTCGCCGGAACAAATTTATTCTCTGACGCTGAAAAGGAAGTGTCCGAGACATGTGCAGGTTACGAAGGATGGGAGGAGTGTGCGGGTCGTGTCATAGAGTCAGAGCCTATTAGTGTTTTTCTTAAATTAATAACAAAAGAAAGACAGAAAACTTGTTCTTCTTTGTTGGAGCAACAGTTGTCGTCTTTCATATTATACGTGTTTGTGCTTGTGTGTGTGAGGGGTCTGGAGAGGGAGGGGGAAGTAGACAGCGAGAGAGGGAAAAGAGAGCGGATGGAGTAAGAGGATCATCTATCTATCTATGGCATTGAGGGCGGAAGTTTGAAGTCGAAAGAAGATGATAAAATAAAATCCAAAAATTGTCGCGGAGGTGAGAGGAAGGGAGGAGAGGTTGTTGGAGAGCAGAGTCGTGTGAGAGGAGAGAGACAGGTGAGAGGGAACGATCAATTATATCGTCGTCGAATGATATCATGACGCGAGGATTATGGGTGGAATTCACTTGGTTGGGGTTTTTCTTGGAGGAGGAGGGTTGGATGGAGTCTGATAGAGATGCATGTGAGATCATTTATCTTTCCGAAGCGAAGGACGTCACTTACTCTTAACCGTTGAGTGATGAAGATATGTGCGGTTTGAGCTGCGGTAGGCGAACCAGTAATGGTTACCACTCTATTCTTTGTACCTTCAACGTATTCTCCTCTATGGTATTTCATGACAGTGAGAAGGTGTTACGGCGGGAAACAGTCGATACTTACCGAGGAGAGACAACCACGCGCGCTCCTGACAAACTGATGATTTCTCTCATGGTCGCCCCCTGCACATATTCAATCAGCGTAAAGAATGCTTTATAATTTCATCGTACCTGTTTGCCGAATATATTTCCAATGAGATCGTCAGGCACTGATAGAGTGATGGTGGTGTCAGCGACTGGCTCTGCACCACCAGGAGATTTTGTAGCAGGAGTATCAGATTTACTGCCATTGCTTCTCTTGGCGGGAGCAGGCCGTCCTTTTCCTTCCTCAGAAGGAATGCCCAAACTGGCAGTTAAGGGAGAGCTGTAAGTGGTTCCGCGATTGGCGAAGGGAATGACTTCTTCCTGCTCAGCGAGCTTTGAGATAATCAAGTCCGTACAACTAATACATTGGCTGACAGTGCCGCTTACAGTTACGATTCGTTCTTGAGTAAAAAGGGCCTCTTCTTTGGTGCTCATGGCAATCTTCGCGCCGCTCTCTGAGGAGATGTTTTTGATCGTCGCACCGGCTTTACCGAGAATCAGTCCGCCAGCAGCGGCTGGAACAGTGAATCGAGCAGTAACTTCAACATCATCATTTGTACCGAGCTCAGCAAGGGTAGCACGAGGACTCCATTCGATCTTTTGGTTTCCTTCGGGGGTGCCCTTGGTCATCAGACCGATCATCTCCCAGATCAGAGTCTGTGCCAACGACACTGCTTCTCGGGTTCCTGAAAGTAAAATAATTCTTTCTGATGTGCCCGGGTAGGTGTCATTGGGATTCGAGACATTAATTCTAGCGTCCGTCACTTCAATGAGCTCCTTAATAACTCTGCCAGCCGAGCCAATCAACGAGCCTGTTAGAGCATTCGTTAATAAAAATTTAATTGCAATACGTTTTCCAGTACTCATGGTAAATTAGTACAATAAGATAAATGCAAATCTTTCGTTGCAGACGATCTAACTAACACTTGCGAACTTGGTGAAAGGGGCGAGCAAAAATCGCGGTGTGGGTAAGCTGGGATGTGTGACTAGTCGAACGGGAGGAGAGCGCGGAGGGTAATGAGCGAGAGAGCGAGGGTTCTCGTGGGAAGTGGAGGCAATTATGACTTGTATGATATGAAATGATATGATGAACGAAAGCTTCACTTACACAAGATTTTCGGAGTTTCGACTTTTCGTGCTTTGGGAAAAGCGCTTTCCGAACCAGTGCCGATCCGTTGACGGGGGAAGGTGTCTGTTTGAATTGACTTGTCTCGTGTCTGTTGACTTGAAACATCTTTCTGCCTTGCTTCCTTGCTCGTCGTCAATCGATTCCTCCTCCGAAAGACTGAACAACCTTCCGAAAATGATTTCTGATGAAGACTATCGTGATTTCGTTCAGATAATGATTCCTTCCTCGCTGAGGTCGATTCAACCTTTCTTGGAAGATGCAAGAAAGTTTGTTCGGTAAGACTCCCACTACAACTCCAATCTCTCTAACCTCTGCTTTTAGCTATGCTATTCGTCAGAAGGACTCCACAGTCTCTTACAAGCACAGCAAGATCGCTATCTTGTGTATCAATTTAGCTTTTAAGGTGATAATAATAATCTCCTTGATCCGTTTGCTGTAATAACTAGTCTTATAGTTAAATTCCATGCTCAACGCAGAGTTGAGTGGCGAAGACAGATCCTGTCTTGATGAGTATCATCATATTCGTGGAAAGTTGCTGCGTGACTTTGGTTGGTCCGCCACTACACGTGAGGAAGATCTTCCTCAATATCGATCTGTGCAGGTCGAAGAAGTTGGAACGCATGAGCTCTTAATCACTGAAGCAGATTCAGTCTTGCGTCTTGCTGACGAGCAGTTGGAATGCGGCTTTCAACATGACGCTATGTTGAACTACCACACTGCATGTGTCTTCTACCGCGTCATGGAAACCATGGTGCCTTCGAAGGCCAGTAGTCTGCATCACTCTCGATTGATGTATGCAGCCCAAAAGACCCGTCAAACTTCTTCCTTGTATCAGAACTTTGTGCGAGAGAACTTCACTGGCGGCAGCTGCTCAGAAGTGTACGAGGTACACGGCACTTCCAAACTTGGAAAGGGGAGTTATGGGTCTGTCTACTTAGCGACTCATAGAGTGACGGGAGATGAACGTGCAGTGAAAGTGATGAATGTGGATCGAATCACCTCTTACTACTTGCGAAAGCTGCACACAGAGATCGCGATTCTGAAGAGCTTAGACCACCCCAATATCATCAAACTGCAAGACGTGTTTTTCGGAAAGCGTTCGGTGTACATTGTTACTGATTTATGTCGTGGTGGAGAATTGTTTGAGTTATTGAACTCTGGCAAGAACCAGGGCTTTGTCTTCCGCGAGGATCGCGCATCGAAGCTCATGCGAGACATGCTCTCAGCTGTCAACTACCTGCACGAGAACGGCATCGTGCATCGTGATTTGAAGTTGGAAAACTTTTTATTTGAAGATAATAATGCGTCATCGCCGTTGATTCTCATTGACTTCGGTTTGTCGAAGCACTTCACGAAGGAGGAGAAGCTGACTCAGAAAGTGGGGTCCTGCTACTATACCGCGCCAGAAGTGCTGAATGGCAACTACGACAGCCGTTGTGATGTTTGGTCTCTAGGTGTTTTGTGCTACATGTTGCTCTCTGGATCTCCTCCTTTCTATGGAAAGTCTGTGGAGGACGTGTACAATGCGATCCTGACGAAGGATGCCTCTTTCACTGACAAGAAGTTCAAACACGTATCGAATGCCTGCATGGATTTCATGAAAAGGCTATTGGTACGTGATCCGCGCTATCGTATTTCGACACATGAGGCTTTGAACCATCCTTTCATCACTGGAGCCGCCTTCTACCCTCGTTACACTAATGTGCTCTCCACTCGCTCTGTTGAGATGGATGTTGACTCTGGACCTCGCTTATCCGCGTCTCAGTGCACTATGATTTTAGAGAGGTAAGGAGAACTGACGTCTTTCAGCATAGCTTGACATTCTTTGTTGTAGTATGATGGTCTTCATGCGAGCTGATCCTCTGTCCCGCCTCTTGATGGAAATGGTCTCGCATTCTCTTGGTTCTCAGGAATTACAGCAGTTCCGAGAGGAATTCCGCGCCATCGATGCAAGTCACTTGGGTAAAGTGAGCAAGAAGGACTTCGTTGCTGCCTTGGGCAACTCTGAGGTAAAAGCCCTTCCTCTTCCTCATAGATCGTTAGTTTATGCATGGTATGCAGGCCGCTGTTCAGTACAACATCGATGTGAAAGTCGTCTACGAAAGCATCAGTGTCACGCGCAAATACGGCCATGGCACCGATCTCACCTACCACGAGTACGTCGCGGCTGCCATGCATAAACGCGTGACAGTTTCGGAGAATCGTTTGATGCTGCTCTTCTCCTACCTCGATCCAGGTAACCAACACTCCTTTTCTATTTTCGTGCGCTGCTAACTGCGCAATTCAGAACATAAGGGACACGTCAGCAACCAAAGCTTACGAAACGCCTTGGGAGATGATGTTCCTCAGGCTGAGATTGATGCTATGATCGCTGTTGCTGACACAGATGGAGATCGTTTGGTCACCTTCAGCGACATCGTCAACTTGTGGCACCAAGTGTGGAACACTGACGCCGCCGACTCCTCCCACGTCTCTCACTCCAGTCGTTACAAATAAAGCCACAAAAACAATCTCGTTTATCAGGAATAGAGATTTGTTGTGTTGTGATTCTGTCGTATCTTATTATTCTCTTCAAAGGAATGTTCGTCCTGTCAGGTAAAAATCGAAGACTATTTTGGTGGAGGTAGTTAGGGAATGTGGTGCGAATTAGTTTTGATGTGTATGATATTTGTTTTGTTTTCTTCTTTTCGTATCCTGCTCTATAGTAATTGAAGTTTTAAGAGTATATTATTATTGGTAGTAGTCGCTCACCTCGTCACTATTCTGATAGATAGACAGACTTCGTATATCTGAAGTCTGATTTGCGATCTGCGTTTCTGGACCAATAGGTGTTTGGCATGGGCTTTTCTTAGATACTGTATGAAGATGAGAGGGCTTGTGGGCAGGTTCGTCAGTGAGTGGCGAAACTTTCTCGAAAGACAAAGAAGAGAAGAGAGTCATTGAATATCATCGAATATCATAACATATTAATACATCGCAACCATGCTAGCCCATCCCTCTATCCTCCTCTTAGTCTTCATCGGGTATATATCTGCCTTTCAAGTCCGCACCAACAGGCTTCCCAGCTTCTCCTTGCGGAACTACAGGCTGCAGATGAACATCATTGATGCAGAGCCAGTCAACGATAACAACTACGAGCCACGGAGAGGAAAAGGTAGCACTGTAACGAATGATATAGAGGAAGTTGCTCGACGTCTTGGACTTGACACTGTCGAGCGGATGCCCCCGGGAAAGTTCGAAGATCCGAACGAAGAACGAGTGTACAAGATGATCGTCGAAAACTACCAGAACAACCCAAACTACAACCCGTTAGAAGACAAAAAGTTAATTCAAGAGCTTCGTGCCCCTCCTCTAGGGAAGCCTGACAGAGTTACTATTCTTCTTGTGCGATTGCTGAACAAGATCGCTGAACTCGACGCACCTGAAGGACGAATGAATCGACAACAGTGGGAAGAGTTCATGAATACCTTCCCAACCCGAGAAGATCTAGATAAAGGTTACTTAGAGCAATTCAAAGACTCGAAGGGATTCTTCGCTCAAGCTGAAGAGATGTTGCAAGAGCTTGAAGCAGATGAGCGCGAGGCTCGTGCGAGGTCTGGGGGAGAGCCTGAGATGTCTCCTCGAGAGTTCTTCGCGACCATGAAGAAGCTTGCACCTGGTTACCTAGAAAATGCTCAGAGGCTAGGAATGCCCTTCAAAGACCTCGATCTGAATATGATCCCAGATAATTGGGAAGACTTCGAATAACCTCGTAACAAATAATAATAGAGATTGTAGAGCACTGCTACCTTTAATGAATCAATTTAACCTTTCACCGAGAGTCATCTCGTCTTCGATTTCTCTCTCTATCTCTAGATTCTCCTCGATCTCGATCGCGATCTTCTACCTGAAGAAATTCTCTATCCTCGTCTATCATGTCCCGTTCACGAGAACTCTCTCGATCCCTCTCTCTTGTGTCCACCTCTTGATTTGGCGACACGTCATCACCATCACCATCGACGATATTCTATTCAAATCTTCTTTGTTCTCTCCCTTAATATGCAATATCCAACTGAAGGGACTGAGCGATTCCTCAGAGCTAATCCGCTCAAGAACGAGAAAAAGATGATCAATTTAGAAATTAATAACAAAAGTGTCATCGCAGGACTTCAATCAACTAACAGCTACACAAAATCCCTCTATATCTACTTGGAGTCTTCGTCAGGGCCACCCTTCGATTGCTCCATAGGCTCGCTTTGACTGTCTTTGTGAGAGTCCGAGTCTTTCTTTCCATCTCCATTGCCGTCCTTGCTCTCAGTTTTCTGTTCCGCGTTGTTCGTTGGTTGTGGAGCTGGCTTAGGCTTTGGTTTAATCATTATTGGATTCGTCGCGTTGAAGAGGCTTGTGCGTTTTGCACCGATGGATTCCACAGTAAGAATAGGATCAGCGGACTTTGGCAAGTCATCTTGCTTCGATATCATCTCATAGATCCAGCTTTCAGTAGCTCCTACCTCTTGACGGATTCTATCTCGCTCCTCGTCGGTAATGTGAGAATGTGCTTCGTCGTAGTTAGCGGCGAAAGTCTTGCACAATTCAAGTTGCTTCTTTAACGCATCAATCGCACTTGGACGATTGAGGGATTGGTTATAACGATTCTCTATTGGGTTACCAACCTTGCGAACTTCCTCAATTTTACGTGCATATTCTTGCTTCGTGGTCTCGAAACCATCTCCATATAACCAGTCTTCAGCAGCGTTCATGAGAGCCTTCAGCTTATCACGCTCTTGACTGGTCGAGTAATCCTTGAGGAAGCCATCGACTTTGTCTCGCATAGCATAGATATATGACTCCAACTCATTTCTCTTGTCCGCAGTCTCAGCGATTAAGCGATCTTCGTAAGCCATGGATGCCTCTAACTCGATGGATTGTTTGATTTGCTCTCTCGTGAGGCCTGGTTCCTCCACAACAACTTGCAGGTCGATTTTCTTGAATCTCCTCTTGCCGTCATCTTCTTTACCCTCCTTCGCATCACCGTCCTTCTTCTCTTCTTGTTCAGTCACTTTAACCTCTTCCATGAACTGAGCGCTTTGAATGAAGACTAAACCGTGCTTATCGATGTTGAACGTGACACGAACATCAGAGGGATGAGCTCTTAATTCTGCAGGCAGGACAATAGTGTACTTTGCGATGAACTTGCTTTCACCGGCTGGTAAGGTAGAGACGGAAGCGTCGTCATAGGAAAGAGTGATCGAGAAGTCGGCTGATTTATTGCGGAAGGTGATTCGACGTGGTTTGTGTGGAAGTTCATCTCCACGTTGATAAAGTGCGACGGAAGTGCCTTTAGCAGCAGTGTGTTCTTCAGTCTCATCGCCATCGTGATTGGGAGAAGTTCCATCATCTTGAGAGTGTTCAAAATGAGCTACGATGCCATACGCCATTCTGTCAACGATGTTAAAGGGCTTCACTTTCATGCGACTGGAGAGCATCGCGCATTGGAGAGCACTTCCACGAGCGACGGCTTCGTCGGCGTTCATGGTAGTCTTCAAGCCGTAGTTCATGGCGTTAGGATCCAAGCCTAACACTTCACCCAAGACTCGCTTCACAATGTTAACACGAGTGGAGCCGCCGACGACTTCAGTCTCAGAGATTTGTTCGCGGGTGAGATTCGCCTCGCGAAGAGCTTGGTGGATAGGATCCTTCAACTTCGAGATGATAGACGCAATGCGAGATTCAAACTCATCTCTGGTCAAGATGGCGTTGAGATCCAGATCTTCTGCTAGACACTCGACAGCGACGTTGGCCTCGGTGACTCCAGCAGGCGATAAAGTCTTCTTCGCCTTCTCAGCAGCCGCCTGCAGCTTCAACATTGCCTTCTTGTTCTTGCGAACATTGATTTTAGTTTTCTGCTCAAATGTCTGGGCAAGGAACTCGATGATGGCATCGTCGAAGAGTCGTCCACTGACTCCTCTCTCGCAGACAGTGGACAACACCTTCATATTCTCCTGGATAAAGTCCACGATCGTCACAGTCATACCAGTATATCCGATATCAATGAACATGATATGCACAGGTTCAGTTTCAGAAAACAACTTCTTGGCGCTTTTGAAGATGCCGTAGGACAAAGCGATGGCGGTGCTCTCGTTCGTCACCTTCAACACGTTGACGGCAGCGATCTCAGCCGCGTGTAAGATCGCCTTTCTTTGGGAATGAGTAAACCAATTGGGGACAGCCAACACACTGTCTGCGAGGTTGACTCCGTTGTTGGCATAAGCGACGATCTCCTTCGCCTTCACTAATAACATGGCGAGAAAGTGCTCTGCAGGCACGACAAGTTCCTGGTCATTGTAGGAGACAATAATACCAACACCACCATGAGGCAATCGGCTGGATCTAAATGGTGCATTGGCGAGTTCCTGCTGGACATCAGGATCATCGAATCTTCGTCCTACAAGCAATTTCATGACAGAGATCGTGTTAGCGACGTTGGAACGAGCCTGCAAGGATATATAAGTTCGATAAAAGAATCAATTGACATATTTTCTTACCATCGCTGCACCGGAATCACCAATGAATCGTTGTCGGCCTTGAATGGAGACTGCAGTGGCAGTCTGTCTATTACTAGATTCATTTAAAATCACATCCACGCCTCCCTTGGAGGTCTGGGCAATTAATAAACTGAGGTTTCCAAAGTCAACGCCTGCGACTGCCATAGTGATGCTGTGTTATGCTGTGCTATGCTAGAGGATAGAGTAGTAATAGTAATAGTTGTCTTATATATGTGTTATCGCTCTGTGTGTGTTTTGATTGGGTGGGCGAAGGTTCTGGAAAATTCCAAAGTCCGAAAGTTCGAAATAAATCTGTACAAGGATTTATTATGGACTCTAAGCCACACAAAGCATGTGCCTTTATAGCTCAGTTGGTTAGAGCATGCGCTTAGTAAGCGTAAGGTCTTGGGTTCGAGCCCCAATAAAGGCTTTT
>VFQN01003255.1_pt1 | contig 23607 bp, 41 predicted proteins | sample 3512371 | NCBI WGS metagenome assembly VFQN01 (sample SAMN10412370, study PRJNA504923) | tailings metagenome | isolation source: Replicate 2 from Balatoc abandoned mine | place: Philippines: Itogon, Benguet | collected 2017-08-28
GGAGGAAGCTTCCTGTCGTACAGTACGGCAGATGGTTGGTACCCCCAGGGGGGTCCGAACCAATTTTGGGGCATGGGGTCGGACATTTTTTTCCTTACCCCCCCCCTGGTGCGCATACCCAGCAGCGGTTACGGCATCCACCAGGAAGACGAGGTCATACCGGCTGGGGCAGTGGGGGTGGTGCTCGCCTCAGCAGACGGCGGGACGCGACTCAAGGTGCGCCCTGACCAGACAGCAGTGTGCTACGTCCCGGGCACAAGGACTGATGTACGGTATTGCATGGCACGTGCGAGTGAGGTGCATGGAGGCATGGGCAACGTTACAGCTGTGCAGATAACATGAGTTGCTGGCAAGAATGCAGTTTTGTCACCGATGGCCTGTGAGTGCTGCCTTGACCCGTTGGTCGCTGGCCGTGGGTTGGAACACTGAAGCAATATTCTGTACCTTCGAGCTACCGTATTACCGAACACCGGCACCAAAAAGTCCACGTGGCGCTAAGGTGTCGTGTTCCGGATGTGGTCCAATTAATTCAGCCGGCCACAGCCGCGTATGTAGTAGCCGCAGGCACTGGTGCATTGAAGGGGGTTGCCACGTTGGCATGCCTGCCCCGATTGGGCCTGCGCAGTTGCGCGGCCATAGGGGTTTGTCCGTGACCACCGCATCAGTCCTCCTTCCTCTTGTGCTGGCTAGTGCAAGTAGGCATGTGTCCCGTCCCGCTGTCACGTTGGATGCTTTGGAGCAACGTCCCACCCGCCCTGCCGGTTGCGCCCATGTTTCAAACGCTGCCGGATGCGCCCTCATACATATGCCGGATTTGCCCTCATATATATGCCGGATATGCCCTCATATGCACCAGGTGTGGATGCTGGAGCACGGATCTCTGTGCTGGTGGTGTGAGAGTCCAGACGTGCTAGATATGCTAGAGCGGGTTGCGGATGCGAGGAACCCAGACTCCATCTACAGGCCTTTGCAGGTGGGTGCGTTCGTCGCCCAAAGAGACAGAGTGATGCGAACCGTGCAGCTACTGCAGCTCTGTACAACTGCTGTTGTGGAGCATGCAGCGTGCATCAAGTGGTTCATGTGCATCATGCGCAACAGTGAGACCTGCATGCCGAGTCTTCTCCGTTGCTAGTTGCTTGGTTCCATCAACGGTAGGCCAAGCTTGCCGCTTGCAAGCTCAAGCACTCCAGCAATACCGTAGCAAAAGGAGCACCACGGACCTATTGCACTCCCTTTCCAGTCATATCTTCCTGCTCTGCTGCCCCGCTTCCCGCGCGCAACCCCTGCTCCGCCAACGCGTACGTGCGTGCGGCGCCGGCCGAGCAGCCCCTGCCGTACCACCCCCAGCGGCAGGGCGTGCCCGTGACGCGCTTCACCGCTGCGCCGGGCATGCTGGTGCGCCGGGGGTACGACGTGGCTAGCGGCGAGGACGGCGCAGCGATGGAGTCTGGCGAGGTGGGGTGCACGCTGATGATGATGCTGGTGACGGGGGGCATGCTGCCAGTTGCAACTCCTAGACCTTGCGTCTGCAACTCCCGGAACCCACGATGCCTTGAATGACAGGCGCAATACGCTCATGGCGGCATATGAGCAAACTCAGCATGCCTTCCGTGTGCATGCAACCTTGCACTGCCACCTCCTCCGGTGCAGGTGGGCGTGCTCCAGCCCAGCCGCGGCCTGGGCGACACGTGTGTGGTGGAGTGGGCCAGCGGCCGCCAGGCCGAGTACGACACCGGCCGGGGCAACCGCTTCCAGCTGGTGCACCTGGAGATGTCCCTCACCAGCGGCGCACCCGTGGTGCGGGACATCGGGGCGGAGGACCGCCAAGGAGAGCCCGGAAGCCGGCAGGACTGGGAGCTGCATGGCTGGGCGCCGACCGCCTTGCAATGGGCGCGGAAGCGCGACGCGGTTGTCAGTGTGGAGCGCGGAACACACTGGATAGGTGTTCCGGCAGAGTATTGGGAGGGCTCCGTTTACCTGCCCCGCGAATCGACCTATCGTGGCAAGTACGGTATTGGGAGCGGTGCAGCTGTGGGCAAACGGTTCGCCAGCGGTAGCTAGCAAGCGGAGAGCGAGCGCAGCGGTTTGGTTGCAACCAATTCTTGTTCAGCAGCTGCCGTGGAAATGGTCCCCGGTCACTTTCATACAGCGTTAAGGATGAGGGGTTAAAGTGTCTCAGCCCCCACCGACCATCTGGCAGCTCCTGGCATGACAAGTCCATCGGATTCCACGTTTTCACGAGGGGTCATATAACGACCCCGCAACCCCACAACCCCGTGCGTGCAACTACTTCCCTCGCGCGTGCCCCGCAGGAATGGTGGATATCTGTTACATGAGCGAACACGGAGACGGTACGGAACTGGTTTCTGCCTCACCAGCAGAGGGCTACGACGTGTGCTACTCTGTGCAACCTTGGCAGCCGGTCAGCCTGTTCACGGCGCGGCAGGGTCTGGAACTGACCATGGGAGACGCCAAGGGGGACAATAACAAGCACAGGGGCACTCTGGTGCGGCCCGTGGAGGTGCGGGCGGACGGCGTGGTGTGGCTGCTGCACGTGCGGGAGCCTGGGCAGACGGAGGCGCGGCAGGTGCGCTTCCTGGTGGGGCCCCGCACCGCCAAGCCGTTACTGCCGGAGGGCGTGGACTACGATCCGAAGCTGTGGGCGTCACCGGAATGGGTGAGCAGGGACGGGGGGACGGAGGGTATGCAACTCTAGGTATGCACGCTTGGGGTATGGCTGGGGGATCGGGCCTCGGGGGTGATGTTTCAGGGCGTGGTTTGGCGGTGGGGCAAGCCGGCCGACATGCCACATGCGTGCGTGCACGTTGGCAGGCGGTTGGGGTGGGTGGGAGGCAGCAGGGCGGCGGGCGGGGTGAAATGAGCGTGCTTCCTTTTGGGGCTGGCCCGTGCCAACCATGCGTTCGTGACATGGGCCATCTGATGCGGCTGTCGATTATTCTCGGCATGGCGCGGCCCACGCAATAGGGTACAAGACGTACATACACGTGGTTCTGGTAGCTCATGCCTCCCAAATAATGGTGTCTTTACTTGCATAATATCTCTTGTCCTTGCAGGCGTGGAATGTTGCAGGCGTGGAATGATCACGATGAAGAGTGAGAAGACTTGCGAAAAAGGGGAGCTGGGAAATACTGGGGAACGCATGAGCAGAGGCGCAGCAGCGTCGCTTATTGTTGCGTGCACAGTGCTGGCAGATGCTGGGGATCAAGGGGACACACGCTGTGGCAGCATTAGGCAGTCGTACAGCTGTAGGAGGCTTTGTTCGAGAGTTTGAAATGATGGCACCGCGGCATCCAGCAGCAGCCAAGGCGGCTGTGTTGTGTTTCGGTGCGCTACATACGCTGCTTTGCGGCGCACTGTGCGGTGTGTGTTGTGTTGCATTACATTGTACTGCTGCCGTGCAGCATACACGGTTGTACGCTTAGACAGTGCTGGTTTGCGCAAGCAGACCGTCCAATCGATCAACTCAGTTAGGCTACGCTACCGTATGCATGGTCCCTTCATGTAACGTCCATGGCGGCAACACGACCGTGCGTGTGTTGCGTTACCTGGCGTTACCACCTTATGGCACACCCGTAACCTCCGACCCTGCCTCTAGCCTGCTCCTGGGGACCGACGAATAGAGTGGCACAGCCTGCTTTGTAGCGTGGAATGCAACAACAAGCAAATCGTTAGGCAGGAGTGAGCTTGCCTCCACGCAACCCACCACTCAGCGTGCCTCCACATGGGCGCGAAGTCCTTTAGGAGGATGCATGGAATACCGGTACACTACCAGCCAGCTTGCACATTCTGGACCCGACCCGTTCAGCATGACCCAAATACTGGCACCTTCACAGCGCCTTACTCCAGCGCCATGCTCCGCGCACACCTGCTGCACACCAGGGGGGACACCCCCTTGCCGCACACCAAGGGGGGCATCTTCCCTGCTGCACTCGCCATCACACCGCTCGAGCCGCTCGACCGCTCCCGCCCTGCCACTTGTCCGCCTCGTATGTACAAACCGGCTCTATGCCGGCAGTGTTCAAAGCCTTCAAACCCCTAACAACGTTACGCCCAAGCGCTGTACCGTATTTGTTTCCCATTGGGCCAAAGCAATACCGGTACTAGCACAACATCAGCCGTATCCCGGCAGCCTCCCTCCCTAGTGACTCGTGCCCATTCTGCTCACCCCTCACAGTGGTCCTGCACACCCCTCCGGTCAACCCACGGCTCTGTGTGCCAGGCTCTGCCCCGCGCCCAGCGGTCGGCTTAGCCAACTTTGGTGTCCCCTCACATCACTGAAAGCGCTGTAGCCTCCCCTCACATCACTGAAAGCGCTGTAGCCTCCTGCGCTCCTAGCTAAAGAACGCTCGCTTCCCTCCTCGCCCTCCCTCGCATCGCCGCCTTCGCACGCGGCCTCATACGCACCCCACCACCAGTGCGGCCCACCCGGCGCAACCACCACCAAAACCAACACTTCAGCTCTAATCCGACTTGTTCAGTCGTCATCATCATCGTCCGCCCCCGGGGGTGCCTTGCCCGGCGGTGCCCCCTTCTTCCGCTTCTTCCCTCCCCCACCCCCTGGGTCCGCATCAAAGGACACAAAGTACCTCGACGCCCGCGCCGCCCCTGCCGCCCCTGCCCCTCCACTCGCCCCGCCCTTGCTGGCGCCGCCGGCGGTCCCCTTGGCTCCCGCCCCCGGGCCCGCTGCTGCAGCTGCCCTCCCAGCTTCCCGCAGCTTCTCCTGCTCGTCCTCCATTACGTCATCGTCCCGTACGGGCGCCCACAGGTACAGCGAGCGGCTGCTGCCGGACACGATGAGGTCCCTGGGGCAGGGCGGGGCGGAGGACGCGTGGGCGTGGGTACAACTTATGCAACGCATATGGTTTGGCGCCTGATGTGATCGACGCGGAGTCACATGGCTACACGGTAACAGCCGGATCATGCCCAGCGGAAGCTTGCACCATAAAACGAGGGCAGTCACTGCCGCAGGGCATAGCATAAGCGACCAGGTGCCGTTCCGCAAGCCTTTCGGCCTGCCACGCTGGGGTGAACTCGGGGTAAGGAGGGATACATACTGCGGCGGCGCACCTGCGCGGGTGCGGCTTGTTGACGGGTGAGATGGTGGTGAGGTTGGCGTCGGTGAGCTGCCGCAGCAGCGACCCGTCGGCGGCGCTGAGGATGTCCACGGGGTGCAGCGCGGTGCCGCCAAAGTCCTCGCTGATGTACCTGTGCATAAGACACGCGGACATGGGCGAGAGCATGTTCGTGAGCATTGTTTTTAGAGTATACGTGCAGCAGCAGAATGCATGACGGAATGCATCCTCCATGGCTGCCACACGCACTGGCTGCCACACGCACGTGCATTGGTACTGCCACGCCAGCAGCACGGGTCAGGTGGAAACCCGTGGTACCTAAGCACGGCGCGTGTTGCGCACGCACCACGCACCTGCCGATGACGAACACTGACTCGGTGGGGTCCTTTGGGTCCCACTCCGCCTTGAAGGGGGTCAGGTACCTAGGGGAGGGAGGGAGGGGGGCGAACAGGGTTGCACTGGAACAGGCACTGGTTTGTGAGTCGTGGGTCCTAAAGGCAGTCCGTGGCACTATAGGGGACCCTACCGGCAGGCAGGTTGCCCAAACGGTGCCTTACGCGTTACATCACGCAATTGGCCATGCTCCCTGGGTTCCATAAGCAGTAGGCAAAACGCATAGCTAGTGAGCCCCAGACCAGGGGGTACCCATGTTCAACAGCGCACCCAGCGGATGGCCACCACGCAGGGCTGACTCAGTGGCTGACTTTCCCCTTCAGGCAACGGCTTCTGACCCCCCGCCATGCAACCTTCGGCCCCACCTGTTGAAGTCGTGCGAGTGCACGATCTCTCTGTCCGCCGGCCCCCCGCAGCCCCACGGAGCGTAGTCCCACACGCGCACGCGGTTGTCCTGGCACGTGGTCAGAATGCGCCGCCCGCTGTGCGGGCTGAAGTACGCTGCGTTCACCACCCGCGGGTGGTGCATCACCGCCACCTCCGCGCTGCACGTGGCGGCGGCGGCGCCGCCGCGCTTCCCGCCGCCCTTGCCGCTGCCGCAGCCGGCGGCCGGCTTCTCCGCTGCCCGCGGCGGCGACGGCGACAGCGCCGCCGCGACTGCGCTGCCCGCGGCCGCGGCAGCGGCCGCGGGGGACCGCGCCGCCGCCGCCGTCGGCTCCGCCGGCGGCGGCGGCCGCAGCCCCGACGACAGCTCCCGGATGTCGAAGATGCGCGCGCTGTGGTCGTTCCCGGCGGTGAGCACCAGCGAGGGGTGCAGCGGGTGCAGGTGCACGGACACCACCTTGTTGCCGCGGCGGTGCAGCTGCAGGGAGGACACCGCCCCCCGGGTGCGGGGGTCCAGCAGGTGCACGCTGCCGTTGCTGTCGCCCACCACCACCGTGTGGAGCGCGGGGCTGGCGTCGCAGCCGTACACCATGTGCCAGGGGCCGCCCTGGTGGGCGATGGACAGGAGGTATGGGTCATTCCTGCTGGCTATTTGATATGTTGTTGCAACCCGGGTAGTGGCGCAAGTGGTGGCTGGGGGTGAGGGCAGCAGGCTAGACGCCATCAAGCAGTTGCCCTCCTCGCCGCAATGGGACAAGCCTGGGCTTCACTATCTGGGACTTGGAGGCACCGGCGTTGCAAAATATAAAATGATTTGTTTCAAAGAAGGCCTACCTGCACCTGCAGTGTTGCAGACAGTCACGCACCCGCTAATCCATACGCACCTGCACCCAGCCCCCCGGGTTCAGGTCCAGCAGCGGCCGCCACACGCCCGTCTCCAGGTCCAGGAACTTGGCGGTGCCGTCGGAGGAGGCCGTCACCGCCGCCATGTCGTCCAGCCACGGCAGGAACCGTACGGCGTTGGCAAGGCAGCTGTGTACGGTGTCGTACACAGTGCGCTCGTGCACCTAGGGGCAGGGCGGGCGCGGTGTTGGGTGGGGTGACCGGTTGAGGGCGCACATCCAGTGCATTGTAGTGAACGGCCTTCGGCCTTGTGACGCAAGTGGACTGAAGGAAAGTGCAGTGTTGTGCCGTTGCTGTGACTCTCTGCGTCTCTCACCTTGTCAAAGTCCCACACGGCGATGGCTCCCTTCTTGTCGCCGCTGACCACGATGTTGTCCCGCCGGGGGTGGAACTCCAGCGTGCAGCACCTGGCGGCCGGGGACCGGGCGTGCATGGCGTGCAAGTCAGGACAGGGTAATCGTGGTGGAACGTATCGCATTTTCATAGGACACGTGAGCAGCAGTGTACAGCACCTTGCAGGGCCAAGGGGCACACCGGCGGGGTGGAGGGCAGGTTACTCGTCATGCAGCGTGAAGGTGAGTAGCACGGCCAGCACCAGGCGTAACGGACGTAATCGCACAGGGACAGCAGCGTACAGGCCAGGTAGGTTACGATGCTGGTAGCACAGCGAGATGCAGAGGGGCGGCAACAAAGCCGATAGGCACAAGCTTGGGGGGTTCAGGCGGGTCAGGGCGAACGGCCTGTTGTACATCGAGATGCGCATGACAAGGACACTGGGTGCAGTGGCAAGGGGCCAAAGGCAGGGCATACAAGCAGGAGCGAAGCGTAGAGTACATCTGACGCTACGAGAGGGCGTGCTGGCTATGCAGGCCTACAGACTTGGAAGCTTCCGCAGGTAATGCGGCGTAGCTGCACATGTTATGGCCAAGGAGCGCGGAGCATTTCGGAGTATGTGCCATAGGTGTAGCTGAAACTGTGTATTATGGGCGGCAACCGCAGCTCACCTCCGTGTGTGCAGCTTCAGGATGGCTGCGTCCACCTGGTAGTGCGGCACGGTGCTGGCCACGGACACGGGCGGAGGATGGCGGCTGGGGGCGGCAGTAGGGCGGGGCGGGCGTGGCGGGGGGAATGGGAAGCGCAGGGAGGGTTGAGATGCCGGGCGTCAGGTCGGTAGAGGGTTGTTGCCATGGCACACCACGTATGGTATTGGGAGGTTCTAGCCGACCCAAGTTGACAACTTGGTGCGTATGTACGCGCATGGTAAGTTACTCAAAGTCAGGCCATCCCCTACTGGCACAAGATCGAATCCTTGCCTACAGTTCCCTGCACCTGCCACCGCGCCGCTGTCCACGCACCTGCCGCTGCACTCGCGCCCCTGTAGCGACGACATCAGCCCCCCTCGCCGCCCGCCGCCGCCGCCGCCCGCCGTGGCGGCTGCCGTACACCCGTGCCCCGGTAGGATGCGGTAGGGGCAGGTGGTGGTGGTGTGGCCCAGCTGCTTGCACAGGTAGCAGGGCTTGTTGGGGCAGTCCAGGTAGGTGGCGCCCACGAAGCCGGCACGGTGGCCGCGCTGGCCGCACACCTGCATGCGGGCGCCGTACGGCGTGCCGTACGCACACAGTCAGGGGGGCTGTACGGCAATAGCGTGGGTGGGAGGAGAGTTTGTGGGTATATGATATGGGCTCAGAGAAGGCTGGCAGCGTGGCCAAAGGTGGCCTCAAGTCCGGGTTCGTGCCGCTAAGGCTTTTCAGTGGCCAGAACTGGCGGCTGCACTTGGGCGACGCCCTCTGATGGCAGCAACGCTTAATGGCCAAGCGTCCCTTTTGGCGTCAGTGAGGACGTCATGGCAGGTAGACGCATGGCTATGGTGCGCCAGGGCACCGGCTCTGCTGCCACTGTCCCCTGGACCCTAGCCCACAGGTTGCCACTTGCCCCTGCCTGCGTGAGCCCTGAGCCGCACCTTGCACACATCATTCTTTGAGCTGAGCGAGATTGTCAGCTTCCTTTGCTTGTTGCTCCCCGTGCCAGCCCCGTTTGCAGCCTGCTGCGGCGCTACAGCGGCATTAGCGCGAAGCGTTGACCCCGCCCTCGCCGCTGTGGACGCCACGTTGCCACCTCCGTCCTGCTCGTCCTCGACGGCTTCGTCCTCAGTAGCCTCCTCCCCGCTAGCTGCGGCGTCATTGTAGCCATCTTCATCCTCGCTGCTGCTGGGCTCATCAGCGATGGGATCGTCCTCGTCGTCACCTGCCCGATGGGACACCAGACGGGCTCGCGGCATCGTGTGTGCGGCAGGTAAGGTGGCTAGGGCATTTATGACGTCAATGTCTCCCAGTCACGACTACGCTATGTTGCAGTGGGCAGCCTGCAGCAGCTGGATGAAAGCCAGCAATCCGGCAGGAGGGAAGGGGAATCGTCGTCAGCACCATGCGCGCCAACGACCAACAACATCCTGCGAAACTGTCGCGCTAGACCTTACGGAGCTTCAACTGCAATTGACTGCAAGTACTGCTTCGTTCGGACTTCCGAGGCCTTCCCGTGTGTGTGGACTCTGCATAAAAGACCTCTGATTTGCAGCAGCTGCAAACATGGACGACCCAAACGCTCTCTTTAGCTCATACGAGTCCGACTACTGCAACAAGAGTACAGGGATATCTCAAAAGATCAACTCCGCGGCTGCTTTGAGCGGTGGTGCGTCGCGCGGTAGACAGTTGACGTGCCCCAAACATGCTCTCAAGGGCAAACAATGGCTTCATGTGTAACGGATATTCACAGTTTATGATAGGCACATTCATTGGCGTTGCTGAGGGTTGCCCCTCTGCTGCCCGGCACAGAAATGCGGAGGAAGAAGCTAGCAGAAGTGGACGTGGACATCCGGGAGGCAGACAACATTGTAAGTTTAACTACGGCAAGCCAGTTAGGGTTAGGCGGGGTTCCTTGGCCCCAGGCCCAAACCCAGGCCAAGCCCCAGCACAACATACCCGGCTGTCCCTACCTGACAGGGACCTGACCGCACCTGCTCCCCTGTCACAGATCAAAAAGATGGACATGGAGGCTCGGTCAGTGGCGCCAGACCGGTCACGGCAACTGCTAAACAAGGTCAAGGAGTACAAGGCTGACCTGGCCTCGTTAAAAGACCAGCTGGTCAAGGCCCGGTCAGCCAACTCGGAGTACGATGCAACACGTGCAGAGCTGGTGGGTGTGGCAGGGCTAGCAGATGGCCCGCACCACCTCTCGGGGCGCATCCATGCTGGTCGATCCAAAGGGGGCGCTTGGGAAATCGTACCGCAGCTCGCAACATGCAGGCCGTTTCTGAAAAGCCCCTCTGCGCTAGCAGCGCTACCTGCCTCCTGCTGCCACCCGCAACCCCGCACTTCCTGGCCTCCCCCTCCTCGTCTCTTGCCGCTTGCCCTTCCACACCCCTGTCCCTACGAAGACACCGCTGCCCCCTCACCCCTTCGTCCCCGCCAAGGGCCTGGTCATGGACCACGCGCAACCCCACGTCGCAGGCTTCCCCGTCCTGCTGTCCTGCTGCTCGCCCGTAACACGTGCCCTTGTTCCCACACCCCCTCGTCCCTTGGGCATAGACCACCCGCAACCTCACTTCTCCCGATTCCCCATCCTAGTCTCTTGCCGCTTGCCCTAAAAACCCCTGTCCCTATCACTACACCCCTATCCCCTCGCCCACTGCATGATGCCTTCCACGTTTTCCTCGCGTTTCACCCGTACCCACTCGTCCCCGTCACGCCCAGGGCCTGGGCATGGACCATCCGCAACCCCACATCCCCACCCTAGTCTCCTGCAGCTTGCCCGTAACAACCCGTGCCCTTGCTCCCACACCCATTCACCCCCGCCCAGGGCCTGGGCATGGACCACGCGTCCAGCTCCCAGGCGCAGCGCGATCGCATGCTGTCCGCCACCGCCAAGCTGGAGCAGAGCGGCGAGCGCCTGCAGCAGGGCAAGAAGCTGCTGGCGGAGACAGAGGTGAGGAGGGGGCGGTGGGGCAGCTGCAGCGGCCCACGGTGTGCGTGTAGCGATGCAGTTGCGACACAGTGGCATCTTGTGCGGTGTGCGTGTGGACTTGTGCAGTGCTGGCCTGTTGCACTGGGACGGAGGAGGGTGCAGCACGGTGGCGGCAGCGTTCCACGATATGCGTGTGATCGCGTGCACTGCTGCCGGGCTGCATGGGGGGCCGGAAACGGTCGTTGTTGGCGGATGGGTACGATAGTGGGGGTGGGAGGCAAACGGCCGGGCAGGTGGCGGTCATAGCCTGGGCTTTTTGGGTAGTGGCGTGGGCAACGGCTGCGGGTGTAGAGCAAGGGCTGGGTGCGTTGGAGTTCTGCGCCCCTGCGGATGGTAGAGCTGTATTAAGGGCAAGCGTGCGTCAGCGGGGTTGGGTACGCTGGTATTGCGGCTCGAAAGGTGCGCTACAGTGCAATAAACAACGAATCTTGTGAGATTGTAGGAAGGAAGAAAGTCGAGCAGAGATAGTTTGGGGACATTGCAGTCAGGCAGAGCAACGAGCCCGTGGCTCGGACCGCCTCCCCTCACCAGTACTGTGGTGGTCCCACACAAAGGGCACGCGTGGTACCGGTATCCCCTGGGCGGCGTCTCACGCGTCACGCCCCGCGCCGCCGCCTGCTGCCGTGGCGGCGCGTGTGATGTGGTGTGTGTGTGGTGGTTGCGCGTAGGCCGTGGGCGCGGCGGTCCTGGCGCAGCTGCAGGGGCAGCGGGAGACCATCGAACGCGCCACGGGGCAGCTGCAGGGCGTGAACGGGGACCTGCGGCAAGCAGACTCGACGCTCAGAACCATGGGCCGCCGGGCCAAGTGGTTCTTCTGACGGGCAGACAGCTGCGCCCGGTCTCAGCACATGAGGCTTAGCAGGCACGTGGCTGTGAGGATGGTTGGAGTGTGCGCTGGGCCCGGCGTGGCCGTATCATTCAAACGAGTCCCCCAAGCTGGGCTACTGGGATCGCCAACGGCCAGGGTGCAGGCGCGCACCTTTTGTTGGTTGTCCTCGTATCTCTTGTGTACCACCACTCACTTTCGGGGGTCACTAAGGCCAACTGGCACCGGTGCTGACCGCAGCAGCTGGGCCCAGGAGCAGCCCTGCAAACCAAGCCCACCTGTCTGGATGCCGCTGACGCCCAATGAATCCTAGTATCTCCGCTTACCCCGGCATTTTCGCATGCCTGTTTCCCCCAAAATCGTCTCTCCCCTTGGCCCACCTCAGGAGCTGGGCACGGGCATCCTGGCCAACCCAGCCCACGCTCCTAGATGCCGCTGACTCTAGTGCTTCCCTAGCGTCTCAGTCTTCTCTTGCCGATTTCCCACAACCTTGTCTCTCCCCTTAACCCACCTCAGGAGCTGGGCACGGGCATCCTGGCCAACCTGGCGTCGCAGCGGGAGACCATTGTGCGGTCGCGGGACACGCTGCACGGCGCGGACGACAACATCACCAAGGCGCGCAAGATCCTGTCGGGCATGTCGCGGCGCATCCTGCAGAACAAGATCATGATGATCGGCATCATCCTCTTCCTGCTCGTCGGCATCATCCTGATCATCTACTTCAAGGCGAAGTAGATGGGGGCGCGGGTGCAGCTGCGCCTGTGGCGCTGTGCCGAGTTATGGATGGTCGTGGGTGCGGGCTTGCTGCTGGGGTGGTGGCGGAACGGGGCGCGTGGGCTACGGGGTGCATAGGGTGTGCGTAGTGTACGGGCGAAAGCATCTCCCTTAGTGGAAGTGGAGGGCGGGAGGAGGAGTGCTGCGGTGCCACTGCCCTCCGGGTGAGCTGCTGTTCGGGGGCGCAGCAGCTGTGTCGGCATCCTTGCTTTGAGCAAAGGATGTTAGCTTATCGCATTGGAGCTCTCCCCTGGGCTGCTGATGCTAGTGGCCAGAGGCTCACCGTACGGCACGAAGCAGATGCACCCGCGCCGGTACCGGCATTATGTACTAGCCACCTTGTGACACCGCCTTGCACATTGCAAGCTCCGTGTAACCTGCCAGCTATGTACGGCTCCCGTGCAGGCCGTCTCCAATTAGCTAGGTGATTTGCACCAGCTACATGGCCACTGCCCAGTTTAGCCACGCGGCCGCCTGCTAAGGCGGAACTTGACAGGGGAGGTCCCTGGACTAGGTGCAAGGCACAGGGAGCTCCCCTGCTCTCAACGCATTTGGTACTGAGTAAGACAGGCGGCAGGTTGGGTTGCGACGCTACATATAGGCTCAACAGAGTGTAGTACCGTGATCTTTAATCAGTAGCAATTAGACACAATGGACAGCTCGGAGGTCACAAGTCAAGAACCCGCCAATTTGGGTTCCCCAAGGGCTCCTACATTCTCGCTCCTCGACGCATTGCTGCTAAATGAGGATACAAAGAGGGCATTTGTACTTAGCCTTAATAAGTGGGAGCTAGGCGAGTTTCGCCTGGCGTCGAAGGGTGCCCGGAGCATTGTCGACGACGTTCTCGCGACGCCGCTGAAACTCAAGGAGGACAGCATCTTATGGGACCCTGACTGTTCTCGGTGGTCAGACCGCGTCATGCAAGGGCTACGCTCCAGCCCGCGGTGGCCAGCTCGTAGAGAGGTCACGCTCAGCATCAAGCGTAAGTCCCGCCAAGCGCGGCGCTGTGCTGGGTCAACCTGCAGAAGCAACGGCCTTACCTGCGCTACGTCCCTGCAGTGACAACCCTGCCCCGTTTTTCACTACGGTGCTCTTTCCTCACCCGCAGAGGACCACAACGAGGACCTGCAGCTCATGCTGCTGCCCCTCACACGGGCCGCAAAGGGCGGACTCGCGTTGCCACGCATCGACAAACTCACCATCCGCATGCGGCACAACCTGTTCCGCGTGGCCGACACGCTCAGCCGCTGCAGCGGCCTGCGCAACGACATCTACAGCTCCAGGCTCACGCAGCGGCAGGAGGCTCTGCGCAACTGCACCGGCCCCTTCGACCCCGACACGGGCGAATGCAGCGGCTGCACCTCCTGCAACGACCACCGCTTCGAGTCCTTCCAGCAGGAGGAGGAGTGGATGCGGGCCGTCTGGGAGGCCGCTGGCGAGCAGGCCCTCACCGAGTTCGTCCCCACCATCCGGTGGTACAGCCCCAGCGGCCAGCTAGGCCTGGACATACCCACCCTCTTCCCAAACCTGGCAACCCTGGACTTGTCAGGGGACGCCTGGCTGCCCCCACACAGCGGGGTGGAGACCAACACCCCTGCGCTGCAAGCCCGGTGGTCCGCGCTGCTGTCCGCCCTGCGCCCCCACCGCCTGCCGCGGCTGCGGTCCCTGGCCGGCCCCGCGCACCTGCTGCTGCAACCGGGGCTGGCGGAGATCACGGGGCTGCAGCACCTCACCCTCCGCTGCATCGACACCTTCCCGGAGGTGCTCCCCGTGCACCTGTGCCAGCTGCCCAAGCTGCGCACCCTCACGCTGCAGCAGGTCATCCGGCCGGACGTGCGCTCCCTGCCGGCGGTCGTGGGCGTGCCCGACCCCTTCCCGCCGATCAGCGAGGCTGCGGCCCTGGACCTGCTGCCCTTCGTGCCTCCACACGTGCACGTGGTGGTGTTCCTGATGTACCGCCCTGGCAACGCGCTCAAGGTGGTGGTGGTGCTGCGGGAGAGGCTGTACTACGTGTTCCGGAAGGCGACAGACAAGAATGGCAGGGAGGTGTGCTGGGAGGGGGAGCGGCCGGTGGAGGTGGTGGGGCTGGCGGAGTACTTGCTGCCGCCGGGGCTGTGGGCGGCCGGGGAGGGACAGGGGTAGGAGTGAGGATGGCTGGAGGAGGGCTAGGGTACGGGAAGGGTGTGGGTACGACGCTGGAGGAAAGTACCGGCCGTCGAGCCTGCGAGATGGGGCAGGGAAGGATGACGCGTGGTGGAGGATGGCTGGACAGGGGAAGGATATGAGGTGGGTCAGGGGCAGGTGCAGGGCCGGAAGGAGGCGGAGGGTCAGGGCTGCGGCCGGGGCGTGAGGATGGCCCGGGGGATAGGTAAGGGGATGGTAGAGAAGGTATGGCATGCCTCTGGGGCGTGTGTCCCAGCCTAGTTCACGCGGCACGAAGGGGCGCTTATGGTAGTAGGGTCCCTTTCGGAGGATCTGCAACGAACTATTGGGGGATGGTGGCCTATGGCTGCAAGGAAGGACTGAGGAAGCCGACAGCTACTGCCGCTGCAGCTGGCAGGGTACTTATTACAATGATACAAGCTGCAATAGCGGCTGGGCGGTGTGTCGTGTATGGTAGCCGCTGGCGTGAGGATTGCAAGGAAGGTAGCCGTGGACGGGACAATTGCATTCCCATTCGAACAGAGGCACGCAGCTGCAGAATCAAGTGAGTACTACTCTTGTCTGGATTGCGATGTGGGCCATTGTTCGCGGCAGGCAGTGCACTGCTCAGCGGCGCATACCAGCATACGGCACGTTACGAAGGCTGAACATGGAGCGTATTGTATCGCACTGCATCTTATACCAAGGGAGCACCCATGACGGATACCATGCAGCACTGCGCTGTGTGCCTTGCCGTACCATACTAGGTGTTACCGCTAGCTGTATGTGCACCCGCCGCCCTTGTATAACCACCAACGAGGCCGTACCCCCATGAGATCAGGATGCAAACAGACTGCTGCATGCACGCAGCGTCCGCATGCGCACCTGCGGCATGAGTGCATGGCCTACGGCTAACAGCAGATACCGGTATGCGTATTGCAACCCGCCATCTTCAGTACATGTATTACTAGCCAATTTCATGGCATCAAATACCGGTGGCATGGAATCTAAAGAAACAAACTTGAAAGCCAATCCGGCAACGCCTCTCCTGCCAAACCCACATACACAAGCACCGTAAGGCACTACACACCGATGACACCACTGCTCAATCCCAAAGTGCTCAGTGCCACCGCACAGTCCCACACCGCTGCTCCAAAGCCACGCCCATCCTAGGTCCTGCAGTACGTACTCAGAATGTCTCACGCATACAGGCCTCACAAGGCACGCACTTGCCGCATGACCCAGGTGTATTGCACATGTATGCAAGGTGCTCAGTGCTGCTTAGCGCTACCCTTCAGTGCTCTGTTCAGTCGCTGCTGCTCCTAAGCAACGTCCACCGTGCATGTCGCCAGGCTGCTACACGCGCAGCGGCCCCGTCCACTCCTCCACGGTGGAATCGGGTACGGCAAGGTACGGCAGGGGCCACTTGGGCTGCGCGTTGCAGTCGGGGTCGGCGGCGATCTTGGCCATGAGCTCCAGGGGCATGCCGCGCTGCGAGTGCGAGTACATGGCCACGGCGGTGGGGCTGCACGTGACGTTGCGGCTGGGAGAGGGCATCTGGCAGAAGCGGGGGTCTGGGCAGGAAGGGGAGGGGCGGGGGGGCAGGGAGGTGGGGTTAGGGAAGTCGTGTGAGCGTCAGGGACCTGCACGAGAGCTAGCACAGGCCCGTCAGCTACACCGTGTGTGCAGTTCCGCACAGGAGACACTGTAACAGCAGGCGTACCTGGGAAGTGGTTGACCTCGGTGGCGAGCATCCACAGCCCCAGAGCGACGTCTGGGGGCAGAGGGGACATGGGGGATGGGGACAACGGACAAGCTTGGCTGCTTGGGTGCTGTTGGGCACCAGCCGTCGGCACTTCTGAAGCTTGTTCCCCGTGGGCCCACATGCACACTACCGATACCGTAGCAGGCGCGCACGCGAGCCTGCGATTCCGCACAGCACGCTAACATCGTCCTCCGTACCGTGCCGCACACCCAGGGCATCTGTACGGCACGCCCACGCACCTTCCGGCCCCTCCACCCGAAGCAGGTCGTACCCCAGCACGACGCCCAGCTGTACGGCACGTGCCGACAGTACGATGAACTCGCGGCGGGCGTGCAGCGGGTAGCGCGCCGCCAGCAGCAGCGCGTTGGGGTCGGAGGCGGGCACCGAGTGGGAGGTCATGCAGCCGGCGTAGCTGTAGGGGTGGGGGCGGGGGCACAGGGGACAGCGGTGAGGGGTGAGGGTTGGGGGCGGAGGCGCAAGAGACAGCGGTGAGGTGTGAGGTGTGGGGCGGAGGCACAGGGGATAGCGATGAGGTGTGAGGTGTGGGGGCGGGGGTGCAAGGGACAGCGGTGAGGTGTGAGGGGTTGAGTTGGGGGCACAGGAGATAGCGGAGATAGAGGTGTGAGGGGTTGAGGTGGGGGTGCAATCGCAGGGGTGTGCGGTACTCGCACCGGATTGCGAGCATGGAGCTTGACACTACGGCAACTGCTGTGGGGTGTCGTCGCAGGAGACAGGCAAGTATGTCGGACGGTGCAGGCATGCATGCATGCTGGATGGACTCCACTTACTCTGCTTTCGCCGTGGCCAGCTGGTCCAGCGCCATGAGCAGCCTCTGGGGCAGCACGTACACCGTGTCGTCTGGGGGAGCAGGAACGTGCGCATGAAGAGTTCAGATTCTCAGCAGGCCTCAGGGTGGGGGCACAGGGCTGGGACACGGGCTGGACAACAGCAATGATACCGGTGGGCGTACGTTGACCCAGTAGCAAGGGCACGCAACCGCCGACCCACAAACACGGCACCAGGGTTCAAACGCTAGCCCCGCACCCCCGCTCGATGCAATATGTACAGCGTGCCCACCCATGCGCAGTTGCCGGTTCGTACCCACCCACAGCGTGCTCAGCTACTCACCCATGCGTATGACCCACTCCACCGCCGGGTGCTCCCGCAGCACCCCCGCCAGCCTGCTGCGTAGCTTGTCCGCCCGCCGGCTGCTGTTGGCGGCCAGGGCGGGCGAGGCGGGCGCCACCACCACCACGTCCCCGTGCTGCTGCTGCTCCTGCAACAGCTCCTGGCGCTCGGCATCACTGCAGTGCGTGGCGCACCGAAGGGAGCAGCACGTGTCATGCGCCAGTTGCACGCAAGCATGGACAGCCAACAGTACGGCAGCAGGGGTCTTGGGGCTGTACCAGTACCGTATGCAACCGTTGAGCGAGTCAATGTCTGGCGATAGTACACGTAGTGATGTTGGACCCTGTGTTGGACCCTGTGTTGGACCCTGTGTTGGACCCTTTTTTTTTTTGTGTTGGACCAGGGTGTCGTGCTGTCGCCTACGTACCCCACCCCGAGAAAACTCATCTTTACTTCCTTGTCAATCTATTGTTACCTACAATTCATATTCTAGCTAGACGCACCCTGGGACCGGGCCCACTCATGACCCACGCACCTGCTGGGCTCATCCACAATGAACCGCACCATCACGTGCGGGTAGCGCACCGCGTCCTTGTACCTGGATTACAACATACAAAGTATCGTCATTGTGGGTCAAGTAAGAAATAATCGGTCTAAGTCATTGCCGGCAACCCGGTGTGCAGCAGGGGGATGCAGGCTGGGCCTGTTTTTCTGTGGAAAGATTGTTAGCCCCCTTCCCCCTCTCCCCCTTTGGCTCCACCTCTGTGGGGGGCACCAGGGGCTGCCCAGCACAGTCAGCTGGCTCACTTGCAAGACACGCGTGTGCATGTGCATTGCGGAAAGACAACCAATGCCCCACGCCCCATGCGCGTCACAGCTGTTTCGTACCCCATTGCACGGTCATGATGACTGCACACAGCATGCTGAGGGTGAACCGTGGTGGCCTGTGCCTGCGCTGGTGTCTGTGCGTTTGCATAGATACAGTGCGCGGACACGGCGACACGCATGCTCACCAGGTGCTCCGCACCGCTGCGCGGCGCTGCGCCCACGTGCTGTTACGGCGGGGGCCGCGACCCACTGGGGGTTCCTCCGAGGTGGCTTGAAACACCCCGATGTACACCTTGATGGCTCCGGCGTCCTTCGTCATGACTGGCTCTGCATCCTGTGCGGGGTCGGTGGGTCGTGCTGTGATTGTTGCCAACTGGTGCTGAATTGGCATGCCATGGTGCCTAAGGCCCGGGCGTGGCGGACGGGTTAGGTCGTGTACTAAAAGGTGTGGAAGCAAGGGAGGCGCCCCAACGCAAGGCAACCGACACGAATCCTTTTGCCGACGCTAGGCATATTGCTAGCATCACAGGTGATCAGTTGTTACTTACTGGCTGCTGGGCGCTCAACCTGCTTGCCGCGCGTGAAGCGTTGCTGGTGATGGTTACGCTGGCCTGCTCCCAGTTGGCGATGCCTACGTGCTTGTACCCAAGCGTATGCCTGCCCTGCCGAGACAGCGTTTCCCCATCATGGCCAACTAGGGCACCCTTTGTCGCGGCCTCGGACGCAGGTAAGAGGCATGCGCCTAGAATGGCAGCCAGGACAAAGTAGAAGTGCATTTCTGCAGCGTCGTAGGATACGCAATGTCGTCAAATCTAAGATTCATAGCAATTTGTGCCAACTTATAAAGCATCGCAGAAGAAACGACGTCCGTGTCACGTCGGTTGGTGCGGTCGTTTCGAGGCGCGACGGTCCAGCTCCAACCCATTCGTCGGCAAGGCAAAAGACACGACCGGTCCATTCATGTACAGAAAGGTGGCCAGAAACCAGGAAAGAAGAACCGCTTTTGCAAGGCTGTATGTCGGCCGGTTAAAGCGTTAGTAAGTCTACGCGCAGTCGGGCACGTGCCAGCCGGGGTGGTACCTGAGACCGCGTACCTCGAGGCGCTGTTACCAATGTGCCGCATGCCCCACACGCTCTAAGCATCTCCACGTGCATGAGATGGTAACAAACTACCCTTCTGCCTCGGTTGCCTTCCCAGCCTGCGTACTTCCTTCCCCAGCCCTATATTTCCTCATGCAGGAGCATGAGTAAGATATAGAACGCAGCGGCAGCCCACGACCCCTTTTTCACCCCCTGCAGCAGCAACAGGTTGGATTAAAATAGAAAGCTCTCGTCATCATGTGTACCGTGCTACCCTCGGTCCGGCAAGGTGAAGCCCAGCTTGGTGTCCTGCGAGTCACGTCCCAGGAACTGCCTTAACGGTCAGAAGTCTCGTCGTCATACTACCAAAGCCCTCCCTAAAGCCATACCCCTCCAGCATATGATACAGTCATACATTTGCAACATAAAAGCGTGCGTACGCAACGCAGCGGATTTTGTTCACGGCTGTACTGAACCGACGGGCATCGTCGCACCAGCCTCGAAATTCTGTACCTGGGCCAGCGCGACCATGCCGACCCCATGAACCTGCTGCAACAGGAGCTGCATAGACACAATGCTGCCGAGGAGCCGCAACGGACGCCTAGCTCTCACACTGGCAGTGCTGCTGCTGGCGGAGATGCTGACGACGGTGCGCGCGGCTGGGCCTCGATGCGATGCAAGCAACCGGAACGAAGTCGGGTAAGTGGGTGCTGTCATGACGGAACTGCGGCGGCGTCGTGGATGCTGGCTGAGGGTCGGAAACGTTGCAGCAAGTTCCTGCATCCTTCACGACGTCAAGGCAAGGGAGTCCTACCGTCTGCCATGTTACACTGCGCGCCGTGAGCTCACATACGCTGCCACCAACATCGAATTGCTTTACGCTTTATCAAGTGACTAGGAATTGCGTGCCATGTGTCCCGATAATAGCCCTTCGCCTCCAAAAGTGTCTGCCGTGGCAGTGCTCGATTGCCGTGGCACCCCTACCTACAAAGTGCGATTTCGCCCAACGCAGCATAATCAACAGCGTGCGGTGGCACAACGAGGTCATGCTGGGGGTGCTGCACGCCCTGTCGCGCTACGCGCCGTGCGCCACCGGTGAGTGCCCTTCCGTAGCTTTGGACTTGGCACCAGCCCCGCTGCATGGCCAGTTCCTGGGTGTTAGCTGTACCTTCGTTTGTACGCAGCAGGCACCGTCTTTGTATCACTTCACCACCAGGTCACGACAGCATGTTAGAAATACATACCCGCTTTGTCCTGCCCCAAACATGCCCGTACTGCCTCCCCGCGGTCACCCTCCCCGCAGCCTACGTGCACCCGGTGCACCACCCAGACACGGCCGCATCAGTTAAGGGCATGGGGGGCTGGGGCTCGCACGGAGCAGCGGACCTCTTCGCGCAGCTGCCATTCCGCCTCCAGCCCCTGCCTCCCCTAGTGGCCACCCTAGGGGGCAAGGCCAAATGGATCGTACCACGGGCCATGCCGCCGCCGAGTATCGCACCGACCGCAAAGCACACCAGCCCGGTGCTTGACGTTGTACGGCAACACCGTGTGCTGTACTTTGTGTCTCCGGAGTACGAGATGCAGTACGTCCGTGCTTTCGTGGGCACGGCCCAACCGCACACGGTGGTGCTCATGTGGCACGAGCCGAGGCCGCACCCGCTGCACAGGCTGGCGCTGCTCAGAGGACCGGTGGGTTAACCTGGCACTAGAGAGTGGAGACATTGGAATTTCGACTGCTTCTGCTGCTTTGGCAAGGCGAGAGTGCCACTTAAGGGGTAGATTGTCGCATTGTCCGTATCGTTGTCTCAGCTTCCGGTTGATTCAGAAGCTTACTCTTTGAGCGTCGGCGCCCCTGACGCATGCAGCCTTCATTTGTGCGGTGCTTACCATCCGTGCCATGTTGACGAACAAATGCCGGGCATGCGAAGCACAGACTTGGCAAGCCTTGTCATTTCGCCTTGTACGTACGCAGGTTCGGGTCAAGGTGACGGTCATGTCTCCACACGTGGCGAGGTTCTTGAACGCAAGCCTGGTGCGTGCACAGGTGCTCGTGCCCACCTTGCCGTACACGCCCGCCGACCCACGGGTCAACTGTTTTGGTGAAGCTGGCGCCGGCCCGGGACGGCCAACGGCAGCGCTGTCCGCCGTACAAGGGCGAACAGGGGAGCGGCAGCTGCACCTGAGGAATAGTGGCCAGCCGAGGGAGGGCTGCCTCCAAGGGTTTGCCATCCAGGGCCGCATCTCGGTCACCCGGCGCTCGTACAACGAGCTGTACGATGAGGTAGGTGCCGCAGTTTGAGTGGGTTATGGGTACCACCACTGCGTTGCAGTAGGAGGAGGTAGGCGCCCGTTGCTAGGGATACCCCGGTCGGGATGCTGAAGGCAAGGCTGATGGGCGGTGGTTTACTACCAGCCCATGAGCCCAGGGGTACACACGTACACTGCTCCGCATGTCCGCAAGGCTGGCAGAGGGGACCGCACCGGCGGCATGCGCGGACTCGTGGACGGCATCGGGGCCTGAACGTGGTGATGGATGCACCAAATCTGGCAAGTTGCTTCTGCCGAAACATGTGCGTAGTCTCGGACATGCTCGTACCTACCGCCGCTGCATGACCGTTGCCTCCCTGTGCCTCACCGCGCTCACAGATGCTGCAATGCTCAGAGCAGCAGCAGGAAGGCCCCATCAACCTCACACAGCCGTTGCCAGCTTCCACTGTCGATGACAATGCTGAAATCACTGGCGGCACAAATCCAAGTGACAACGACAAGGGCACGTCTTCCACGCTTTTGCGCATCAAGCTGGTGGGCTCCGTAGATGCCAGCAGCGCTGGGCGCGCCGCGCTGCGGATACCCCCCGCGCTGCGCTCCCGCGTGTCCTTGCACAACAACCTGCCGTACGACAGGTTTTACGACACGCTGTACGGCAGCTACGCGCTGCTGCCCAGGTGCGTGTCTGTGCGCGAGTGCGCCGGCGGGGATTTGAAATGCAACAGCTGAGCCCTTAACACGAACTGTGTCTCTTCACCCATACCGCTACTCAGGGCTGGTTTCTTCCGCCAAGGCATTTTATCGGTTCTGATAAAACCCAACGCCCAAAAGTCCCAGTATTTTATGAAAGGGTATATGCCATGCAGTGTCGCACCTGAAATTTTCGAAATAAAATAAAATACCCCTTTCCAGCCCCGTTTTCTTTTATCAGATTCAATAAAATCCTCTGATTTTGGCGCCGCTGCGCGGCCTGAAAGCGGTGGTATTTTGTGAAAATAAAATAAGATACCAGCCCTGCCGCTACTACCACATGGGGTTATGGGCTGGAACGGAGGGAGGCCTAATGCGCAGCTGCCCAGCCCGCAATCCAGGCATTACAAAGCATACATTATTGCGGTTCGTACCTCATCCCCTGCTCATCACCTTGTGTGTTTTTGCCCATGCCTGCAGGCTAGCTAACCCGAGCTACCTCACCGAGAAGATCACCTCCTCCCTCATCTCCTCCCTGGCCACGGGAGTGCCTCTGCTGGTGGACGAGGAGTTCCTGCGGTCGTACTCCATGCTGGACAATAGTACGGCATTCGTACTGCAGCCGGACGAGACTCTTTGCGCGGCGTACGACAGGATACGAGGCATGGCGGCGGCGCAGTACTGGGCGCAGAGGTCCAGGTTGTTGGCGCTGGCAGCGCGCCTCAATGAGGAGGCGGCAAAGTGGTTTGGAGAAGTCCTGCAAACGGCGCAAGATATAGAAGGCGTGCAATATTAAATGACGGACAAGGGGCAGCAGTAACAGCGGGATTTGCGGTACGGCACACCTGCAGCAGTAGGGCTCAACAGAAATTGAACTGTTTGGCCAGGTGAGCGCACCTTGAGTTGTTGAGGAGGTCTTGGGACGGAGCTAAGCACGAGGCTTGATACCACGACGGTGCCGTACTTGGCTATAACGAATGCGGATGGGGAGGTGGAGCAGGTGCAACGAACTGGTTGCACAGGCTTGCACGTGCATGACACTGACGCTGTGCATGTGTGCAATAAGCCATGTGGCCATGCTTACTACTGATGTCAGGTGTGACTTCCCAGGTAGCTCTGGGCGGCGTAGGTAGGCCCAGGTAGGGCCGTAGGGCTAGGCAGCAGGGCCGCTCCCCTGCCGGCAGTATAGGCCGCACGCGTGGGGGCATATGTATGTTTTTTTTTTCTGTGGAAAGGTTTACAGGTGCTGGTGCACCACCAAAGCCCAAACCCAGTGAACCCCAACCGCAAAAGGGCACACCTAGGGACGAAGA
>VFQN01003256.1_pt1 | contig 23595 bp, 27 predicted proteins | sample 3512371 | NCBI WGS metagenome assembly VFQN01 (sample SAMN10412370, study PRJNA504923) | tailings metagenome | isolation source: Replicate 2 from Balatoc abandoned mine | place: Philippines: Itogon, Benguet | collected 2017-08-28
GTACCTCGTGGCGCCCAGATACCGCCTCACGCCGGTAGCAACTGCGTAACCCCTACGGTTATCGAAGTAGCGGTTCGGCGGGCTGCATCAGGCGCTCGCCGATCCCGGCAACGACCGGCCAACCCCAAGCGCCGCCCCCGACCGCGGTTGCGATCCCGAATCGCACTAATTACACTAATCACGACAAGTGAGATATTTGTACGAAAGCGGAGGCTGTGTCACGTGTCTGGTGAGCCGACGGCAGCGATGAACCCGTGGCGGTCCGTGTGGACGCGGCCGCGGCACACGGTTCGATGGGTCGTCGGGACGGACCCCCGCCGCTCGGTCCTGCTCCTGGCGGGGCTGGGCGGAATCGCTCAGGCCTTGGATCGCGCGAGCGCCCGGAACTTGGGCGACCGCACGCCCCTGCCGGCCATCATCGCCGCGGCGGTCGTGGTCGGCCCGATCTGGGGCGTCATCACACTCTACGTCGGCGGCTTCCTGGTCTGGTGGACCGGCCGCTGGTTCGGCGGGCGCGGCACGCCGGCAGAGGTCAGGGCGGCGGTCGCCTGGTCCTGGGTGCCGGCCGTCGCGGGCCTGTTGCTCATGGTTCCGCAACTGGCAATCTTCGGCCGGGAGTTGTTCACTTCAGAGACGCCAGTAACCGACGCCGACCCCCTGGCCAACGCCGCGATGATCGGATTCGGGGCTATCGACTTCGGGCTGGCGGTGTGGAGCGTGGTCCTGTTGCTGAAGTGTTTGGGAGAGGTCCAGGGGTTCTCCGCTTGGAAAGCGATCGGAAACGTCGCACTCGCGGGGGGGCTCGTTATGGCCCCCGTTATAGTAGTGGCCTTATTGATCCTGTCGGCTCGCTGACGCAGGGTCGCCCTCCCCGGCCTACTTCAGCGGCTGGATGTTGTCGAAGAAGCCGTCGACCAGCCGCGGGGCGAGCTTGCGTCCGTCTTCCATGGAGATCCCGGCGTGGATCTCGTACGCGTCGGTCACCACGCACCGCTGAATGTCGACCATGTGCGGATTCCGCCTCCCGTTCTCGTGGGTGAGCCAGAACTCCTTCACCTGATGTCCCATCCAACTGACCGACCGCGATTCGATCAGCCGTAAGCCCACGAACTGAAACCGGACCGGGTTATTAAACTCCTTGAACAAGAGTTCGCGGAATCGGTCCAGTGGGATGTGCGGCGGGACGCGCCGCGTGTACACGCACACCGTCAGGAGGGTCTCGTCTTCGATCGCGTTGGCCGAGTACTCGATCATCAGGCCTTTCCCGCCCTCTCCCACGATCCCGAGGCCCTCGTCGCTTTTCCGCCCCGGTTCGGTCGGGAAGCACGCCTTAAAGCCCGCGTCCGCGTAGGCGTACTCCTTCCAGCCAGCCGGGTGTGCCGCCCTCCCGGGCGCGAAAAACCCCGCGACGCCGGTGCCGGGCGGTCCGCCCGCCCCGTTCCGCCCGCCCTTGCGGGATACCACCACCGCGACGACGCCTCCGACCACGACCAGCACGGCGAGGCCGGCGAGCGCGACCCACACCCCGACGCCCGGCCCGCGCCCGCGCCGCCGGCGCGACCGCCGGCGCTGCGGTCGGTCGTCATTCGAGCCGTAGGGCATGGGAAAAGCCACTCGCGTCGTCCGACCGCGACGACTCGGGGCGTCGCCGGCTGATTCAGGAGTTGAGGGTATCGGTAGCGGATGTTGGTTGCAACGCGGCCGCGGGTGGCACAGGCGCCGCCCGCTTCTCCGGTTGGTGAGAGGCGTTTAACACATTACACTAATCAGGCGAATGACTGGTCCGGCGGCGCCGGCTTCGCAAGGTGTGTGTACTGACCCGCGGTTGTCCGGGTTGCGGTGTCACCTCAGCAACCCCGCACCGCACTGGCCGGCAGTCTCATCCACGCCCAGGCCACAGCCACGAGTTGCTCGCCGACCCACGTCGGCGGGCGGAAGAACCACCTCACCAGCGGAGCGAGTTGCGCCAGCGCATCGGTCCCCTCTCGGAAGGCCCGACCGTCCTCATCGGCCCGCCATACCTCGGCCGGCGCCTCGGGTGCCGCCGGCGGCGGTGCCCACGGCTCTTTCCAGAAGAACCACACCGTGATGGCGTAGAACGCTACGCACGCCGCTGCGAAGAACCGCGCTTGCCGTAGCTCGGGCATGACTGGAGACCTTACGGGCGGCGGCGCCACCCGTTCGATCCCCACCAGGCAACGGTATTCCGCGACGCCACCGTCGTGCCCACATTTTCCCCCAACCCCTTGTCTTCCGCCGAAACCCACCGTATCCTCTCTCAAACCCATTCGACCTCGGTCGGGTGGGCCGACAATCTGGTGAGTATCTTATCCAGAGTGGCTGAGGGTTCAGGCCCGACGAAGCCACAGCAACCGGCCCGGTGCGGCGGACCACCCAGGTTCGCCCCCGAGGTGCAGGTGCTACCTCCTGCCCGATAACCCCCTGACCCGGGGTTGATCGGGGAAGATAAGATCACACGGGGCTGCGCCCCCGATCTCTTATCTCACGCACCCGCCCGCCGCGGCTGCGTACCCTGGACGAGACCTCACCCCGGACCGCGCGCGGCCGCCCGTCTCCACGGGCCGCGCTCACACCCGCCCCCACCGGGCGGCCCGTGAAAGGGGTGTGTTCGTGTCGACCGACTTCGCCACCGGTCTCCGCTGTCGGGTCTGCGGGAAGCTCTACCCCAAAGGCCCCACCAACTTCTGCACCGACGACTTCGGCCCGCTGGAAGTCGACTACGACTACGACGCCGTCCGCGCCACCGTCTCCCGCGACAAGATCGCCCGCCGCCCCAAGACGATGTGGCGGTACGGCGAGTTGCTCCCGGTCGCCGGCGAGCCGAGCGTCGGCCCGCAGGTCGGCGGCACCCCGCTCATCCGCGCCGACCGCCTCGCCGACGCCCTCGGCGTCGAACGGCTGTGGATCAAGAACGACGCGGTGAACTTCCCGACGCTCTCGTTCAAGGACCGCGTCGTCTCGGTGGCGCTGTCGAAGGCCCGCGAGTTCGGGATGCGCACCGTCGGCTGCGCCAGCACCGGCAACCTCGCCAACAGCGTCGCCGCGCAGGCCGCCCAGGCCGGGCTCGAGACGTTCATCCTCGTCCCCTCCGACCTGGAGCGGGCCAAGATCTTCGGCACCGCCGTCTACGGCGCCAAGGTGATCGGGTGCAGCGGCACCTACGACGAGGTGAACCGCCTCTGCACGCAGATCGCGCTGAAGTACGGCTGGGGCTTCGTGAACGTCAACCTCCGGCCGTTCTACGCCGAGGGGTCGAAGACGATGGGCTACGAGATCGCCGAAGACCTCGGCTGGCGGTTCCCGCAGCACGTCGTCTGCCCGATGGCCGGCGGGGCGCTCATCGGCAAGATCCACAAGGCGTTCACCGAGCTCACGAAGGTCGGCCTCGTCGATCAACCCGTGACGACGAAGATGTGGGGCGCGCAGGCCGCCGGGTGCAACCCGATCGCCGACTGCGTGAAGAGCGGCCGCGAGCGGCACAAGCCGGTGCGCAAGCCGAACACCATCTGCAAGAGCCTTGCCATCGGCGACCCGGCCGACGGGTACTTCGCGGCGAAGCTGATGCGCGACACCGGCGGCTGGGCCGAGGACGTGACCGACGAGGAGATCGTCGAGGGGATGCTCCTACTCGCCCGCACCGAGGGCGTGTTCGCGGAGACCGCCGGCGGCACGACGGTGTCGGTGCTGCGGAAGCTGCTGGAGCAGGGCCGCATCCCGCGCGACGAGGAGATCGTCATCTGCGTGACCGGCAACGGGCTGAAGACGCAGGACGCGGTGTTCGAGGCGGTCGAGCAGCCGGCGGTCATCAAGCCGACGCTCGCCGAGTTCGAGGCACTCTCTGGCGCGATCGGCGCGGAGCCGGTGCTGGCCTGACGGCCGCGCCGGGGGTACGATGGGCCGCGCCCATCCCGACCCCAGGTGCGCCCATGAGCGACGGCCCGCCCGACGTGCCCCCGAAGCTGCGCGAGCCCGACGCGCCGGAGCCGCCCCCGCCCGGCCCGCCGCCCGTCCCGGCGGCGGTCAAGTCGCGGGCGGTCGGCTGCTGCATTCTGGTCGGCGGGGCGGTGCTGCTGGCACTCGCCCCGGTGGTCGGGGTGATGTCGAAGAAGGTGCTCATCGCCCTGCTGGCGATCGGCCCGGTCGGGCTGATGGTGGGCCTCGGGATGGTCGTCGTCCCGTGGACCGACGAGATGTTCGCGATGAACGACCAGGACGACCTCGGGAAGTGGTGGGGGTCGCTGACCGGGTTCTGGAAGGTCTGGTTCTCGCTGTCGATCGTGGTGATGCTGGCGGTGATGACGGCGTGTTTCGTCTGGCTCTGACCCGGCCGCGAGGAGAAGGAATGGCGATCAAGGTGCAGGTGCCGACCCCGATGCGCGAGGCGGCCGGCGGGAACGCCGAGGTGGCGGTGACCGGCGCGACCGTCAAGGACGCGCTCGCCGACCTGGTGCGCCAGTACCCGGCGCTGCAGTCGAAGCTGTTCGACGGCGGCAAGGTCCGGCCCTACGTGAACATCTTCGTCAACGACGAGGACGTCCGCTACCTCGACGAGCTCGACACCGCCGTTCAGGACGGCGTGGTCGTGGCGCTGATCCCCGCGGTGGCGGGGGGCTGATCCGGGAATGATGAATGATGAATGATGAATGATGAATCCCGAGCCGGCGGTGTGTCCGGGTTTTCCATTCATCACTCGTCACTCATCACTCATCATTCGAGGCTCTCATGCCTGATCCCCAACCCGGCCCCGATGAAGTCCCCGAGGGGGCGGCGGGCTTCCCGCTCATCCCGCCGGAGCTGGGCGTCCACCCGCTCCTGCTCGCGGTGCTGCACGCCTACGTGTTCCTCGACGGGTCGGAGGCGAACGTCGTCAACCCGGCCGCGGCCGACGAGGCGATGGAGTACGTCATCACCTACCTGCAGCGGCTCGGCGGGGCGGAACTGCGGCGGGTGAAGGAGGACCTCCACACCCTCGCCGCCTTCGGCAAGGACGAGGGCTGGCCCAAGCACGCCGTCCGCTTCCTGCAAGACTTCCTGAACGCCAACGAGATCGGCCGCACGCCATGACCGCTCCCGACGCCTCCCCGCTCGACCGCTACTCCCGCCAGATGCGCTTCCCGGGGATGGGCAAGGCCGGCCAGCAGAAGCTCCTCGCCAGCCGGGTCACGCTCTGCGGGTGCGGGGCCCTCGGCACCGTGCTGGCGAACGTCCTCGTCCGCGCCGGGGTCGGGTTCATCCGCGTCGTGGACCGCGACTTCGTCGAGCCGTCCAACCTCCAGCGGCAGGTGCTGTTCGACGAGTCGGACGTGGCGGACAACCTACCGAAGGCCGAGGCCGCGGCGATCAAGATGCGGCAGATCAACAGCACGGTGACGGTGGAGCCGGTCATTGCCGACATCGACCGCACCAACATCGAGGACCTGACCCGCGACGCCGACCTGATCCTCGACGGGTCCGACAACTTCGAGGTGCGCTACCTCATCAACGACGTGGCGATCAAGCACGGGAAGCCGTGGGTGTACGGCGGCGCGGTCGGCAGCCAGGGGATGAGCATGACCATCCTCCCCGGCGAGACCCCGTGCCTGCGCTGCGTGTTCGAGGCGGCCCCGAACCCCGGCGACGTGGGCACGTGCGAGACGGCCGGCGTCCTCGCCCCGACGGTCAACATCGTCGCCAGCTACCAGGCGACCGAGGCGCTGAAGATTCTCAGCGGCAACCTCGCCGCGGTGAGCCGCGAGCTCCTCACGCTCGACGTGTGGGAGAACACCAACCGCCGGGTGAAGGTCGCCCCGCTGAAGGGGCGCAAGGGCGAGTGCCCGTGCTGCGCGAAGCGGCAGTTCGAGTGGCTCGACGGCGCCCACGGGACGCAGACGACGACGCTGTGCGGCCGCAACGCGGTGCAGGTGAGCCACCGCGCCGCCAACCGCCTCGACTTCGACCAGCTCGCCGCGACGCTGCGGGCGAGCGGGGCGGTGACGTTCAACAAGTTCCTGCTGAAGTTCAACGTGGAGGAGAAGGGCGACCCGTTCGAGTTCACGGTGTTCCCGGACGGCCGCGCGATCATCAAGGGGACGAGCGAGCCGGACCGCGCCCGCACCCTGTACGCGAAGTACGTCGGCCACTGACGGCGGGTGGCCGACATTCGCCACTTTCTGCTTGCAGTCCGGGTTCCGGCGGGGATGATAGTTCCGCCTTGCGCCGTGGGAACCCCACACACGCTACGAACCCGGAGGACCGTATCATGCCCCGCGACGAGGACGACTACGACGACGCCCCCGCGCCCGTCCAGGACAACAAGAAGGTGGTGGCCGGCATCCTGGGCATCCTGCTCGGCGGGCTCGGCGCCCACAAGTTCTACCTCGGGTACACCTCGACCGGGATCATCCAGCTGATCGTCAGCGTCGTCACCTGCGGGTTCGGGAGCGTCATCGGACTGGTCGAGGGGATCATCTACCTGACCAAGAGCGACAAGGACTTCTACCAGACGTACCAGGTCGGCGAGAAGAAGTGGTTCTGACCCGCCGGCCGGTGCCGTTCTTCTGCCGCATGGTGGACGGCGGGGGACGGCGCCGGTCGCGGACCTGTTCCCCGGAACGGAGGCGAGCATGAGTTCCGCCGCCCGCGTCACCCGGCCGCCGGCCGAGCCCGTCCCGGCCCTGTACGGGCGGGCGGTGCGGCGGTTCACGGTCGAGCAGTACCACCGGATGATCGACGCGGGGGTGTTCGTTGGGGCGCCGAAGTGCGAGCTGATCCGCGGGTTCATCCTGGAGAAGCCCGTGCCCGGCCCGCCCCACTCGAAGTCCACGGCCCGGCTCCTCCGCCGCCTCCCACCACTGTTCCCGGAGCCCGATTGGTTCGTTGAGATCCAGGACTCGATCACACTGCCGGACAGCGAGCCGGAGCCGGACTTCTGTGCCGCGACCGGGCCGGAGTCGAAGTACGATGCCCGCCACCCCGGGCCGAAGGATCTGGTGCTGGTGGTCGAGGTGTCGGACTCGATGGCCGCGTTCGACCGCGGGGCGAAGCTCGCCCTGTACGCCGAGAACAAGATCGTTCAGTACAGGATCATCGACGTGAACGAGCGGCGGGTGGAGGTGTACACCGAGCCGCGCGGCGGGAAGAGTCCCGGCTACCGCTCGCGCACCGACTACACCCCCAGCGACGACGTGCCGGTCGTGGTCGCGGGGCGCACGCTGGGGAGCGTCCCGGCCGCCGATCTCCTGCCTTGACTGCCGCCGCGGCCGGGCGGGTAGGATACCACAAGGAGGTGCGCCATGCCCGAGATCGTGCTGACCGAGGAACAGGCGAGCGTACTCGCTGGGGCGATCGAATCCGTCGAGGTCCGCGGCCCGGACGGGGCCGCCCTCGGATCGCTCGACCCGCGGGACGCGGCGATCATCGCCCGGCACAAGCAGAGGGGGCGCTTACCCGGGCCGCGGTACAGTTCCGCCAGCGTGCTCGCGATGATGGACGCCCTTCAGGCCGAGAGGGACCGGATTGGGCCGTTCGATGTCGAGTACATGTGGGCGTTCGTCGAGCGGCTTGAGCGGGAAGACCCGGCGAAGTACGGGCCGATCGGTGCCGCATGAACTGGGCCGTCGAATACGCCCCCCGGCATCCGTCGCGAAGCTCTTGAACTCTGGGCCGTCAGCCCGGACCCTGCTGCCACCCGGGCGGCCATCGAAGAGGTCGAGACCCGACTCGCGGCCGACCCGTACGCTGCCGGGTGGCATCTCTCCGAAGGATTATGGAAGGTAGTCGTTCCCCCGCTCGTCGCCGGCTACACGATCGACCCCGACACGCGGCAGGTTACGATCACCGACGTCCTCCCCGCTTCCTGACCGACCACCATGACCTACCTCGACAACGCCGCCACCAGCTTCCCGAAGCCCGAGGGCGTGTACGCCGCGCTCGACCGGTTCGCCCGGCACTCGCTCGCCAACCCGGGGCGGTCCGGGCACCGCATGGCGCAGGCCGCCGAGCACGCCCTCGCCGACGCCCGCCACCGCCTCAACCGGTTCTTCAACGGCCGCTCCCCCGAGCGCTTCGCCTTCACCCTCAACGCCACCGACGCGCTCAACATGGCGGTGAAGGGCGTGCTTCGCGCCGGCGACCACGTGGTCACGTCCGACCTGGAGCACAACAGCGTCTCGCGCCCGCTCGTCGCGCTCGCCGAGGCGGGGACGATCACCCTCACCCGCGTCGCCGCCGACGCCGGCGGCACGCTCGACCCCGACGCGATCAAGGCGGCGTTCACGCCGAAGACGCGCCTCGTCGCGCTCACGCACGCCAGCAACGTCCTCGGCACGGTCCAGCCGGTCGGGGAGATCGGGCGGCTCGTCCGCGAGCGCGACGCGCTGTTCCTCGTGGACGCCGCGCAGACCGCCGGCGTGGTGCCGGTCGACGTGCAGGCGCTGTGCATCGACCTCCTCGCGTTCCCCGGGCACAAGTCGCTGCTGGGGCCGACCGGCACCGGCGGGCTGTACGCCGGGCCGCGCGCGGAGGTGAAGCCGTGGCGCGAGGGCGGCACCGGCGGCGACTCGCTCACCCCGACACAGCCGGCCGAGTTCCCGCACCTGCTCGAAGGGGGAACGCCGAACGTCCTCGGCGTCGCCGGGCTGGTCGCCGGGCTCGACTTCGTCGAGGAGCGCGGCGTCGAGGCGATCCGCAAGCACGAGGTCGAGTTGTGCGACCGGCTGCGGGTGGCGCTGCTCGAACTGCCGGGGTTCGAGGTGTTCGGCCACGCCGACCCGGCGCGGCGGGTCGGCACGCTCAGCTTCCGCCACGAGGCGCTGCCGGCGCCGGACCTCGGCGGCATCCTCGACTCGTCGTTCGACATCGCGGTGCGGCCCGGCCTCCACTGCTCACCCTACATCCACAAAGCGCTCGGCACCGCGCCCGACGGGATGGTCCGCGTCAGCCCCGGCCCGTTCACCACGGACGCGGACATCGACCGGCTGATCGACGCTCTGAAAGACGTGACCGGCGCCGCGTGACCTGCCGCATCAAGAATTCTCGATGAATTCCCCGCTTCCGGCGTGACCGCGCGGCAGCGGCGGTGTTCAATACGGAATAGCTCGCACCCCCGCCTCGCCCCGCTTTCGGACCCGTCCCCCATGCACCCGCTCGACCGCCGGGGCTTCCTCGGCACCGCCGCCGCCGCGCTCGCCGCACCGTCCGCCGCCTTCGCCGCCCCGCTCCCCGTCGCCCCGCCGCCGCGCGAGGTCACCGAGCCGGGGCTCGACACCGTCCTCCTCACCTACCGCCGCGACCCGACGACCAGCGTCGTGATCCAGTGGGTCGGCTACGCCGGTCCGGCGCCGGCCGTCCGCCACACGCGCCTCCTCGGGTTCTCGTGGGAGGGCGTCACGCCCACCGCGACGCGCCCGTTCGGCGACAGCCCGTGGCTCGTCTACCGCGCCGAACTGACCGGCCTCACGCCCGACACCGAGTACCGCTTCGCCGTGGACGGCCACCCGCGCACGTTCCGCTTCCGGACGATGCCGGCGCGCGCGACCGACACGTTCACGTTCGTGTCCGGCGGCGACTGCGGGGTGAACGCGCACGCGATCGCCAACAACGTCCTCGCCGCGAAGCAGGAGCCGTACTTCGCGCTGATCGCCGGCGACCTCGGGTACGACAACGGCACGTCGGCCCGCACCGCGCTGACGTTCCTACGGAACTACAGCCGGCACATGATCGACCCGCACGGCCGCCTCATCCCGCTCGTGACCTGCCTCGGCAACCACGAAGTGAAGGGCGGGTTCGCCAAGCCGCGGTCGGCGGCGACGTACTACTTCCCGCTGTTCGACGTGCTCTACCCCGAGACGACCTACACCGCGCTCGACTTCGGCGACTACCTCAGCCTGGTGCTGCTCGACACCGGCCACGTCTCCCCGATCGGCGGCGTCCAGGCGGACTGGCTGGGCGGTGCGCTGGCGGAGCGGCAGGACCGGCCGCACCTGATCGTGGCGAACCACGTCCCGGCGTACCCGTCGTACCGGGCGCCGACGGGGACGGGGCTCATGGGCCTGTTCGGCACCGGCGACGGGAACCGCCGCCACTGGTGCCCGCTGTTCGAGCGGTACAACGTCGACGTCGTGCTGGAGCACCACGACCACACCTTCAAGCGGACCCACCCGCTGAAGGACGGCCGCCCGGACAAGAACGGGGTGCTGTACCTGGGCGACGGGTCGTGGGGGATGCTGCGCCCGCCGGCGTCGCCGGAGCGGCGGCCGTATTTGGCGAGCGTGGGCCGGGCGTACCACCTGAGCGTCCACCGGCTCGAGGGGAACCAGCGGTTCCACGTCGCCCTGGACGAGTCCGGCAAGGTCGCCGACGTGACCGCGACCTACGGCAAGCGCCCGGCGCGGCGGGGGTGACGAGGGTCGTGGGGCTTTTTCGACGCTTTCTCGCCACCTTCACGCGATCTACACATTCATAGCAGAGACTAACAACCAGACAGCTCGCGGACCCGCCTCGGGGTCCGATTCGCACTACGCCGTCGCCGGGGAGTTTTCCCCGACGGCCCCTGCCGGGGACCAGGAACCCCACCCGGGCCACGGTCGACGCCCCTCGCGACCGCCGCCTCGTTGCCGTTCACTCTACCCAATCCTGGTGTGTCCCCGGGACCTGCCACCACAGGTCTGTCCCCGGGCAGGGCAGCCCCGCGGGAGGTTCTGCCATGAGTCTGCTAAGCCGGCTGAATCCGTTCCACGGCCGCGGCGACCGAGGGGCGGTCCTCAGCCCGATCGATCCGCAGAAATTGGTCGAGCAGAAGATCAAGTTCGCCGACATGGTGGCGACTGGTCACCCTCGGCGGGACGACGCCAGCCGGTTCGTCACGTCCGAAAGGGCGTTCCTGACCGCCCTCGCTGGCCAATGTGGGCCGGTGAACCGGGCGATCCTGGCCGCGACGGCCGCCGCGGACCCGAACGCCCGCGCGGCCCTCTTGGGCGGGGTTCCGTGTCACGTCGCGGTGGCCGGAATGGTGCTCCTGCGGGGGAATCACCTCGCCCGCTTGCCGTGTCGGCAGGTCGGTCGGGTCATGGCCGAGATGCTCCGCCACGCGGGTTACGGTCCGTGCGACGCCGCCGGGCGGCGGGCGCTGGCCACCGCCCTCCGGGTGACCCTGATCGGCTGGCGGCGTAAGAGGCTGTCGGAAGCCGAGGTGATGAAGCAGGTCGTCGAGGTCGCGGGACCGTGCGGCGGTCCGCGGTAGTCCGGTCAGCTTGCCCCAGGTGGGGTGCGGTCGAGGAGCGCGTCGACCGCGGCTGCCGCTGCGCGGGTGACCGGGTCGTCGGCGGGGTCGGTCGGTCGTGCGGCCCCGCGCCCCGCTGCTGCCGCGTCCGCCTCCAACGAGGCGTGATACCCGGCGACGAGCCGCGATTCATATTCTGACCGTCGCTCCGCCGTCATCTCTGACAGCCGGCGGACGAATTCGTCCCGGGGTTCCGCCCGACAGAGTTCCTCGTAGTGACCGCGGAGCACGTCCGACTCGGTCACCCCCGGTTGACCGAGGAACCACCTCAGTTCGTCGGCCAAGTACTCGCGGTACAGCTTGTACGCCTTGTCGGGGTCGAGGTGACTGCCGTTCTTGACGCTGACCATGGTCCGCTCCACTCGGGGGACTCGGCCGGGCGAACGGGTGTCGTGAGCGAAACCGAATCGGGCGACCTCAAGAACGCTACCCGATTCCGGTGGCTCGCGCCAGGGGTGGGCGGCGGCGGGAGAGGTGAAGTTTTCGTGTACGGCCGCACCGCACCTGACATCAGGAAGTGTACGCGCCTCGGAACTCGAGCGCAAGGTCGTCTGGCGTCGGATGGGGCTCGTAGTCTGCCGCCCGCTCACGCCGCCCGCCGCGAGCGCCACACGCTGACGCACACCACCAGCCCGCCGGCCGCGCCGACGACGTAGCTCGTCGCGTGCGCCCACAGGTCGGCGAGGAAGCGCGTGTGGCGCTCGCGCGGCACGTCGTCCGCCAGCGGCCCCACCAGCACCACGCCGCCCGCCTCCGCGACCGCGTAGCCGATTATGCCCATCACCAGCGCCGCGGCGCCGGTCGTCGCCAGCAGTAGCACCACCGGGCGGAGGAGCGAGCGAACGCCGCGCGGCGGGCGCGAGCCGGCGCGGGCCGCGACCGCCAGCGCCACGCCGAGGATCAGGCCGACCCACCACGTCGCGATGATCCCCCAGCCGAGGCCGAGGAGCGTCGGGTCGTCGGTCGGGAAGACGGGCGGGTGGCCGATGGTGAAGTATTCGACACACACCCGCGCCGTGATCTGATCGTGGACGATCCCGTAGGCGATCGCCGCGAGCACGCAGAGGAGCACGATCTGTCCGGCGCGCACGGCTCGCCCTCCCCGCGCTACGGCCGCCTCAGGTTCACGCACACCAACTTCGCCCCGTCGCGGGCGAAGAGGCGGCCGTCGGCAAGCGCCGGCGCCGCGCGCGTCGGCGCGCCGAGGATCGCCGCTCGGCCGCGCTCGACATAGCTCGTCGGGCTGGCGTCGAAGCGGACGAGTTCGCCGCGCTCGGTCAGCGCGGTCAGGCCGCCGTCCACCGCGATCAGGCTCGCCGGGCCGAAGCGCGGCTGGCCCCACTTCACCGCGCCCGTCTTCCACTCCACACAGCGCAGCTCCGCCGGCGCGGCGTCGGCGCGGCCGTGGGCGCCGTACAGATAATCGCCCACTCGCACCGGCGTATTGTACTGGCACGACAGCGACCGGTCGCTCGCCCACACCTCCTCGACTTCGTTCGCCTTGGGGCGGAAAAGCGCGGCGCCGAGGCCGTAGGAGACCGTTAGGAAGATGTCGCCGTCCCTCACCAGCGGCGTCGCGGCGTTGACGCTCTCGCGGATGCGCGGCTTGAACGGCTGCGCGAACCGCACCGCGCCCGTTGCCGGGTCGAGGCCGACGAGGCCGTCGCGCGTCAGGAACACCGCCGTCGCCTTGCCGTCGAGCTGCGCCACCACCGGCGACGAGTAACCGGCCGCGTCGTCGGTCGCCTTCCAGACTTCCTTGCCGGTGGCGAGGTCGAACGCGACCACGCCGGCGCCCTTCGCGCCGACGTTCACCAGCACCTTGCCGTCGGCCACGACCGGCGAGCAGGCCACGCCGAAGAACCCCTTCTCGACGCGGTACTCGGCGAGGAGTGCCCGGTGCCAGCGCGCCTTGCCGGTGGCGAGGTCGAGGGCGTGGAGGTCGCCGTTGGCGCCGAGCGTCACCACGGTGTCGCCGGCGACCGTGGGCGTGGCGCGCGGCCCCTCGTCGAACCCGAAGTCGTCGCGGTACTTGGCCCGGTAGCCGAACGCCCACACGCCCTTCCCCGTGGCCGGGTCGAGCGCCTCGACCTTCTCCTCGTCGCCGGTGCGGTGGAAGAGGACGAGCTTGCCACCCGCGACGACCGGCCCGGCCCACCCCTGCCCGACCGGCCGCTCCCACGCGACCGGCGGCCCGCCGGCGGGCCACATCCAGCTGAGGCCGGTTTCGGCGGAGTGATTGTCGCGGTTCGGCCCGTGGAACTGCGGCCAGTCGGCGGCCGAGAGTGCGAGTGCGGGTGTGAGTGCGAGGGCGGCGAGAAGGCAGCGCATCGGCGCTCCGGGAGGTAGGACAACGTGGTCGGTGGGGGATGCTGAAACGTGACACCGCGTGCGGGGCTCCCCGGGGCGTTGCCCCGGGCTATCGAATCTCAGGCCGTTGGCCTGAAGACCAGATGCCCCTCATCACCCCAACGGGGTGAGACTCGATAGCCCGGGGCAACGCCCCGGGGAGCCCCGTACGCGGTGTCACGGGTGGTACTGGACCATCGCCAACCGTGCTCACCCCACCCCGGTAGCCGTGTCGAGCAGTTTCCGCAGCTCCTCGACCTGGCGCGTGCAGTGCGCCACCGCCGCCGGGCCGTGGCGCACCGCCAGCGCCCGCACCGCCTCCACCAGCCCGAGCGTCGTGTCGGCGTCGATCACCGCGTTGGCGTCGGCGTCGAGCCCCTCGCGGAGCCGGGCCATCACCGCCGCCGGCGGCGGGTCGGGGAGTCCCGCCAGCGGGCTCAGCGCCTGCTCCACCCCCGTGCTCGCCTTCAGAGCCGCCTCCACCGCGTCGAACAGGAGTCGGTGCGTCTGCCGCTCGGCCACCGCCTGCCGCAGCAGGTCCGCGCCGACCTCGGCCGCGGCGGCGACGAGGCGGCGGTCGTCCTCGTCGAACCCGGGCGGCGGCTTGTCGAACAGTTCCAGCGCCACCAGCGTGCTCCCGCCGACGGCCAGCGGCGCGGCGAGGACCGCCGACCGGCCGTGCTCGAACGGGAACAGGTCGAGCACCCCCGCCGCCCCGCCGCCGAAGTCGTTCAGCACCGCCGGGTCGGCCCGGCTCACCACCGACGCCGCCAGCGACTTGTTGAACGGCACGTCGCCGGTCGAGAGGAACTGCCCGTCCGGGTTGTACGCCACCGTCACGTCCGTCCCGTCCGTGCCGAGGTGGCGAATGACCAGCGCCCCGTCGGCCGCCCCGACCGCCCGGCCGGCGAACCGCAGCAGCGACTTCACCGCCATCGGCAGCGGCACCGGGTCGTTTAGGGCTGCCGCGGTGCGGACGATCGGCAGCACCTTCTCGACCGCCTCGCGGAACGCGGCCAGCGTCCGGTTCACCTCGCGCTGCCGCTTGGCCGGGCGGATGCGCTCGAGCTGCCGGTTCACGGCGGCGGTGAACGCCTCGCGGTTCAGGTCGTCGCTCTTGTCGAGGTAGTCGCGGACGCCCATGCGGAGGGCGTCGAGCGGGGTCGCCTGGTGGGCGAACCCGGTGACCATGATGGCGACGATCTCGGGCTGGAAGACGACGAGGTCTTCGAGGAGGCGGAGGCCGTCGCTGCCCGACCCGAGGTTCCAGTCGAGGACGGCGAGGTCGATGGGGTACTGGTTGGCGACGGTGAGGGCCGTCTCGGCGTCGGGGGCGGCGAACACGCGGAGGCCCGGGACGCCGCGGAGCCAGTCCTCGAACGTCTTGCGGACGGACTCCTCGTCGTCCACGATCAGCACGGCGTCGGACATGGCGCGGCCCGTGTGCCGGCCCGCGTTACGCCGGGCCGTTCGCCAGTTCATGATACGCGGCGAGGGCGTCGGCGAACCGGCCGCCGAGGAGACGGGCGGCGGCGCGGACCCGTAGCGCGTCCGGCGTGCGGCGGACCGACGCGCTTCGGCCGGCGAGGTCATCGGCGTCCGCGAAGCGCCCGTCGGCGAGCGCGGCGCGGGCGGCGGCGAGCAGCGCCGCGGCGTCCGCGTCGGCGGCGAACAGGAGCGCCAGGTCGGCCTTGCACCGCCGGCACGCGGGGCCGGCGTCGTTGGAGGCTTTGCAGCACGGGCACGGGACGGGCATGGGAGTGGTATACGGCGCGCCCGTCTTCGCCCGGTAGGGCGACGGCGTGTAGCCCCGGGGGGAACCCGGGGCGGCCTGCGGCGGAGCGGGAGGGAGCAACGCCACACGGGCATGTCCGACGCCGCCCCAGGTTCCCCCCGGGGCTACACGCCGTCGCCCTACCGGGCTCAAAACCAAAGCGCGCGATCGTTCACTGGTCCACGGTGAACAGCATGGCCCGGTTCACCGCTGCCGCCTTTTGAAAGAAGTCTCTCAGCCGCGAGAAGTAGTGCCAGGTGTAGTCGAAGTCGTCGTCGGAGCGGACGAGATAGTAGTAGCTCTCGGGGTCCATGGCGTCGTACCCGCGGCGCAACTGGTCACGGCTGATGTCTTTGATTGCCGCTGCGACTGCTCTGACATCCAGTGGATCAAGGAAATTTATGATGTAGTCTTTGCCGTCGTACAGATTTCGGACCCCGAGGACGCACTTGTGTAGCGGCGTATCGCCGTGTGCCAGCTTTCCGTCGGTCAGGGACCGGTGAATACCATCCCACGCCTTGTCCGTCTCCTGAAGCCACTCTTGATCCCATTCCTTCTCGATCTCTCGGACAAACTCCAGCAGCGATTCATTGGCCGTCCGGGACGAGCCCATCAATCGTGACGCTTGCCCCTCGGTCAGCGCGAGGTGGACACCGAGACACGCCATCGTGATCCCTCACGCCAGTAGCTTTGTCACCACCCGCCCCGCCACGTCGGTGAGGCGGAAGTCGCGGCCCTGGAAGCGGTACGTCAGACGGGTGTGGTCCATCCCGAACAGATGGAGGATCGTCGCGTGCAGGTCGTTGATGTGGATCGGGTCGCGCGTCACGTTCCAGCCGATCTCGTCCGTCTCGCCGATCACTTGCCCGCCCTTGATCCCGCCGCCGGCGGCCCAGATCGAGAAGCAGAACGGGTGGTGGTCGCGGCCGGTCACGCCGGGGCGGCCCGGGCGGTTCTCGCCGAGCGGGGTGCGGCCGAACTCGCTCAGCCACAGCACCAGTGTGCTGTCGAGCAGGCCGCGCGCCTTCAAGTCTTTCACCAGCGCCGCCACGGGTTGATCGGCCATCTGGCAGTTGAAGGGGAGCTCCACTTCGAGGTTGGAGTGGTGGTCCCAGGAGGCGTGGAACAGCGACACGAACCGCACCCCGCGCTCGACCATGCGGCGCGCCAGCAGGCAGTTGGCGGCGAACTGACGGAACTGCCCGCGCCCGCCGCCGCGGTCGGCCCGCACGTCCGGCTCGGTGCGGTCAACGCCGTAGGCGTCGAGCGTGCGCTTGTCCTCGCGCGACAGGTCGATGAGCTCCGGCGCGGCGGCCTGCATGCGGAAGGCGAGCTCGTAGGCGGCCGTGCGGCTGTTCACCTCCGGGTCGCCGATCGCCGCGGCGCGGACGCCGTTCAGATCGCGCACCGCCTCGATCGTCCGCGCCTGGAGGTCGTTGCTCACGCCGGGCGGGTTGTTGAGGTTCAGCACCGGCTCGCCCTGGTTGCGGAACAGCGTGCCGGCGTGCGTGCTCGGCAGGAACCCGCTCCCCCAGTTCGACGTGCCGCCGCTGGTGCCACGGCCGGCGTTGAGCACAACGTAGCCGGGCAGGTTACGGCTCTCGCTACCGAGGCCGTAGGTGAGCCACGCCCCCATGCTCGGGCGGCCGAAGAACGTGCTCCCCGTGTTCATCAGCAACTGGCCGGGGTGGTGGTTGAACGCCTCGGTGTGCATCGAGCGGATGAGGCACACGTCGTCGGCGATCGACCCGAGGTGCGGGACGAGCTCGGAAAGCTCCATCCCGCACTGCCCGTGCCGCGCCCAGCGCCGCGGGCTGCCCATGACCGTCGCCGTGTCCTTCTGGAGGAACGCGAAGCGGACGTTGCGGGTGAGCGACTCGGGGAGCTTCTGGCCGTGCAGTTCGTTGAGCCGCGGTTTGCGGTCGAACAGGTCGAGCTGGCTGGGCGCGCCTTCGAGGTAGATGCAGATGCAGTTCTTCGCCTTCGGCGCGAAGTGCGGCATCTTCGGCGCGAGCGGCGACGCCGGCGCCGGGTCGGCGACGAGCCGCCCGTCGTCGGCGAGCATCGACGCGAGCGCGAGGAGCCCGACGCCGTTGGCGCTGGTGGCGAGGAAGTCGCGGCGGCTCCGGATCGCGGCTTCGGCGGCGGGGGTCATGAGGTCGGTCCGGGGGGGTCAGATCGGGGCCACGCTGACGCGGAACTGGTACGGGGACGATCGCGAGCCGACGACGAGGACGTTGTCGCCCAGGTGGAGCGGGGCGGAGGCGGTACTGGATCGGCCGCCGACGGGGGTCTCGTTGACGACGCACCCGAGGTGGCTGCCGCGGTCGTGGATCGATACCCCGCCCCGCCCGGCGACCAGCTCGCAGTGGTTGCGGGAGACGTTAAACGGGATGGCGTCGAGCAGCCACAGGTCGTTCAGGTCAAAGGCTTCGGGCTCGTTGGCGTCGCTGGCCCGGCCGATCCGGAACGGGAACCGCGCGACCCGCAGCCCCTCGTCCGGCAGGGTCTGGGCGGCCTTGCGGGTCAGCGGGTGGAGCACGGCCGCCCACCCGGTCGCCTGCCCGGCGGGGGTCGGGAGCTCGGGCAGGTCCGCGGCCGTGCCGAGCTCCACCCATTCCCCCGTCGGGTCGTCCGCCAGGGTGATTTCCCCGGCCACCTGCGCCGACAGCGACCGGAGCCGCTCGAACAGGGAGCAAAGGTAGCGGCGGGCGCCGACCGGGTCGGTGGTGAGGAGCTGCTCGAACTCCTGGCGGGACATCGCCACGGCCCGGCCGGCGGTGGTCGCCCGGGCGGCCGCGGCCCGGGGCCGCTCCTCGACGAGGGCCATCTCGCCGAACACGTCGCCGGGACCGAACAGCCCGACCCGGACGGTCCGGTCCGGCAGCCCGGCGAGGAGTTCGACCTCGCCCGCGAGTAGGCGGTAGGCCCGGTCGGCGGGGTCGCCGGGGCGGAAGAACACGTAGCCGGCGGCGAAGTCGAGTTCGGTCATGGGCGAGTATCGGGGCGGGTGGGGTGTGCCGGGGCCGCGTTTCGTCTCATGATACCACGCCACCGGCCGCCTCGGGAGCATCGACCACGCCGACCTCGATCTTTCGCGTCTCCGGGTCGCTCGCCTCCACGCGCACCCGCAGGCGGTCGCCGACCGCGAGCGGACCCGTCCGGCGCCCGCGGCGCAGCAGCCCCCACACGTCCGGTCGCAGTTCCAGGAAGTCGCCGTACTCCATGACCCGCGCCACGGACGCGTCGACCTCGGTGCCGACGGCGAAGGCCGTCGGGTCGAACCACGGGTCGTGCTCGGGGTGGACGGCCTTGATCGACCCGTTGAACCCGTCCGCCCCGCCGACCTGCACCACGACCGCCCGTACCCCCTGGCCGACCGCCAGCACGTCCTTCGGGTGGGAGATGCGGGACCACGAAACCTCCGGGATGCGGATCAACCCGGCCCGGCCGTCCGCCTCGACCCACGCGCCGTAGGGCTCCAGCCGCGTCACCACGGCGCCCACGATGTCGCCGACAGTCAGTGGGTTCATGGGGAGTCTCCGTCGCGGGGCGGCGGCTCGAACGGGTGGTCCAGGTACGGGTGCCGGCCGGTGAAGCGGAGCCACGCGGCGACGAGCCAGTACGCCGGCGGCAGCAGTGGCCCCCAGCGCTCGTACTGGCGGACGTGGGCCAGCTCGTGCGGGCGGCTGCGCGCCAGGCACGCCGCGTCGCGCGCCAGGATGACGTGCCCGAGCGCCATCGCCGCGCCGCCGCGGAGCAGGCGTCGCAGGCCACCGCCGTGCGCCTCGACCACGCCGCCGCGCAGTCCCACCGAGCCGCCCGTCGCGGCGGCGAGCAGGGCCACCGCCAACCCGACGGCCGTGACCGGCGAAGCCCAGAGGTAGGCGAAGAAGCGTGTCATCAGGGCGGGGTTCGTTCTAGCCCCCCTCCCCACCCGCGCGTACACCATGCGGCACCACGCCGGAGGGTCGTCATGCGCCGCGTCTTGCTCGCCGTCGCGCTCGTCGGAGTCGTCACCGCCGGGGTCACGCTCCTCGCCGCCGCCCGCCTTCAGCCGTCGGCACGACCCGCGTCCGGCAACGTCCGCGACCACGGGGCGAAGGGCGACGGCAAGGCCGACGACACCGCCGCGCTCCAGGCCGCCATCGACACCGCCGCCGGCGCCGTGCAGCTGCCGCCGGGGACGTACCGCGTCACGAGGACGATCCTCGTCGACCTCGACAAGACCGGGTTCGCCTCCATCTCGGGCGGCGGGTCGGCGCGCGTCGTGATGGCCGGCGCGGGACCGGCGTTCAAGTTCGTCGGCACGCACGCCGGCACCGCCGCCCCCGCCTCCGTCAAGGACAACGTGTGGGACAAGCAGCGCATGCCCTGTATGGACGGCGTGGAGATTGTCGGCGACCACCCGGAGGCGAACGGAATCGAGGCGACCGGTACGCACATGCTCACGGTCACGCGCGTCCTCATCCGCCGCTGCCTCCACGGCATCCACCTCACCGGCCGGAACCGGAACGTCACCATCGGCGACTGCCACGTCTACCACAACCGCGGCGTCGGCATCTTCTTCGACCGCGTCAACCTGCACCAGGCGAACGTCACCGGCAGCCACGTCAGCTACAACGGCGGCGGCGGGGTGGTGGTGAAGGCCGGCGAGGTTCGGAACCTGCACGTCAGCGGGTGCGACGTGGAGGCGAACCACGACAAGGACGGCCCGCCCACCGCCAACGTCCTCATCGACAGCACCGGCGGGTCGAACGCCGAGGTCGCCGTCACCGGCTGCACGGTCCAGCACACGCGCAACGCGCCGGGGTCGGCGAACATCCGGGTGAAGGGGCCGAGCAACTCGGACAAGGGGGCCGCCGAGGTCCGCGACGGGCACGTGACCATCACGGGGAACGTGTTCAGCGACACGAAGGTAAACGTCCACCTCGACCACGCCCGTGGGGTCGTCGTCTCGGGGAACACGTTCTGGACCGGCGTCGAGTACAACCTGCTCGTCGAGAACAGCACGAGCGTGGTGGTCGGGCCGAACAACCTCGACCGCAACCCGCGCTACTTCCGCGAGGAAGACGGCTCGGCGAACGCGGTACTGTTCCGGGACTGTTCCGACTGCGCGGTGTCCGGGCTGCTCGTGAAGGGCACGCGGACGGCGCCGGCGGGCGTGGCGGTGGTGAAGTGCGACCGGATGCACCTGTCCGGCCTGACGGTCCTCGACTGCGACACCGCCGGCTTGCTCCTGGACGGGCTGACGCGGTCGCGGGTGACCGGGTGCGTGGTCCGCGACGACCGCCCGGGCGCCGGGGTGCCGCTGCGGGTCGTCGGCGGGGACGGCAACACGGTCGCGGACAACACCGTCGCCCCGGCGCCGCGCTGATCACCTCGTTGAGGATTACGCCCAGTTTTCTCCAAGGCCGGCCGCCCGGCGGCGAATGACCACCCGACCCGTCATCCGTCGGAGGTCGTTCATGACCCGATACTTGTCCGCCCTCGCCGGCTGTCTCCTCGCCGCCCTCGCCGTATCCGCCGACCCGCCCTCGGCGCCGCGGCGCGCCGTCCGCACCGACCCGAAGGCCCGACCGGCGCCGACCGAACTCGCCGGCGTGTGGGTCGCCGAGCAGCCGAGCCCGAACGGCGACACTGTCCGCTACCATGCCATCCGCGTGATCGACGCCGACACGGCCGTGTGGACGCTTGCCCAGCACTCGGCCGGCGTCCGCGCCACCGTCACGACGCGCGGCCGGTACGAGATCGCCGGCGGCGAGTTCCGCCTCCACGTCGCCGAGCGGTACGCCGGGGAGGAATCGCTACCGGTGCGCGGCGACGACGCGAAGGGGCCGCGCGTCTACCGGTTCGCGTGGGACGGGCCGCAGAAGACCGGGTTCACCCTGACCTCGCCCACCGCCGCCGCGGACTCGCCGTGGCGCACGATGCTGTTCCGCAAGGGCACCGAAGCGCCGGCCGCGGCGGCCGACCCGCTCACCCCGAAGGCGCTGCTGACGATCGACCGCACCATCACGAAGGAGCCGCGCTACGGCGAGACGCCGCTGTACCTACTCCTCACCTTCGGCCCGGACTCGACCGACCGCGTGTGGGCCGTGCTCGATGGCACCGTCCTGTACCTCGACAAGAACGACAACGGCGACCTCACGGACGAAGGCGAGCGAGTCTTCGCGCTCGTCCTCCCGGGCGACGGGGTGAACCGCCGCAACCCGCTCTTCCAGGTGCCGGTGCTGGAGACGAAGAGTGGCAAGCACACCGATCTCTTCCTCAGCGCGGTCCGCCTCACCCCGGGCGACGGCGTGTACGTGAAGATGGGGGTGAAGGTGAACGGAAAGACGCTCCAGATCGCCGGGCCGACCGACCTGCAACTGACCGAGACGCCGGCCGAGGCGCGGGTGCTGGCGTTCGGCAGCCGGGTGGTGACGGCGCAGGTGTCGCACACCATGCCGGGGGTGCCGGAGGTCGGCAAGGCGGCGGACTTCCGCGTGCGCGTCGGCACGCCGGGCGTCGGGGCGGGGAGCTTTGTGGGGTTCGGGAGCGAGGACCAGACGGCGAACCCGGTGGCGGAGTTCGAGTTCGCGGTCGGCGGGGCGCCGCGGCGGGTGGTGCTGCCGCTGACCGAGCGGTGCTGCGGCGACCAGTTCTACGCCGCCGTCACCGCCCCGGAGGGCGCCCGGACCGGCATCGCCGCCGCCGCGGTGACGCTCAGCTACCCGAACTGCCCCTGGGGGCCGGTCGCCCCGACGACGACGCGGATCGACGTGATGCCGCGGCAGCCGTGAGGCTGCCGGGTGTGTGAGAAGCGACGAACGCCCGGGGAGTACCCCGGGCGTTCGCGTTTGTGGGCCGTGGTCGGTCAGATGCCGTACTCGCCGCCGAAGCCGATTTTCCCGCCGAGCCCGCCGCCGAACCCGCCGCCGCCGATGTTGAACCCGCCGCCCCCACCGATGTTGAAGCCGCCACCTCCGAAGCCGCCGCCGCCGATGTTGAACCCGCCACCGCCGCCGATGTTGAACCCGCCACCGCCGCCGATGTTGAACCCGCCGCCGCCGAACCCACCACCGATGTTGAACCCACCGCCACCGCCGATGCCGCCGAACCCGCCGCCGCCGATGCCACCGATGCCACCGATGCCGCCGATGCCACCGCCGCCGAACCCGCCACCACCGAACCCGCCACCACCGCCGCCGAGGTAGCCGCCGGGGATCTGCTGCTGCCGTTGGATCCCGCCGAGGCAGCCGACGTTCCCCTGGCCGACGACGCCGCCGCCGAACCCGCCGCCACCGATACCCCCGCCGAACCCACCACCGCCGAGCCCGCCGCCGCCGAGTCCGCCGCCGCCGAACCCGCCGCCGCCGAACCCACCACCGCCCAGCCCGCCGCCACCGAACCCGCCGCCACCGAGTCCGCCGCCGAACCCGCCACCGCCACCGATGTTAAAGCCGCCACCACCGCCGCCAATGTTGAAGCCGCCGCCGCCGCCGATGTTGAACCCGCCGCCCTGCTGGTTGCCGCCCTGCTGGTTGCCCCCCTGCATCTGCCCGTTGATCCCGAACCCGACCTGCCGGGGCCGCCACTGGCCCGGGTTCTGGTAGGGGATGAACGACCCCCGCAGGACGTTGTTCTGGGCGTGGGCGCGGGGGGTGTCGACGACACCGGTCAGGGGGACGAGTGATACGAGGCCGAGGCCGAACGCCAAGTAGCCGAAGGTGCGATGGAGAGAGCGGAACATGGGTAGCCCTCGAGTCGTGCCGGGCAGGGGCACGGGTGTGAGGGCATGGCAACACCAGGATACTTGATCGACTTGCAGATGCAAGGCGCAGGAGCCACCCGGGCGTGCGCGAGGCGGACGTGAGTGGGGCGTCGCGTGGCGTAGTATCGGCTGCGCCGGCCGCGAGGTGCCCGGCGGTCGGGCCGAGGAGCGTCGTGAAGACGGGTGGCCACAAACGCGAACGCCCGGGGGAGTACCCCGGGCGTTCGCGTTTGTGGGTCGCGGTCGGTCAGATGCCGTATTCGCCGCCAAAGCCAATCTTCCCGCCGAGCCCACCGCCGCCGATGTTGAACCCGCCACCCCCGATGTTAAAGCCGCCACCCCCCCACCCCCCGCCGCCCCAGTTGAACCCGCCCCCCCCCCTGCCCCCGACGCCCCCCATGCCCCCGCCCCCGTTGGACCCCCCCCCCCCCCCCATGG
>VFQN01003257.1_pt1 | contig 23588 bp, 35 predicted proteins | sample 3512371 | NCBI WGS metagenome assembly VFQN01 (sample SAMN10412370, study PRJNA504923) | tailings metagenome | isolation source: Replicate 2 from Balatoc abandoned mine | place: Philippines: Itogon, Benguet | collected 2017-08-28
TGCAGGTGGCCACCAGGTCGCCCACGCCGCAGCACTCCAGGAACGTGTCGTCGCGCGCCGTGGGGTACAGCGCCTTGGTGAATTCGCGCATCTCCCGGAGCCCCTGGCGGATGATGGTGGCCTTGGAGTTGGGGCCCAGGCCCAGACCGTCGACCACGCCCGCGCCCAGGGCCACGATGTTCTTCATCGTACCGCACATCTCGACGCCGGCCTGGGGCAAGAACAGCATGTGGGGCAAGAACAGCATGTGGGAGGGTGATTTGCATGACACCTCGCTCTGCCCTTCGGACCGCATGTCTCCGCTCAACATCACACGATGGTGTAACACCAGCTTGCCGCACAGGAACCAGGCATTGCCAGCTGCCATGCGGACGTACGGCACTTCGTGTGAATCTGGTACCGTATGCGCCATGCGCCGGAGGTGCTGCCTGAGTGCAGCAATGACCTACCGGGTCCGGCATCATACTGATGCGGAAGTAGGGGCGCTCCAGGAGCTTCTTGAAGCGCTCGGCATTCTCGTTGGAGGAATAGCCGATGACGGCCTCGGAGAACTGCTCACGGCCCAGGTCCTACAGAGCAGGTGGGAGGACCACAGTGCAGATTCAGCCATCGTCACGCCTTTAGCAGGGCCGAGCTGTACAGACACGAGCGCAGCACCAGCACCCGGTGCACGCATTGCACCCTGGCCTCGGCACGCAGTCAGATGGAGCTAGCGGCGACCCATTGCTCCGCATCCGGCCCACGGCCCAGTAACGCATGCCCGCCTTGCCCTACCCCAGGCCACACTCACCGTCGCGATGTTTGCGCCCATGAGCACGGAGCAGTCAATGCCCAGGTTGCGGCGCACCATCTGGCTGATCAGCTGCGGGCCCTCGGGCGTCACGCGCATGCCCTTGATCAGGGAGATGGCGGCGGCACCGGGCTTGACCTTGCCCAGCAGCTGCTTGCAGATGCCCTTCATGAACTGGTGCGGCGCGCAGAACACCAGCAGGTCGGCCCCCTTGACAGCCTCCTCCAGGGAGGTCACGGCGCGCACGTTGGGGCCCAGCTCGATACCAGGGAAGTACTTGGGGTTCTGCTGTGTCTCGTTGATGACGTCGCTCAGCTTGCGGCCGTCAACGTCCTCATCGTACACCCACATGCGAACCTCGTCCTCGAACTGGGCGCAGACAGGGAAATGAGACAGGGAGGGGCCGGGGGACAATGGGCAAATCAGCACCGGTGGATTAAGGATAGTTTGCGGTCCAAAAACGGCATGCCGGTGCACTACTTCCCAAGCAAGGGAGCTGCACCCCGAGGCTGACTGGCGCTCACCAGCAGTGCTTTGGAGCAGTACTGACCCAGCAGGCCCTCCCTGCCTTCCTGCCTGCAGCCAAGCCCCCGTGCTCCCCGCCCTCCGCCCCCTGCACTCCTGCTGCCTCACCTCGTCCAGCGGGTCGTCGCAGCGCGTGTTCTGCGCAATCATGCGCGCCGCCGCGCACGCCCACGCGCCGCTGCCGATCATGGCCACCTGGTACCTGGACAGGGCCTTGGCCAGCACGGCGTGGTCGTACACGTACCACTCGGCCTCCGCCGCCACGGAAGGCCGCTCCACCACACCACCGTAGCCGATGAACAGGTCGGCGCCGCCGCTGATCTGCACGGCCTCCAGGTCGGTGATGCCGTCGCCTGCGGATTAAGACAGCACAGCGCACAAGTTGCAAGTCAGACTGGAGGAAAAACGACGGGGCTAAATGGCCAGAGCAGGCTTGGGGACCTAGGATACGTACGTGGCGAAAGCAGGCTGGGGGAAGAAGGACAAATGTGCTCCGCCTCTGTGGAGGCCCTTACCACTCCACTGTTTATCCATGGTAGGGTAGAAGTGCTACTAAGTCTGAGCACGTCAGGACCACACTGTGAGAAAGGCTTGCAACACATCTCACCGATCATAACGACCGTGTTGTAGGGGTTGTTCTCGCGAATGCGGGAGATGGCCTGCGGGCAGGCATGCGGGTCAATCTGGCGTTACATCTCTGCACCTGACGGGGTACGACACCACGAGCAGGTTCATGACGGGTGGTATAAAGCCAGCTTGCAACCCATGCCATGCACGTGGGCCTCACCTGGGGCTTGCCCATGTTGCGCGAGGTGGGCTCAGACGTGTCGAAGCCGACCTGATGAGGGCGGGTTAAGGCACGGAAGGAGTTAATAACGCACTCGCCAGTGGCCCACAGTCCTCAAGGCGCAAGGTCGTTACAACGCGCGGCTTTGCATCGTGCTAGTCCGCCCAATCGATGCACTTACCAGCTTGGTGGGCATGCCCGTCTCGTCGTCCCACTGCCAGTTCATGCGGTTGGCGATCACGTGGTCCTTGGGCACGCCCAGGTAGGCGGCGATGGGCAGGATGAGCTCCCTGGGGAGACGGGGCGGAAGAGAGGAGGGTGACGCTCAGGTACGGAGGCGTAAGGGTGGAGAAGTCTTTTAAGCTCGCAGGCTTTGCGTTACGGCGTGCACCTCCTACACGCGACACCTAACGCTTGTTCACATGCTGCCGAAACCCTCCTCACCTGAACCCTCCGCTGATGAGGTACACGGCAACGCCACGCTTCTGGAGCGTCTTGATCAGCTCCTTGACGCCCTGCAGCGTAGTACGAGGGAGGCGCAGACCATGGTGGGCACATAGGTCCAGGAAACAATGCGCCCAACACCAGAACGCGGCAACAAGTTGTTGGCCACCCCTCTAGGTCTGTGGCACATCGGGAACCTACACGCCTATGCCCCTCACTGCAAAGGGGTTGCGGAGGCTGCACAACAACCGTATCCAGCTCACCGGCACCACACGCGAGGCCGGCGGGTGCGCTGCAATGAAGCGGCGGATGTCAGCGGGCGAGCAGTTGATGAGGTTGAGGCGCTCCTCCAGGGACTGGGTCAGGTCCACCGTGCCGTCCATGGCCTGGGGAGGGGAAGGGGACAGGGCAGGGGAGGCGGGCATGCATGAGGGTACGGGCGTTGGCTTGCGCCCTATGCCAAGGGTTGCATATGGTGTCTGTGGCACGTGCACTGTGCAAGCGGACAGTCCGTTGCAGAGAGCTTGCTGCTGCCGACACCCTTTACCCAAGATGCGACGGGCTCGTGTGTGCAACCCGCATCACGACTTGCCCAAAGGGCCTTCGCTGTTTCGTTGTCAGAGGTGCCCTTTTGGGCCCGGAGGTGTCTTTCTCTACAAGTTAGACAGCTCTGGGCCCCCTTTGGGGCAACTAAAAAGAGAAAGCGGGCAGGCACCTCCCCACCTTGTTGGTGAGCTCCTCCACCTCGTCCTTGACGCCCATGAACTCGGCCAGCAGGTCCAGACCGTCGTTGTACGTGATGGTGCAGTCGACCTGCGGTGGGAAGACAACCGTCCAGACACGAAACCTGTTGGCACCAGCGCTTGCGATCGGCGTCGTGACAACAGCCGTTTGCCTTATGCCCTCCGAGCACACTATGTACACTCACATCGAAACAGACAGCGTCCGCGTTGCGCCAGATGTCCAGCACTTGTTGAGATGGCACGGTGCGGGCGGTAACAGAGCCCTCGTGCTGGCCGTTGCCGTTGAGGTGGGGTGCACCGTTGCCGTTGCCGTTTGCACTGACGTAAGCCGTTCCGACTCCATTGTCGGAAGCAGCAGCACGCGCCACATGTAGACTACGAGTACTGGATTGAAGCGAAGGGATAACTGCTAAGCGTTGGTGCTGGGTGGCTCGATGCACTGAGACTGACGCCACAGGCCCCGAAGAGCACCCCTCTCGTGCCAAGGTACGGGTGGCGGAGCCCAACACCTTCTGCATATGCATAGCCATTTGACACAATGTCCGTGAAGTCTGTTGAATTAGCTTTACGTACTCGACAATCCGTTCGACCGACTGCAGTAGTCAATCCCTCGTGATGGTAGAAGGGCTGTTGCGGGTGTCGAGGGTGTTTGCTGCGCGGATATTAGCTCTGCCCGTATGTATACCACCGAGTTGAACCGCCCACATCGCATTGTTGCATGGGACCCTGTGTTCACTGCCCATGCAGAACCTGCTTTCAAGTGCTTTCAAGTGCGAAGTGCGACCTTCGGTGCGACGGCTTGACAGCTCTAGACTTTTACGAGGCGCAATATTCACGATGAAATCCACTACGTCCAGATAGTTACAAAGGGCCGAGGCAGATCAGATGGCTGTCCGACATGTCGGAACCAACGTTGAACCAACGTCGGACGCAGCACGTTCATATCTAGGCATCATGCGTACTATTCATATGTGTGTCAACACTCCGAAGCAATTTGTCAGGCCTTCGAGGCTTCTGGCATCAATATGTGGAAGCTTGGACAGCTTTGCAATGGCAAAGCCGTACCGCAGGGCGCGCTGTATGTATCAGTGCATTTGCGCCAGCGGCTTCGGGACACCCGTGCCTTCGGGACACCCGTGGCTACAGGAGAGCACCCCTGCGCATATACCCCTGGAGCGCGACAATTCTTTCTTGGAAGAGGGAATCAGAGTGGCACGCTGCAGCTTCCCCCTTATACACACCCCCCGCAAGCTTCGTATCGTATAGACCCGCGCCATTTACCACACCCTCCACCGCGCAATGCCATCTTCCCCCTTGCCTGTCTAATGCTCTGCTGCACACGTCTCCCGCCCATGACCTTTATCGTGTTGTCAACACCTCAAAAAGCTTGGAGGCAAGCTGTGTATGCGACCATGGGCCCTGCCCTTAACACCCTGCTACTTGCAGCATTTGGCCGCCAGAATCAGAAGGCCAAAATCACCTGCTTGTGGCCACGCCCAAAAGGGGCCCTCTTCTGGCCAGGCTTGGCCCCTGAGCCCTCTCACCCTTGTCTCCCTGCCCGCCTTGCTGCAATGCTGCCTATCAGCTGCCAGTGCGTGTGCTGTACACTGGCCAGTCTAAGACGAAAACTGTGCGCTGTATGTAGCGCGTGCGTGACTGCGTGCGCTCGAAAGCACACCTCTACTGCAACATGCCTGCTCCCTGATGCCCCTTTGCCCGAAGCCGCGTTGCGTCAGGTCAGACCCCAGCTAAACAGCTGTGAGCTGTGACACGTAGGTTCCCACGTCGCGGCGTATATGTGCTAGTGGCTTGCGTGTACGGCCAGGTACGGCCGTGGGCAAGCGGGTTGGTGTGGTGTGGGTTGCCATCCTGTGGGGCAAGTGACATTTTAGCGCCTCATTGCAACATTCCCAGAACGGGGATTTATGGGGCGTAGGCTAAGGGCGGGTTGTTTACCGGTAACGTGGTGCCTGCTGCATTGCCACCTGGCTGGCCAATTCGTGTGCACTAGCCGGGAAGCAGGGATGACCCTAAGTTCGTATGCTGTATGTGTTTCCCGTACCGTGTTCCCGGGTGACGGTGTTTAGCAGGTGTTAAGCCCAAGTGGGACCAAGAGCTTCCATCTCCATGCTCCAGGCTTGGTGCTCTCCGCCCTGTGAGCACCGCACTGCATCACTTGTGCAGAGAAGCAGGGCCATGACGCCACACAGTGGCAGCGAACCCCTTTTGCATACGTGCCAGAGGGTGTGCGGGGAAAGGGGCGGGGAAGAGACGGGGCTGGACGGGGCCCAAGCAGTCTGAAAAGGAAATGCATGGCAACGGAGCCCTAGGCAGCCCCCTGGGACCAACTTCCGTCGTCGTACCTAGTCACTGTCACAGCACCCGACTGTGACCGTGGGGTCATCACTTGTCCAATGTGACGGAATCCCACCTTTGCGGCTTTGGAAGTCGTGTGCAGCCCCCAAAGAACCGCGAATCGCTCCGCAAGACCTCTCGGTAGACCGCCCGCACAATGAACCTCGCACGAGAATTAGTATTCGGCCAAACAGCTGGCGTTACTGAGCCCAGGGAGTTTACAGCACGCTCCACAAAGCCACCTCGCCACACGTCAAGCGTTGGAGGGGAGGGGCCATGGCTTGCCAGAGGCTCAAGGGTTTCGATTGGTCTAGATGAGGAGCCAGCAGGCTCGCGTGATGCCTCGATACAGGAGCCGCTGTTGTCAGCAGCCAACGAGCGGGATGTTGAGCAAGCGCATTCAGCCGGCAACCAGCCCCGCGCAGAGACGGAGACGTCCAACGCGGAAGCTTTCTCAAGACGCGTTCGCATTGGCATCAATGCATCCTGGGCCGTCAACATTTTGCTGCTGGTGCGACGGGCGGGCTCCCCTGCCCAGCGGCACGTGCAGGCGACAGCCTACCACCCTTTTGCCTGCCACTGACGGCATGCTACTCCAGCCCTGGTCCCTCTCATGACCGTCGCAACTGTAGAACGTAACAGTGATCTGCTGTCCTGACAGTCCGTCGATGGGGCCAGGGCATGCTGCTCGTGAAGTTCTCATCCGGCACCAGTGGCCTGTTCACACGCACTGCGAAATAGATGGCACTTGCACCTCCTGCGACTTCCACCCAGTGACCACATACCCCGTACCCGTGGCTACGGCTACTCCACCGCAAGTGGGGACCATGAAAAATGCGCAGATGTCATCTGCACACTTGGCCTCGCCCCCGCCCCCGCCCCCACCCCCACGCCACCCTCACCGCCCGCAGGTGTCCAAGGTGGCGGTGTTCGTCATGTCCTCCTCCTACGCGGTGCTGGCCTCCGCCATCGACTCCCTGGTGGACCTGCTGAGCCAGGCGGTGCTGGCGGTGGCGGAGTACCAGGTGTCCAGGTGCGTGTCACGATCCAGCGGGGCAGCGTGGTACGGCTTCGGCGGCACGTGGTAAAGCGTTCGTACCCACATGAAAGGGTACCAGGTGTCCAGGCGCGGACCACAACGCCACCGTGCCGCCTCCCACCACCACTACCACCACCATTACCACCACCACCACCAGCCTAGGGTACACGTGCCATCTGCGTGCTGATATGTCACGACTTGTGACACATAATCCGTCTGCCAATAGCTTATCGAACACGGTCTTGACTTTGGATGCGTGCACTGGGCGGCTGTCACACCCCTGTGGCCCATGCCGCCCTTTGCGGCGGGCTTGTGTTGACGGCGGGCAGGTTCGACGAGCGCTACCCCATCGGCCGCACCCGCATGGCGGAGCTGTCGGTGCTGTGCTGCGCCGTCATCATGTTCGTGTCCACGGCGCTGGTCATCCGGGAGGCCGCGGGGGCGCTGTGGGAGGGCTTCCACGGTGCGGGCATGAGAGGGGGAGGGAGGGTAAGGGGGCAGACGCAGCCCTAGGACCCGTGCTGTGCGCAATGCTTAGCACTGAAGGCAATGTACACAGTACAGAGACACATGCGGGTGTGGTGCCAGCATACAGCGCAAGGTGTTGTCTTGATTAAACTGCCCGCAACGCGAGGCGGCGGCACATGGAGCCGGCTAGATGCTGCACCGGCCTTGCGCCCCAAACTCGCCCAGACGTGGAGCCGTGCGAGTGCCGCCTTACCGAGTCCTGCTGCACCGCCCCTTCCCCCTACCCATGCGCCACGTCGCAGGCTCCCTGCCCTCCCTGGACCTGAGCGTCACGCTGTTTGCGGTGCTGGGCAGCGCCTCGGCCTTCAAGCTGGCGCTCTACATCTACTGCAGGGCGCTGCGGAAGAACCCCATCATGGTGCGCAGGCCGGGGCGGGAACTGCAGGGGGAGAGGGTTTGGCCACAGAGGGGCAGAGACGCCGTAAGATTATCGGTACGGGTGCTTGTCTGCAGCGGACGAGGAGTGCATGAGGCAGGTGGGGGGTGGCGGATGGGTTACGGGCTGCATGCGTGGAGGTTGCGCCGCGGCCTTGGATGTGGATGTGTGCGGGGGCTGGTTCAGGGAGCCTGCACCGCAGTGCGGGGTGCAAGTAGAGGCAGCATGCCACAGCAAGGGCGCGGATAGTTGACGTACGGCACGTTAAGCGTGTGCAGGAGCGTGCATGGCCACATTGTGATGCCGTGTGGCCGTGGGCCGTGCAGTCCAGGTCCCCACGGGGCCCACTATTTGTACGCCAACATAACCGCCGGTGTCTGGATCCATGTCCTCCCCGCAGGTCGCACTGGCGGAGGTGAGGCGGTGGGCCGCTGGGCAGCGGGCATGGGAAGCCATGGGAGTGCGGAATGTATGCAGCCATAGCGGCTACCGGTACGACAAAAATGGGGAGGCGGGCAGGGATTGAAGCCGCGTAGCCTCCTTGATTCGGCTGGGGGGCGTTTTGCCAGTACTTTTAATGGGGCTCCAGACTGCCCGCACAGCGAGCGTGGTGATCATGGGTGGGTGTACCACCAACCTGTCAGCGTCAGTCGGGCTGTGGAGGTGGCCCCATGGGGCGCGATTCAGCCTGCATTAGGCAGAGCGGGGTTCAGCGGGCTGCCCTAACAAGCTTGGGTTGTCCGTGTAGGTAGTCGAGCGGTCACGCCATCCCTGCTACCAGCGCGTTCCTGCACGGCGGCGTCTTGTGATCGACCCGATGCACATCGACGCATTGTGGCCCCTGAGGGACGGTCACAGAGTGGTGCACTCTGTGTGGTGCTGCCGATAGACGCAGTGTAACACGCACAGCACGGACAAGTCACGCACATCCGGCACCTCCGACTTTGTACGACACGTGCACATCCGTGTACCGTGCCACCTGGTCGGCGTGGGAGGCAGAACTTGGCTGCCCCTGCGCACCTGTCACGTGCTCACTCCATGCTCCTAACACACACGCACACACCCGTGCCCGCGCAGGACCACCTGAACGACGTGATGAGCAACGTGGCGGCCATCGCCGGCGCCTCCGCGGCCGGCTACCTGCCGCGCTACTGGTGGGTGGACGGCGGCATGGCCATCCTCTTCTCGCTGCTCATCATCCGCAACTGGGTCATGATTTGCTGGGAGCAGGTGCGGCCTCACGGCAGAGGACGACTGGGCTGCAAATGCGTGGGTGGGCACGAGGCGGTGTCGCCGGTGTGTTGCTGTGTACCGTCTGCCGCTGGGATGTGGGTCCTGGGTGGGACGGTTTGAGGGGCCTCAAGAGGGCATGCAGATTGGTGTGGCATGCATGGCAAGGCGTTGGCAGGGGAGGGCCCAGTCGGGAGCGTTGTGCTGCGGGGTCTATTAGGGGGCAGTGCGTCATGCGTATGGTCGTGACCATTGGGTAGGCAGCTAGGGGGCTCTGTAGCAGCCAAGCGCCGCGTTTTGCCAACAGCGTCCGTGCGCCTGCTGCTGTGCTGTTGCGTAGCGGCGCTGCTCCGCAGCCACTCTGCGGGAGGCGTTCCCTTGCATGGCTCTCGCAGGCCTCCGGGTCTGTTATTCCGCTGCATCCTGTCCTGCAAACCTGCTGTCCGGCTGGTTGTCGCCACACTGCAGGGCGAGAAGATGATAGGGCTGGGCGCCCCCGACGAGCTCGTGTCCACCGTCAGCACCATGGTGGACCAGCACCACCCGGACATGAAGGTGCGCCCACTGTTCTTCACGTTCGCCACACCACACCACCAGGCGCCGCTCTGGTCCTCGTCTGCATTACAAGTTTGCAGTTGCCAGGTTCGCACACCCATGCTGAGCGCCGATATGGGCTCTCGCCCCAACCCACGCCGGCCCGCCTCGCGCGCTGCCCTGACCCGCCCCACCCGAGCGCTTGGCTGCACTGCCTGGTAGCCAGGGCTGAGGGCTGGGCACATCCATGACCCGTTCTGCACCGGCACGCGCACACGACCCTGTCTGCCTCCACACACACGTGCCCCTGCAGCTCGACCGCGTGACGGCCTACCACCACGGCAGCCACATGGTGGTGGAGGTGGAGGTGATCCTACCAGGGGACATGACGGTCACGGATAGCCACGACATCGCGCTGGCGCTGCAGCACAAGGTGGGCTGCCACAGCTTAAGGAAGGAAGTATGCGGGCTGTGGACATAATAACGTGGAACCGTTGGTATGCAGCTGCCTCGTAGAAATTTTGCGAGCATCTGAGCCCCACGGTGTGTCTTAAGCCAACCCTGCATCCTGCCCCAGATTGAGGCTGTGGAGGACGTTGAGCGCGCCTACGTGCACGTGGACTACGCGCGGAGGTCGTTGGAGGAGCACAAGGTGTGTCTTGGGGAGCGCGTCACCGCTACTGCACGTGGCGCACGTGTTCAGTCACATCCTGGGCTGCAGTGCATACACTTTGATGTTGGCTCTGGCTGCATGCTCACCTTGGCGGCATACCACTGCCCCATCGCTAATATGTTTGTGTTAAATGGACGCTGCAGGTTGAGCGCAACCTGAAGCTGGGTGAGAAGGACGTGATGAAGCCGCTGGCGTCCATGGACTCCGACTCAGCCATGCCGCACCTGGCCCGGGCGCAGTCCTCCAATGTGTCCCTGGCCATGCCGGGGGCGGGGGCGGGGGCGGGGGCGCGTTCGCCCTCGGAGCACAACGGGGGAGGGTGCGCGGGGCTGGGGTCGCCCGGGGGTAGCTGCGGGGCGGGGACGGACAGGTCGCGCTGTAGCGGGGGTGGGAGCGGGAGCGGGAGTGGGCGGGGGAGGAGCGCGGGTGGGGCGGGTGATGAGAGGAGGAGTTGGGATGCGGCGGGGGCTGGGACGAGCAGCAGGGCGGGCGCAGGGGCTGAGGTTGAGGAGCAGGGAGTGAACGGCGGGGCGTGAGGGACGGGATCGAACGGCGTCAAGGGTGTTGTGCATTGCGGGGTAGCGGACTGCCGTGCTGCATGATGTCCCGTGTGCAATAATAAGTAAAGTATTGACTACGCTGCAATAAGGAAAATGCTGAACCTCTGCTTAAGATGATGTTTGTCGGCTTAATGATAACTGGGGTTTCATCAGAGTGCTTCTGTCGCGGGATGCGCAACGCGCGTGGGAGGGAGCGGGCAAGCGTGGCAGGGATATCGCCGAATGCTGACGGGGAACTCCATGCTGGCCTGTGGGCACCTCGACTTGCCGGTAGGTTGGTCTATGAGCTGCCACACTACCGCCACCGCACATCGCTGCTGCCGTGCGTGGCACTTGGCTGTCGTGCAGAATCCTGAAGGGAACACTCAACAGGTTGGTGTGGTCTTGGGTCTTTCCTTCAGCGCGTGTAACGGTGCTTGTACCGGGTGGTTGTTCGCATTCCTGTTAACCGGCATTGAACGACAAGGCGTTCGTATGGTTCGTCGTCAGTGCAGTACAATGTGTGCCGCCTACCGTGTGCGCACAGAAGCCATCGTTGGCTTGTGCAGGCGTGTGCTCCCGGACTGCGGGTTTGGCCGCTGGTGGGAGAGTGTCAAGTGCGCGACCCATGTGTCGCACCTAAAGTGCAACGCTTGGAAACTCCATTGCTTCGTGCGTGCTGGACTCTTGGTGCGTACAGCTGTAGGCCGGTAGCTGAAGCGCTGTGCGGCTGACGGTGCGCCAGTGCCGATGCCGCTGCCTGGATATGATTGTATGGTATGGCATGCCTACAAGCAGTATCCCCGCATTTTGGTTTGAGGTGGACGGCTGGACGCGAGGTTTGTGTGTATTTTATGGTCACCGGAGTTGCGTGGGGGCAAGTAGGCGGGGTGCTGGGTGCGGGCGGATGGGCGTGACCTCCCCTGGCCATTGCGGGGTTGCTGCACAAGGGGCACAAGGGATGCACCCCAGGGGCGTGGGCGTGCTGCACGTGTCAGCAGGGATCTACCCTGAGAAGCTGGCACCGGCCTGGACCGGGCTAAGCCAGGCTTCGGCCAGCACTGCCTGGCGCTGCTCATAACACGGGCAAGTTGCATGCTTGCATCCAGGCATTTGTGCGAAGTGTTGAGACGTACTTCTCCCTTCTAGCCAGGGGATGCCCCAGACTGTCGCGTGCTGTTATGCCATGCCTGTTCCCGTTTGACTTGAGGTGGAGCAGGGACTGCGAACAGAACACAGTAGCGACGGAGTTTGCGTCATCATCAACAGGTCCTTACCGCAGGCCTTATGCAATTACAGGAAAGCTGCCCTGCTGGAGTCACGCGGATGCCAACAAGGTCTATTACGGCACTTGCCGTCAAGTCCAATTGGCACTTTACCCCTGTCCCCACAGCCACAGCTGCAGCCGCCGCCAGGAACTCCATCGAGCGCCTGTCAGACGAGGTAGCAAGAAACCCATCCTCCATGCAGCCCTAAAGCGCTCCATCCTGCTAGATGTATCCACCCGCCCTTTGCCTGCTGGCCAGCCCACACCAGCCGCAACAAGCAACTGCCAACCGACCCGCGATGGGCGGGTTCTAACTGACACCCAGCGCTATAAACCTCTAATACCGTACGACACAATGCGCTCGCCCTGGGAGCAATACTTTCAGCACAACCAGACTGCCGAATAACGGCATACGGAGACATACCGTGAAGTAGCCGCCGGCACACGCCCACAATCTGCAACGTTGCGCACACTTCTGGCGATACCAGTTCACAATATGCCCTCTTTCCATACATGCGTCATCAGTGCTGGCCAAGGTCTGCAGCTGTTGCGCTTATTCGAGCCCGCCGCGCCGCAGTCCATCGGCCCGCCCCATACACGTAAATACAGCCTCTCTGTTTCCTTCCCACCTGTCGTGCTACCCAAACGCACCCAGAGAGCCTGCCCCTTCCCCTCCACCCCTACTTAAGCCTACATACACATCACGACCTATTCGCCGCCCAACGCATTAGACATCGGTTCCTCCCTCCAGTAGCTTCTCCACCCCCTCCTCCTCCCCTCGGCAGTCCTACATACCTCCTCCTCAACCGCCTCATCCACCCCCCTGGGCCCCGCGCTACTCGACCCCTTTCCCACGTCACCCTCAACCACCCCACCCCTACCGCTACCGCAGCTCCCTAGTACGCACCCTCCACAGGCACTGCCGCCCTTTATTCCGCTCCCTGTCCGCTTGGCGCCCCTGTGCGCTTCGGCTCTACCGTCCCTACCGCCCCTACTCCGCCGCCCTGGTGGGCACCTGCGCCTGCGGCCTGGGCAGCTCCTTGGGCGTCATGGCGGCCAGGCGCCGCAGCACTGCGTCCATGGAGGGCCGCTCGCGCGCGCTGACCGCCAGGCAGTCGCGCAGCAGGCCGCGCACATCCTCCGAGCAGTCGGAGGGCAGCAGCTCGGACAGCAGCGGGGGGCGGCCGCCGGGCGTGGTCCAGTGGTACACCAGCTGGGGGGCGAGAGGGGAGGGGACGCGGGGGCTGAGCGGGTGGAACGGAAGGAGGGCACAAACGTAGGCAAATTGTGAGGCGGGATATCTGGATCGGAGAGGGACCTCTTCCGGTCGGGCCTATGTGTCCTTGCCCACCATCCCCAATGTAATGCTATGCCCTAGCTTCGTTATCTCCCCGGCCCTCACCGTCTCCCGTCGCGTGTCCGCATACACCTCGTCGTCCACCCAGCTGGCCAGCTGGTACAGGATCACGCCCCAGCTCCACACGTCAACCTGGAGGGGCGAAGAAGACACGCGGATCATTGGTTACTGCGGCGTGTTACGCAGCACCTTTCAAGCTGTTAGGGCAAGACGGCTGCTCTAGGCGGAATGGGACTACAAAGCCACCTGCAACCACTGCGCGAACAGGTCCGCAGCTGCGTGCCGCAGGCCGCAAGGGCACGACCGACGTGCAGGTACAGCTGACAGAAGCCACTTGGCACTCCATCAAAATAGCCTCGGTTGGGCGTCCACGATCTTCCTAGGTCCACACCTTTTCGTCGTACGGCTCGCCCCGCAGCAGCTCGGGTGCCATCCAGAAGGGGTGCCCCGCGCCCTGCGTGCTCTCAATGGAGGCGGCGGTCTGCAGCACCTGGGACAGCCCGAAGTCGCACAGCTGCGGGGAGGGAAGGGCGGGGACGGAGGACCCGGCACGGTGAACAATGTACCGTATGCAACCAGTGCGCACGGCACCATGTCGCCGGACACGCCTGGAGGTGGCAATCGTGACTGGGCGTACGTCAGAGGAACAAGCGCGTGGAGGTGCCGCGGGAGAGGCCAGCCCATGCCCGAGGCCAGTCCACATGGCCGGTAAGAATGACACAGGGTGAACGCGACTTCCGGTGGCTCCACGTTCCTACTGCTGTGAAGCGAGGCAACTGGTGCTGGCCCGCGCTTTGCGGCCTGTCGGCTTCCGTCTCACCTTGACCTCGAGCTTCGTGGTCAGCAGCACGTTATCTGTGGGAGGACACGGGCGTGTTTAGGTTGATGTGGCCGGAAGAGTCAGAGCACCCTCAGCTTGATGCTTGCCCCGCACTTGGGCGCTCGGCTGGACAGCAGCCGAGCACGCAGACGCCTGGCGGCCCTGGCCATGCTATGCCCGTACTGCAACGCGCGACAATATGCTCGTGCGTGTACAAATTTGCCAACCCGCCTTCCATCGCCCCAGTCGCGCACCTGGCTTGAGGTCGCGGTGGATGACGCGGTGCGAGTGCAGGAAGCGGAGGCCCTGCAAGCACAGCGTTGGGAGCAGTGTCATGCATGTCGGCCACAGCCGCTTTGCAGGTATCAAGGCAGCGGATGAATAGGCAGACGCGCCAATAAGTACAATCCCCTTCCCAGTTCCGCACGCCTGTGCTAGGTACACTTCGTGCACACACCACATGGAGGACTAGGTCCAACAGCGCGCTTCACGGCCCCATCCTTCATGGTCAACAAGCTCACAGCGCTCGCCATACTGCCACCTACGCACCGTCTGTTTGTGCGAGGCTGCTGCTGTGCAGGGCTCGGCTGTCAGGAGCACCCCAAAACCCCATCCATGCAAACCCCGTCACGCACCTCTGCGATCTGGAAGGCGATGACGAAGCGCGCCGCCCCCGTCATCTGTGCGTCCTTGGCGGAGCGCGGCAGCGTCAGCAACCGGTGCAGGTTGTTGCCGTACCTGGCGCATGGGTACAGCATCCATGGCAACAACCAGGAATGTTGTCAAGGCGAAGGAATCGGCCACACCCGTAACAGTTTGCAACATGAGGGTTTCACCAGGGCTGCCAGGGGTTTCCCGCTCTCCCTTCACCTTCCGTGTACGCCCCTAGCCCCCCTCCACCCCACCTGGCCATGACCAGCCCCCGCACTCCGTCCGGCCTGTCCACCACGCCTATGAAGGCGGTGATGCGCTCGTTGGCGGGCAGGCCCTGCATGATGGACAGCTCCTTGGCCAGCGTGGCCTGCTCGCGCGCAGACAGGTTGGGCTTCAGCCGCTTGATGGCAACCTGCGGCGCGGAGCGCGGGCGTTTCGTAAGGGGCAGCTCGGCGTAGGGGCCCCGAAAAGGGCGCGCTAGGACAGGTACTTGCGCAAGGCTCAATGGACCAACAGCTACTGCGCATGCAACGAGGCTTAAGCGAGCTCAGTCGCTGCCTGACCGCTGCAGTCCGCACACCAGCCAATACCTGTGCAACCCCCGGTCCGCACCTTGGTGGCCGACTTGTACCTCCCCTCGTACACTGCCCCGAACGCGCCGTCCCCCAGCGGCCTCGTGTCGTCCCACTGCACATCCGCAGGGTCCAGCACCCAGTTCCACGGCCGCAGCAGCGGCACGGCAACGCCGCCGCCGCCGCCGCCGCCGCCGCCCACAAGCGACAGGCTAAACCCGTAGTGGATGCCGCTGGCGGCGCCGCCGCCGTGCGAGGGGCGCTGGTCGCGCTGCGCCGCCATGTCGTTGCCGTGCGGGGGGCGGGCGCCGCCGCCAGGCGTGGGCGAGCGGGCCACGGCTGGTGCGTCGGGGTTGGACTCGACCCGCTCTATGGCCTGGAAGATGTCGGTGTGGTCGCTGGCGTACTGGATGGCGCGGCGGCCACAGTGGTCCGTCAGCTTGGGCGACACGCCTGCAGGGCAACACCCCATGCAAGGCTAGGTCATGCATCCGGGTACCCGTTTGCTACAACAGTGCCGGTAAATACTTCCATGTACCTGTGTCTACGTGCTTGCCATCCAGTCTATGGCGAGGCGAGCTTTTTGGGCACCTGCTGCCTGTCTACAGTGCCCCGTTGCCGCTTTGCCTCCCTTGCAAGGGACCATCCTGCTGCCCGCACAACCTTACCCTTGTTCATGAGCCACACCACCGCCTCCAGGTTGCCCGCCTCCGCCGCCAGCATCAGCAGCGTGCGCCCGCGCTCGTCGCGCACCTTGACGCTGGTGCCGCCGCGCTCCACCACCAGCTTGAGGCACTCGAACGCGGAGGCAGGGTCGGGCGCCAGCCGGGAGCCGGCTGCAGGGACGGAGCAGCGCGAGGCGTGGGTTAGAGAGTGCGAGCGGACCGCCGGGGAGCACATGCATGCCTTGTCCAGGAATCTGGAGCCCGTGTAGCAGTTGGCAGGGTCACATCCTCGGGTCGCATCCTTGCCATGCGTCCGTAACGGCACCTGCACAAGGGAGGGCCCTTCACGAGTCCGCTCTGGAAGACCCCTGCCATACGACTGCAGAGCGTCACAGTACCGACACAGTACCATGACCCAAAGCCAAGGTTACGCACCTGCCATCATGCTGGGCGTGCGGCCGTGGTACGTGTGCACGTCGGCGTGCGCCCCACTGTCCAGCAGCAGCTGCACCGCCTCGGGCCGCCCCGCCAGGCAGGCGAAGTGCAGGGGGGTCCAGCCGTCGGCGTCGGGCTCGTCGGGGTGGAAGGACTTGTTGTTGATGAGCCAGGGGATGACCGCGATGTTGCCCGCCCAGGCAGCAAAGTGGAGCGAGGTCATGGACGGCTCCTGCGCGGGGCACAGGCACAGATGTAGGCGCAACATAAGTATCTTTCGCTCGAAACAAGCTGCGGTGATGAAAGTCCCCCCCGTGCAATGGTCCGGTGGTGCGACGTGGCGCAAGCGCCCACCTTGCTGGGCCAGGGCAGGTCCCTCTCCGCGCGCTGCTCCTGCAGAGCCACCAGCACGTCGTCCAGGTTGGCCACGGGCGCCAGCGCGCCGCCGCCCCAGCGCAGGCGCAGCAGGCGGCCGGACGGGTGCAGCTGCACGCCCAGCACGGGCACCAGCTCCTCGGACGAGGGCAAGTCGGTGGCCACGTGCGTTTGGCACTTGCCTGGTGGGCAGATCGGGGGGCGGAGGGCGTTGGTTGCCGGGGTGGCAAGAGCCCATACGCGCATGCCAGGTTGGTGCAGGCGGGCAGGCCAGGCGGGCGGCCAGCGGACTTTGCGGAGCTGACCCAGCTGGTCTCATGTCCGTTGGTGGCAGCACCCTAAACGTTGAACGTGGGGGATGGCATGCCCCCTCACCCTCATGCACTCACCATTGACCACCACCGAGATGGACCTGCCGAACATGTCCCACACCAGCGCCGCCTTGCCGCCCTCCCGCGGCAGCTGCAGCCCCTTCTGCCGCAGCCCCACGATGGTGCCGCCGCCCCCGCCCGCGCTGCTGCCCGCGTTGCCGCTGCCGCTGGCTGGCCGCACCACCACCCCCTCGCCCAGGTCCACCACGAACGCCCCCGGCATCAGCCCCTCGCCCACCACCACACACCCCATCTGCCCCCCGCCGCCGTGCACCGACGCCCCGGCGGTGCTCCCCGCGCCCCCGCCCGACACCACGCTGCTGTTACCCGCGCTGGTGGCAACGCTGTACATGGTCGACAGGCTGCTGCTGTAGCTGCTCTCGCCCCCGGCAGCCACCTGCGGCCGGCACATGGCCTTCCGCGGCGCCAGGCCAATCCACAGGTGGCCCCCGCCCGCCCCTGTGTTGCCCTGGACGCCCTTTGCTGGAGGGGAGACCTCCACCATCAGGCAGGCCCACCCGACCCATGGGTCGGCCGCCCCCTCCGCAGACAGCCACACCGCAGACTCGCGGGTGGTGCCACCAGCCGCGGCGCTGTCCCCCAGAAAGGCCATCGCGGCAGCCACCGCCGTGGTGCGGAACAGGGGCCACCCTTCCGCATCCTCCTTGCCCTTCTCTATTTGCAGGAGGTGACGTGCGTTGGAGGGGACGTCCTTAGGGGGCACCACTGGAAGGGCCGCGGAGGCGACGGTTGAGACCACGGCGGTGGCCCCTGTGTCGCCTGAGGTTTCGGAGCGCAGGCCGGGGCCGGCGCTGGCGGTGCTGGCCGACGCGGTGGGTGCAGGGAGGTCCGCGCTGGGTGCGGAGATGGGGCCGGACAAGGTGTTGGCTGCTGCGACGCGTTGGTCGCCCAAGTCTGAAGAGCCGCAGTTGGAAGGTTTGGACATGAGGATGGAGGAGGACTGCGCGAGGCGCTGCAGGCGGCGGGCGAGGGATGCAGACGAAGAGGTCGCGCTGGAGAGCCCCTGCATTCAGTGTGCAAGTAGAGGACAAGAGGATTGTGTCAAGGGTCCCCAAGTAAGCAGCCAAGGGAAAGTACTAAAAGGTAAGCGGAGTGGCCAAGACACACCCTTAAACCCGGTAGGTGGCACAAGTACTTCCGTCCGTCCAGCAGGCAAGCATCAACCCTCAGTTAGCTTACCATGCCCTCAAGTTCTTTCCCTGGGTGCTCCACCACAGCACGGTGCTGCTTCTGCTGCTCCACCTGCCCCGCCTGCCCGGCCGCCCCTTCCCCTGACGCGCTCCGCCCGCCCCCGCCCCCAGCACCGCCCGCCGCCGCCGCTCCCCCACCGCTGACGCTTTTCACATTGTACGGCACGAGCCGTACCTGCGCCGTACGGGGCGGCAGCGTCGACAGCATGGCCTCTACGACGCGAGGGCGGCCCCACAGGATGGCCATGTTGAGCTTTGAAGCCCCCCACGGACAGTTCATGTGGGACACCGCCGGCCCCGTGGGCGCCGATGCTGTCTCCAAGCCCGCACCCGCCCCCCGCGCATTCTCCACCACTAGGAGCGCGCCCGACGCCCCGCGCTTCGCTACCCGTAGCCATCCCGAGGCCTTGTTGGACATGCTTGTAGGAGGCAGGGGAGGGGGCGCGGTGGTGGTGACGCGGTGGCTGGCGGTCTCGTTCAAGCTGGATGAGACCGTCGTGGGGGGCGAAGGGGCAGGTGTGGTAGCCGGTGCTGGTGCCGCGGGAGGCAGGGGAACTGCTCCTGCTGCCGCAAATACGGACTGCTGCGGGACCGCTGCTGCCGCCGCCGCTGCGGCACCGACCATGAGGGCGAAGGGTGAGGCGTTGGTGGGCGCTGGGGCGGCTGGGCCCGCTGGAGCGGCATGCTCGGTAGGGGCGGAGGCAGGGGAGGGTTCGGGAGCGGCCGCTGGCTGGTCTGTGGGTGCTGCTGGGGTTGTAGTGGCAGGAGCTGCCGGGGGTATGGGCGGGGCTGCGGAGAAGGGCGAAGAGGCCGCCGTGGCCGGCGCGGAGGCGGGCGTTGGGGGAAGGACCACGGCAGGGGCAGCGGCAAAGGGCGAGCTCGACACCGCTGGGGCTGCAGGGGGCGCGGCAGCAGGAGCGGCAGGAGCTGCGCTAGTAGTGGCCGGTGCGGTGCTGGCAGGCGGCTGCACTGCCGCAGCGGCCAACTGAAAGGGGGAGGTGGCGGCAAAGGGTGACGGCACGGCTGTGACAGCGATGGCAGGTGCAGCAGCGAAGGGAGAGGGCCCCGTGCCCGGGGCCGGGGGCGCGGGGGGTGCCGGGGGACCCGTGGCCACCAGCGCCGGTGCAGCAGCGAATGGTGAGCCCACGATCCGCACCGTAACAGCCTCCATGGCCGGCTGCTGGAGCTGCCGCCCTTCCTGCGTCCCGCTACATCGCCCCTCCACAGCCGCCTCTTCCCCAGCAGCTTCTGACGCCTCCCCACCGGCCGCTGCTTGTTCAGCCTGCGCACCCGCCCCAGCCTCGGCCTCTGCCGGTGCTTCCTGTATCCCCTGTGCCCCTTGAGCAGGCGCCTCCTGCGCGAGCTCCTCTTGCGAACCGTGCGCCGCTATGGCCTCCTGCGCAGCCAGCGCCGCGGCCGCCGCCGAGTGCCTGCCCGCCGTCGCCTTGCGCAGCGTCAGCTCACTGACCAGGTCGCTGAACCCCCGCGCACTCTGTGTGGCACGCGGCTGCAGCAGCGGCGGGCCTGTCGACCCATCCCCGTCCACCGGCCCCGCCCCGCCCCCATCCGTCCCCCTCCGAATGCCCAGAGACTCATCGCCTCCCCACCCATCCTCGCTGCGCGCCTTCAGCATCTGCACCTGCTGCGCAAGCTCCGTGGTGGGCGAATTCCCCCCCGCGCTGGGCCGCAGCAGCTTGTAGTGCTCCGGCGGCGGCGCCACCTTGATACGCGTCGACGGCACCACAGGGCCCCCCGCCATGCCCGGTCCCACACCCAGGCCAGCCCCCAGGCCTACCAGCTGGCCATGCGAGCCAGCATGCTTCTGCCCCGCTAAACCCCGCCCGTCCGAGGATTCCACCTTATCCTTCTCCTTTTTACTGAACCCAAACAGCTTCCCAAGGAAGCCACGCTTGCGGTTCCGGTCGCTGTTGTGTGTGGTAGTGACCGACGTCCCCAGCTTCCGCGGCCCCGACGGCGCCTCCTCCTCCTCCTCCTGCGGCGGCGGCTCCAGCCCCAACCGCGGTAGAGTGACAGCCCGCGGACCCCCACGGTAGAAGTCATGCGTGGGGTGGGTAATACGCCGCCGCGAGGTCAAGGGGGCCCCGTCCGGCCCCTGCTCGTCGTCCGACTCGGGCAAGGGGTAGGCCCCCTGCTCCTCCTCTCCCTCCTCTGAGCCCTCCCCCTGCCCCTGCCCCGCAGCATCCCCGCTGACGGGCACTAATCGCACCAGCAGGTCCGGCCCCCCGCTGCTGCTGCGGCCCGCCCCCGGATCCTCCACGCCCGGTGCCGTACACAACAGCACGCTGGACGCCTCGCCCTCGTTCGGCTCCTCCTCAATCACTGACGTGAAGCCGCCTACCAGCTGCGGCGAGGGCGTGGTGGCGTACAGGCTGGCCATGGCCTCTGCATTGGCGCTCTCCCGGTCATGCTGCACGCGCGACAGCACGTCCAGGATATGCACGGCCGCCTCATCGTCCAGGGGAGGCAGCACCTCCACCGGCGCCTCCTCCGCATCCGCAGGCGGCCCCTCCGCCGCCGGCAGCCCCTCCGCCTCCGCCCACGCCCCCTCATCCACCGCCACCCCGCCCTCATCGTCGTACCCGTCCTGCCCCGCCAGGATCACCAGGTCGAACGGCGTGATGCCATTCGCTGCCCCGGCATGTGGGTCGGCGCCCAGCTCCCGCAGCAGCACCTCAACCGCCTGTACGGCGCCCCGCCGTACGGCGCAGTGCAGCGGCGTCCAGCCCAGGTACCGCGCCGACCGGGAGCCAGGCCGCGGCCGCGCGGGCGCACGCATGTCGTGGCCCTGCCGCGCCAGAGACCGCAGCGCCCAGGCTGCGTTTGCGCCCGCCGCCAGGTGCGCCGGCGTCCACCCGGCCCCATTGTACAACGGCGGCTGGCGGCGCTGCGAGTGCGACAGGCTGAGCTTGTGGGAGTGGTGCCGGTTCTTCTGGGCCTCCTGGGCCAGGATGTTGACCACGTCGGTCCAGCCGCACTCGGCCGCCAGGTGCAGGGGCGTCTGGCCGTAGCGGTCGCGCAGGTCGGCCCGCGCGCCCAGCTCCAGGAGCGTCAGCACGGCGGTGCTGTTGCCGTACTCCGCTGCGATGTGCAGCGGAGTGCGGCGGCGCTCCTGGTCCGGCGCCTGGAACTCCTCCAGCGCCACCCGCTCGCCCGAGGCGCTCTCGGTGTGCTCGTACAGCAGCTGCAGCATGGCGCCCTGGTCGTGCATGGCTGCAGGGCGCAAGGGCCAGCGGAGGGTGTCAGGGACAGAGAGACAGGAAGAGGACTGCGTTGGCTGCTAGACACATGCTACCAGTACTGCTCAAGTCACATGCGCAGAGAACGAACTTGATGAGGGTATTGACGCTGGTTCCGAATCCTAATCAGATTCCGAAGGGTGCTGATAGCCTTCCCAGGTGTGAGCCCACCTGCCACGTGCACGGGCGACCAGCGGCGCGGGGGCACGCGCACCAGTGTGGCGCCGGCTGCTAGCAGCGCGTTGGCGGCCTGGATGTGGCCGGCGGAGGCCGCCAGATGCAGGGGCGTGGAGCCGGAGGTGTCGCAGGGGTCCACGCCCAGGCGCCGCTTAAACAGGGGCAGCAGGAAGTTGAGGGCCTGTGGGAGGGCAGCGTCGCGGAACAGGACACGTGTGTAGCGTATGCGGGAATCGGGATACATAACCCGAACACAGACAAGATCATTAGTTTCAGAGGAAGCAGGAGAGCTCTTACCGAGGTTATGGGACGTGTTACCTGAGAGGAGGCCGCATCATGGGACCCAGGGACGCGCCGTAAGGAAACGCTGGACAACAGGACACGTGTGTACAACGACGACGACTGGCCCCCAGCACCACTTGCCAACCGGTGCCCAACCCTGTGCGGTGTGATATCCCCTGAGCTGACATCTGTACTGCGCGAATGGAAGTGTTTCCCTTGGCAGCCGCACCTGCAGGTTGTCTGCGGAAGCCGCGTAGTGCAGGAGGGTTTGCCCCCGCGCGTCCAGGACGCCAAGGACCTCGGCTGCTGGCCCTGCCTGGTTATCTCCGAGTGCACCTAGAAGCTGTAGCAGCTCTTGCAGACAGGGCTGACTGCTTGCGGCGGCCATGTGCAGCGGAGTGGCGCCATGGTGAAGCAGCGCAGGTGCTGTGGCAAGGTTGCGAGCCGCGACTGTATCCGAAATATGCTTCCAGAGAGCTGTAACTGCGTCTGTCTGGCCCGCCCTTGCAGCATGATGCAGCGGACTGAGCCCCTCATCGTCGGTTTCGCCAATTTCCGTCATAGGGCAGAGGGCTGCTAGCTGCCCTACATCTCCCACTTGGCATGCTTCTATCACAGCAGCCAGTCTCGCCTCCTCCCGGTGCAGCACATCCGAGCTCAGCGCGCGACCCCCGCCGAGGACCACCTCCATACCGGTGGAGTCCGCTCGTGTGCACTTATTGCGTCACACCTAACCAGTAAGACAAGACTAATGAGGTGTGCCGTTTAAACACTTCTGTTGTTGTGTCGGGCTTTGCCACGCCCACAGGAAACAACGGCGTGCATTTTGATGACATTTACATATGGTCAAGTAATTAAAGTTGAAGATAGGGGCGCAGGTCCCCCTGCGGCACAACCACAGAGCCAATCCCACTTTATGACAGTGGGGGCCCTCCCCTGACGGCAGTCTGCCTCTGGAACCCTTGCGCCATCGTTGTCGAGGCGCTATACGTTACTATGTCTGTTATGCTTGTGGCTTGGCGTGCAGACCGACCCTTTCAGCGCGGCAGCGCACCGGCAAGCGCGCGTCAATGCAAATGTCGTGTTACTCTGATAGTCCCTGCGCCCCTGCGCTTGACACGTGCGGCGTTTGATAGCCCCTGATCAGAGTTGCTGCAACCAGGGCAAATGCAAGCGCATGAACATCCCTGGTGCGCTTTTGCTCAGAGTCAGCACGATTCGGGTCGACCCAATTCGGCAGCATGCAGGCATGTAACACCCATCATTTTCGCACCCGCTGCTACAGGCCTCCGCCTTTAAACGCACAATGATTCTTGGTCCAGTTCAGCTTTCCAGCCCGGGCGCGGTTCACAACGATGCTGTATAGAGTTTTGGCACTCGTCTTGAAGCGGGCGCACACCAAAATGTCGAGACCCACAGTGCCTCTTCACATGCCCCAGCTCCCCCTCAGTCCAGCTCGTCCATCCAGGAGGTGGGCAGGATGACATCCTCCTCACCGCTCCCACGCCCCCTGTTGCCTGTTTCCACCGCAGCCGCCCCCCCCCCCCCCCCCCCCCCCCCCCCCCCCCCCCCCCCCCCCCCC
>VFQN01003258.1_pt1 | contig 23586 bp, 31 predicted proteins | sample 3512371 | NCBI WGS metagenome assembly VFQN01 (sample SAMN10412370, study PRJNA504923) | tailings metagenome | isolation source: Replicate 2 from Balatoc abandoned mine | place: Philippines: Itogon, Benguet | collected 2017-08-28
CCCCCTGCCCGGCAAGCACCCGCCTCCCAACCAATTGCTGTTTCCCCCCCCCCCCCCCCCGCCCACACCCCCCAGCCGAAGCAGCGTATCCATGGCACGATTGCCACCTACGCCCTTTGCTGCAGCCTTCAAGAGTTGGCTCCAACGCCAGAGGGTGTCTTCTGCCTGCTATATCCCGGCCCCGGCAGCTGCCGGCAAGCTGCAACCCGGCTCGTCGACCAGCCGTGCGCCAATGCCAAGCTGCCGCACGACAGAGAGTACGTCGTCACCGTCTCCCCACCATCAGCGCAGCCCAAGCCATGCAGCCACTGCAACCGCCCTAGATCCCAAGAGCGTACGACGCCTTCAGCCTCGCTCACCCTTAGTCGGCACTTTGCGCCCCCTGCACCCCGCACCCGCTTCGTTTTGGAAACAGCATCCAAGGCTGCTAAACCAGCAGCCTATTCTAGCATCCTCTGCAGTCCTCAGGCCCTTGACGGGACATGTGCCGCCACCGCTGCCGCTGCCGCCCCCACCGCCGTGCACGCTCTGCAGCGCCTCCCGTGCCGCCTGCAGCCCCGCCCCGCCAGGCCGCAGCACCGTAGTGCAGCCCCAAGCGCACGTTGAGGCTGTAGCAGCCCAGGGCAGCGGCGCAGCAGCCAGCCCAGCAGCTGCGGGTGGCCTGCTTTGAACCATTGCTCAAGCCCCCAGCTGGATCCCCAGCTCCTACCGTAACGCGAGACAACGGGAGCGAGGCAGGATGTAGCGGATTAAGTTGATAGGCCTGAGCAACCCAAGTATTGGCTTGCTCCTACCCAGGGCTCCCCAACAGGCAGTGACTTTTTTGCTTCTGGCCTGTTGATAGCCAGAAAGGAACCACCCATAGTGACTAAGGTGTGTGGGTCGCTCTTGGCGCGTTGTTACGATTGCCATACACAATATCAGGGCAGCTCATCGGCCTTTGCCATCATGGCAGGTACGATACTCCCGAGACAGTGGCAAGGCGCCAATCCGAAGGCCACAACTCTCAACAGCATACCACTACATGCTTATTACGCGGCCTGTTCAATGCAAAGCCAGCTCCATTTGCGAGGTAGCCTCCGTTGCGACTCAGCGTGTGTGGCAATCTACAGGAAACAGGACGGCTCAGCTGGGGCATTTGCACTAATAGAAAACCAAATTACTCCCCTCAACGGTACACATGCGCGGGACGTCGGCATCGGGCTTGGAAGGCCAATTACCGTTTCCCTCCAAAAAGGATCGGCAGCGCCACAACGAATTTCTAAGCCAGACGGCCTAAGCCTTTACCATAGCTGCTACGACCCTGCAAGTGATCGTGTGTATGCTATCAGTTGCGATGCAGTTGTGCAGTTGAGCGAGGACGGCTGCGCTGTGCTCATTGCAGGGGAGCCGACCCAGCAAGGCACCCAGCTAGGCACAGGAAAGGCGGCGCGCTTTTCCTGCCTCTTCAGCATCACATCGGACGGCAGGGGCAGTCTCTATGCGGTAGATGCGGGGACGGTGCTGAAGCTGCAGCTGCCGACGCACCTGCTTACGTCAGCGTCTGCAACATGCCATGCATCCCACGAGACAAAACCACGTCAGGCTCCCAGCTGCATGACATATCACCTGACGTGAAAGTCTCCCGCCTGCCGCTGGGGGACAGCCGCTCCTACAAGGTGGCAACTTACGATCCGCTCAGCAACAGCCTCGTCCTCTGCTGCAAGACTGCCATCTACAGCCGCTCTTTGGACCCTGGGGCAGCAGACGCGCCTCAGCTCCTGGCAGGGAGCGAGATCGAGGGGGGTGTTCAGGACGGCAGGGGAGAGCGGGCACGCTTCGGGCGCATTCGGGACTGCATCGTGGATGGGTACGGTAGTGCGTGGGTGTACGACCAGCCTGAAGGCGGACTCGGGCGCATCCGCCGCGTTCGGCCCGATGGCACCGTCTCATCAGTCGTGTCCGACCTGCCCGAGTTCGACACGCAGTATGACTGCCTGGCAGTCCTGCCCAACGGCTACCTGGCTGCAGCCGCAGCAGACGGGCACGGCCTGCTGGTCCTCGACTTGGGACTCAAGCCCAACGCATGCCACCCGGCAGCCGCCCCTCCCCCAGAGCACACCTTGCCCCACGACATGGCCGCGCTGCTGGACCGGCAGCCGGACGGCAGCGCGGACGTGGAGGTGGAGGTGGGCGGGCAGGTGTTCCAGGCGCACACAGCGGTGCTGGCAGCTCGAAGTGAGTACTTCCGGCAGCGACTGGGCCCTGGGGCTGGGTTCGCGGACGGCGGGTCGCAGCGGCTGAGCCTCCCGGACGCAGACCCGGCAGCGTTTGCGCTGGTGCTGCGCTACATGTACACCGACAGGGTGCCGGTGGGCCCCATCCCTGCAGCCCTGCTGCAGCCCGTGGGGGAGCTGGCGGACCGGCTGCTGCTACCGGGGCTGTGCGAGCAGGTGGGGTCACAGCTGCTGGCGGCTGTGTGCGCAGCGAGCGTGGTAGGGCTGCTGCTGTGGGCGGAACAGCGCGGCACGTGGTTTGGGTCCCTGCTTGCGGGGCTGAAGGCGTGGTTTGTGGAGCACAGGCAGGAGGTGGGGACCAAGCACCCTGCTGCCGTAAGCAGCTGTTCGCTAGCAACCCGGACCTGGCGTGGGAGCTGCACTACGGGGCTGGTCAGCAGCAGGCGGTACCGCAGCCACCGCCACAGCCACACGACGTCGGCAGGCACCGCAAGAGGGGGCGTGCGGGACGCGGTCGGGTGTGACGCAAGAAGGAGCATGTGACAAGCGGCTTGCGCTGCGCCGGTTGTGTGCTGCTATATAGCTTTTGTTATCCTTTGATGTGGTGTGGTGCTTGCACCGCAACTGCGTTGTGCGCTGGGAAAGTAGGTGTATAGCTTCGCGGCCAACGGTTGTTGGGGGTTACGCGTAAAACCGTCGGGGGTCGTTGTCGGGGGTTGTGACGGTCCGGTAAGATTCCGAAAAACTGCGCTGCGTGCATGCCCTTTGCGGCATCACTACGTTGCATGCATATCAGAAAAGGCATGGAGTCTCCTTCTCGACAGCCAAGTGACCACATCTGCGAACGTCTGTAGGTGCTGCTAGCCTGGGTTGCCGTACGTGGGCGGCTCGCATGGGCCGTTTGTTGCTGCTGTCAGCTACCGCTGGTGTGGCAGGGGCTCCTGAGTTTACAATATGGCGCTAGATCACTAGCTGCTTTGCATGGGTTGCTTGTTGCGGTTGTTATGTTGATGCTGGTTGGATAGGTGGACATATGGCGGTGCCCAAAAGTTAGGGAAGGCCCCTTGCGTAGAGCTTTGTGCTGCAGCTCCTGGCAGCTCCATGCATGTTGATGTACGGCGGTTAAGCATGATGGCACTGGTCTTGCACGCCCTGATGTCGGACGAGGGAAGGTGCACTACGCGCATTAGGGGAGCAAAAAAGGCGCTGTGAGCGTACTACACTTGCTTGCTAGCGGTAGATAGGTTTGTGCAATTGTGCGGTAGTGGTGCGTTGAACCCAGGGAAGGACTCCACTGGTGAATCTCCATCGACCAGGCAAGCGGAACGTGCGGGCGGTTGCGGTGTGTCTGGCACCTGCCTGGCACACTGCTTGCATGCAAATTGGCATTACCGTGCTCCGTTTGCTGTACCATGCTAGCTAGCTGAATGTAGTCATCGTGCGCTCGGGACTCCCCACGGGTGCTCCCCAAGTTGCCACGGCCGCTGTAGAGAAGCCCCCGTGGCCTGTGTGCTTCCATTACGGTTTCCGTTTTCTCAGTTGCAGTTAGTCCAATACATGGGTTGAGTGCACCATGTGGGCCTGATGGATGTTACCTCGGTACCATATGCCATGGTAGCTCTCGTATTGGCACAAATGCATTAGAAGCCAGGAGCAAAGACGCTGAACTGCGCTGAATGGTGTTCCATGCCTTGGTGGAAACTGGCAACGGCACCGTGAAGTTGCACCCGCACTGCAAACTACCGGAGTACCGGTATGTATGTAGCTGTAGGTTATCAGGACCACTACACTGTGAACGCGGTAGCCGTGGCCTGGCTGCAACACCTTACGGAGCTGCTGCAGACATGCCTTCCCTCAGCGCCCGGGCCACAGCACATCAGCGACAGTAGCACCGCCCCAATTAACAAATGGAGCCAGCAGCCGACCAATCGTTGCGATACAGGGATGCCTATCACAGCGGAAAAGAGATGAAGTCAAAATAGTTCATAAAGCAACTGCCTTGGCCTCCCGCTGAGGGGCTCCCGCCAGCCTCCTTTCACCTCGTCCTCGTGGGTGCACCGTTATACAACAGCATCCGCAAAACGCACCCAACCCAGCCTCGCGCCCTTACGTGGCCAGCCTTTAAGCGTACAACACTGCAGGCCCCCCTTGCACATCGCGCGACACGTCTGCAACGGCATGACGGGCGTGTGCGTAGGTCACTATGTCCCCCTCTGCCGTCCTGCTGAACAGTCCTCGTATCCTGTACGGCAATCAGAACTCGCGTTCGGGGAAGAGCGCGGGCGCGATGAGCGTCCAGCAGTACAGCAGGCCGGTGAGCCACTGCGCCGAGATCTTGACCCACACGCTGGCCCAGCCCACGTCGATGCGGTCCTTCTCCTGCGGGAGGGACAAGCATGGTGTAAGCACGGTGCTGCGTGGATGTAATCACAACAGCCTTGATCCAGGGTCAGCCGTACAGTGCTGGTCAACACTAGGCCGGCGCTGTGGGGGCGCCGCGCCACTGAGGCGGGCCCAATCTACGGTAGTCGCGCACCATCGCCCCTGTCCGGGCCCCAGCTCTTCCACCCACACCCCTCCCCATCCCCACCTGCGCGACGCTGCCCCATCCCGTCATGAGCATGGCGATGTACATCGACGCCAGCGCGAAGATGAGGTGGAAGAAGGCGTAGTTGTACGTCACAGGCGTGGTCATCAGCCGTACGGCCTCACGGTCCTCCTCCGACGCGCCCGGCGGCGGCGGCGGCGGGCCGCCCGTCACCGCCTCGCGCGTGGCCTCCGCCACGTCGGGCACGCCGTCCAGGCCGGCGGAGGTGCCCTCCTCGGCGGCCAGCAGTGCCGTACGCTGTACGGCAGGGCGTCGGGTGTACGGCAGAGGGGCACGGTAGGTATTCAGGCAGAGCGGGCTTGGGGCAAGGCAGCGTGCGCCTTTGAGAGCAGCGCAGCGGTGCATCGTGGGGGCGCAGCATAAGGCAGCAAGCAGGGACCGCGACAACCGCATGGTGGCCGAAAGATATCGGGGCAGAAACACGTACGCCGTGCGTGGCAGGCGGGCCGCGCACCTGTCCCAGCGGCTCGCCCTCCTCGCTGCCCTCCAGCGTGAACAGCGCGGTGTTGCTGCCGGCGCGGAACGCTGCGTACACCACGCTGGCCAGCGTCACCACCATGCCCAGCGCCAGGGTGCTGCCTGCGGGGGTGTGGGAGGGGAGGGGGGCACGGCGTACGGGAGCATGATCTGGTCAACGTGACCAGGCCAATTCTTGACGACGAAGCCTACACCAAAAGATCCTAGAGTGACTCACGTGATATGCACGGGAAGAGCGAGGGAGAGGCAGGACGCCTGGAGCATCCTAGACAGTCCACTTCTTAGCAGTTGTATTCTCGGATCCTGATCCCACGGCCCCCAGCCGTACGCTAACTCTCCCTGCCTAAATCTGCCCTCCACCCACCCGACGCGGCCGTGAGGCGCTGTCCCAGACCGTTGCACGCGTAGTCCCTTGGCTCCGACTGCAGCGCGCTGAAGCACAGGTAGGCGCAGTAGAGCGCGATGGCGGAGGAGGGGAAGATGGAGCCCTGGGGGTGCGGGGAGGGGGAGGAGGGAGGGAGGACAGGAAGCGGAGAGGACATGGAGCAGGGAGACAAGGGTCGGAACGGAATGCAAGAATGCAGCATTGCAGTAAGACGTACACAGCGGAAATGCCACTGGCAACGCACGTGCTTGTCAGCTCGAAAACGCGAGCAAGATCTTTCCCCGCTCCCGGCTCTTCGATCAACAACGCACCTGTCGCGCCAGTGGCAGCAGCGACAGCACGCTGAAGCCCACCACCAGCAGCAGCGTGAGGGTGACTAGCGTGATGTTGAGGGAGCAGCTGCCCGCGCCGCCGGGCTTGAACCAGTAGTACATCAGGCCTGGGGGTGGGGGCGGGGTGTTTGGGGGAGGCCATTGGAAGGGCGGCGGATAAGAGTTTCAGCTCTGATAATCAGCCGGTGGTTCACAGCGAAGCAAGCTGCAAGGCGCGCAGCGAGGTTGAAGCACCGCACGGGCCGTCAAGGGTTCTCAGGTCAGCGACCTGCCGGTGGGCGGCACAAGCGCCGCCACGGCTTCCGTACTACCGCCGCCACTACCGCCTCCCCCGACAGCGTAACCGTGCCAGCGCAGTATGCGACACAGCGCTGCCCCAAGCATGCAGCTGCAACATTACACACTTTCCTGCTTCTGTGTCCTGCACACGCACAGACCAGTATGCCTGGCAGCACTCCCATCGGTGCACAACCAGCAGCCCCTCCCCGGTTCACGCCCACCTGCCAGCGTGAGGGTGCCCCCGTAGCAGCCCACCGTGAGGCCCATCAGGCCGTACAGGAAGCGAGGGTCCTCCTCGCCGCTGGCTGCCCACGTGTCGTTCCACACCTGGGGGTGGTTGGGTGGTTGGTAGGCTTGACACCTGCCCCGCGCGCGTGCCGCATTGATAGCAGGTGTTACGGCGCGTCCACATGGCTGTGATGCACACGCCCCAGGAACTCCCAGGAGTTTGGCAGAGCGGCTACACGCGGGCGACCAGACCGTGTGAGTTGTGGTTTGCGCACCAAACCCCCTGCCCCCTCCCGGACAACACCGAACCGCAGCCCTGTGTGCGCCCATGTGGTCTGGCCGTTATGCCCCTGGGAGTTGGCACCTCCGTCGTGGCACTGGGTCTGGGTACCGCAGCTTTCCCACACGCGGTATGAGCGTCACGTGCCCACCTGCACGAAGTCCAACAGGATGATCATCTGGATGATGAGGAACACGCCGGAGCCCACGCGGGCCGCCCAGCCTGGCGTAAGGAAAGGCAAGGGAGCGGGTTGGGGTTGGGAGGGCGTTGCTCAAGGGGTCAGGGAAGGGGTTATACGGTATGTGGTAAAGTGGTTGCAGTGGGTGCGCGAAGGACGCGCATGTGCGTTTGCGTGACGCCTCCGCCCCATACACACAAGCGTCTTGAGTGTGTCGTTCATGAGTAGTGCTGCAAGCAGCACGCTATGCTTGACTCACTGTAAGCGTTAATCAGGGAGTTGGGGAAGAGGAAGGGTAGGGCCGTGAAGAGGAGCCACAGGCCCAGCTTCAGCAGCGGGTGGCCGTGGTGCAGGTAGCGGTCGCGCTTATCACCCTTGTACTTCACTCCCAGCATTGTCACAGACATGACGGCGAAGAACAGCTGCAGCGCGAAGGGCGGGGGGCCACGCCAAAGCTCAGACGCGCATCGCAGCTTCGTCGCGAAACCAACGGCCAGCGACTCCGGCAACGAGCCCGTCTCCATTTGCATCATGTTTTCTTACTGTCATAGTTTGCCTCTGTAAGACAGCTGCCCCTTACTCACGAAGTTGCCCATGCTGACGCGATACACGGCCTGCTGGCCGAACCACTGCTCGAGGTCGTCCCCGGTAAAGCCCTTTACAATCCCTGAAGAGAAAAGCGGGACACGGCGTGAATTCCGGCCCAGTTTATGCTCTGGCGTAAGGGGTACAAGCCCTACAGCCCTCTTACATGGTAATTTCTGCAGGATTGGGGTAGCGAAGTCGCGCAGGACCCAAGCGACTACCATGGCCAGGAAGAAGAGCACCGACCACGCCACGCGGGCGCTGTGGCGGAGCACCTCCCGCCCGGCGCACTGGCATGCTGTGCACGCCGCGTAAGTGGCCAGTTGAGCCGCGCAGCTACCTAGATAGCTTCCTATAAACATCTTGGTGTTCTTGTGTGGAAGTACTGCACGTAATTTGAGGTAGGCCCTAGCACACAGGTGCATAAACAGCAGCTCGTGCGTCGTGTACGGTCCATGTCACCATGTGCGGTGCCGGTGACCTGTGCGCAGCACAGGTGTTCATGTGCACCGAACCAGGTACAGCCATCCCCGCCCCGTGCATCGGGCCTTACCCTAGCAGTGTGGTATAGCCTCTAGCAGGCGCCCCCGACCTTACAGGTGCGCGAGACCAACACCGTACGAGGAGCTGACCCTTCAGCTACCGTACTGACCGTGGCCTCAACCTGCCTCAACCGCTGCCTTGGCAGTGCCTTCCGTTAGGGCACAAGTTGCCTGCACGGTCAGCCCTTTGAGCCACTGACTGTCGCACCCTATTCGCAACGCAGGTCCTGCCTTTGCAGGACAATATCCTGCTCAGCATGACTCATACCTCTGTACAGCTCTTTACCACAAAACGCCCCACCAATTGCCCTCAGCAGGGCCCTGATTGCCCTAAGCAACACGGCGGACACAGAACCTTGCAATGCAACCAGCTCAGGCCCTTTAAAACGCAGCATCCAAGCTAGTGTCTGCGTATGTTCGTCAAGGCGTTAGCGCAACAAGAGGAACAGTGACATCCACAAACCGTATCACCTGCTGGCCGGTAACACAACACGTGCCTCTGACACAGGGGTCTGTTTCAGCTTACCGGTTTCCCCTGCCAAAAACACCAACAGGGGTTCAAGTCAGGGTTCCAGGATGATTTTTGAGCCCACGCGACAGGACTGACGCCCCTTCATTCACCCCTGGCTGGAGGCAGCAGCAGGCCTGCCCAAGGGGCAACACCGCGCCATTGCTTCGCATACCACCCGGTCGTCACAACGAGCGAGGTAAGCCTCTCCTCCAAGCCCCCCATGCACCAGCGTGTCCTGGCTTTACAACCACTATCCCCCTATCGCCCCTTCAGCCGCCGGCTTCCTCCTGCCCCGCTCCTGCGTCACTCGTTTGGCAGCCGCGCAACCAGGTCCCCCACCGTTTCCCCACCCCAATCCATGTGTACCCCATCACAACCACGGCCACGCACCCTCATGCTCCCACAGGTAAGCCACTCGCCTGCTCACCAAACACTGTAGCAACGCATTCGCCCGCCTGGTATGTTACCGTAGATACCTGTTGCCGTAGATAACGCAGGTGTACCCCCAGTTCCTCTGCTCCTCACTCCGCCGCCGCCCTCCTAACGCATTCCACCCCACCCTCGGCGGAAACCCCTCGCCCCTTGCAACAATCCATCCGCACGATAAACCCGCGTAGGTGCCACTCAAACCGGTACTCTTCCGCCGCCCTGTGCCATCCATCCCGTATACGCCACTGCGCAGCAATTGCGCGCCTCATGCCCCACCCAGCGGCACACATTCAATCACATCGCTGCCTGCTGCTGCTGCTGCCGCCCCTCCGCCGCCTCCCTCCTGGCCCGCTCCTCCGTCAGCCACCCCACCAGCAGCTCGCCGCCGCGCCCCGCCCTGCCACGTGCCGCCGCCAGCGCCGCCTCCCACTGCACGGGGCAGCCCAGCTGCAGCAGCGCCCGCAGCAGCGGCAGGCGGCTGGGGCACATCTCGTGCACAAACGCCGCGCAGCGCGGGCCCCACGCGCAGCCCACGCGCCGCAGGCAGCGCAGCATGGCGATGTCGCCGTACTCGCACGCCATGGTGTACGGCAGACCGTGGTCCTGCGGGTACGGCGCATGGGCGGTGTTGGAAAGGGCGCGGTAGGGCAGGGTTGCGCACCATGCCCTGGCAAGTGCAGGCGATCTCAACGGGTGCGTGGGTGCGGTCGGATCTTGCTTGCCAGTCGCTACGCATCGCCGCAAGGCCAGTACGCCACGCGTGACCCTGTGAGCTTGGCTTGCCCCGCTTGGCTTACCCCTGCCCCCACCGAGTGACCCACAAGTTGCCATGGGACAAGCACGTTCACCAGTCCCTGGTGCAAACGAGGAGGCTACCAGTGCGTGCCCCCTGTTCCCCGCACTCACCCCCATGGGGCAGCCGTTGCCCACCAGCCACTCCAGCTGCTGCTGGCTGCCCACGCCGACGGCCACGGAGGCGGTGAAGGCGTCCCAGGGGCAGCCCAGCCCCCGCAGCGCCGCCAGCAGCCGCACGCTGCCGGACGCCAGCGCGCTGTGCAGCAGGGAGCTGCTCAGCAGCCGCTGCAGCTGCTGACGCTGGTAGGGGTGCCCGATCACCTGCCAGGACACCGCTGCCGCTGCCTTCGCCGCTGGCGCCGTCCCTGCCTCGCCCGCTGCCGCTGCCCCCGCCTCCGCCGCTGACGCCGCCGCTGCCTCCGATGCTGACGCTGGCGCAGGGTCCTCCTGGCCGGTGCAGTCGCCGCCGCTGCCAGCCGTGTCAGCCCCAGTGCTGCCCTCCAGCCGTGCGCCGGACAGCACCTGCAGCAGCCAGCGCACCACCTCGCAGTGCCCCGCTGACGCCGCCACGTGGAGGGTGGAGGCCGGGATGGGGTGGCCCCGGACGTGCAGCTGCTGCAGCACGGGCAGGGGGCCCAGCCCGGCGGCCAGGGGAGCCAGCGCGCGGGACAGGCAGTGCCGCCGCCCGCCGGGCGAGGCTGCAGCACCAAAAAGGGTAGCTTCCTCTAGCTCCAGGTCCAAAAGGAATGTGAGGGAAGCTGGGGTGAGGGCGGGCGCGGCGGGCGGTGAATGCGGCGAGGTGTGCCTGGGGTGATGATGGGGGTGGTAGCCGGGGCCGGAGGAGGTGAACGCGGAGGAGGAGGTGGGGGAGAGGTGCGGCTTAACGCCGAGGTGCTGTAGGTGCTGCAGGCGTGCCGGGGCGTGGTCGGGGCACGCCAGCACGAGCTCCAGAGCGCATACTGAGGCGCGCCGGCCGCCGGAGGCGTAGGCGTAGTCGTTGAGCAGCCACTCCACCTTGGTGGCCCAGTCGGGCGTGGGGCTGGAGGCGGCCGCAGCCAGTGCAGCGGCTGCCGTGCGGTCGTCCAGCATGACGGGCGCCGTACTGGGGTCCACCCACGTGCGGTACAGGCGCTCGAGTACTGCCGTACTGCAGCCGTACGATGCGCTGACGAGGCAGGATGCGACGCAGGGCAGGACGGTGTCTGCTCGGCCGCGGCGCTGGCGGAGGAGGCTGTCAGTGAGGGCGGAGTGGCCGTTGTGGGCCGCGGCCGCCGGCGCGCGGTCGCTCCATGGGCAGCCGTTCCCCAGCAGCCATGTGCAAACGGCGTGGTGACCGCCGGATGCAGCTGCCTCCAGCTCGCTACTGTGTTGGCACGGCCTGGCGTCTTGGCCAGATGTGTCCGGCGCGCCGACTTGTGCACAGGTTGCCGAGGCGTGGGCATCGTCGTGCAAGAGGTTGAGGATGTCCAGGCTGCCGTTGCTGCAGGCCGCCAAGACAACTTCGCGCGTGCAGGGGCAGCCGCGAGACATTAGCCATTCGCAAGCGTGCAGCTGGTTGGCCGCGGCAGCGCCGGCAAGGACCGAAGGGGTCAACGTGCATCCACATGTGTCCTCCATCAGCTCCAAGTTAGCAAGGTCGCCAGATAATGCGACCAGGCGCAGGATTGTGCGCCGCTGCTGAAGAGTCAATGACTTCATCGCGCCACCGTCGCGGCTCCAGCGCTGCTCCAGCGCCCATTTGGGAGCGGGACGGGACATTTTGACGGTGGTGTACTTAGGGCCGCTCAGCAAGCTCGCAATGTGCTTGCAAGTAGCCCGTAGACCACATGCAACTTCGTTGGGCGGTAGATAGCTGGCGACGTGCCATATGACAAGGTCCTCCGGCAACATGCCTGGATTCTCGTTGGCAGAGGAGGCAGGCAGACCCCAGGTTTCCCCACAAAGGAGAAGCTTGAGTGCAACTACTGCATCACGTGACATTTTACAGCTCCGCCGACCTCGTGCCGCCGACCGTTGCCAAAAAGGTCGCCCGGTGTTCTTTTCGTGGCCTTTTTGCTCCGCCCGGCTGCGCTGTCAGCGACACATGCGGCAAAGGAGGTATCAAAGTAAGGCGCCTGCGAGCTGCTGAGGGCTTGCGTCAGAAAGCGGGGCCTGATCAGTGTTGGCCGCACGCGACCTGGGCCTTGCCTAGGGTTGTACGGCGTTGGCGGGAAAGCGCAACGATCCCCCAACCCGTCGCTGCAACTCCGCTGCTGTACCAGGATCTCCAGCAGCTGCACATCCTGATTACACTGGGAAGCTAGATGCGCTTGTGCAGGCACACCCAACAACTTCTTGTCCTGTCAGGCAGGAGGCACGGCCAGGCACGCCGGAGTGACCATTCCTACAGCATAGCACGCAACGTGGCCTGAAGATGGCGCCGTAGCACATCATCCGAAACACGGCCGTAGGAGCGCGCAATTGCACGTACGGTACCGTGTACATGACGTAGGCCAAAAAGAACTTGCTGTATCCTACAGACAACAGTTTGAGGCGCATTGCCCGTTGGTGCATTGAAGCTTGTCCCCTAAGCCCTGGGCTAGCTTCTAAGCTCCTTGCAGCACCAGAGGTGCATTAATAGCTACACAAACCTAAGCACCATACCAGGGGCACCCCCACGACCAGCCCAAAGGCCCTTTGGGCATATAATGAAAGGCGCAACCAACAAGCCTCGCCTCGTTTGCCCTACGACCAGTCCTGGCCTGAGCGGTACCTGCAATGCCACCCTCCTCCACCCGCATCGGCTCACGCACCCACACCCACACGCCCGCCCGCGCACGCCCCTCCCAACCTTGCTCCACCATCATATGACGCCCACCCTCCTCCACGCCCCCGCCCCGCCCTGCCCACCCGCCCCTGCTACGGCTCCCACACCAGCGCCGCCCCGTCCTCGTCATCGCTGTTGCCGTACGCGCCCGCCGCCCCGCCCACCGCCTCCTGGAAGCCGCTGGCCCGGCCGTGCTGCCCCGCCACGTACCCCCCGTCGTTGAGCTCCACGCCGCCGTCCACGGCGCCCACCATGAGCCCCGCGTGCAGCACCGCGCCCACAGCCACCGCAGTCTCGGGGTCCACGCCCGGCCGCACCTGCAGCCCCGTGACCTGGGGAAGGCACCGCGGGGCGATAGGCGGGGCGATAGGCGGGGCGTGCGGGGTGAGAGGGTGGTGCGGGTGGGGAGCGCGAGGGGTGCGGGTGCCAGGTCCTGGCCAGCGTAACAACGGGCAGGCAACGGGCTGCGTCGGGTTTTGTGACCTGGCCGCATGTGTAGACGAGTGTCATGGACAAAGGACGAGCACAGGAGGGGTAGCACATGATACAGACGCGTGGTACACCCACCTGCGTGATGTAGTCCCGCACCACAGGCAGCCGCGTGGCAGCGCCCACCAGCACCAGACCCGTCAGCCGCCGCGGGGGCGCAACGTACTTGCCGCCATTGCTGCTGCTGCTGCTGCTGCCCCCGGTGTTCGCAGACGGGAAGATGGAAAACTCCCATGCCGCCGCGCCGTCGCGCCGCCCGGGGCCCTCCGCGTCAAGGGATGTCCCCCCGGGCGCGGCCGGGTGGGTTGCATTGACCCGCGGGTCGAGGTGGGGCGGCAGGGAGCCGCCCAGCTGCATGCGGGTCTCCAGCGCCAACCGCTCCAACGGCCACCACATGCGGCGCAGCAGCGGCCTGGCAGAAGGGTGGCACAAAACGCAACGCGCAAACCAAAGGCATGTCTCAGGGGTGACTACGTCATCTTAAATCAGGTTAACGAGTGGTCCAGTGAAGTTACTACCGGGCGGGTAACTCCCGCCACCTGCGTTAAGGACCGCCACAACCCGCCCAAACACAGACACGCTCCTCACCTGACCATCTGCTCAAACTCCTCCTGCCGCAGCTCGACCCACGCGTCACCCTCCCCTCGCCCAGCCCCGCTGCTGCTGCTGCTGCCGCTGCTGCTGCCGCTGCCGCCCGCAGGCCCCCCGCTGCCCACCTCTACCAGCTCCCGCGGCAGCCTCACCCGCACGCTCACGCCCGCCCCCGACCTGCAGCTGCCACAATCGCTGCTGCTGCTGCTTGTGCTGCTGCCTCCATCCCCCGCCCCCTGCCCCCCCTCCTCCCCCTGGGACCTCCCCTGCATCACGGCCTCGCTAAGCGCCAGCTTGGCCGCCTCCGCCGCCCGGAGTAACGCCAGCGACCAAGCCGCCGCCGCCGCCGCCTCCGCCTCACTGCCTGCCCTGGACTCGGCTCCTGACCCGGCCCCGGCCCCGGCCCCGGTGCCTTCCCCTGCCGCAGCCAGCCAATCCGCCACGGCTGCGGTGAAGTCGTCTCCGCCCAGGTAGTTGTCACCCGAGGTTGACAGAACCTTAGGGTGGGTGTGATGGTGCGGGAAAATGCGGAGCACCCATGAGTGTCAGGTGGAATAACGCGGCATAGTGGGCAGCCGCGGAAGCGCGGATCTGCCTTTCGCTGCGCGCGCATGCCCAGCTTGGCCCCAGACGTACGGCAAGTGGACAGGAAAGGAGAATGTACACGCCGCACGCATGTATGCGTGAACTTCCGAACTCAAAGGGGCAGTAGTTGTGACGAAGCACGTGTGCGTTGAGCGACATCCATTCTCGTTGGCGTACCTCCATGATGCCGTCGAACGCCTCCACCACCGTGAGGTCCAACGTACCGCCGCCCAGGTCCCACACCAGCAGTACGTCGTACGGCACGTTGGACGAGCCAAAGCCGTACGCCATGGCAGCGGCGATGGGCTCTGTGTAGCGGAAGAGAAACAGTGATGACGGCAGCAGTCGGTCGACATGACGAAGGTTGCAAGAGCGGAAGATGCGAGTCAGTCATGGTGCGTCTTCTGTCAAATGATGACTGCCAGGGGACCCCCTTGGCGACCAACACACACCAAGACTGCAGTCGCCAATGCCCATCGTTTCACGCCCAGTCTATCCCTGCTTGCCCCGTACCCTCCCACATTCCCCAGCCCTCACCATCCGCCTTCGCGGGGAATCCCCAGGAGAACGCCATCCGTACCCGCACCCGTCGCTCGCCCCGCAGCGGCTGATCGCTACAGGTCGCTACAGCTATGTTACCAGGGCTCCTGCCCATCCCCGGTGCGGCCTTCTCGCCCCGCCCCGCATTGGCCAGCCTAACCCACACCTGCCAAAGCCTGCCCCCAGCTGCCCCAGCCCATTCACCGCCCCCTCACCCTGCAGCAGCGTCACCCGCTGCAGTCCCGCCGCCCGCGCCGCCTCCACCACCGCCCGCCGCTGCACGGGGCTGAAGTGCGCCGGGACCGTCACCACTGCGTCAAGCACCTGGAGGGTGTGAGGGTGCGGGGTGGTGGGTGGGCCGGTGAGTGTGCGTGAAGCGGCACGGTGAGTAGTTGGTGAGCTAAGGGGAGCGGGGCTCCGGATCATGTCGGCATGGGGCTCCTCATGCCCGTTCCGTCGTCACCACGATCGCCTCTGCAACCGCCACACACCCGCTTACCTCGACCTCCTCGTCCGCCCCCTCGGCCGCCTGCCGCCGCTGCCGCTCCAGGAAGGCCCGCGCCCTGCCCACCAGGTGGCGCAGCAGGTGCGCCGAGGCCTCCTGCGGCGCCAGGCTGCGCCCGGGGCCCAGCGCCGGCACCGCCACCTCCACCCGGCCGCCCGGGCCCTGCACCAGGCCGTAGCTGCGCCGCCGCATGGACCCTGCCTGCCCCCCTGGCAGCAGCGTGTGGCTTAGCTGTGGCGCCAGGTCGATGCTGGTGGTGCTGGTGGTGCTGCTGGTGGTGGTGGTGGAGGCGGGGCCGTCGTCGTATGCCGCCTCCTCAAGGGCCTCCCTGTAAGACTCGGTCGTGGTAGGTTAGCAAGCTCGTATTGGCGACATGACATACTTGAACTCCTACGGACTGCGCTGCTTCTGGAAGCCGAAGGCGAAGGCCCTACTTGGCGGTTGAGTGTTAGTGGGCAGCTGAGTTGCATGTTAACTACGTGCTGTGTGCCTGCAGCGGGTTCTGTGGATACGCTTGTAAGCGGCCGACGCGACCGCGACCGCGAACGACAACCATCATCGTACCTGTACGACCGCCCCATGAGGCGTTTGATGCCGTACAGCACGTTGGCCGGGTCCGACTCTGCGGCACGTACGGCCTCGTCGCCCACCAGTACGGACCCGTCCTGCAGCGGCAGGGCGCAAGCAGGGCGCAGCAACAGGACATACCTTAGCTGACAAGGCACATATCGGTAGGTAGGACCAGTAATGCTAGCCCACACTCGCAAAGTGAGCGACTGCGCACAGCCACAGGCCCCTGCCAACCCCCGCTGACATATCCACGTTCCACGGCGTCCCCTTCCCTTGCCACACGGCGCGCTAGCGTGCTGGGGACTGCAGCTGTCGTGCATCAAGGCCGTGTTACACGCTTCGTACCTGTTGTACGAACAGTACGGAGGGGATGACGGCGCGGCCTGCATCGTCCTCCACCACCAGCGGCCTGCAAGGGTGAACGGCCTGGGTCTATTTGACAATCAAAGAATGCTGAGCCTGCTTGTGTGCGATACCGGTGTGGGGATTTTGAGTGAGTTCCACCGTATCTGCTTGATATGACCCCCTTGTGCACGCAGTACCTCTTGCTGGCGACGGCGGACAGCGTAAACTGTCGACCCCTTCTCCGCATGACGCACCTGCCCTCTGGCCCCACCACCGCCACGGCACTTGTCGAGGTCCCCAGGTCAATGCCAACGGCAGCCTGCGCCGTGACACGTCATAATTGGGACTAATTGCTTATCTGCCCATGCTGTTTATGGCGTCTTTGATGGCGGGGCCCTTGGTGGACACGTGCGGCTGGCAACCCACCCGGTACGCTTCCATGACCACGCCTCTCCGCGGGACAGCCCTCAAGCAGCAGTCCGGCGTGCCTCCCACAATTGAACGGGAGAAATGTGCAGCATGCCATGGATGCTGCACGGGTGACAGCCACTGTTCCCGGCAAGCTCTGCGCCGACCGCCGCATGCACGCGCGCAAGGCTCGACGGCTCGCATGGCCCCAGGCAACCTAACGGCGAGTTATTCACTGACCCAATTGACTGTACTGAGCGGTTCAGGTCAGTTGTGAGGAAGAGGTACTTGCAAACTGAGCAGCTGTCTCTTTTATGCCTCTAGTGCCTGGACCAAACTGGCTTCCAAGAGCCTTTCCCGCATCTAGTGCATTCGCACGCTTATCCTAAACCCAATGTTGTCCTTTACACTTGTCCAAAGTGGCATGTTTCAAGGTGCTGACTTTGCGCTCATGCGTAGTCCAGGTCATGAAGCGGTGGCAATCGCACTCGCTTTCCCTTCGTTTCTACATTTTCTTACTGTCCTGACCAGATCTTGTCTCTACATAGCTCTGGTCACGTACTCTGTTTGTAACACCCACGTCTGCAAGAGCGCACGGCCGTCTGCTTTCCTAGATCAGTATGGCCACAGTGACTGTCAGCCCTTCCATGATCGACGATCCCCAGTCGCTGGCGTTGGCCGTCGCGGGTCTCCTCGTGGCGCTCACCGTCTGGACCTTCGCGGTCATTAAGCCCGCCCTCCGCAAGTACGCGTAAACCTTGTGGCATGGTACCTGCCACGCACTTAGGCTGGCGCACCGCATGCGATGTGTCAGCCTCGGGCAGTAGCTCAGCCGCATCGGGTCCGGGAGTTAATGGCGGGGAAGCGCCTTCCTTGGGCCTGGCACCGTCAGTACCCGAGCAAGCACCTACTAGACATGGTGTAAAAGCAGCTGCTTGCAACGCGTCGGAAGCGTTACAAGGAGAGGACGCCGGGCCCGCGGAGCCGCACGCAGCTGGCGCAGCGTTGGGCACGTCTCTTCCTGCAGCAACACCCGGGCTGGCGGAGGTTGATACAGGCGTTACGCCAGGGAGCTTAATTTCAGAGGAGGCTGCAATTGGGGGGGCGGATGCCGGGGCGGTCGGTGCAGGGGGGACGGGTGCGCCTGCTGGACACATCCCGGGAGAGGTTGGCGGGAGCCCTGCTAGGGACGGCGGTGGTGACGGTGGTGGAGGCAGCAGCAGTGGCGGCCAAGGCGGTGGGGGCACAGCGGGCACTGGCAGCCAGGCGGGTGGGAAGGGCAGCGGCGAAGGTGATGGCAGCGGCGGCGGTGGCGGTGGCGGGAGTGGCAGCGGTGGCGGTGGCAGTGGAGGTGGCGGGGCGCAGCGAGGGCCGCTACCTGCTCTGGCTCTTGACCGGGCAGGCTCGGCCCTGGAGCTGGTGTCCAGGGAGGTGAGCGACCACATGTGGCGTTGCGCCAGGCGTCGTCAGCTGGCCGCGCCCGTGATGGACTCGGATAAGCGGCGGGGATGCTTGGCGCTGCCATGCTATTGCAGTAACATGTGCCAGCCTGTCCTGCCCACCGTCTGTTGGCCGACTAAGTACCCGGATTCCATGTCGTGCCCCTGCAACTCCACTTGTTCAGGTGATTCGCAAGCTGCGGCTGGCTGCCAGCGCGGGCAGCAAGGACGACCGACACGTGGTGCGTGACGGGCTGGGGACGGGGCGTTGGAGGGTGCAGTACGCCGCTGTCGTCACAGCTCAAATTGACGAATGACAGAAGCGGATGCGTGCCTGGGGACTGGGAACGTAGGGAGTTTGAGGCCCGGCGCAGGAAGGTGCAATGACCTCGATGTCGTAAGGGCGGACGACAGATGGGGCTGTGTGCGCTGGTGTGAGCTGCGCGGTGCTTGCAGCGTGTGGACGAGCGTGTACCGCGCAGGACAGCCTGTCACGGAAGCTGGACGGCGCGCTGGTACACGGCAAGCGTTAACCACAACCGCACATTCAACTGCCACCCTGCCGCCCGCCGTGCCGTACTTGCTGGTACAGGTGTGCGAGGAGCTGTTCACTGACATCACGTGTCCGCTGGACGCGGCGGCGCGGGCGGCAATGGGCGTGTCGTACGACGGCGGGGGGCGGCTGTACTACGAGGTACGGCACCGTACAGCAGCACGCGGTGCGCGGGCTTTGTCTCTACCACCCCGTAGCATCAGTGACAACCCGCTACGGGTTTCTCCGGCACTCTAGCGCCACAGGGGACCCCCGAGCGACATCCTGACGCTACCACGCAACCACCTCTTGTGCGTACCGGTCGCGCTGTTGTTGGGTCAATCATTTCCACGCGCTGTGGTCATGCCAGGGCATGGCAGTTAGGGCGGAAACAAAATACTAGTGAGCTCGGGGGGCAGGGCGCGAAGATGATGTACTGCCAAGGATTGACTCGTTGGCAGTGCGCGCTTGGGCGCATGCTGGCACGTAGCAGGGGAACTCATGCGTGGGGCGTACTCGCTACGTGACACGGTGTGTTTGGCGCACGCTGTTGCTTTGTCCATTATGTCCACCAACGGGCCCTTGCCTCCACCCCCCAGGTGCTGGCGGTGCACTACGCCAGCCGCGGCTCCGCCGACTCGGCCCGCGCGCTGCTGCACCTGTGCCAGCTGCTGTGGGACACGCCGTGGGTGGCGCCCATATACGCCCTGCTGCTGCACAGGTGCGCACGCGTGTGCGTGGGCACGTGGACATGTGTGCATCCCCAGTGCCTCACGTCCCAGGATTCAGCAACGAAAGCGCTGCCTGAGTGATCTCCTTGTGTTGTAGTTGTAGCGCTTGATGTAGCGGTGGACGCAGCTTGCAGCGCACACTACCGTACCTCACCTCGCCTCGTTCGGCTCATGTCATGCGAAAGAACCCTTCCACGTGGTGTCGTACGCAGGTTCCTGCTCCTCCCTCGTGACGTGGGCGGCGTGGGCTCCGGGCCCTCAGCCAGCAGCAGCACCACCCAGCTCGCTTCCGCCGCCTCCACATCCACACCCACCCCCAGCGCCCCGGACCTCGCCTCCTCCCGTCTGCCCCCATCCCTTCCATCCGTACCGCCGCCGCCCCCACCCGCATCGTACGGCAGCACGTCAAACATGTCGTACGCGGACCCGCGGGTCAAACACCTGAACGTGCTGGTGCACGGCACGTGGCAGCTGCTGCTGGGAGACGTGCACACGGGGCTGTCGCGCTTCCAACCGCTGTGGGCCTTCCTGGCCGTGGAGGTGGCTGGGCTGGGGCCGCCGCAGCTGTTGGGGATGGGCCTAGCGACCCGTGGGTCAGCTGGGCCTGCCGATGCTGCTGGGGTTGGGGGTGGCGGTACGGGAACTGGGGTAGCGACTTGTGGGTCAGACGGTAGTAAAGGCGGGAGCTGGGGCGGGGCTGGGGCGGGGCAGAGTGGGTTGGCTGGTGGGGAGGAGGCGCGGTTGGAAGCAGGGGTGAAGGGGCAGGGGGCCGTGCGGCGGCGTAGGGCCTCGTGGGAAGCGGCGGTAGTGGCGGGCGTGGGGGCCAGGGAGCCTGCGGGCGGCGGCGGAGGCGATGGGGGCGCACCGCTCCCCGCCGTGGCGCATATCGACGAGGTGCCGCCGGCAGCCCGGCCCGGCATGCTGGGCGTGGCGGCTGCCTTCCTGCCGTACTACGTCATGGACGAGCATTTCGGGGACATGGCGCGCGCCTTCCCATCACCGGTGGGTGGAATGTCTGGCGTGTTTACACGTTGGTGGAAGCAAGTGGAACGGCGTGCGACAGTGCAGGAGCTGTCGAAGGGCGGGGCCGTGTGGCAAGGGGTGTAAAGCGTGTGGGGCGCGCGGTGTGCGCGTGCACGTGCCGCGTGTGCATTTCATTGGAGAGGGCCGGTTGTCGCAGTGGGGTCGCACATCCTCAATATCATGAACCGGCGTTGCTTGGGATTTACTGGCGCTCAGCCTTCGGTCCCCCTTGACGTTCCAACCGTTCCCGTTTTGGCTAGGATTGGGCCGAACCGAGTGTGAGCCTGCATCAGGACGTCACACACCTGCCCTCCCGTGCTGCAGGCGCACCCCACGCGGCTGCCCGCCTCCCCCGGCCCCGGCCCCAGCACCAGCAGCGGCCCCTCCCCGTCCTCCCCCTCCCTGGCTGGGCTGGACTTCCTGGTGTGCGAGGTCACGGACGTGCTGAGCCGCATACACAGCGAGGTACGGCAGAAAAAGTACCGTTCGCCGTACAACGGCCCTCCCTTGCAGTGATAGGAGCTCATTGCACAGCCTGCCAGGACGCGCTAAATTTTGTTTAGCAACTGACTGGGTCAGGAGTTCGACCATAAGTGTAGCGAAGGGAGCGGCACAGGGAGACAAGCACGGCCGAAGAGAGGCCGCATCAGCGAGCCAGGACTGTCTCACACATGGTCATACGCTCGGTCGAGACGGCATTCCTGATTGAATGCCGCTGCGTGCTGATGGCCCTGCCCACGTTGAAAACCCCCGCCCTCGCCAATCCCGTGCGGCCTCTCCCCCAGGCCGGTCTGCTCAAGTACCTCCGCGCGCTGCGGGCCCTGGCGCTGCCGCCGCCGCCACCCATCGCCGCCACCCAGCTCCAACACCCAGCAGCAGCCAAAGCAACCGCAACAGGTGCACCCGCTGCCGGTGCAAGTGGCGATGAGCCTTCCGGCGCCGCCCCTGCGCCCCCGCCAGCGGCAGGCCAGGAGGTGCTGTCGCCGGGTGCTGCGCGGGATGCCGCAGGGGAACAGGCCGCTGCCGCCCCCGCAGCAGCTGGGGATGCTACTAGCCCGGAGTCCGGACCGCATGGGCAGGCCTCGTCGCCGGGCCCAGCCGCTGGCCTCGGGGCCGATGCCAACGTACGGCCGCAGGGGTCTGCAGCGGCGTCAGAGGCGGATGCTTACGGTGCACTGGCGGGGGTGGCAGGCACAGCGGAGGCGGCCGCAGGGCAAGAGGGCGGTGTGGTGCACCGCGGGGGCGTGAAGGCGAGCCGCACGTGGCCCGTGAGGCGTAGAGGGGCCGGCGGCGGGGCCAGCGACCACGGGGGTGCGCTCGGGGAAGAGGGGGGGCCGGGCGGACCTGCCACTGCTGGAGGGGGCAGCAGTAGGGCGCGTGGCGGGCGAGGCAGGAGGGCCAAGCGGCCTGCCCCCCCGCCTCCGCCGCCGCCGCCGCTGGCGGGCCTGCCGGCCATCACCCGCCTCCGACTGCAGGTGGGCAGCAGGGGCGCTGCATTGTACCGTACGAACGGACCTGCACCATTTGCTTCACCGCACCAACGCCATGCCTGGTGGCGAGTTAAAGGAGTGGTGGTGTGCGCCAGTCCTACACGTTCCACCCGTGTCATCATGCACCAGGCCCCCACGCATCGCCCCCCGGCCTCCTCATCCCGTTCCTCCCGCCCGCCTCTCCCCGCCCCCAGTCCGAGCTGTACTCGCTCACCTCCAGCGGCGGCCCGCGCTACCCGCCGCCCGCCGTGCGCCGCGCCGCCTTCGCAGCGCTGGACGCCCTGTTCCCCGCCGGCCGCTCGCTGAGGTGGTTCGTCAGGTGGGTGGTGGTGGCAACGGAGGGCGTGTTGTTGTGGGTGCGGGTCGTCGGCCCGAAGACCAGGCTGTCGAGCCTCACTGCGTGCAATGGAGGCGAGCGGCCTGGTGAGGTGGCTGGTCAGATCGGACACGAGGTCGGGACGGAAGGGTCGGGTGAAGCGGGGCGCTGTTGGGGTGTCCGTAGCTGTGCCCGATGCCCTTGGCCGTCAGCTGTTACCCGGCATGCCTTTCTGCGTGGTATGTCATTTGATGTGTCTGCCAAATGGGAGAATCCCATACGACGGGGGATGACTAACAGCTGGATAAATGCTGCTGCTGCTGCAGGTGGGTGTCTGCGGCGCTGCACCTGGAGTGGCTCAAGTGCGGGGACGACGACGGCTGGGGCGACCCCGGCAGCGGCGGCATGGGCTGGCTGGGCTGGGCCTACACCCCCATCCACTGGTGCACGGCAGTGTACGGCAGGATCCTGCTGGCCGTGTTCCAGCTGCTGTACGGGCTGGTGGTGTGGCGGCCGTGGCAGCGGGCGGCTCCGCACGGGGAGGGCGTGGGCGTGGGCGGGTTGGAGGGAGGGGAGCGGGGGGCGTGGGTGGGCAGGAGGAGCAGCTTCGGGGAGAGGGAGGGGGTGCCGGGGGGCAGCTGGTGGTCGCCTCAGCCGGTGACACGTGTGCAGCGGCAGGCGGGAATGGGGGCGGGGCTGCCGGAGCTGCCGGTGCTGCCGGTGCAGGCGGGAGCGGCGGCGGGGCAGGGGGCGTCGGGTGGGGGGCGTGGGCGGACGGGGGATGCCGCCGCGGTGGAGGATGCCGCAGCTGCGTCGGCGGCGTCGGCAGCGGCAGCGGCTGGAGGTCGTGCTGCTGCAACTGCACCTGGCATTGTGGGTGTGGAAAGCGGTATGCCATCGTAAACGCTGTTAGCGATTGAAGTTTGGTGGGCGGCCGAACGCGATGCAGTTTGCTGTAAGATCGATACTGGCGGTTTTGGCACTGTGGTACGATTGGACGCGAGAGGCCCAAGCGCTGCTGTCGTGCCGACTCCAGGACTGGGCCACGGATACGACTCCGTAAAGGACGGATCGTAGAGTGCAACGAAGGCGCGTGGGCATACGGTACGCACACTGCCGTTCGTGTTGGTTGTGACGCCGCGCTGCACTGTTACAAACCTAGTCGGGAAGCCCCGCTGGCCCCGCTGGCCCCGCCTGGTTCTTTTTGGACTACCTTGCCTCCAACGTCCAAAGCGATGAAGCCATGAACTATGTGGAACTTTACTGTATTTACTATGTGGAACTTTACTTTAAAGTTCCACATAGTAAATACAGTACCAGGAGGGAGGGGTTCCGGAACTTTTTGACCTCATGCCCATACCCCCTAGTTTC
>VFQN01003259.1_pt1 | contig 23584 bp, 27 predicted proteins | sample 3512371 | NCBI WGS metagenome assembly VFQN01 (sample SAMN10412370, study PRJNA504923) | tailings metagenome | isolation source: Replicate 2 from Balatoc abandoned mine | place: Philippines: Itogon, Benguet | collected 2017-08-28
GGGTTGGGGCTCCACCAGGCACGGGGTAATCTGAAGGTAAAGATGGTACCGTCCTCAAGTACTGTGTGGGAATATGGGCAGTTGGGCGCAAATGGGCCCTTGAGTTGGGACGGTAGACGCTTTTGCCTGACAGGTTCAAGCTGGTTCAAGCGAGCCGAAAGTTCGGCCAGGGGCCCCAGGCGCCAGGGAAAAGGACATCTTGCGCAAGGCGTCACCCATGGTAGCCATGCCGGCAAGGTCCTATAGCGCCTGATGGGCCCCCCTAAGTACCCAGGCCAGCTACGGTCGATCCCCAACTTGTCACCGCGCAGCGTGCATGGCACGAAAAGGAGGACAGTCGCACAACCGCGGGGTGCAACCGCAGGCCAGCCTGGTGAACTACACTGTTAAGGACTTGCTCGCGTTTCCCACACTGGGCTAAGGTGTCGTTGCATCTTAGCCCATAACAGCATAGTACGGTATGGGGTCCTCCCACTTTAATGACACGCAAGCCCCACAGATTCCCCTTGTCTGGACGAGGTCAGTTACTCAATACCTGCTGTACATGGAAATTTCTTATGCTGCTGGCGTTGCCTTTCCCACATCCTGCACCGGTCACTGCAGTCCACAAACGTAACAACTGGTATGCCTTACAGCGCCACCATCTCCAGCGTCCAGTCCTGTGCAACGGGCAGGTCCGGCTTGTGTACGAAACGAAACACGCACTATCGTAATGCGGCCCGGCGACCATGTAAGGGGGCCCAACTCCACGGCACGGACACTCGCGGCTGGCGGCTGTACCGAAAAATGCACCAGCCTTGTAGCCCTTCTTGGCTGGCGGCAGTCCCAGTACGGCAACGCGCTCGACGATGGGGGCCACGCGCAGGGTGACGTCGGCCGTGCCAGGCGCCACGTGGCGTGAGGAGGACAGCTTGACGGCGGGTAAGATGGGCGCCCTGTGGAAGTAACATACCAATTGCATGAGTCGAGACATGATGTTATGCATTTTGGGGAAAAACGAAGAGGCTGGAAGACAGGGTCCAGGTGCTTTGAGTGTGTGTGAGCAGGGGTGTTCAATAAGGGTAGGGGGCACCGGGCAAAGTCAGGACCAGCCTGGGGTTGACGGAGGGTGGTGTATGAAGGTGCATATGCATGTGGGCTTACGGTAGCTTTGGAGTAATGAGGCTGAAGGAGTGGCAGGTTGCGCAGCAATTGGGACAGGAAATAGGCCATGGATAGGCAGGTTCTGCCACCACAAGCTATGTGTGTTATGGCTGGTCATACGCGTGCACGTCGCTCAACCCCAATTTCGCCACACAGTCGCTAACCGCCGCTAAACCTCAACCACACAGCGTTCGAACGCCGCCCCAGCTCGACGCCTGCCCTCCGACCCCAGGCGGGCCTGTTCCGCTTATCCCTAACCAGAACCACAACAGCACCAGCAGCGCCCCCCCTCGCGCAGGTGTTGCCCCCGCTTACACCCGCCCACCTGTGCAGGAACTGCCTCGCTGGAACGCGAAGCTGGCCCCGTCGTCCACGTACAGCTGCCCCAAGGCCGTACCGCTCGTCCAGCGAAACCACCAACGTGTACAACTCGTACGTCTGCAAGGACATACGGGTTGGATGCCACGTGTTAAGGTCGCGGAAACAGGCACTGCGTGCGCGAACACCAGCCTCGCAGCCCTGTGAAGCATGACGCAATCGTGCTGTTTGTGTCTGCAGCGGTACTCAGGGGAGGCTCGCCAAGAGCGTTAGTCGACCGCAGCTCCATGGGCCGCACAGGGGCAGCAGGCACTGCACCATGTGCTGCACGCCGTACCTGGGAGGAGCATGCGAGCAATGTACAGGGGTCCATGGAAGATGGTGGAAGTGCGCATGTGCTTTACCTGTCTGCAACGCTGGAAGAGAGTTCTGGGTTTTTTCACACAGGTGCATTTTGCTGCACTTGAGCCTGATGCTTGGTACCATGCTTCGCCACCTCCTGCCGCTCGGGCCGGAAAGGTGGCATGTGAGCCGGTGTGACTCATGCGCTGATGTTTGACATTTCGTACGTGCTGCGCTCCCACAATATTCCACCAGGCGCACCTGCAGCACGTGTTTTGCACGGATCCTCCAAGAGGCTGGTCCAGCTGCATCAGCAGCGCCTGCACCCTGCTCATCCTGAGTAGTACCGACCCCAGCCCCCCTCCTCCTCCTCTCCTTTCTGCTCGTCGTCGTCCTCCTCTCCTGCGGGCCCCCAGCAGGCCCCTGGGACTAAGAGCCGCCAGCCCATCTTCCGGCACAGGGCAGCGGCCCAGCCCCAGCGGGCACCCCGGTTTGCGCCTCCGCTGGCGCCAACACGGCAGCTGGGCGAACACCACGCGGGCGAGAAGGACCACCTGCTGCTGCACCTCCGGGCTGAGGACCAGCACGCCGTCCTGGGTGCCCGGCCACTGCGGCTCAGGCCTGGTGCCGCCGCCGCTGCCGCTACCGCTACCGCCGGCACCTTGGCTGTCGTACAGGTGTGGGTGCTGGCGGCGGTGCGCTGCCGAGAGGACGAGGTGCAGCAGGCCGCAGCCGTGCGGGTGGAGGTCGGGGAGGCCCGCCACGCCGCCCCAGCCGCTTTTGAACAGCTGTAGGGAAAGCTGGGTAAAGGGCACATGGGAAGGCTGTAGGAAAAAGTCCGGGGACGGGCCTTAGTTTGCAAACAGTGCAATGCACTTGCTTGAACGGCAGCGCCTGGCCCCCAGTGACAAGAAACCAGCATGGGGGGTTTGCAGTGCGAACCTCCACGTGTTTGACACATCAACCTTGTTGCAGGAAAGTTGCATGAAACGACGGCGTGATCGGCTAGCCCACAGCCCCACCACCAAGCACCCACCCAAGAGGTGAGCGCGAATGGCTGCCCAGACAGGGCGGCCCCGATCGCCACCTCCAGCTCCGCCACCGATGCTGCCCGTTCCGCCGCTGCTGCTGTTGTAGCTGCTGCCCCTGGAGTGCTCGCTTCTGCACCTCCTGCTGCCCCGCTTGTCCGTTCTGCCTCCGCGCCGGAGGCCGCAGCTGTGCCTGCACCGGTCGCTGCAGCCTGGGGTCGAGCCGAGGGCTGGGGCGCCTGCAGGGACGCGCCCGCCACCGCCACGCCCTGCATCACGAAGTCCATCGCACCGTGCAGGACGTCTAAGAGGCCGAACCCGGCTGTAGGCTGCGACGTGGGCGGCGGCGCCTGGTCGGGAGCAGCAGCCCACGGCGGACCGGCCGGCGGTGGGCTGCCGCTGCCGCCAGCAGGACCGTCAGCCGAATGCACTGAAGGGCTGTGCACGCAAGGCCGTTCGCAGGCCGTGGTGTCCACGAGCCCCGGGGCCACAATTACTGGCGCTGTGTGTTGTTCTTGAGGCAGGACGGGGAGCGACGAGCCAATGCAGGCGGGGCCAATGGGCGACGCTGCAGCTAGTGGAGGCCTCCCCTGGCTGCAGCCGTTCCCAGATGGCCGCGGGGCGGGCTCTGTTGGTTGCCATGCCACGCGTTTTGAGGTACCCGCTAAGTTTTTATCAGAGGCAAGCGACGATGAAGTCGCCTCGCCGCCACCAGCAGAAGGAGGATAGGAGTCCGGTCCCGGCTGAACTTATAAAGGCGTTGCTCACGCCGCCATCGGATTCTCCATTGAAGTCATTATACGCTGCGTCTAGGAGCTTGTGCTCTTCGGTGTCTAAGTCGGAGGTGCCGAGTGGTGTCGCAACACGGTCCGCAGAAGAGTAGGGCTCTGCGTAGGACAAACCAGCGATGTAAATGGTACTGCTAGCACGTGAAGGTTTCACATATCATAATCATTCGCTCATTACTGTGCGTCGCATGTTGCAAGCTGGCAGGAGTGAATGGCGTCCGCCAACCGCAAGCCTCGAGTAGCAGCGTCGACAAGCGGCCACTGGCCTGGCCTGGTCGCTCTCACCCATTTCATCCTCGTAGCGACGGGTCTCCACAGGCTCGAGCACTAGCAGAAGCGAGTTCGGCCTACCGCTAGTATCGCAGGTTGAGACCCATGGGCCAGTGCAAGGCACAGAAAGACGCTAGCTCCTGCTGGAGTATCCTGGCATGAAGAGCACAACTGAATGGATGCCTTCAATCTAACCCTGTCTGCTGGTAGATACATATTGTTTGCCGCGCCAAGGTTGGTGACATCCAAGTCCCACCGGTGAAGCATCTGCTCCTTCCTGTGAACCAAGCCAACGCCCAGGCACGTGCCTTCTGGGCCAGCCGTCGAAGGCACGTCGTAAGCGCTCATCAGCCCACTGACCCATAACACTGCGGGACTACAAGAGCTTCTGCCCCGTTTGCTCCAGTACAGCAAAAGAAAGGATCCACTTCTACAGCTTCCGCACAGCCTGGTCCTATCCTGCGGCCACCGGGCTGCGGTACCGGTTGCCGCCAATGTTGGCAATGCAACATCCTAAAGCCCCTCCTGCTCACCTAGCCTCATGCGGACCTGGCCAGCGCCGTGCGGTCAGCCAACCAGTCCCCAGCCAAGTCCCCGCCCCCCCTATGACCCCCGCCCCCCCTGAACTGCAAGTAGAGCTGCTGCACAGGGCCCGCGCCGCGAAGCCACGCCAGCCCCACGGCCGCACCTAGGGTTCCAGCCACTGCTGCACACGGCAACTGCAGCCCTGACACACGTCTTGCCACAGAACCCCCAGCCCCTCCTCAGTCCAGCTCGTCCATCCAGGAGGTGGGCAGCACGGGCTCCACCTTTCCGCGCTGCAGGCCCGCACTGCTGCCAGGCCCCCCGCTGACAGTCGCCCCCGCCCCTGGCCCCGGCCGCCCCGCCTCCCGCGGCTTGTGCCCAAACATCTGTTGCATCCATTGATGAATATCGACCATGCCCCGAGCACTGCTTTGCCCCCGCTGCTCCCGCTCCTGCTGCTGCTGCTCAAGCTCCTGCTGCTGTCGTTGCTGCTGCTGCTGCCCCTGCCCAGGCCGGCCCAGCGGGGCCTCCCCTGCATCGCTGTCATTGTCGCTGTCCGCTTCCTGCGGCCGCCACAGGTATCCCCCGCCCTCCGCCGGCCCCCACGGCCGGCTATACGTCCCGCTCTCGCCGCCCTCCGCGTCCCGCCACACCCCCACCCGTCCATCCTCCACATCCACCCCGCCGCCCTCCTGCTCCACCTCCTCGTCCCCCCCCTCCTCCTCCACTGCCACGGGGACCAGCTGCTCCCTCCCTGGCCCTGCCCCTTCCTCCCCCTCTCCCTCCCCCTGCCCCTCCACCTCCACCACCACCAGCTCCACCCGCAGCTGCTCCCCACCACCCCGGCCCCCGCCCCCGGCCCCAGCGCCCCCCACAGGCCGCGGGTACAGCACCCCCACGCCCGCCGCCGCCCTCTCCACCTTCCTCCCGGTCACGTCCATGAAGTCCATCATGCCCATCATGAACACGCCCTGCCGCCGGCCGCGGAAGGAGCCCGCCGCCGGCAGCCCCAGCGCCAGGCTCAGCACGTGGCGCAACGCCAGCCGCCAGCGCGGCAGCCACGTGACCCATGGGTCGGTGACGCGGGGGCGGCCGTCGGAGCAGCCGGCCGAGCGCACGATGTACGACTCGGCTGCGCAGGAGGGTGGGCGTTGAGCGCAGTGGATGAGGATGGCGGTCGTGGAACGGGGTGAGCGCGGACGCGGTGCAGCGGTGGTGGTTGCAGCGCAGAGCGAGAACTAGGGGGACGGCTTTAATGGAGCGGCGGGGATCTCCGTAAGCATGGTGCCAAGTGCGTGGTTCAGGAACGCCACAGCGGAAATGCCAGCCGCTGACTTTCAACCCGCTTAGCACCTTGCACCGGCGCACAGCCCACGCCCCCACAGCCATGAGCACACCGTACAGGACCCCATGCAGGTGCTGCAGCCGGCCGCTCACCCCTCAGGTCGTCTTCCGCCAGGATGTCCAGCGCGTTCTGCGCAGCAGGCGCGCTCCACCTGCCCGTGCTGCTGCCGCCGGGCCCGTAGCCGTGCTGCTGCTGCTGCTGCCCCCCGCCCTCCGGCAGCAGCACGGGTAGCACGGCCAGGTCGCGGCCGTCCGCCTGCAGCTCCAGCCGCACCTGCGGGTGCGGTACATTCCGCATGAGCGGGTTATTGCGGGACGCATGGGCTCGGCCAGCTGGTCCTCACGCGTCAGTACTGCCTTCCACACATAAAAGTGAGACGTGGCTTTGTTGAGCAGCGCAACTTTGCCATGGACATGCGCTGGTGTCGCCCACTCATATGCTGCCGCACACCGACCCACCTGCGCCAGCTGCTGCAGCGCAGCCAGCAGCGCCTCCTGCTGCGGCTGGCGGGCCGCCGGGCCCCGCACCACGGCGCCCCGGCGGGCGGGGCAGTCCAGCTGCTCCCGCAGCGCCGCACGGAACGCCTCCTCCTCGGGGCTGGTCGCGGAGCAACTGCCCTTGCCGCCCTTGCCGCCGCCCGCGCCGGACCTGCCGCGCATTAGCATCATGTGTCAGCGAGCGTGCGGCCTGTGGCGATGCGCGCAGGCGCAAGCAAGGAGGCAAAACAACACCTGCACATCCTGCGGGTAGCCCTAGTCATGGCATGGCGGTACATGCCCACCTTCCGGCACTCCCGCCGCCACCTTTACGCTGCTGCTGCTGGCTGCTGGCGCTGCCGGCCCCCAGCGGCAGCTGCAGGTCCACGCAGGCCCCTGCGTCCGCCTGCAGCCTGGCCGCCCGGGCCGTCAGGTCGGGGGCGCAGCGCCGCAGCCAGGACGTGACCACCGGCGTGGCTTGCTGGGAGGCGCGCTGCGGGGCGCGGGGTGACAGGCGTGGGGCAGAAGCGGGGCACATGTAAGGGCGGGTGGCAGTGCGGTCAGTCCACACGGCAAGGCGTATGAAGACCCCCCCGTTCCCAAGTTGCCGAGTCAGGCGGCTAAGTCTTGCTTATTTGGAGCGTAGCAGCAAGCCGTTAGCTGCACGCGCCAAGTTGCAACCAGCCTACCCTCCCACTTGCTGTACTGCATGCAATACCGACAACAGCTGGCCGTTGGCCCACCTCGGACGCCACGGGCTGCAGCGCGAGGGGGCAGGCCGCCCCCGGCCGCAGCCCGCCCAGCGCCGCCGCCGCCGCCGCCTGCCGCTGGCCCGCCGGCGCGCCCGCCACCGGCAGCTCCGACACAGCCGCCACGTGCGCCGCCAGGAAGTGCGCCGCCTCCGGTCCCGAGGCCCGCAGCAGCTGCGGCACCTGCAAACGCCGTACGACCACACGCACGCACACTTTACGGGCTTTGTGCGTGTTGTCCGCAGCGCGGCGACCAGTTGCGCAGCACAGTGACCATGCCGGTGCTGCCAACTTGTATACCGGTGCAGATCACAGGACGCACCTCCTGCCCAAGTCGGCATGCAGCTCTTCCCCCCACACTGCCGCACCACCGACCACCCTCGGCCCCACGCGCCTCACCCCTTCCGCCTTGGCCTCAAACAGCGCCCGGAACAGCGCCGCCCGCGGCCCCGCGTCCCACAGCTCATCCCCGGCAGGCAGCGCCGCCGCCACCGCCGCCGCGCCGCCGCCGCCCGCCGCCCTCCCGCCCGGCCCTCCTCCTCCCTTGAGCACCACATCAGGCAGGTGGCCCAGCAGGGTGCTGAACAGTCCGACCGCGCCCTCCGCGTCCTCCTGACTGATCTCGCCCCCCCGCTTGGCCTCCGCCAGCGCGCTCGCAACGGCGGGCGTGTTGCGGTAGTCCCCTGCAGTGCGGCGGTATGCGTCCCGGAACGCCATCCCCGGGTCGGCCATGTGCTGCGCCACCGCCTGGCCGCGGGGGCGCTGGCCGCCCTTGATCAGCATGTGCGCCAGCTCCCGGCCGCCCGCCGCCATGTCGGCGGCCGCCACGGCGCCGCTGACGGCGGCGGTGCCGTGCGCCATGCCCGCCATCTGGGCCACGTGCAGCTGCAAGTGCGCGGGGGGCGGCGCCGCGATGCGGGAGGCCTGGTCCACAAAGTACCGCGCCACGCGGAGCAGGGTGTCCAGGCTGGTCGCCTCCTCCAGCCGCTGCCGGGGCAGGCGCTGGGCGGCGGTGGCACCCGTGGAGGAGGTTGTGGCGGGTGGCAACTTCGAGCCGTGCGACAGCGCTGCAACCTGTTGGGCGGCCGGGGGGGGGGACAATGAGCGTAAGGTGCAGGGACATGGAACGGCAATGGGGCAGTGGGACGCGAGCCGTGAGCATGCAGGTTGAGGACGCGGCCAATGCGCCGGAGATTGCCGGTCATGGCGTGGCGACCTGGGGGCTGTGCCGTCCCGGGTGTCCGCCCACTGCTGCACCCATTGATTGCAAGCCCACCCTCCCCTTTGCCCGCTCAGCCCAGGCTGAAACGTCGCGCCACGAGCCTCTCCCCCCTGCCTACGCTTGGTCGCGGCGTCCCTACTCCCTGGCCATGCTCACCACACCCCACGGTACGACACTGCTACAGAGCACACCCACCGTGACACCCGACATGAGGCCCGCCAGCGCCAGCAGCTCCGCGTGCGTCAGGCCCAGGCCCAGGGCAGGTGCCCCGCCCTGCCCCGCCGCCGCCGTCCCGCCCCTGCCGCCACCACCGCCCCCGCTGCTGCTGGCCCCCTGTTGCTGCTGGTGCTGCAGTTTCAGTATGTGCCTGGCCAGTGCATCCGCCAGCGCCATGGCTCCCCTCGCGTCGTGCAGCCGCTCGTCCGCGTGCTGGTGGTTGCCCCCGCCGTGCACCACCAGGGTCAGCAGCAGCAGCGCGCGCTGCGGGAGCGCCTCCGCGGGGCTGGCGGGCCGCGGGATGCCCTGCAGCGGGGCGGAGAGCGGGCGGCGGGGGGCGGGGCATAGTGGCTTGCAAACAGGTACACGGGGAAATGGCAAAGGTGTTTCAGTACGGGTGCTCGGCAGCAGTGGGGGCGGAAGATGCAGGTGAAGGAGGCAGAAGCACGACGCGGCCCACCGCTCACCAGGGCCATGTTCGTAATGGATGGAGGAGCGTCCCCACCGCCCGCTGCACCGGGCGGCAGCTGCAGCAGGTGCTGTGCCACCAGGGCGGCTTCCGGCAGCTTCGCGCGCAGCTCCCTGAACTTCATTGCCAGGAGTAATTCGGTGGCGTTCTCCGTCAAGCAGGAGTGCAGGTCCTTCCACGATCCTTGCAGGGGGTCTGGCAGGGGGGCAGCGGGTCCGTCGGGCTGCACCGCGGCGGGGCGGGCCGGCAGCGATTTGCCCCCTAGGCCCTTCCCGCCTTCCCTGCCGTCGCTGCTGGGGCCGCTGTTGGGGGTGGCATTGTCTGGCTGCGGTCCGGCAGAGGTCCTCGGCGCCTCGGAGTCATTCGCTGCAAAACTCTCGTCGCCATTGCTGCCAATGGGCGTTTGCGGATCGGCGGCTGCGCCTACTGCTTTGGACGTGGCCTCAGCCCGAAGCCATGGCGCGTAGAGCGGCATCCGCCACCCGCCAACCGTCTCCGCAGCAAGAAGCATTTGCTTATCGATGCGTCTTCCCCATGCTGGTTTCAGATCATCGAGGTCTGCCTGGTCGTAGAGTTGCCTTCGCTGGGCAAGTTGGGCTAGGCCCGCTGGTGCGCCTTGCCGGCCCCATCCGCGCAATGAGTCTGCACCGTTTGGCCAAGCTCTACCTTGCAAGCCTTGAGGCAAAAGAGCACCATGACCCTGTGCCCGGTCGCAGCGGGCGGCCGAATCATTGTTCATCGTGCCCGCTGAGCCACTGCCGCTACAAGACAAGCTCGTCGTATGACATGTAGTGACTAAAGAGAGGGTATATGTAGGGCTTAAAGAGAGCATCTACCGAAGCCGGTGCATTCGTTAAGTCCTACGTATAACGGCGAAAAAGCCCACGCCCTCTCTAGTCCCTGCATGTCATGACGTTCAGCAACAATGCGCAGTCGGGGATTGTTTCCTTGGGTCCCGGCCAGCAACACGATGAAGCTTGTCTGGATGGCAATAATGGACAGCTACGTACGACAGACAGCTCCAGGTGTGAGTACGCCGTGCACCCATGTGTACCTGCGTAACGTTGCTATTACATGGCTAGCGAACCCTCAGAATGGAGGTCAAGCGCCGTTTTGTGATGCTGCAAAAATGCAGGCCAGCAGCCCTACGCTTTAGCGCCTGCATGGCGACTACGCCCGAACACGTGCACACCATCCCAGGCAACCAATTCAGTACTCCAAAGCATGAAAGTAAGCGCTCCCCTATCGATGCACTAACGGCCAGTTAATGGTCAGACCGATTGTAGCCATCAACTGCACACATTGTGCACCTGGCTCGCTTCCCTTGCAGCATGCAAGCGCGCGTAGCCTCAGCCGAGAGGGGGGAGGCCTTATGCTTAGGGCCATGCTGCTTGGCGCTACGGCACGTCCATGTTTCCGTACTCGCGGTTGACCCAAACATCCGCCCCCCATCTCAACCGCTACAGCCGCACGCGCGCACGCCCCGAACGCCAACACCACCCCCTTACCTCGTGAAGCACGGCGCTGGACGGCCTGCCAACAACCCGCACCCCCAAGTTGCCCCTGCAACCTGCCCTCACCCCCGCGAAGTTTCCTTGACACCTTGCAGTGCTGTACCCGCACCACGCAGGTCAGTGCCCCGCCCCCGCCCCCGCCCCCGCCCCGCATCACCGCGTCACCCGCTCACCCGGCCGCCCCCGCCGGCACTCGAACAGCAGAAGCCCCACCGCCGTCTCGTGCCCGCTGGTCCACACCAGCGGCTCCGTGGGCCCCACCGGCGTGCGCACGCCCTCCAGCAGCTTCCGGCACATCTCGCTCACGTTCCGCTCCTCACACGCCTTGCCGCTGCCCTTGGCGCCCTTGCCCCTGCCGCCCCCGGCCTTGGCCCCGTCCGGCCCGCCCGCCTTGCCACGTGCCGCCGCGCCCGCATCCAGCTCCGCGAACAGCCGCAGCACGCCGCTGCCCGCCTCGTCCACGCCCAGCACACGTGCCAGCAGACACGTGCGGGAGTCCTCCCACACGCGCTCCCAGCCGCCGCCCAGGGGGACGCCCAGCGTCCCTCCACTGGGACGGGTGGCTGCAGGCAGGTAGCAAGCACACACCCCGTGAGCACACTGCCTCAGCTCCATAAGTGTGACTGCGGGGACTATTGGAGCAACGCACGCAAGGAGGGCCAGGAAAACATGCCACGTACCGGCAGGAATGACACAATGACTACCCAAACCCAACGTACCGAGGCATCCAGGGACCAAACCAGTTTTGTTCCCCCGATGCAGTTCATATCGCAGTGCCTTTGGAACAGGTGGACAAAGGAAGCAGCTACCGGCTCCGCCTACCTATGGCGTGCATCATGGTGCTGCAGATGCGGTTGTGCGCCACGTCTGCAAGTTCGCTGACGCGCATGCCGTAGGGGCTAGGGTGGTCGCCGTCGCCGTCGCCGCCTTCGCCCAGCTCCGCGGCCCCGCCCGGCCCGCCGCCGTGCTCCGCATCCTCCTCGTCGTCCGAGCCCTGCCTGCGCCTGCCGCCCACACCGCCGCCGCACGTCACCTGGCCCAGCGGCACCGCCACCACGTCACGACCCTCCGCCGCCAGCTGCCGCCGCACCTGCGCGCAGTTGGCGGTACGAACAGGCGTCATAGTGCGCGGGTGCCAACCTTCCCAGCAGTCATTGTGAGCATGTTCAGGGCATGCAGCAAGGGTTTGCCCGTGCTGCTTGTTGTGCCGCTGACGGTGCAGACACGAGCGACGCACAGCGCGTGGTCCACTCAGCACCAGAAGAAATAGCGAGAAGCAACGTCCCAATGCACCTTCCGCAGGCGCAACACCATGGCTAACGCTCTGCAAAGCCGTAATGCGGACCCCCCGAACCGCTCCACGGGAGCCTCGCCCCGGCGCGCCCCACACCTCTGCGATGGCGCCAAGCGCCAGGTGCAGCGCGGGTAGCGCAGTCGGGTGCAGCCGCACCGCCCCGTGCATGTTGATGCGGTCGTGCAGGAACGACGCCACCTGCATACGCTTGTGGGGCTCCCTGCGGGCAAGCAACAGGGGGAGGCAACAGGGGGAGGCAACAGGGGGAGGCAACAGGGGGAGGCGACACGGTGACTAGCAGACCTGCGTGCGACGCAGGGGCGGCGTGTCACGTGTCGCCGCTACGGTAAAAGCACCTGCCGGCACGAAGAGATGTGACGGTCCAAAGGGAAGGTGGGCCCTGGTCCCAACCGCGCTCCACCTTGGTGCCGGACTTCAGCTACTCCATTACGCTACCAGCCGAGGGCCGTCATTCACGCGTGCTTTAGGACGGAATGGGCGAAGTGCTGCTACAATAGCTCACCTAGCCATGTTTATGTCAGGAAGTGAGAGCCTTAGCTCCAGCCGCGGGTCCTCTATCGCGTCGTACAGCTGCCGCGTCAGCTGCGGCCCGGCCACCAGCTGCAGCGCCACGGAGTCGTGGCTCCCGGCCGCAGCTGCCTGCGCGGCAGGTGCAGCAAATGTGTCTTAGTGAAGGTCGGAAGCCGCTGCCCTGCCGCCGGCCAGTGCCCCGCGCGCGCACGGCGTCGTGCCGTGACGGTGCTGCAGCAAGCGGCGCCTCGTCGTGCTGTCGTTAGGCGGCACCTAGTGACGCCGTCAGGCAAACGCACCGCGGCTGTCTTTGCCGGCGTGCAGCCTTTGGCAGAGTGCGAGGCGCTTGCAGGGGCCACCTCAGCGACCCGATAACCGCGTCGCCCGCATTCCTCCCACAGTCCCAGGCACAGGCACATACGGTACGCGCTGCAACTGCCACCCTTGTGTCCGCCCTAACACGCGCATGCCATCCCCACCCCCCGCCCGCCCGGTGCTCACCCCTTCTGCCATGGCCGGCTGCACGGCCAGCGTGACCGGCCGCGCTGTGCCCAGCGTCGCGTGCAGGGCGGGGATGCGGGCCGCCTGCCCCGCCATAACCGCCTTGCTCAGCACGTAGTTGATGATCGCCATGGCCGTCAGGGCATAGGCGGCGGCGTGCGGGTTGGCCGCGTGCAGCAGCAGCGGCTGGGGCAGGGGCGGTGCAGGGGTGCGAAGATCTGATGTCCAAAGGAGAACAGTCCAGAGGTGGGGCTAAGGTTCCAAAGTATTATTACATAACAATAGGCGTCGGGGCGGGAGCCAGCGAACGGCAGTTGCCAGGGTGAAGGGAGGGGCAAGGAGGCTGCAGCTGTACCACTGGGAATGCATGCGGGTGAGTGTGCAGGCGTGCCGGTACGGATGTATTACGGGCAGCGAGCGCGCGTGTCACGGTCATATACGGTATAGTGACTGGCGTGCGCTGGGGAGTCTTCTAAGGTGGGCCAGTGTTCCCACAGGAGGTGCGCTGGGACCCGGGAACTGAGGGTGGCGTGACGAGCTTGAATGAAGGCTTGCTGCTTCTGCCCTCCGGTGCACCCCTCCTGGTGCACCCCTCCTGGCTCTGTTGCAACCTTGCCACTGCCGTCCAGCTTCTGAGTTCCCATCAACACTCTGCCTCCACCCACCTTGGCCTCCCTCCGCTCCTCCGCCTCCGCCTGCACCCCCGCCAGCTGCCGCGCCACCAGCAGCCGCTGCGCAGCGCTGCAGGGGTCGCCGAAGCGCACGGCACGAGGCACGCCCGCATCGTCCACCTCCGCCGCCGCCCCGCGCTCCTCGCCGCCCGCCCCGCCGCTGCCCTCATCCTCCCCAGCCTCCTCCTCCTCCTCCCCGTCTCCCCTCCCCAGCTGCTCCGCCAGCAGCAGCCACACCTCGGGCTGCAGCCGCTGCAGCGCAGGGTCAGCCCCGGGGGTCGCGGCGCCCAGCCAGCTCTCCGCCACCTGCTGCTGCATCTCCCGCGGGGCCCGGCTGCTGCGCGACCTGCGCACCCCCGCCTCCACCAGCCGCAGCACGCCCCGCTGCAGCCGCGCGCCCTGCTGCTGCTGCTGCTGCCCCGGCTCGTCGGGCTGGGTCTGCAGGTAGGCCGCAGTTTGGGAGGCCACTGCGGCCAACGACATGAATGCCGCCAGCTGCCGCTGGAGGTCGGAGCACTGCTGCAACCGCCTGCACGCAATGGCGTGGAAGGGCGGACACATACTACCATCAGAGAACAAGAGGCGCTTGCGCCATTAGCGTCTGCCAGCTGGACGTGAAGGCAGCAAGGCGTACCACGCTCGCACCCGTGCAGCTTCCCTGTCAGGTACGCCCCTAGACGCAGGGGTGCGACGCTTCAGCAGCTGTCCATCATCGGCAAGGGTCTGGGAACGGGAGGCGGCTTGCGGAGACGCTGTGGCCTCGACGATGTCTGGCACGTGGCCGCACACGCACCTGTCTCGGAACACTGCCCGGGCCATGCGGCGCAGCGCCAGCAGGGACAGGGCGGCCGCCATGCGGCAGGACAGGCGCGGGTTGTTGAGGGAGGCGGTGTGGCGCTGCAGGGGGGCGGGGACACGAGGGCGCAGGGCAGGTACCAGTCGGCTGGGCGGACATCCACAGGGTAAGGGAGAAAGCATGGGCACAGGGTAGGGTGCGTGTCGCACCCCGCAAACCCTGGCTTGGATGCATCTGTGAAACCAGGGAACCAGGGGCCAAGCTTAGCGTTGCATGCAACAAGTCCTGTGACAAGCCCATTGGCCTGGCAGCTCAACGCCCGACCCATGCCGCTGCCCCGCAGCCCCGGCCGCCTACCCTGCCCTCTAGGTGACGCTTTCTTTCCCCAATCCGCGCATCCCTTCTGCACCTTACCTGCACCCCCGCAATGAAAAGCGCCAGCACCTCCGCCTCCTGCCACCTGCCCAGCGGCGCCAGGCCCGAGTGCGCCAGCAGCGCGTTGGCCAGCCGCGCGGCGCGAGGCATGAAGGGGTGCAGGCAGGGCGGCGTGCCGTGGGCGTTGCAGGCCTCCGTGACGGGCTGGCACAGGCCCTGGATCAGAGCCGCGGCGTGTTGCGGCAGCGTCAGCTGCGTCCGGTCTCCGCCCTACACGACACACAGGGGCAGCCAAGCGGCAGCAGCGGTCCATCAGATGGGTGGAAGGAGCAAGGTGCCGGATGTGCGAGTGCCGCATGTGGAGCCAGTCACTCTTACTAAGGTACATTCTGGTGCGGCGGAAGCGGGGCCGTGACTCCTCTCCATCCATCCCTAAAGCCATGCCAGAGGACAGCCAGTGCGGGACAGGAGCCGATCGCAGGCCATGAGCTTTCAGTGGAGTGGGTTTTGGCAGGCCAGGGTGCGGAGGCATGGCTGGGCGGCTTACATCGCTGCAGTGGGGGCAGGGCGGGTCGGGGCCGGGCGCCCCAGGGGTCCTCCGGGGCTTGCGCTGCTCTCGCAGCGCTGCCACCACGGCCTCCACGCTGATGCGCGCCACCGCCCTGTCCATGTGGTGGCGCAGCGCGGCGCGCTCCGTGCGGTCGAAGGCGTCGCAGCTGCCATAGATGGACAGGCCCACCATTAGCTGCTCCCATTCCCCCTTGTCGCAGCTGGGCGGCTCCCACGGTGCTTCCTCGGCCTCGGCCTGGGCACTGCCGTTGCCGAGGACACCTTCTTTGCTTTCTTCGCCGCCGTTGATCTCGTTGAGCAGCTGTGCAAGCTCCTCATCGTGCTGTGGATCGCCTGGAAGTGGCCAAAGGCGTGAAGCCCCCACCGCCCGGGATGTGGCTTCAGCGCGCACCCGCGGCGCGTACAAGCCCAGGCGCCATCCGCCAACACTTAGCTCTGATGCAAGATGCATCTGCTTTGCGAGACGTCTGCCGCTTGAGACTGCGAGGTATGTTGCATCGTCCACGCCGAGCTGTGAGCGACGCTGGAGCATGGCCAAGCTGTCAATGCATATGCCATGACTGCCGGCATTTCCCTTGCTGGACGACAAGGAGGCACGTAATGAGCGTGGCAAGAGCGTAAGGGTCCCGATGCCGGAGGCACCGGGCTTGTTCTCGGCCTCCATGACCACTACTACACGCGCTACTATATATACTTTGTTAGTAGTAAGCAGAAGTCATCGGCCAGGCAAGCCGCTGTTGAGCCTTTCCCGCGCGATGTCGTACCGGCGTGGCGTGCCCGCACCCCTGCACAAGCGGTGACGGCACAACTTTTTGCCGCCCGGGGTCTCGGAGCCAGCTTCCCAGCACATCCCATGCTCAAAGCAGCATGGTTCCCGTCGAGGGAAGGGAACGTGTCGGCTTGCCCTGTCAACCACACCACACACTTTCAACCACTTTCAACAAAGCCCAAGTCCGTTGTGACACGGGGAGGACCGGAAGAGTCCCCTGCCTGCCCTGGAATTGCTCTCCTGAAAGGGAGGGAGGGGAAACCAAAAGCCTTACGGACCAGCCCACGCTGGACCACGCACGCGCACACGCCTTCCCCGATCCCGCCGGATGTGCACCGGCAGGGTACCGCACAAAATACACTGTGTACCATGTGCCGCAGATGTGCGGATGGAAGGCCTGCATGTGTGCATGTGATGCCGGCAGGTGTCCAAAGCTACCGTACCAACCAACAGCGGCTGCTACCCAGCGGCTAGCAGGACAGAAGCAGCGGCTTGTGTCCAATCCAGTGTGTGAACCGATCAACAAAAGTCTACAATAGCACGTGAACGGCCTAAAGCGTTGCTGAACCGGCTGTATAACTGGCAACGACACATGGGCGGCCTGCCTACTTCCGCCCACAACCGCACCAGCTCTTGGCCAACGAACCTGTGTCAGCTGCGCAATGCTCCCCACGTTCCGTACAGCTGCTCCCGGCTGACATGACGTACTGTGGCACGCCGCTGCGCATGCAACCCTTGCGGCCCCACCGTCATTGCTACCCTCGCCTCCAACCGCCCACTTAACACATAGTTAACTGCATCAACGGCATCCTGCAGCCCCTTCAACCCACCCTACTCGTCCTCCAGTTCCCGCAGCAGCTCCTCAAACAGCTCCTCACCCCCGCCCCCCACCGCCCGGTCCGGCCGCCCGAGCTCCACCATCACCACCTGCAGGCGAAGATCCAGCGCTCCCGCCTGCCCCTGCTCTTGCCCCTCGCCGCGCCCCTCTGGCCCCTCCCCTCCTCCCGCCCGCGCGTGCGGCAGCGGCACCGGCGCCAGCCCATCAGCCAGCTCGCAGCCGCCCCCATGCAGCAGCTGCTGGTAGCGACCCACATCGCCCTGCCCCCCCTCCCCCATGTCCGCCAGCTGCTGCCCCACCCTGTCCACCCCCAGCAGCCGGCACAGCACCACCGGGGCCACCTCGCGCCACGATTCCCGCCAGCACGGCGTCAGCCCCACGCTGCTGTCCTGCTCTGCGGCCACAGGGGAGGGGAGGGGGCAGCGCGGGGGGGCGGGACAGCAAACTCGGTGTCGGGTTTTGTCGTGTAGCTTATCATTACTAGGTTTGTACCTTGAGTGTTGTGTACTTAGTCAGTACCTGGTGTGTAACGACGCAGTGTAGCGATGCAGTTTAACAAGCAAGCCGCGAAACACCGAACACCTAGGGGGGCGGGGCATGGGCGGCTGCGCTGGGCATGCGGGATGCAGGGGCCGCATTCGGGTGTGGCAGGCAAGCGGGTTGGCATGTGAGGGTAGGCGGGCGTGCCGCAGGGCCCAACACGGAGGACCAACGCCAGCAACTTGCCACACGACAGGACGGCTGCAAGCGAGCCGTCCGCGTGTAGCACCTGTGGAACCCTGTCCCCACAGCGAATCGTGGCCATCCCAACAACACGCGACCGGCAGCAACAGCAGTGCACTTGGATCAGCGTGGCCGTGGTGGTGGCCCGCCATCGCACCACACGACGAGTCCCGCACACTTACTCATGTGCCGCGTGACGGCCTGGCAAAGGCGCCCTGTGACCCTGGCGCCCAGGCGGCTCGCCCCTCCGCCATCGCCGCCCGCCGCCCCGCCATCGCGGCGCTCCTCGCCCCCCTGGCCGCCGCCTTCATCGTCGCCGCCGCCGTCGCCGCCGCCACTAGCGGCAGCGGCCCTGTGCCTGGGCACCAGGGGGATGACCACCAGGTCCCGGTCGCGCGGACGGAATCGCTCCCGCATCTGCACACAGACCCACAGCGGGAGGAACCTGCTTCACAATTCTCATTTGTTACCCCGCAACTGCATCCCTACACAGTGGAAGAAGGTGGTCAGGAGGGCGGGCGGCGGTGGATGGCAAAGTGACCCGCACGGGCCGCACTAGCTACAACTGCTGGCGGCCAGCGGAGGCCTGCCCTGCTGTGTCGCGCCAACAGTGTTCACCATTTCTACGGACCGAACCCCACCCCTCTGCGTCTTGCTCACTCCAGGCGGTGTTAAGCATCTATCAACAAGCACTTTGTCCCCTCCCTGCTAACCCACCATCGCCAGCTGCGCCAGCAACGCCACGAGCTGCTGCTCGCTGCCCACGCTCAGCAGCAGGCAGCCCACGCCGCCCAGCAGCACGGCCTCCAGCACCTCACACAGCCCCCGGGCCCACAGCCACACGGCGGACCTGCCGCCAGTGAGGGGAGGGACAGGGGGAGACGCGGGGCAGGGGCGAGCGGGTGGGGCGCAGTGGTTGAGAGACGCAGTCCATCCGTTGATGCTGACACGGCATTTTAGTGGCCAGGGAGGCAGGGGGGAGTGGGGAAGGGGTGGAAGGTGGCTGGGGCAAGGAGGGCGGGAGGCCTGGAGGGCGGGAGGCCAGGGTTGGGTGGGGAAACTCAACACAGCACAGTAGCAGTGCAGGAGTAGTGCTAGTAGGATGAGTAATGCGTTGATCAGTAACCGCGACCCACTATGGTGGCTGGTAAGGGCACTGCACACGGTCATCCCCCATGCCAGGCGGGGAGGCGCGGGCGGCCGTACAGCTGGGGCGCCGCACCGCCCTTGGTCCGGGCGCTGGCGGGTGCTGAGAGGTCTGGCCGCCGGCGGCGGCTGCAGCGGCGAGGGCCTTACAGAATGCACCCAACAGCAGGGTGGGGGGCGTGGGCTCACCGGTCCGCGCCCGGGCCGGGGTCCGGCATGGTGACAGTCTTACTCCCCACTCGCAGCAGCACGCAGGTGTCGGGGCCCACCACCAGGTGCAGCCGCAGGTCCGTGACGCCCGGGACGGCTTCCGCGCCGACCTTACAGGTGGTGCGTGCAAATGGAGCAGGCCAGGGCGTTAGAGGAGGCTGCTCTGGGAACTTGAGTACCCACCGCAGCGTACGGTACATGGCAACACCACAGCCGCTGGTTGAACACAACGCGACCCAGGCGGGGCCACTGTACTTGCAGGCCGGGAGCTCTCCGTCCTTGGCCCGGCCGGAGCCCCCCGTCACCCGCGTAGCTGCACCGCAGGCACCCCACCCAAGCCTCAGCATGCAGCCAGCACTGGCGCGCCGAAGCAAGTACGATACGACTGCAACATGGCGCAAGATGAAGGGGGAACCCACCCACCCAGTCCCCACCTGCGTGTACAGTTCAATCACTATGCCGCGCTGCGGTCACCCCCACCTGCGTGTCCAGCTCCGGCTGCAGTGCCACGTGGCGGTGGGCGCCGCGCAGCAGCGCCTCCAGCTGCGCCTGCAGCACCGCCTGGGGTTCCCCGTGGGAGGAGGGGGTGGACGGCCCGCCCTCGCCTCCGCCCTCGCCGTCGTCGCCTTGTGTGCGGTGGAGGCGCAGGCCCGCCAGCTGCAGCATGGCCTTGCCCCACACCCCCAGCGCGGTGGCCAGGTAGGCCAGGGCCGGGTCGGAGGTGGGCAGCAGGGACAGGGGCTGCGGGGTGGGTGAGGGGGGCGAATGGATGGTCGGGGCTTAAGCCGCTGGACGAGGGGGATGGAGGCTTGGAGGGTAACGACGGTCTGGGTGTGACGTGGCCCAGCATTGCAGTGTTGTCCTGGCTCCAGTCGAGGTGCAGCAGAGGCAGTGGTAGCGGGCCGGCAGCAGGGCCCAGCGAGGTCAGGCGGGTCCAACCGCAGTGGCAACGCACGAAGTACAGTACATGCTGCTGGTCGGCCCTCCTCTGTCATCAGCCTCCCGCGCCATCACACCACGGCGTGCCACGCACCTCGTCGGGCGCCCTCTCGGCCCCTTCGCCCTCCGAGCTCGCCCGCTCCTCCCCCTCCGCCTGCAACCCCGCCAGCTGCCGCGCCACCAGCAGCCGCTGCGCAGCGCTGCACGGGTCGCCGAAGCGCACGGCACGAGGCACGCCCGCATCGTCCACCTCCACCACCGCCCCGCGCTCCTCACCACCCGCCCCGCCGCTGCCCTCGCCCTCCCCATCCTCCTCCCCCTCTCCTGCCTCCCACCCGCCTCCTTCCTCCTCGCCCCCGCCCCCCACCGCCCCGGCCATCAGCCGCACGAGCCACCAGTGCCTCGGCAGCACCACCTCCTTGCCCCTCCCCTGCCCCTGGCCCCGCCCCTGCCCCTGCCCTGGCGGACCAGCGCCAAGCAGCTCGGCCATCTCCGCCTCCACCCGCTGCCTCTCCTCCCTCGGGCACTGCCCGAACATGCCCTCCATCTCCTCCATCCCGCGTAGTACCGCCCGCCGCAGCCGGCGGCCATGCATGACCGGCCGTACAGAGGCCGTATCACCGGTTGTACGGCTGGGGGTGACGTACTGCGTGGCTGCGATTACGGCCACGTGGTAGCTGCCGGCGGTGACGGTCGCCATGCGCTCGAGGTCAGACAGCTGCCGCACCCGCCTGCAGCACATTGGTGAGTGTATGTAGGAAGCGCTCAGGCGTAACACTACGCCGTGTGTTGAGGGTGTGCCACGAGGCGGTACGTGGGTGCGGCGACGTGGCAATACTACAGTACAAACGGTTCTGGTCAGGCAAGTGAGTGACAGTTGTGTAGGATGTGTGGGATGTGTGTGGTTCACACCCGGGTGCTGCCAACGGCCAACCAGGCGCCACCCCACCTGTCGCGACACAGCCGCTGTGCGTTGTGTCGCAGCGTGGCCAGGCAAAGGGCGGCGGCGGCGGCTCCAGGGGCGACAGCGAGGTCCCCAAGCTTCATGGCCGCTGTCTGGTGGTGCGGGAAACGGACGACACGGAGCGCGTGCAACATTCAGACCAGCTATTACTTCGTGCCCTTTCTGAGCGCCCCCATGCTGCATGCACAGGCAATAGCCACAGAAACAGCCGTACTAGCGGCAGTCCTGCAGTTGGGGCCCTGGGCAGCCAGGGCCACACTCCCCTCCCACCCCAATGCACTCGTCAGCAGCGCCCTTCCCGGGGCCGCTCCCACCCGCGCCCCGGCCACCTTCTCCTCGACCCGGCCCCCCCCAGCCCCCACCTGCACCCCTCGGCCCCCACCTGCACCCCTGCTACCGTCAGCGCCATCATCTCCGCCTCCTGCCAGCTGCCCAGCGGCGCCAGGCCCGCATGCACCAGCAGCGCGTTGGCCAGCCGCGCGGCGCGGGGCATGAAGGGGTGCAGGCAGGGTGGCGTGCCGTGCAGCTGGCAGGACCGCAGCGCCGCGGCGCACAGCCCCTGGACCAAGGCGGCAGCGCGCTGCGGCAGGGTCAGGCCGGCGGGGTCGTGGCCCTGCGGGGCGGCAAGGGGAGGGGCAGCGGGCCAGAATCAGGACGCACGGCAAGCGGAGGGACTGGCGGCGCGGGTGGGGAGTTGTTCCGTGCCAGGGAAGGTGCGTGCGCTCGTACCGGCCCCTGACCGAGAGGGTGCAGATGGGGAATGCCGGTGTGGCTGGAAGCGCGATTTGGGTCAGCGTGCATGAGTGCAGGTGGACGGGGGCAGCAGCGTCCGAATGGTGGCATGAGCGGGGCAGCGGCTCACCTTGGGCCGGTAGGGGCACGGGGCGCCACGCGCTGCCGCCACACCGGTGGGCGCTGCAGGGGCACGAGCACGCAGCTCCTCTACGATGCTGTCGACGGGCAGTGCTAAGGCGCCACGCTGCATCAGCCTGCTGAGGCGGTGCTCCTGCGCTGGGGGCAGCTGGGTGGACGCGGAGGCGCAGATGCCCTCTACCTTGAGGCCCTGGAAGAGCTGCTGCCACGCCAGGGCCTGGTCGGCAGGGGGCCGCCAGGGAGTGTGTATGCTTTGCAGGTCTGTCGCAGTGCTGTTGCCTGTACACGGGTTGGGCTTTCGGTTGGCAAGGGCGGTGCCTGGGCCGTCGGGGCTGCCGCCGCAGCCAGCCGCAACCACCCGGGCGGTGGCTTCCGCGCGTATGCGGGGCGCGTACAAGCCAGCACGCCAGCCTCCCAAAGTCGCCTCTGAAGCCAAGTGCAGCTGCTTTGCGATGCGACTGCCGCCGCTCGCTGCCATCAACGCCGAGTTGTCGGAGCCGAACAGGGCCCGGCGCTGCTGCAGTTGCGAAAGGCCCGCGATTGCCTCTAGCATGTTTGTGGCGTTTGACTGAAGGAACGTCTGGCTGCGTAGCGATGGCGGAAGGAGCGAAATGCGGTAATCGCTACTGCCCCTGTCGGCCTCTTGCGGAACAGCTGCATCCATCTCGTAGACAGCTCCAGCCCATATATGTGTTAAGCTTGCGCTAGATATCAGTGCGCATCAAGTAGGAGGGACAGTGGACAAAGACCTGCCGCAATGGCGGAAAACGAGTCGCTGTACACACCGCCTTTTGTAACGCCAATCGCTGAGCTCGACATGCGGCATACGCAAACAACATACGCCTTCTTGACGTGCTTTGCGCGTCAGGCCACGCTGAGGATTGTTAGGCGGTTGGTCGTTGGCATCATCACCAAACTACCGACCAACCACCAGACAGTGCAGCCGCAAAATTGCCTCACCTTCCTGCACCAACAACGGCCGGTAATTTGACGGGCACCATGGCCTCACCCAAGCACCCACTACACGCAAGCCTCCTCACCCTGCTCAAGCACCGCCTCGTCTGGCCGCCCCCGCCTCACCTGCACCACCAACAGCACCACACGCACATCATCCCCCTGCCCGCCCAGGCGCCCCTGGCCGCCCTGCCCCTGGCCTGCCCCCGCACGCGGCAACGGCAACGGCGGCAACCCCCGGACCTCGTCGCCTTCCCAGCGCAGCAGCTGCTGGTAGCGACCCACATCGCCCTCCTCCCCCATGTCCGCCAGCTGCTCCCCCACCCTGTCCACCCCCAGCAGCCGGCACAGCACCACCGGGGCAACCTCGCGCCACGACTCCCGCCAGCACGGCGTCAGCCCCACGCTGCTGTCGTGCCCTGCGGTCCGCAGCAGTGAGGACAAAGGGACCAAGGGGGAGGAGTGGTGCGGGTGATGAAACACAATGGGGTCTGTATGTTGGGAACCGTGTTGGCGGACAACGCAGATGCAGTGCACAAGAAATATTGGTGTGTTGCCTGAAACAGCAGGTACGATACCGGCACCCTGCCGTCGCTGTAGGGGGGCGGGGCCGGCGGACCCACCCAGGCGTGCCGCTGTGCCGCGCACCAGCCACTCGGACGCCAGGGCGGCAATGGAGCCAGGGTCCGCGCCACCGCGGCCGCCGCTGCTGCCGCTGCCGCTGCCGCCGCCACCCCTGGTCCTGTCCCTGCTGCTGCTGCTCCTGGCGCCATGCCTATGGGCGTCCTCCTCCTCTTCGTCATCATCGTCCTCATCTAGCACCAGCGGCATGACCACCAGGTCCCGCCCACGCGGCCCCAGCCGCCGCCGCATCTGCACCAACACGGCAGGCAGCAGCCAACGGGAGAGTGCTGCTTAGCAGTGGCAAGCACAAGACAGTTTACACCAGACAAAAAAAAACACAAGCCGAGGCGCCTTGAACGGAACTCGGTCTTGCCGGCGTTCTTGACATGTCCGTCTTCGGC
>VFQN01003260.1_pt1 | contig 23582 bp, 34 predicted proteins | sample 3512371 | NCBI WGS metagenome assembly VFQN01 (sample SAMN10412370, study PRJNA504923) | tailings metagenome | isolation source: Replicate 2 from Balatoc abandoned mine | place: Philippines: Itogon, Benguet | collected 2017-08-28
GATCCTCACAGCTAGTACGGCCAGCCCTGATTACCCCCTCCCCCCTCCCCAGTCCCTGCTGATTCCTCCTTTTAAGCCACCCTACGTTTGCCCCCCCTCCCCTTCGTGCTGCTGCCGCTCACCGCCGCCTTGACCCCCAGGTTGGTGGAGGGCACCAGGGCGGCGTAGGCCACGGTGATGGTCCAGCCGCGGGGGTCGCGACCCGGGTCGGCGAACGCGCCAACCTGCACGCAGCGTACAGTGCAGGACAGGACGGCTCACATGCAAGCGCCCAAGCTACTGTCCCTCAGCTCCGCCCTCTACCTTGTTACGTCAACATCCATGCCAGGATTGTAACCAACTTATCATGCTACTGGTTATCTCAGCACCGCACCGCCACATATGACAGGCAAGGCTGGCGGTGGCGGTGGCGCAGGGGTTGATGCCTTGCCCCAGGGCAATGAGACACCGGCCAGACACCGGCGCACAGGCACTTGTCCATGAAGACGTGCAGGAGGCCGTGCGCCAACCTGGGGTAAGTCCTGACCAACAAGTCCTGCTGAACTACTGTCATGAGCCTCCTGAACGGCCATACAATGAATGCAGTCCTTGCGTGACATGCATGGGCAGCCAAGTTCTACGGGAGTTTCCTGTGTGGCGCCCACCTGCGTCATGCTGACGCTGGCGGGGTCCACGCTGGTCTCCTCCTGCAGCTCCCTGCCGGCAGCTGCATCCAGCCCCTCGCCAGCGTCCACGAAGCCGCCCGGGAGCGCCCAGGAGTCCTACGTGAGTGGATGCCGTACAGATTGTATTCGTTGCATGTATGAGGAATATGCTATGCCGGGATGGGAGCAGTAGTGTCCGGTGGTCACAGATGTGATGACGTTCAGGCTTGTGGTATTGCTCCCGGTCGCAGCTGACCGTGTAGCACCCACCTTGAATGGGTCAAACTTCCGCCTGATCAGCAGCAGCTGAGGCGGGGAGCTTCCGCTGGGCTGAGAGACAATGATGGCGTCGACGGTCAAAGCCGGGCGGGGCCACCTGGTGCGTGGGGGGGAGATGCGGATCGACATGTCGGGCCTGCCTGGCCTCCGGGAGCGTTGTAACGCCAGTTGCGGCTGCACCAGGCTACTCACTGGTATGTGTATCCCTTGGGCTTATCGGCAGGTACCGTTGCTCCATCCTTGGCAGGAGATTTCCGCTGGAACCGATTGAGCAGGAAGCCTGCCAAGGCACCGACACCCACAAGGACCACTCCACCCAAGGCTTTTGCCATTTAACTAGTGGTTGACCCTGCCGCGCTGTGGTTGACTATTCGCTTGCTAGCGGTAAGCACTGAGTTCCGATGAACGCAGTTCTGCCAGCCGATACGCCTTATCGTCTCATATGATGCCTTGTAAGGCTTGGAAATATAAGCTTTTGATCATGAAGTTGTAGCGTTTGGTGATGAAACGCAGCAATCAGCCCCTGCACGGCACGACACTGACACGATGTACGCCCTCCCTCAGGATGCGATTTATGCTGCGTAACTTAACACACGTGCGACAAGAATCGGCGTGAAGCAGGTCTGGCAGCCCCCAAGGCATGGCCTGTTAACCTCGTAGCCCACCGCTAGGCGGGGCGTGGGTGACTTAACAGCAGGGTATGGTCCGGTCTCCTGCGACCACACACAGCAACATACCGTAGCACTGTCAACCAAATGAAAACGCGCAAATGCTTTGGAGATTGCCCCCATGATGGGTTGAACCAATGGCTTCATACTGGATCGGCACGTGGCACCCTCACCATGTCGGTTAGAATTCCGTAATGAACGGTGTCCACCGCACACACGCACGGTAGTCGTGGTGTAAGCTTGAACTGCAGCTGAAATGAATGTCACACGGCCTAAATGATTGAAGTCCTACAAGAGCAGTGGCAGTTCGCGACTGGCCATGCATAAACGTGTGCGTTACGTCGAAGTTGTTTGGTCAGCCTGAGCTGCTTGGTAAAGCATGCATCAAATAAGATGTAGCGCTTTAGCGACCTCCAGCAACAAGGGGCTCACGCACGATGGCTCACGGAACCATATCGAGGTCCTGCCGCGACTGTTGCAAAGGCCGGCAGGCTTGCCACGGTTTTGTAGGATTGCTCCAAGTCGCTCAAACAAAATCTATATTCGGCGCGCGCCATGCTGTTCTGCGCCGCGCACACCGGAGGAAGCGGCGCGCTGGAGCAACCACACGCCCCCCGCGCGCAAACACCAGCCATCGTCCCTGGCAGAGCTGTGGGGACAGCTGAGCTACCAATACTACAACTGGAGGCAGGACTCGACAAGTGATCTGCTGCTGTTTGGCACTTTCTTTGTGGCGCTGGTGAGGCGGGGCGCGGTGGGGTACCGTGGGTAACACGTGCGGCACGCACCCAGGCCGCCTACCTCACGCAAGGGCCAAGCAGCCCCTTGCGCCGAACCTCCAACGAGCACCATCCTTCGAATGCACATCCACTCGGCACAGCCCGAACGGGGAACACGGCTGACCAAGAGCATGCTCACATAACGTTGAGCATCATGTCAGCTTTCATGCAGTTCTGGGCAGCTTTGCAGTAACTGGGCGGGGCTGCAGCCAAAACTCAACGGGCACCCTTTGTGGTACATGAGTCCCACAGGCCAACCTGAACGTCACTAACCCACATCGGCATGAGCACCTGTACATGCGTGCGCCCCATGCCCCCGCGCGGCCAGATGCTGTTGGGCACCCTGATCAAGGCGATCATTGTGGAGAACAACATCCCCCAGGGGGTCGAAGACGTGTGGGTTAACATGTACGAGGTGAGTGCCGACCCACCAGTACGAGGTGCAGGCCCGCGGTTCGGAGAGAGGTGCTGTCCCTGAGTCTGGGCCAGGCCCCACTCTCCCCAACCAACTTGCTCGCAATCCATCTGCATAGCCGCTCTGTGGCTGCGTCTACTGTGTGTTACTTTCCTACGACGTCCTTCTTACGCAGTTACCTCATTGCAACCCCTGCCCCTTCTTCCACAGAATCCCTCCAGGTTGTGTCCCTGAGCTTGGGCCAGGACCTCCCTTCCGTCGCCCAACTTGGTACTAAACCGCTACTAGAACACTGAGCCGCTCCCAATAATCCTTTCCCCTCCCTCCTCTCCCTACAGGTGCTGTCCCTGAGCCTGGGCCAGGACCTGCCCCCCGCGGAGGAGGGCAGCTTCGTGCAGCAGGTGTTCGACGTGGGGGTGGCGGCCATGGGGCTGGCGGCCTTCGCGCTGGTGCTGGCGCTGGTGGAGCAGGTGGGGTGTGTATAAGCGTCGTATGGACTGACAGATAGAGCGGCTGTTCGACGTGGGGTTGGCCAACGTGGGGCCGGCGGTTGGTGCTGGCGCTGGTGGAGCAGGTGGGCGGGGTGCCGCACATGTGTGTTAGCGCGTGTGGCAGCGGGTGTTGGTGCTGACGGGATGAGGTTAATGGGGCCTGAGTGCTTGCAAGTCGGATCCCAACGTGTCGCATCTCGTTTCCTCTGAACTGGTACTGCACCACCCTTCGGTGGACTTAACTCGTGCTTACGGGAGCTGTGGTAGGCCGGGGCGGGCTTGTCGCTGAGCCTCCGCTGGCAACGCCGTTGGGGCAGCCCGATTCACGCGGGTTGCGGAACGCTTGGGTACCTCTGGTCATGTGTGGTCAAATCGTGCTTGCCCTTTAAGATCCTGCAGGATGCGGCGTGCACGCACGGTTCCGTTATCATCACGTCCACTGCGATGCTCTCGTGGTGCCCTTCCGCTTTGCTACTGGTTTGCCTGATGCCGCAATTGCATTGTAAGGACAACGCCGAGCTTGTAACACGCACGATACCCGGCTGGCAGGTCGTGTTCGAGGTGTTTGAGGAGAACGTGCGTCGCGGCAGTCCCGTGTACGAGGAGGGGCACGTGCTGGTGCTGGCGTGGTGCTGCGGGCAGCGGGACTTCGAGGTGCTGACCAAGCTGCTGTACCAGGTGGGTTAACAAGCAGCTACACCAAGTGGGTTAGGACGCAGTTGTGCCAGGTAGGTGTACTGGTCTGGTGCATGAAAACTAGTGACTAAGCATGGGCTTCGAGGTGCGCACCAAGGTGCTGTGCTAGGTGGTCAGGTGCATCAGTGGGTCGCAGGCTGACAGTGAACCATGCCCCCGTCCGGCCCTGAGGGTTGCGGAGGCGACCCCTCCTCGGTTCCCCATACTGCAACGCCATAGCGCCGTAAGGCCTGCCCTGCCTACCGCTGCGACGGCGCCACGGCATAGCGCACGTCCCCAACTGCCTGGCTACCTGTTTTCCCAATTCCCCTCGTGCTGCACGATGCGACATGGCATCGCAGGTGTGCCAGGCCTACCGCTGCGACGGCGCCGGCACAGCGCACATCAATTTCTGACCTTTTCCTCCTCTACTTTGCATCCATATTCCCCCTTTTGTGCAACACGGTGTCGCAGGTGTGCCAGGCCTACCGCTGCGACGGCGGCACCACAGTGGTGGTGCTCGCCAAGCGGCCCAAGCTGGAGATGGAGGCGGCGTTCAGGTGCGTGGGCGACGCCCTGTCGCACATGCTCACACGGATGTCGTACAGGCAGTGCCATGTGGGTGCCCTACAGTTCATGGACTAGCCGGCGCAAGCTGCTTTTCCCGGAGGCTGGCTTCGGATGGGGGCATGAATCCTGTCGTATCGTGGTGCGCGTCACGACGGCTCCTCCATGTACCCACCCGCCCCCCAGGCGTCTGCTCCCCGAGCCCGACCGGCACGGCACGCGCTTCGTGTTCCGCAGCGGCAGCCCCCTCATGCCCGACGACCTGCGCATGGTGGCGGCGTGCAGGTGGACACGGGGCGTGTGTATTTAAGTGTGTATTAAGGCGTGTGGGGGACGGGCAAGGGGAGGTGCAGCGGCAGCCCCCTCATGCCCGACGACCTGCGCATGGTGGCGGCGTGCAGGTATGCACGGGGGGCATGTGTGTTAGGATGTGTATCAAGGCGTGTGGGGGACGGGCAAGGGGGGGGGAACAAAGTACTAGTAACGCGAGGTGGAGGTAGTGGTATGGGGGGGGGGGGACAAAGTACTAATAACGCGAGGAGGAGGTAGTAGTGGTGAGACGGGAAGTAAAATTGTAGACCTACTGAAGTCGCGGTCCGCCTTCGGCTCCAGCTCCCACAGCATGCGCCGGCAGGCTGGCCGGCGCGTAAGGTCCGGTAAGGGGGGGGGGGGGGGGGTAAACGCAAGGGCGGCAAAGTAACTGAATCGGAAACGGTCAGCCTGCGGAGGCGAGGTTAGCGGCGAGCGACAAACAAGGCAAAACCTGGGCGAAAAGCTTACCGAGGAATACTTACCAGCCGGTGAGGCTGGGACGGCTGCGCCGGCAAGGGGGGTTGGGGTGCCGCGGCAGCCCCCTGGTGCCGAGCGACCTGCGCATGGTGGCAGCATGCAGGCGAGCAAAGGGCGTGTTAAGGTGTCTGGATGTATGGTTTAAGGGGCGGTGCGGCAGCTCCGATCCCACAACCATGCAAAAAGCCGCTGCCGCCCCTTGGCGTTGCCTACGCGTGACCCTGCACTTACGCCCGCTCTGCTTCACTTATGTATCCAACTTTTCCCTAACGCACAAGGCCGCCGTTGCCTAAACGTATCCTGAAGCCCCCGTCCCTACGCCCCTGTGGCATGCCCACATGCTGCCTCGCCCGCTACCCCTCCACCCTGCCCCACCGCCCCGGCACACCCCGTCACCGCACGCAAGGGGACCTGGAGGCAACATCATCCCGTGGGTCTGGGGTGTTTCCCTTTCCTTCAGCGCAGGATTCGCCACCTGCTTTCAGCAGTACCCTCCTTGATATTGTACGATAGCGCTGAAGATACCGTATATTGGTGATCTCCCCCTGTTGTGCTCCACAGCGCCTCCACCACAGTCATCATCGCCGACCAGAGCAGGACCCCCGACGAGGCGGACGCGCAGTCCATACGGTGGGCCATGGAGGTTGCATCGGTGTGTAAGAGTCCCCGTCCTCAGGCCCTTAGCACTGGCGTCACTGGGCACAGCAGTACTTGCTTGGCATAGCCGCGCGGTGGTGTCCCTTGTTCTCGGACCAAACATGCTAAGACAGTGTTTGGCCCGCACGCACCTACCACCAGTAGCACACGTCCCGCCCTTACCCTCCCTTGCCTTGCCTCCCACCCCCGCCCCCGAACGCAGCTGCGCCATCCTGCTGGACGAGCTGGAGCCGGAGGACAGCGCCAGCAGCAGCAACGGCAACGGCCGCCGTTCCTCCTCCACCTCCTCCTCCTTCTCCTCCTTTGGTGCCTCCTCCCCGCCCCCCTCCGCCGCCCGCCCGCGGCGCAGCCCCATCATCGTTGAGCTGCTGACCAACAACGCCCTGGCCGTGCTGGCCTACTCGTGTTCCAGCAGGTAAAGAAAATGGTGTGTTTTAGGCGCTAATACCCATCGGGGAATGAAGGTGCGGGTACGGGTAAGCAAGAACGCCCTCGCCGTCCTGGCGTACTCGTGCTCCAGCATGTGTATATTGAGGCACCTTTTATGAGCTAATATACATGGGACGATCCAGCGACGCTTGCCGGTACAAGCCGGGGACCATCACCAATTTCACATGTAGCGACGGCCTCCTGGGCACAGGCGGCAGGCTTGAGGGCATGGCACGACGCCACGCCACGCGGAGAATTTAATCACGTGGGGCACCTTCTCCGCCCTCTCAACTTCCTTTCCAACCCACACTGACCCTCAGGGCGGTCCCGGTGCCCACGGCCCAGCTCAACGCGCGGCGGCTGGCCAAGATCCTGCAGCACCCCGTGGTCAGCGCCTTCGGACAGCAGGTGAGCACTTATGTGTGGTAATAGTACTTAAAACGAACCGATTTTGTACGTTTGGAGCTGCCACAGGGCTTCGCCCCGTGGTCAGCGCCTTCGCACAGCAGGTGGGTGGGGGAGTAAAGTAAAGGCAAGCTGGGGGGCTGGTAGCAGTGCAAACTTGTAGAGGTGTGCTGTCAGCAGCTGCCACGTGCGTCATAGGGCGAAGTAGAACCCGCGGTCAGCACCCGGGAACCTGGTATAGTCGTGTGTGGCGGGGTGTTTCCTTACCTTCTCGGCAGTCTCGGGGCGGGGTAGTGTTACTCCTCAAGAGGTGGCAAGCGCACGCTCAGCCAGCAGGCAGGGAGTACCTCATCACCCCGTTCACCCAGTCCCACGTGCCGTACGACACGTGCCACGTGCCAGCGACCCAGAGTATGCCGGCAAACGACCGTGCCCCGCCCCCGCACACGTGCAGGTCCTGTCGTACGACAACCCCTCCTCCTGCATCTACGTGCAGGTGAGGCGTGAGGGCAACACGTTCACCTGCACTGTGGGCTAAGAGCACGCCCATCGCCTGTGCACGCTGCCGTACATTGTCGTACGCTGCCGTACGTTGTCTGTGGCGTCGGCCTTTGCCGTCTGTCCTCTGCCGGCTGCCCTCTGCCTCCCCACTGCACATGTGCACAGCTGCTTTGGCAGGGCGATGGGACATACCCTCGCAGACGCAAGGGACACGTACGGATTCCCCACGCCTGGCGCACTGTAGCTAGCACGTTATAGGCCCCCCTGTCGTACCTCGTCAACCACAAATCGCACTCAAAGCTTCCCCCACGTGCCCCCTATCGGCCCCACTTAAATTGCCAACCGGCAATCGCTCAGAGCTTCCCTGAGCTGACGGGCGTGTCCTTCGGCGACATCGCCTTCCGCTTCGACGCCGGCATCGTGCTGGGCTTCGTCAACCGCAGCACGCGCAGGGCGCGGCTCAACCCGCCCATCAAGCGGAAGGTAGGCGGGGGCTCGCTGCTGCTCGCTCTGCCGCCCCACTCCCAGTCAGCTGCACTCCCGCAGGGACGTGATGCTGAGCCTCCTTATGCACACACCACCCGACGACTCTGCACTAGTGAGTCGGCTTAAGCCGCTGCTGCTTCTGCTGCTCCTGTCCCCTCGCCCTACGCAGCTGCGCCCCGACGAGGACCTGGTGCTGCTGCGCCCCACTGGCCTGCCCACGTGGGTTAACTTACGCCACTGCGGCTACTGCTTTTGCTGCCCCCTTCCCACCCCCAGCTGCGCCCCGACGAGGACTTGGTGCTGCTGCGTCCCACCAACGTTCCCTACCTGGCGTTCAGGCCACTGGACAAGGTATCAGCGTTGGGTTGGGGGTTCTGGCGGTAGATTGGATGGGGAGCGCGCCTCAGAGCGGCGACGTAGCGATACCGGAAAATAGTTGCAGAAGAGCCCTTACCCACCCCTCTTCTCTTCCTTCTTAGTGGCTTCGCCCTCCCCTCTTACCCTACTTCCCTCCATTCGGCCTCCCCTCTCCCTTCCTCCCTTTAGCCACTTCCCGGCACTCCGCCTCCCGAGCCCGCCCCATGGACGAGCACCGACACAGCGAGGCTGTCCTGCGCTTGGGCGTGGGACGGCGCGGGGCTGGGTGCAGGAGCAGGAGCAGGAGCAGAGGACATCGATGCGTCCGTGGATGGCGAGGCTGAAGTTGAAGCTGGCGCAGGGGCAGGAGGCGATCCAGCGGATGCGGCTGCTGCCCCTGCGGCGGGCGGCAGGGGCAAGGCTAGGCGGGGGCCTCTGAGCCAGGCCAGCATGGGCCTGCTGGTGGGTGGGTTAATGACGGGCGTGCCGTAAGGGAAACGTATTTGTTTGGTGTGTGGGTTTTGACGTGTGGAAGGGTGCATGCGCGTGTGCTGTGTGGTTCGAGCGCGCTGTATGTAGGCCTGTTGCGCCTGGGACTGCTGGGGTGTCAACGCAGGGCGTGGAGGACGGGGCCACCACTAGCTCTGATATCTGTGTGTCCTAGCCCTCCTGAACGTGCATGTAGGTGCGATGATTGTGCACCACCATGTGATGCGTACGCCTGCTGCGTCATGCCAGTTGCGGCTTGACCGCACGCCCACCGAGGCACTACCACTCTACTAGCCCAACGCAATCCACGGTGTGCGTGTACGCTCATGCTTTCGTGCCCCGCAGCTCATGCCGCCCTCGTTGCCTTAACCCCAATTCCCCCGCAGCTATCTGCCACCCCGATCGGCAAGCTGCCAGTCCGCGTCCGGACCCCCGCAGCCACAGCCAAGCCCTCTGGCCCCCCCACACCACTTGCACAAGCAACACCAACAGCAGCAGAAGCGGCAGCTCCCGCCGGTGGACCCTCCAACGGCGCTTCCTCCTCTCGTCCAAGCACTGGCGGCAGTAGCGCCAACGGTAACGGCAACTACCCTTACGCTAACGGTAACGGCAACGGCAACGGCAACGGAGCCGCCGGCGCTGCGGCCTCGGGCCAGCAGCTGCCGTCCTCCTCCTCCTCCTCCGCGTCCGCTTCCGCTCCCAATGAGGGCCCCTTCGGCCTCGGCATGCAGGCCTGGCTGCTTAGCAACGAGGCGGCGGAGGCTAACGACGGGGGGTGGGGTACGGCGGGCAACAGCCGGGTGTACGAGGAGGACGAGTGGGAAGAGGGCGAGGAGGAGCAGAAGGAGGAGGAGGTGGTACCGGACGCGCCTGCCAACCTTAAGACATACAGGGGGGTCGGGCCTGCTGCTGGTGGTGGTGGTGTGTGGGATGAGGGCAGGGCCAAGCACGTTGCTGCAGCGCTGAGAGGCACGCCTTCGGGCGTGGGCCGTGCGGGGCTGGGGGCCGGCTCGGGGCTGGGTCCGGGGGCTCAAGGGGTGAGCGGAGGGGGACAGAGGGGGGGTAGGCTGGGCAGGGCGGTGGGTGACGCGGTGGGGTTGTTGTCCAAGCGGGGTGGGAGGCAGGAGCAGGGGCAGCAGGGGTCGGCGGCGTGGACTGAGGGTTCAGGCAGCAGCAGCAGCAGCACAAGCAGCATTACCAGCAGCAATTGGGCCGGAGCGGGTACCGCGGGGGCTGCGGCCGTTGGCGGCAGCAACGGGAACGGGAACGGCAACGGCGTTGGCGGCCTGACGGCGGCCCCGGCCGCGACTGCCGGCAGTACGGCGGTTGCCGTACGGGGCGGCGGCGGCGGCGTCAACGGCGTCCCGTCGATCGCCACCTCGAGCATGGACGCGGCGGGCGGCATCCCCACCCTGCAGTACCTGGTGCCCATGGTGGGTGGGGGCCGTTGGCGGTTGGCCGTTGCCGGTTGACGGTTGGGACTGGCCGTTGGCAGGCGCTTTTACTGGTGGATGCCAACTTGCCAAGGGTAGCCATGCATGCCCCTGACACTGACACTCACCCCCAGCTCCGTGGCATTTCATGAACACGGCTTCATGATCTGGCAGGCTATAACCTATACATACAAGTAGCTGCAGTAGTTGTTCTTTAAAGCGCAGTAGTACTTCACAGTCACAGCCTCAGCACAAGCGATCCGCAAGCCACCACCTTGCCCTGTCGCCTACCGTGGCTCGCCTCAACAACCTCAATTTGTTCTGCTTGTAGTCTTGCTTGCCAAGGCTTTATGCCTGCATCCCGCACCGCATCCGCTACACGACGCAGGAGTACATAATGACGGACGGCTCTGCGGAGCGCGTGCTGCTGTGCGGCTGGGGCGAGATGCGCTTCATGGCCACCCTGCTGCGGGAGCTGGACAGGGGCTTCGCGGCCCTGCCCGCGGGTGGGTGCACGTGAATTAGCACACCACGCCGCGAATATGTGTATTAGTATGCTTATGAGAGAGATGCGCTTCATGGCCACCCTGATGCGGGAGCTGGACAGGGGCTTCGCGGCCCTGCCCGCGGGTGGGTGCACGTGTATTAGCGCAAATGTGCAGCCGGTGTGCATCAGCACCGCGTGTGCAATTAAGTTGGTATCTCAGCATGGCAGCCGTCTGGTTCTGACGTTTGTTTACGTAAGACTTTAGCTTTTCTGTCCTGATGGGTTTCCCCATGCGAATGCGTGTGCCTGTGTGCATTGTGCTGCAGGCAGCGAGGTGCTGCTGCTCAATGCACACGACCCCGCTAAGACACTGGACGTGGTGCTCAAGGTGCGTGTGCATCCGGTGGTGGATTGGGCATGTGTGGTGGGGCGTGCGTCTTGGGTGGAGTGAGGAAAACTGCACGTATTGTGACACGCGGGAGGGCTTGACGAATGCGTGGGTGAACCGCTGGAGGTGGGACGCCAACCGTATGGGCTTGACGAATGCGACGGCGCGGGTGTGCAGCAGGACGCCAGGCATAGGTCGCGCATGTCGCGCTGTTCGGACCACCGGCATGCTTGCCTGGCTGCCATCCGGCCCCTACCGCCCATTACCCCTGTCCATCGGTCCTTGCCTTCCCCAATGCCGTGCACATGGCTGCCGCCGTGCCCCCCCTGTCGTGACCTCGTCGATCGACAGACAATGCGGCGCCCGCCACGCATTCCGGTTTGGCTGGGCTCTGCTGGGGGGCAGGGGTGCGGTTGTGTTTCGGCTTTACTACGTCCTTAGGTGGACTCCTCATCGCAGACCCCCCCTCCTTTGCCTCCCATGGTCCGCCCAGGCCGTGCCCATGCAGAACATCAGCGTGCGCCACCTGTACGCGGACCCCCTGCAGCGGGCGGAGATGGCGGCCAAGGTGGACGTCAGCTCGCTCAAGGTGGGCGGGGCTGAGGCTGTTCTACATAGTTGGAGTTTATTCTTTTCTGGCGTGTTGGTGCCAGTAAGTGTCAAGGTACTCGCCAACGGGTAAGGTTGTATTAAGGTTGGCACGCCGCGGGTCGGGGCCTTGGCGGTGTTGACGTGCGAATGAGCCATGGTGGTGATGTGTTAAGTGGTGGTGCTGCTGGTGTTGGTGTTGGTGTTGGTGGTGTTGGTGGTTGTTGGCGCACATAATCCAGAGGCGTCCACAAAATGTTAGAAGCGCATCAGCGTTAGCAGCACTTCCACACGCCTTGAGGCTGTGCAGCGCGAGCTTAGAAACAGCACAGTTGGCCTTGCATGCACCGGACCTTACCGGCGCCTAACCCACACAGCACCCTCCTAATACACCACGCCCCTCCCTCCGCCAGGCGGCCCTGGTGCTGTGCGACGTGCGCTGGGTGGACCCCGCGGACATGAACGTCGGGAACGTGAACGGGATGGAGCAGCTGCAGCAGCTGCAGCAGAGCGACATGATGCGGCTGGACGCCATGGTCATGATGGTGCAGGTGGGAGCAGGTGCACGTGTGTATTAGCTGGGTGTGTGTTAGATGCTGTGCAGCAGCTACAGCACGTGCTGGAGTATGCCCCACCATTATTTCCTTTTGTCATGTGCCTCAAACCAAACACATCTACAAGCTGCTTGAGGACGCCAGCCGTCCCATCACCCTGTGCCTCTCACGTGTGTATTAAGCCCGCTGTTAACCCACAACCCACCCACCTGCTGCCCCCAGCTCAACATCCGTAAGCTGCTGGAGGATGCCAGCCGCCCTACCACCCTGTGCCTCTCACCATGTGTATTAAGCCCGTTAACCCACAACCCACCCACCTGCTGCCCCCAGCTCAACATCCGTAAGCTGCTGGAGGACGCCAGCCGTCCCACCACCCTGTGCCTCTCACCATGTGTATTAAGCCCGTTAACCCACGACCCACCCACCTGCTGCCCCCAGCTCAACATCCGCAAGCTGCTGGAGGACGCCAGCCGCCCCACCATCAACATCGTGTGCCAGAAGGTGGCGGCCACTGGCAAGACGCGGTTCGAGGACCGCCGCCGGCTGCCGCTGGGCGTGTCCATCAACTTCTCGTCGTACTCCGGTGGGTAGGGGCGGTGTGGAATTGTGGTGCTGGGATGTCACTAGCATGGACCTGCATGCCTGCCGCGCACACACTCATTTCACCCACACGCCGCTAACACACATGCCGTATGTGCCCGCGCGCCGCTAATACACATGCCCCTGCAGCCAAGTGCCTTACCCAGTCCGCGCTCAATCCGGCCGGGCTGGGCGTGCACGCCCCCATCCCTCAACCCACACTCCCTTAACCCACACACCGCCTTAACCCACATGCCGCTAATACACATGCCCCTGCAGCCAAGTGCCTTACCCAGTCCGCCCTGAACCCGGCCGTGCTGGGCGTGCACGCCAGCATTGGCACGCGGCACGACATGGTGGTGGCGGACGCGGGGGAGCTGGCGGCGCCAGGGGAGGTGCTCAGCTTCATGCAGCTGCAGCGCAGGGCGCAGTCGCAGCGGGCGGTAGGAGGGGGCGGGTTTCAAGGGGGCCAGGGGGCAGGGGCGAAGCCGTGGGGGTGGGTCAGGGCGCAGTCGCAGCGGGCGGTGAGCGGGCGGGGACGGGGGCGGAGGGACCGGGGGGCGGGGAGGGAGCGGGGATTGCCGTACAAGGGAGCAGCCGGGGGCTGCGGGCAGGGTAGAGGCGGGGGTACGGGGCGCTCAGACGGGTCCGGTGCCCGTTTCAACGACATTGAAATGGCACTGTCCCTTGTCAAGTGCTTCCCAGTGCTGGCTGGTATTAGTGCCAGCTGCATCGTAACCACTCTGCCTGTGCTTCCCTCCTACCCTCCCTCACGCCCAGGTGACTGTAGGGTGTTACCAGCCACCCCTCGGCACCCGATGTGCCCTGGAAGGCCGCACTACCCATCACTGTGTGTTCCCCACGCACACGCCCCCAGGTTCTTGTGGGCTACTACCAGCTGCCCTCCAGCGTGGACGAGCCCCTGGTGCTGGTCATCAACCCGCAGGGGGCCAGGGCCAGGGCCGTGCAGCGCGTGTGGAACAGGTGCGGATGGGGAGGGCGGGGCGAGGTGCGTGGCGGGGGCTTCGGGGCGCGGGGGGGGGGCGCATGGGGCGCCTGGCATGGGGCGCAGGACGCTCGTGCTCTTACCCGGCAGGCGCAGGGGCAGGGGAAAGGGTTAGCCGGTCAGCCGTTTGTACTGGACGTGCGCAACTGCCTCTTGAGCAAGTAACGTAGGGGCACAGGCAGGGGCCGAGTCTTCATGTGGCTTACAGAAGGCCCACGCGTGTGTGACAGCAGGGGCGGTGCTGAGCTGGGGGTCAACACGTGCTCCTTGTAACCGTTGCAACCCCTGAAGGAACAACTGCCTGCTCAAGTTCCTGGTGCTGCGCAAGAAGGGACACATTGTGGCGGCGGCGGCAGCGGCGGACGCGCCGGCGGAGGCGATGGAGGCGGCGGCGGCGGCGGCCTGCCAACTGCCCACGGCGGCGGAGGCGGAGGTGCGAATGGCGGCAGCAGCGGCTGACGGAGCTGCAAGCGCAGCAGATTCTGACTCCGTACCGCGGGGAAGCGAGGTGGGGACGGCGGCGATGGCGGCGGCGGCGGCGGGCATGCAGGCGGCGGCGACGGCGGCAGCGTTGGCTGGCGGCGGATGGCACCTGGCGGCGCCGTCGGACGAGCGGCTGAGCACCGTGGATGCGGAGGACGGGTCAGGTGCGTGGGGGCGTGCGGGTGTGGGTGGTCGCGGGGTGCCGAAGTGATGCAACGGTGGGGATGCACGTTAGTAGCGATGCGGTTGCGAGAATAACAGAAGCATGGCGCAAATAGGTGCGCGGTGAAGCGCCGCCAGTACCGTATCATGGGCAGGTACTAGTGATGTGGGCAGCGTCTGGAAACGCGGGTTTGCACGAGCACGTGCACAAGAGGGTGGAGGTGCACGTGCACAATGGGGTGGAGGTGGGGCAACGAACGCAGGCTTGAGCAGTGGACAGGGTTGCTCGCCAGCACCATACGGCCGAGCCCAGCGCGCACTGCTCACATTGCTGGCTAGTGCAAAATGATGCAAGAGCGGAATAGCATTGCGTTTTGTCACCGGACGCCGCGTGTCCTGCCCTGGTTCTGTGCTGCGCATGCCTACACGTGGCCGGGGACGTCGTAGTGCGATCTGCCTCGTCTTTGCACACCCTTTGCATGCAGCTCGGGAAGGTTGTGGTGGAGGGAGGAGTGGCATGGTGGGCTTAAGGCCTCCTGCGTGCATGAAGACCTCCTGTGCGCCTAGCTGGGCACTTTTGGCAATTACCTTTTGAACGTGTCCATCGCTTACCATGGCAATCTGTGTTGCTTTCATCCACGCTCCAGGGGAGGACGATGTGCCGAGCGACGAGCCCCGCAACACGGCGCTGTGGGTGGCGGCCAGGGAGGGCACCGCGGCCCTCGCCTGCCCCCTGGACCGCCCGCACGCCCAGGAGCAGGGGCAGGAGGGCAGCAGCAACGGCAGCGGCGACATTAGCAGCAGCGGCAGCACAGCGATGGAGGCTGTGGAGGCTGCAGGCAGCAACGGTGGCGCTGGAGGGGTGGGAGCGGGAGCGGTAACGATGGACCTGGGACAGGGGCCGGGGGCAACTCCGCCGCCGCCGGCTACAGGTACGGCGGAGCCATTCGTGGTCGGTGCCGCTGTGGAGTCCACCATGAGCATGCAATCGGTGGATCTGGATGAGCTGTTGGGCGGGCAGGGCGTGGGCATGGCGGGGTTGGGTCCTGGGGAGGGGCAGGGGCTGGAGGGTGTCGTGGGCTTGGGGCAGGAGGGGCGGCGGGGGGATGAGGAGTAGGAGGAGGAGCGGTGTGCGCTGACGGAGATGGTTCTGGAGCAGGCGGGTGAGGGGGAGCAGCGGCAGGCGCTGGTGCTGCAGCAGCTGCAGCAGCTGCAGGAGCAGCAGGAGCGGGAGGAGAGGGAGCGGCTGGAGCGGGAGCAGCAGCTGCTGTTGGAGCTGGAGCAGCAGCGGCAGCAGCAGGAGCAGCAGGGCGAGGAGGAGGCAGGCGGGCGCTCGGCGCTGGAGTGGGGAACGGGTTCGAATGACGGCGTGGAGGGCACTGTGTCGGGTGTGGGCGCGGTTGGGGGGATGCTGCAGGCACAGTTTCAGAGGGTGGCGGAGGCGGGTTTGGGTCCCCCGGAGGGGACTCCCCTGGCGGGGTCTCCCCTGGCCACCGGCAGCTGGTGGGACCGCAGGGGCCCGCGGGAACAGGGCGCGGATGCAGACGGCAATGGGGGCGCCAGCTGAGGCAGCGAAATGGTGGAGTACACTTTACGTTGCCCTGGTGTTGCTTGGTTGCGTGTTTTGGCTGGGGTGCGGCTGACGTAAATGCATGAGATTGGCACGCTGCCAGGTGTACATGTGGAGGGTGGGCAGGGGCGCCGCACCAGTGAAGCTCTGCGTCGCATCAGTGGGTAGAGGTAGCTCATGAGCCGCAGTTGGCAGGAGCCATAGGCATAAGGCCATCGCTAATACGCATCATGTGTAGGTGGGGGGTGTAAGCTCAACGTGCTGCTGTCGGCTCTTGAGGGTGTGATCTTCCAACCGTGGAGGGACAGCTGTTACGTGCGTGTGCATAGGAAACGCGCGCTAAGGAAGGGCTCCTTCATGGCACCTTGTGACTGTGATAAGGTGAAGTTGAGGCAGAAGGAAGTACGGGAGGAGCCCGTCGTGTTCTCGTCGTGCTGCTCCAGCGAGGAAGCTCGCTTGCGGAGCTAGATAGCAGAAACGACGCAGCTTCGGGTGCCTGCGTGGTGCCCTGGGGCCGCGGTTGTAACATCGCAGAGGGACTTTTGCAGGACTCCTCTGTCGCCTTGTACCACCCCACCCGCCACTCCGCCCCAGCCGCTATTGTACGGCTTCCGATTGCCTCTACTTTGCCGCCCTGCGGTTAGCCCCCTAGCCCCTATTGAACTTCGGGTTAGGGTGCGGTCGGGTGCGGTGCGTTGATGACGCGACTATAGAGCGCTAGTTCCTGTGGAGCCCCGCTGTAGATTGTGGACGATGCATTTCCGTCATTCCCCTCCGTCAGGCACTAGCGCCCCTGGGCACGTGCCACACGCGTACGAGCATCAGGGCGCAAGCGTGCAATACCACAACACGTGTTGCAGTACAAACTCAAGACTAGGCAGGGGTGCTGGTGCGTGAGGTGGCGAGGTGGCCATGTTGGCTGTTGGATGTTGCAGAGGCCTGAGAACCTCTGTTGCAGTTCGTTCCTTCGCTGGGAGCGTCGCTTGGGTGACCGTATGTGCAGTGGAGCACGTGGGCGAAAGCAATACCAATGGACAGTGTCCTTCAGCTGTGCAGCCCTTCAGCTCCTATACCACCGGATGGCGCAAGATGGGCACGCTAGGGTACGCCAGGATGCCGTCGTCTACAGAATGACCCCCGCCTGCCATGGTTGCAGCAGCTAGCAGGCATGCGTGCATGCAGCTACCCGCAGCTCCACCACGGCATTGTGTGCTAGTCATGGTTTAACGATGCTACAGCCCTGCTGTCAAGCAGTTTATGCCACCGACAACGCTATGCTGCCGCTACACATTCGCTTGTGTGACGTTGCGTCCCTACAACCGAGGACTCCGCAGCCTTCCGTACAAGACCATGAACGGGGTAGCTGGTCGTGTGTGCAAAATTTGCGTACAGTAATCGGAAGTTCGGAACGACGACCTGATTCGAATGTAATGTGTGCGTGCATGCGCAACACCTTTGCCGGTGCACTGTTGAGGCCCACGCAGAATCGATCGTCAGGGGAGCTCTCCGAGGCCCAACGTGGGCGGAGGCCCGCGCGGGCCTCGAGCGTCGAGGCAGCTACTTCGCTCGTCGGAAGTCCTGCGGCGAAGCTACGACATGTCTCTTGCACATCCTCTTAACCAGCTGCTTGGTTTTATATTGTCCAAGAGTCGGCCTGTTGCTGCCCACGCAAAACATTTTGCCGCGCTCTGCCACAGGCTCTGCCAAAACATTCAGGTCCCAGGAGGGCCCTTGCCAGCGCAACTGCTGCTGTGGATTAAGTAACCCTTCACGAGCTATACAAGGTGAGCGGGTGAGGCCAATCCTGTGAAATAGGCGTCACGTGCCGCGCGCTCCTGGTCAGCTGCACACGAAGTGCCACCGCCAAACTTGCTCGTCAATACCTTCTATCTTGACTGGATCAGTGCAAGGGTTGCATAGTTTGACGTTGACCCTGCCTCACCGCTGTCCGCAGGACGCCCGCCTAGGTCAACGCCTGGGACCAGCGTGGTTTCACTTCAACATGGACGACGCCGCGGGCAGCAACGGCAACAACAGCGAGCTGCTGCTACCCGAGCTGCGCCTGCGCATCCTGGCCCTCCTGCCGCCCAACATCCTGGCCCTCAGCGGCCGCCTCGCCTGCAAGGATGCCGCACAGCGCTTCAGCGAGCCGCACCACCTCACCGTGCGGCTGGACCAGCCGCTGCCAGGCCACGTCACAGCAGATGCCACATCCTTGGACAGCGCTTCTGCTGCTTTGCGTGAGCTGGCCTTTTGCCAGAAGCTGCAGCTGCTCCGCACAGCTGCTGCCAGCGGCTGTGAGGCCAACATCGACTTTACCTGGCAGCTGGTGCAGCCGCACGTGTTCCCCGAGCTGCTGCATACGGACCACTACCGCCAGATAGCGGAGGGCAAGCACCGCAGCAGTGGTATGGTGCCGCACCACACACCAGCAGCAGACGTTGCCACGCCAGCTGTGGAGGCGGGGCACCTGCACCTGCTGCCCTCCCTGGCGCAGCGCTTCCCGGGTCTTGTGGACGCCGGGGCCACCCTGGAGGCTGTGGCACGGCTCCACGACCTGGCGGCCCTGCAGCGGGCGTGGGAGGTGCTGGGGCCGCAGGTGCGCGCACGTGCAGCTAAGGAGGAGCAACGGGGCCCCATTCGGGTGGACGGCTGGATGTTCCCCGCGGACTGCTGGAAGCACACGGCGCTTGGGGTGTGGAGGCGGATGATGGTGGCTGCAGCGGGCTCCCCAACCGCAGACGCGATCACTAAGATGGAGTGGGTGCTGGATATGGGGCGAGCGCACGGCAACGTCCATTTCCCGGTGGAGCACGCCGACGTGTGTGGTGTGGCCGCTGCCTCCGGGGACATGGCTCGGCTGCAGTGGCTGCATGATCGCGGCTTTCCATGGGGCACGGAGGAGGTGCTAGCGGTGGTGATGCAGCACGCAGAGCTCAGCTTTGTTCACCAGCTGGAGCAGGAGGGCGGGTACCTGCCTCCCGCGGACGACGAGGTCTGGCGCTCCAGTGCGTTGCTGGCTGCCGCGGCGCGGGCCTCCTGTGACAGCGCCGCCAAGCTGCGGTGGCTGGTGGAATGCCGGGGTGCAGACCTGGGGACGCTGACGTCTGCTGTGCAAGCTGCAGCGTCGTCTGGGAACCTGGAGGCGCTGCAGCTCCTCCTATTCGAGCTGCACACGTTGTCCCCGTTGCTGAGCCCTGCAGCTGCTGGGGAGGAACCATCACCGGTACGACAGGCAGTGACACCATGGCTGGAGGGAGAGGGGCGTGAGGAGCAGGGGCGCCTCTTTTGGAAGGCGGCGTGCAACGGCGACCTGGCAACAGTCCGCTGGCTACTGCAGGCCGGATGCAGCCAAGCAGGGGGTTTCCGCTGTGTTGGCGATGCTATTGATTGCTGGCCCAGCGACACACCCAAGGATGGCGAGCGGCTGGTGGAGGCGGTGCGGCTGCTGGTTGAGGCGGGCGTGCCACTTCTGGGGCCTGAAGGCCAGGACCTGGAAGACCTGGACGATGACCAGGACAGCTTGCATCCCCTCGATATGGCCATAACCCGGTACCATCCCTGGTTTGTGCTGCGGGCGCTGATGGACATGCTGCAGGCACAAGACATACTGGATTACCATTGGTGGTACGCTATCTCGTGGCAAGGTAGAACAGGCTGCGAGGCAGCGCTGGAGGCCCTGGTGGAGATGGGCGTGCACGAGCAGTGCCCAGACGGATGGTACTCTGCTCCCGCTTGGAACGGTGACCGCGGCACGCTGGCGTGTTTGCAGCGGCTGGGGTTGCCCCTGGACGAGGAGGTGGCTTATTACGGGATGCCGCTGCCTGCCCTCAAGTGGCTGGTGGAGCACGGGGGGGCCCTGAGCGAGGGAAAGATATGGAAGATGCTTGACGAGCTGGTTGAGATCCGTGGCCTGTGGCACAACAGCTCTCAGGCGCCGTACGAGCAGGAGACGGAGGCGTGGTTGCGTGAGCAGCTGGAGGGTGAGGTGGCTGAGCGTTGAGGCAGGTTGAGATGGTGGTGTGCCTTGGCAGGGTTGGCGCAGAAGGTGACGATGTGTTGAGTGCAGGCCTCTGAACAGCCCATGTACGCCAAGGCTGTCTCGTACGGTTGAGCTGTGTGGGAGCAACGGCGCTGACCGTGTACTGTGTGGCCATGTGCAGTGCCTGCTGGACTCGCACGCTGGGGCTCTCTGAGTACGACGGCTACGGGGTGCGGGGAACGGTTTGCATCGTATTAGGGTGCCAGGAAGGGCGCGGGGAAGCGTGTGGGGAAGGACTTGCGGTGTAGTGCGGCAACAGTGGTGGTGTGGAGGGGGCACGCAGCGCATAACGGAATAAAGCTCATTCGCACTGAGCTGAGCACGGTCGTCAACCGGTTGCAGTTGGCTCAGGCTACTGGTGCTTAGTCGTTACGGTGGGTTGCATTGACCCGTATGGGCACTTTATTTTTGCGTAGGTTGCATTCAGCACGTGGGCAGTATATGGACAGCATGCTCACAGTGAAATTTGGAGAAGTAAAATAGCTCTGCCAGACTGTACGACCCATGACCCTTCTGGTATAGAAGTGTTGGTGTAATTGTGTCAACTTGACCGCATACTACTGGGCCACGCCATTGACACCGCAGCCTGCAGAAGGGCTCGACACGCCTAGTGCGGCCGCATCTCTCGTGTTGCCAAGTCCCTGGTTGGGTGTTGGTGGATCATGAGGTTCGGTTTCTCGGCACGTGTGCATGCAGCTGTAGGCGGCAGACTGGTGATGCACATGCATGGCTACTTGTGTCCTGGCTTGCGCGCCACGCTGTGACATGCTGCTGTGACGCCTGCTGTGGTCTCGGGCGTCAGGGGAGTCTCCCTGTGGAAGCCCTCCGCACAGTGTGGGTCTTGATCCCCTTGACCCGTGAATCCATAACCCATGCTCGTATACAACTTTTGAACCCCCGTGTTACGACCGGTACCTGCGAATGGCTGTAGTATACTGCGTGCTTTGCACGCTGCGCAGACTGGAGTGGTACTTTGGTACAGCGACTCCTCCCTGCTCCCTCCGCGTTCTGAGCACGGAACAATGCTTTCACAATTCACGAATAGACGAAGTCTTCAGGCACCTGGAGGTACTAACCACGCGGTACGCTTCCGTAGGGGGCACAGCCAGGGGAGGTCTCCCTACAGGTCAGCTGCAGGAATGACGAAGCCAGCAACTGCGTTATGCCGGCACCCCGACTCTCTGGCACTTGGGTTCCGGCATCCGGGTTTTGCCTGCCCCACATGCGGGTTAGCCCAGTCAGCGACTATGCATGTTTGCAACGGTGGCATGTCCGCCCCTGGTCCTCACCGTCATGGTCCTCACCGGTTTCGGAACCTTACCACCCGGTCGTGCATCCCTCACGCCGTGCCCTGCGTCCAACGTGTACTACTGTGATGAAGCTCTTGTAATATACACAGCGCACATAGCGAAGGCCTAGGAGCTCGGTGTCGCCTCGAGTATTGGCTTTGGCGATGGCGACGCGTCCACGGCCGCATACCAACTTGATGCTTCAAGATTTGGAAGCTTTTAGAGAAAGCACCAAGCACGATCCTTACCGCCCAGCTTGCTAGCAACGTCCGAGCGACAGACGCGAGACGCGTTCCTTGCCAGGCAAAGGCCAACTGCGGAGCTGTCTGTCAAGCTGCTCATTACGCTCCTGGCCGCCGGGCTCCTGGACCCGCATGCCTTGGTGGCCAGCATTGCGGAGCTACACGCGGTGACAGCAGCGGCCTTGCCGCTGACGCTGCACGACCTGCACCGGTACCTGCTGAGCGCCGTCCACGCCGCAGCCGTCACACTCCTGCTCTTGTCCGACTGGGTACGTGGCGGGTTGCTGCGCAGCAGCGCTGCCAGTGCAGCGGCTGGGGCGGCGGGGACGGCGCAGGCCCTGACGGAGGAGGGGGCAGCCGGCCCCGCGGCGCAGCTGGGGCGGCTGGCGGCTTGGGCCGCGTGTGCGTGGCTGCCCGCGCTGTCTTGACTGATGCCGGTAATTGGCGCAACCGTGCGCGTCACATACGTCACCTCCGACATGCAGTATCCGGTGCTGTAGCTTGACCGCTCGACCGCAGCTGTGCTGAGGAACATCCTGCTCGCATGCGCGCTCTGGCTTATCACAGGAGCTGCAAGCGCGGTGGCGGCTCGGGGTGGATGGCCGTGGGGCTTCGCAGCGCCTTAGGCTGGGGTGCCCAGGGGCAAGGCCCAGGGCCAGGGCCAGGGTGGGGGGCGGGGGCCCCTGGGGAGGAGGCGGCAGCGGGTGCTGGCGCCGGAGGGGCGGGTGGTGGAGCTGCTTGGGGCGGGCATGCGGCTGGAGGTCAGCATGTCCTCCTTGGCGGCGAAGGACAGTGGAGATGGCGGAGGTGCTGACGATCCGGCTGCCAGGGTCGTACGCCTGCTCACGGCCGCCTTCCGGCTGGCAGTCCGCTCACCCGACTTGGTGCACCGGGCCTTGGCGGGGAGGGCATGGGCCTGGGCGGGGCTTCCCGGAGCACTGCATGTGGTGCTCTGGCGTACTGCGTCAGCTGGTGCGGGGACCTGCTGATGGCTGCAGAGCAGGCGTGGGGCAGGCGTGATGCTGGCACAGGCGCTGGAGGCCTGGGAGGGCGGGGGGAACCTCCACATAGCACGGCCGGGCGACAGCGTCCCGCGGACTCCCGCTCATACCGTAGAGAGGTAGAGCGCGCGCGCACTTTGGAGTAAGCGAGTTGCTGGAGGCGGAGCTGCAGCCGCTGTTGCCGTTGCAGCAGCAGGAGGAGCAGCAGCAGCAGCTCCGCTCTGCTGCTGGTGGTGCTGCACCAACCTGGCAGGGGACAGGGTGGCGGGGCTGCCGCTACGGGCGTGCGCGTGGTTCGGCGGGGTGATGGTGCTGCAGCCGGGACCGCCAGACGGCGCTCTGGCGGGAGGGGCGCGAGGGCGAGTGCGGGATGGGGAGATGGGGAATGTGGCGGCCTGTTGGGCGGTTGCGCTGCGAGGCGTGGGGTAGTGGCTAGTTGTGACACGGCCAAAAGGGCACCAAGCGATGCTGGCAGGGTGGAGGGCACGTTTGGTTGCAAATCGCAGTGCAGGGAGATTGGCAGGTACCCTGTCAGCTTCAGCAATGCGTTCAACTGAACAGTGTTGGTACAGGAAGTTTCTTTTTGCGTCACCTTGCTCACAGGTACCTGGGGCGAAACGCCATGGAATGCAATACTACCCCCTACCGATCCCCACATTCAGGTGCTTGCATGCTACCACTCAGGTACCCTCGGCACCCCAGCACCCAACTAACAACACCGTTCTCTGCTGCACCGGTGCCGTGCCCCTCCCCGCTGCCGCACGCAGGCGACCCAGCGCTTGGCCCCGGGAAGTGTATGGGCAGCGTCCAGCAGCCGTTAGCGAATGTGGAAGGGCTTGCAGCAGCAACAGCAACAGCAACAGCAGCAGCAGGAGTGCCGACCAACAAGCGCAGGCCCGTTATGCGGCTGCCCGCCGTGCTCCAGCTGCACCTTGTCCTTCTGGGGCGGCTGGGGGCCCGGAAGCGGGGACGGGGGCAGCGGTGGCTGCGGAGGCGGAAGCGGGGTTGGTGGGTGCGGCGCGGCGGGGGGTGCGGGGGCGGAGGCGGGGGCGGAGGGGGGGGCGGAGGGGGCGGCGGAGGCGGGGGGGGGGGGGGGGCCGGGGGCGTGGGGGGGGGGCTGGCGCGGG